>Ga0302314_10014139_pt1 | contig 13670 bp, 11 predicted proteins | sample III_Palsa_N2_3_FD_200533 | JGI IMG/M metagenome (GOLD analysis project Ga0302314, IMG submission 200533) | Peat permafrost microbial communities from Stordalen Mire near Abisko, Sweden - III_Palsa_N2_3 | ecosystem: Environmental > Terrestrial > Soil > Palsa > Peat permafrost | place: Sweden... | reverse complement strand
GAAGCACTTGAAGCCGACTACGCCGGCGTCGAGCAGCGCATCCATCGAACCGAGGCTCGTCGGTGTCACCCCGCCCCAGAACCCGACGTCGACATGGAGCTGCCCCTCGGCCGCGTGCCGCTTGGCGGCCAGAGCATCGGGATCGACCGTGGCCGGGACACTGTCGATCGGCATATCGACGAGGGTCGTGATGCCGCCCGCCGCTGCGGCGGCCGTCGCGGTGGAAAATCCCTCCCAGGCCGCGTTACCGGGTTCGCAGATATGCACGTGGGTGTCGACAAGGCCGGGGAGAACAACGGCGTCCGCGCCGATCGTGATCTCCTCGGCCGCCGAAGAACCCGTACCGAATGGGAGCAACGCCGCGATCACGCCATCGCGCACACCGATGGCTCGGGGTTCCTCCCGACCGCCCACCACGACCCGCTCCGCGCGGATGAGGAGGTCCAGCGCACGGTCGTCCAAGACGCAACTATGTATCCGGAGGGCCGGTCCCCGCAACCGGCCACGGTCTCGTGGCGGCCGTCGCCTGCCGGCTACAGGCCAGCGTTCGGCAAACCCGCAAGTCTTCTCGTCGCGAGCTCGGCATAGAGGGTTGCCCCCCGAATTAGGACACCGTCATCGAACACCGCGTTCGGCGAGTGATTGTCAGCCAAGTTCATGACATCTGCGCCGGGCTTGGCTGCTCCGAGAAAGGTCATTGCACCAGGCACGGCGGCGATCACGCGGGAGAAGTCCTCGGATACCCCGACGGGATGTGGCATCTCCTGAAAGTACTCCGGTCCGAAAACATCTGCGACCGTGTTCGCCACGAACGCTGCCTCATCAGCGGAGTTAACCGTGAGCGGGAACGGGCTCGCGTATTCGACCTCAACTTCGAGGCCGTGGGCCGCTGCTATTCCTTCACACACGCGGGTCATACCAGTCGCGATGACCTCTTTAGCTTGCGGGGAGAACGTCCTAACGGAACCTTCGAACCATGCTGTGCCCGGAATGATATTGAACCTGTTGCCTGCGTGAATCTGCCCGACGGTGATAACCGCGGGATCAAACGCACTGACATTGTGCATTAGGAAGGTAGGAAGGGTTGAAACCATCTCGCAGGCCGCATGGATTGGGTCCTTGGCACTGTGAGGAGCTGATCCGTGCCCTCCTAGTCCTCTCACTGTGACAGAAAAGTGATCCCCTGCGGCCATGATCGGTCCCGGTCGGGATGCGAACGTGCCGTGCCTGACCTCGTTTGCTCGTACATGCAACGCGTACGCAGCTACAGGAACGGATCCGCTCGCCTCGAGCACACCTTCGTCGAGCATTTTACCGGCGCCGTCGAAGCCTTCCTCGCCGGGTTGGAACATGAAGACCACGGACCCCCGAAGGCATTCCGACCGCGCAGAAAGAAGGTGCGCCGCACCAATGAGCATGGCGGTGTGCATGTCATGGCCACAGGCATGCATGGTCCCGTCAGTCTGAGACCTGAATGCCAAATCGCTCGCTTCTAGGACTGGCAGGGCGTCCATGTCTCCGCGCAGGAGCACAGTTGGACCGGGATCTCCACCACGGAGTACACCGACGACTGAACTGAGCTGGTCGCCAGCCTTCAACTCGATCGGAAGTCCGTCGAGAGCGTCGAGGACCCGAGCCTGCGTGTGCGGAAGGTGCAGCCCGATCTCCGGCGCCCGGTGAAGAGCATGTCGAAGCTCGATTAGTTCACCTTCTATCGTTCCCGCATCATCGATCAGTCCCATGCTCCGCTCCCGTCCGATGTCGAAAACTTCTTAAACCGCGTCCACTCGTCCCAGCACGAGAGCTTCGTTCCAACAGAGAGTAATCGGCGGGGTGGTCGACTGCGGTCCGGAAGAGACTGTCGAACAGATCCGGCGACTGAAGGCGATCGCCGCAACCGAAGGGCTCAGGCTGGTACCGGGCCACGACCCGGTGGTGTGGCCGGGGGCTCACCGAGGAACTGGCGTCGCACAGCGGCCTCCTCATCTAGAGCGGCGGGACTGCCACCACGAGGTGAGCTCGCAGCGCCGCCAGGAGCACCCCGGCGGCCAGCGCCGCGGTCTCCGCTCGCAGCACGTTCGGGCCGAGCCCCACGTGGTTGGGGACCGAGCTCAGCTCCCTGTCGGTCCAGCCGCCTTCCGGGCCGATCAGCACGGTAGGGGTGGCCAAGGTGAGCGGGGCGCCGTCGGGGACGGCGAGGGCAATGCCAGCACGGGGGACCGCCCCCGCCCCGCCCCCCTCACCAGCACCAGCACCGGCGAGCTCGGAGAACTCCACCGGCCCCTCGACAGAGGGTAGCCAGCACCGCCGGCTCTGCATCGCAGCCAGGCGGGCGACCTCGCGGAGGCGTTCCATTTGGCGCTCCGAGCCGCCCGTGTCCCAGCGGGCGACGCAGCGGTCCGTGACCATCACGACGATCCTGTCTGCGCCGGCCTCGGTCAGTTGTTGGACGGCCAATGCGGGGTGTTCGCCCTTGGTGAGGGCAAAGGCGACAGTGAGGGTGGGCTCGGGCCGCGCCTCGAAGGTCGGGCTCTCGAGCGGCGACAGGTGCCTACCTGCGCCGGCGCCGGCAGGCCCCGCCCACTCGCAGAGGCGGTAACCACCCCGGCCGTCGGACGCCGAAACGAGCTCGCCTACGCGCAGGCGGAGAACACGGGCGAGGTGGTGGATGTCCTTGTCGGAAAGGGCCGGCCGGTCGAGGTCATCGACGAACACGTGCGCCACTGAGCGGCGCATCTTTTCCTCGCTTATTTGAACGCGCCACGGATGCGCGAGAGCAGCCCGGCGTCCGGGGTCGCGACTTCCTCGCCACGGGCGGCGGCAAAGCGGCGCAAGAGGTCCTCCTGGGCCGCCGTCAGCGACGTCGGGGTCTCGACCGAGACGGTTACAAGCAGGTCGCCCCGTCCCCGGCGCTGCAGGTGGGGTACGCCCTGGCCGCGGAAGCGCAGCTCTTGGCCGGTAGGGGTACCGGGCGGGACGGCGATCTCCTGCGGCCCGTCGAGGGTCTCCACGGTGAGCTGGGCACCGAGCGCGGCCTGCGCCATAGTCACGTGCAAGTCGGTGCGGAGGTCGACGCCGTCACGGCTGAGCAGGGGGTGCGGCCGCACCCGCAGGTGGAGGTAGAGGTCGCCGGGCGGCCCGCCACGTGGCCCGCTCGAGCCCCGGTTGGAGAGCCGCAGCGTTGAGCCGTCGTCGACGCCGGCAGGGACGTCGACGGTGTAAGCACGGTCTTCCATCCGCCGGCCCTGGCCCCGGCAATCGGTGCACGGGGTCGGGATTTCCTGCCCGGTCCCCCCGCAGCGTGGGCACGGGCTCGAGGTGACCATCTGGCCGAGCAGGGACTGCCGCACACGGCGGAGCTCCCCGGTCCCGTTGCATGTGGTGCAGGTGAGCGGCGTCGTGCCCGGGCGCGCCCCCGAACCCGAACAGGTCTCGCAGGTCATCGCAGCGCGCACGGTGACTTCCTTCTCCGCCCCGAGCACCGCCTCGTGGAACTCGAGGTCGAGCAGTGCTTCGACGTTCTCGCCCGGCGGCGGCCCGGCCTGCCTGGCCTGCCCGCGCCCCGCGAACGGCCCGGCGGCACCGCCGAAGAAGGCGTCGAAAATGTCGCCCAGCCCGCCCCCGGCGAACCCGGCGAACGGGTCGCCCGCCCGCTCACCCCCGGGGCCGAACATGTCGTACTGCCGCCTGCGCTCCGGGTCCTTCAGGGCCTCGTAGGCGCGGTTGACAACCTTGAAGCGTTCCTCGTTGTTGCCGGCCGCTGCCGCCCCGGCGTGGCTGTCGGGATGGAGCTCGCGGGCGAGCTTGCGGTAGGCGCGCTTGATCTCGTCCTCGGTGGCGCTGCGGTTGACGCCGAGGACGGCGTAGTAGTCCTCTTCAGCCACGGTTCTCCTCAGCCACCGGTCGAGCTCTTCTCCAGGTCCCCTAGATCGTCACCGTCGCCGCCCTCGCTGAGCGCCCGGCTCAACTTCTTCGAGACCACCGCAACCGCGGCAAGGGCCTGGTCGTAATGCATCCTGGTCGGCCCGAGGACGCCAACGGTACCGGCCCGCTCGCCGTCGACTTCGTAAGGGGCCACGACCACGGAACAGTCCGCCAGCGGCAGGATCCCGTGCTCGGCGCCGATCGCCACGGTGAGGCCCCGGTCGAGCACATCTTTCAGCAGGGTCACCAGGACGTACTGCTCCTCGAGTATCCCGAGCACCGTGCGGATCGTGCCCACCGCCTCGAAGGCAGCCGCCATGCGTGCTGCACCGCCGACCCAGACCTGGCCGGCGCCGGGCGCCTGTTCCGGGGTTAGCAGCGCCTGCACGGCTGCTCCCGCCAGTGCGTCCACCGCCAGGTCCCCGCTCAGGGTCAGCGCGCCGGGCTTGTCGAGCGTGGCACCAACCAGGGACATCGCGGCGGAGACGGCCGCCCTGCCCACCTGGGCGTCGGAGACCTCGGCGGGCAGCTCGAGCGGGCGCCGCTCCAGCGCCCCGTTGGCGAGGACGGCGACGACGAGCACCAGGTGGGTCGAAAGCTTCACCAGTTGCAGGGAACGTACGCGGCCGGGCTCGGGTGCGCTCGGCGCGACCACGACGGCGGCGTAGTCGGTGAGCCGGGAGAGGAGACCGCTCGTCTCGGCCAGCATCCGCTCGAGCTCGCCGTGAGTCCTTGCGAAGAACAATCGCACCAGTTCCGACTGGGCCGCCGCCAGCGGGGCCGGGCCGGAGAGCGAGTCGACGAAGAACCGGTAGCCCTTGTCGGTCGGCACCCGGCCGGCGCTCGCGTGGGGCTGGAAAAGGTACCCGTCCTGCTCGAGCACCGCCATCTCGTTGCGCACGGTCGCCGGCGAGACGCCGAGGTCGCCCAGTTGCGCGACGAAAGACGAGCTGACCGGTTGGGCTGTCCGTATGTGGGACTCCACGACGGCCCGGAGGATGGCTGCTTTCCGTTCGTCGAGCATCTCTGGCACTCAAGGTTACCGAGTGCTAGCGGTCCACTCGTGACGTACCCTGGTTGGGACATGGCGCGACAGGGGACTTTTCATCCCAGGTGGCGGCTTTGCCCATCCGTGCCAAACCTGACTAACGTAGTCAACATTCGTTCGCCCAACTGGAGGAACTCGTGCCTGAGCAGCTCATAAGCCCCCACGGGGGGTCTCTTGTCGATCTCGTAGCCAACCCCGACCGTGCAGCCGAGCTGAAGGCGCAGTCCAAGGACTGGCCCTCCTGGGACCTGGCTCCCCGTCAGATCTGCGACCTCGACCTGCTCACCAACGGCGGCTTCTCGCCGCTGCGGGGCTTCCTCGGCGAGGAGGACTACGAAGCGGTCTGCGACCGGATGCGTCTTGCGGACGGCACAATCTGGCCCATGCCGGTGAACCTGGATATCCCTGAGGAAAATGCGGCCGCTCTCGGTGAAGGTGCGAGCCTGGCGCTCCGGGACCCTGAGGGCGTAATGCTCGCAGTCGTCCATGTTTCCGAGCTCTATCGTCCCGACCGGGAGCACGAAGCCAAGCGCGTCTTCGCCACGACTGACAAGGCACACCCTGGCGTGGCCTACCTGCTGAACAAGGCCAACCCCGTCTACGTCGCCGGCGAGATCGAGGTGGTCAACCCCCCGTACCATTACGACTACAAGTCGCTCCGGCTTTCCCCGGCGCACCTCCGGGAACGTTTTTCCGAGCTGGGCTGGGAGAAAATCGTTGCCTTCCAGACGCGCAACCCGATGCACCGAGCTCATGTCGAGCTGACGCTGCGGGCGGCTCGCGACCTCGAGGCCAACCTTCTCATCCACCCCTCGGTCGGGATGACCAAGCCCGGCGATGTCGACCATCACACAAGGGTGCGCTGCTACCAGGCCGTCTTGAAGGGCTACCCGCACTCCACAGCCACGCTCGCCCTGTTGCCCCTGGCGATGCGCATGGGAGGGCCTCGCGAGGCCGTTTGGCACGCCATTATCCGCAAGAACTACGGGGCTAGCCATTTCATCGTCGGCCGCGACCACGCCGGTCCCGGAAATGACTCGACTGGGAAGCCTTTTTACGGCCCCTACGATGCGCAGTCCTTGCTCGGCGAGTACGCCGGTGAGCTGAACATCGGCATGGTGCCTTTCCAGCAGATGGTTTATGTCGAAGATCGCGACGAGTACATGCCTGTGGACGAGGTCCCGGCGGGCACGCGCGTCCTTGACATATCTGGCACCGAACTCCGCAAAAGGCTGGCGGAGGGCCGTGATATCCCGTCGTGGTTCACGTTCCCCGAGGTGGCGACGGAGCTTCGCCGAAGCTACCCGCCTCGCGCCCAACAGGGTGTCACTATCTTTTTCACCGGGTTGTCCGGAGCCGGAAAGTCCACGATCGCCAGCATCCTGCTTACGAAATTGCTCGAGGAGGGCGGCCGGCCCGTCACGCTCCTCGACGGCGACGTCGTCCGCAAGAACCTTTCTTCCGAGCTCGGTTTCTCCAAGGAGCACCGCGACATCAACATCCGCCGGATCGGTTGGGTGGCTTCGGAGATAACCAAGAACGGCGGCATCGCGATATGCGCCCCGATCGCTCCTTACGAGGCGGTGCGCCAGGAAGTGCGTTCCATGATCGAGCCGCTCGGGGGCTTTATCCTCGTGCACCTTTCGACCCCGATCGAGACTTGCGAGAGCCGCGACCGCAAGGGCCTCTACGCCAAGGCGCGTGCTGGGATCGTAAAGGAGTTCACCGGGGTTTCTGACCCGTACGAGGCACCCGAACATACCGAGGTCCGGATCGACACGACCAACCTGAGCGCCGAGGCCGCCGCACAGCACGTGATCCTCCACCTCCAGAGCGAGGGTTATCTGGGCCGTCCGTCCTAACCGCCGCTAGCCCGTGACGGCGTTTCTGGGTGTGCCCTATCTTTCTGGGTGCGCCACGCCGCGATCCGCTTGTCCGTGGGCACCCAGAACCGATTGCTACGCCCAGAAAGGGAGGGTTTCCCAGCCGAGCGACGCTTATCAGGCGCGCCGGCGCGCGTAGCGTAGCCGGATGGGACTTGGCGGGCCTGGAGAGATCAGCCGTCGCCGGTTGCTCCAGCTCGGGGCAATGGGCGCCGTGGCAGCCGTCGGCGCCGCGTACGGTCCGAGCACTGGCGCCGGCTCCGGGTTTGCCGCCGCGGCCCCGCGCCCGAAGCCCAACTGGGCCAAGCTGGCCCATCAGCTGAGCGGGCGCCTATCACTGCCCGGGTCGCCCGGTTACCCAATTGACCTCGAGCTCTACAACCCGCTCTTCGACACCGTCCACCCCGCTGCGATCGCTTTTTGCGCAAGCGCAACCGATGTTGCACGGTGCATCACTTTTGCACGGGACACCGCTTTGCCCATCACTGCCCGGAGCGGGGGCCATAGCTACGGCGGCTACTCCACGACCGCCGGGCTCGTAATAGACGTCAGCCTCATGTCCCGCGTGACCTTGGCGGCGGCGGCGAGAGCCGGCCGGGTAGCCACAGTTGGTGCTGGTGCCCGCCTGATCGACGTGTACTCGGGCCTCGAGCAGCAGGGCTTTTCCATACCCGCCGGGTCGTGCCCGACCGTCGGGATAGCCGGTTTGGCCCTAGGTGGCGGGATCGGGGTGATGGACCGCCTCCGGGGGCTGACCTCGGACAATATCGTCGGCCTCGAAATCGTGACGGCGGCGGGCGAGATCGTGACGGCCGATGCAGCGAACAACGCCGACCTTTATTGGGCTTGCCGCGGTGGGGGAGGGGGCAACTTCGGGGTTGTCACCGAGTTCCGCTTTTCCACCTTCCCGGTGACCGAGACCGCGTTGTTCTTTGCGACGTGGCCGTGGGAAGCGGCACGCCAGTTGCTGCCGGCTTGGTTGGCGTGGGCGCCGCAAGGGCCCGATGAGCTCTGGTCCAACTGCGTGTTCGAAGCTGACCCTGGGGCCGCCAACCCCTATATCCAGGTGGCAGGTGTCTGGGCGGGGAGCGGCGCGGGAGCCCAGGCCCAGCTCAACAAGCTCATCGCTGTGGCAGGCCCGCCCAGCAGTCAGGAAATAGGCCAGAACGCCTTCGAAGATGCCATGTACATCGAGGCCGGCTGCCGCGGGCTCTCCGAGACCGCGTGCCACCTGAGCGGGCAGTACCCCGGAGGCACGCTGCCTCGGACCATTACCGTCGCAAAGTCCGACATCTTGAACGACCACCTGAGCGACGCCGGTGTCGAGGCCGTGCTAGCCGGGATCGAGCGGCGCCAGCCTGAGGGCGGCCCCGGTGGGATAGTTCTGGACTCCTGGGGCGGTGCGATAAACCGGGTGGCACCTGGTGCCACCGCGTTCGAGCACCGCAAAGCGCTGGCCTCGGCGCAATATGCCGCTGTCTTCTCCCAAGGTGCCCCGCCCGAGGACATCGAAGGGGCGCGCAATTGGATGAGCCACTGGTACGCGACGCTGCGGCCCTACATGAGCGGCGAGGCTTACCAGAACTACATCGATCCGAAGTTAGCCAACTGGGAGCACGCTTATTACGGTGCCAACCTCACCCGTCTCCGCCAGGTCAAGGGCAAGTGGGACCCCGACGACGTGTTCCATTTTGCCCAGAGCATCCCGCTCCCTGCCAAAAAGTGACCGGGTTCGAATCTCGTTGGAGTGATGTCACTACCAACATCACGCGCCGGGTACTACCAACTTCACGCACCTCTGGGTACCAATTTCACGCGGCGGGTTGAGCCAACGATAGGGCTCTCCGGCCCGGCAGCGAGGTCAGTCGTCGAGGCGCAGGGCCTGGATGAAGGCCTCCTGAGGCACTTCGACGCGGCCGATGTTCTTCATGCGCTTCTTGCCCTCTTTTTGCTTTTCGAGGAGCTTTCGCTTACGGGAGATGTCGCCTCCGTAGCATTTCGCGAGTACGTCTTTGCGTTTCGCCTTCACGGTTTGGCGGGCAACGACCTTGCCTCCGACCGCTGCCTGGATCGGCACGTCGAACAGTTGCCTGGGTATCAGCTCACGCAATTTCTCTGTCATCCGACGCCCGTACTCGTTTACGTCCGAGCGGTGGATGATGGCGCTGAAGGCGTCAACGGGCAACCCGTTCAAGAGGATGTCTATCTTTACGAGATCTCCCGGCTCGAAACCGGCCGCTTCGTAGTCGAGGCTGGCGTAACCCTTGGTCCGGCTCTTCAGGGCGTCGAAGAAGTCCATGACCACTTCTGCGAGGGGGATCTTGTAGACCAGCTCCACGCGTTCGGGCGAGAGGTACTCCATCCGGAGCATCTCCCCGCGCCGCGCCTGGCAAAGTTCCATTACGGTGCCTGTGTTCTCGGAGGGCAGCAGCATGGTCGCCTGGAGGAACGGCTCCTCGACGACCTCGATCTTCTGCGGCGAAGGCATCTCGGCCGGGCTGTGCACGCGTACCTCAGAGCCGTCGGTGAGCCGGGCGATGTACTCGACGCTCGGGGCCGTCGCGATGAGCGACAGGTTGAACTCTCTTTCGAGCCGCTCACGGACGATGTCCATATGGAGCAGGCCGAGGAACCCACAACGGAAACCGAACCCGAGCGCAGCCGACGACTCGGGGAGGTAGGAGACCGAGGAGTCGCTCAGCCGCAATTTTTCCAAGGCGTCCCGGAGCGACTCGAACTCGTCGCCTTCGACCGGGTAAAGCCCGCAGAAAACCATCGGTTTCGGCTCCAGGTAACCCTCGAGGGGCTTATCCGCGGGCCGGGTGGCGTCGGTGATCGTCTCGCCGCTACGGGCTTCTCCGACGTCTTTTATGCCTGCGATTATGTAGCCGACTTCGCCTGGGCCGAGGCCCTGCACCTCGGTCGGTACCGGGAGCCGCACGCCGACCTCTTCGATCTCATGGACGCGGCCGGTCTGCATGAAGCGGAGTTTCTCGCCAGAGCTGAGCAACCCGTTGAAGATCCGCACGGCGCTGACGACGCCGCGGTACTGGTCGTAATAGGAGTCGAAAATAAGCCCCTGGAGCGGGGCCGTCCGGTCGCCCTTGGGGGCGGGGATCCGTGCGCAGATGGCGTCGAGCAGTTCGGGTACTCCCTGGCCGGTTTTGGCCGATACCTGCAGGGTTTCCTCGGCCGGGATCCCGAGCACCTTTTCGATCTCGGCGGCGCAGCGTTCGGGGTCGGCTGCCGGGAGGTCGATCTTGTTGAGCACAACGATGATCTCGAGGTCATGCTCGAGCGCCAGGTAGGCGTGCGCCAGGGTCTGCGCTTCGATGCCTTGCGCGGCGTCGACGAGCAGTACGACGCCTTCGCAGGCGGCCAGGCTTCGGCTCACCTCGTAGCTGAAGTCGACATGGCCCGGCGTGTCGATCAGGTGGACCGTGTAGCCCTTCCAGTAGACGCGCACGTTCTGCGCCTTGATCGTGATGCCGCGCTCGCGCTCGATGTCCATCGAGTCGAGGTACTGGTCGCGCATGTCCCGGGCGCTCACCGCACCGGTTAGCTCGAGGATGCGATCGGAAAGCGTCGACTTGCCGTGGTCTATGTGGGCCACGATCGAAAGGTTGCGGATCTTGTCCGCGGTTGTGGAGGAGGTAAGGGTGCTCATTGTGCTCTAGCTCCCAGTTTGGCCTATAGGTCAGCCGCGAGCGCGAAAGCACACGGATGCTGCTATCGTTTATCTCCCTGTGGCAAACATCAAAAGCCAAATAAAGCGTATCGGCACCAACGAGAAGAGCCGCCTGCGTAACAAGGCCGCCAAGTCCGAGGTCAAGACCCGGGTGAAGTCGGCTCTTACTACCATCGACGCCGGCGAGGAGACTGCCCTCGAGGACCTGCGCATCGCGGTCAAGAAGCTGGACAAGGCGGCCCAGCGGGGCATCATCCACCCCAATCAGGCTTCCAATCGCAAGTCGGCCCTCATGCGGCACGCCGCCCGTGCGGGCGCCTCAGCCAGCGCCGAGTAGGCCCACCACCGGCTCAGCCTGGCCCGGATCAGCCAGCGCTGATTGGACGTCCAGCGCCGTTTAGACCCTCCACCGCCTGGCTCAATGCCGCCCGTGCCCCCTTGCACCTGCATGTAACGGCGCGCCCCGGGCAGTGCGGGAAAGCCGGCAGAGGCGAGCTACGAGCACCTCCAGGACCGCCTCCGGTTCCCAGTCCAGCTTGCCCTTGAGCGCCAGCTCGGCGTCCGCCAGGGCAATGACCGCGTCCCCGCTGCCTCGCATACCGAGGCGGCGGGCGGCGTCGAGTGCCTTGCGGGCGGGGAAGGTGCTACGGCCCTTGGCGATGCCGAGCGCCTCTGCCGCCTGGGCCTCGGTCGCGATGTCGGGTGACTGCACCCGCAGGATGTTGCCGAAGTGGCGGTGCAGGATTGCTAGGACGACCAGCGGGTGGCGGCTGCCGGCCTCCATGAGGCGGTGCAAGAGCTTGAGGGCTTCACCGGCTTCGCCCCGATCGATTGCGTCTGTGAGGTCCCATGGTGGTACCGAGCCCGGCTGTCCGAGGTAGGGCGCCAGCTCTTCGGGGCCGACTCGTGCCCCCGTCCCGTAGGCGGCCTCCAGCGTGACGAGGAGTGCGCCGAGGCGGTTTAGGTCCTCTCCCAGGTGCGCTTCGACCAGCGTGGCCGCAGCAGGCTCCAGCTTGACCGGCCCGTGCGCCAGGCGCCCGGTGACCCAGCTGTGGGCTTCCCGGCTGCCGACGTCGGTGTTGAGCACTTGCGCCCCCGACTGCTTGAAGGCGTTCACGAACTTGGCGGCGAGCGAGCCCCCTCCGCCGGCCACGACGAGCTTGGTCGTGGGCATCGGCTCCTCGAGGTAGGAAAGGAGCGGTTGCAGCTGGTCGCTGGTCAAGGCGCCGGCCTCGCGCAGCACCACGACCCTTCGGTCGGAGAACAGCGGAGGTGTCCGGCAGGCGTCCACGACAGCGGCCACGTCGAGCTCCTCGCCGGCGAACTCCTCAACCACGAAGGACCGCTCCCGCTTTCCGACAAGCTCGCCCACCAGCTTGCTGACCGCTTCGCTTAGCAGCGAGGGGTCGTCCCCGGTGACCAGCCAGCTGCTCGTCTTGTCATCGGCGGGCCCGCTCACTTGGCCTCCATGATCGCCGCCAGCATGTCGCGAACCCGGCGGGTGCCACGCACGTCGTGGGCCCGCACCACCCGGCAACCGAGGGCGATCCCGAGGGCGTGGGCCGAGGCGCTCGCTTCCCGGCGCTGGTTGATCTCCAGGTCGAGCACGACGCCCAAGAAGGTCTTGTTGGATGCCGAGAGCAGGAGCGGGTAGCCGAGCGCGGCCAACCTGGCGGAAGCGCGCAACAGCTCGAGGGACTGCGAAGCCGTCTTGCCGAGGTCGAGCCCGGCATCGACCACCACACGGGACGCAGGGATGCCCGCCGCCAGGGCACGGTCGGCACGTTCGGTGAGGAACGCGCTGACGTCGCTGACCAGGTCGTTGTACACGGGTTCGGGGTCCGGCACCCGCGGGGCGAGGCGGATGTGGGTTGCCACCACGCTGGCCCCGGCGGCGGCCGCGACGTCGAGGTACTTGGGGTCGGCGAAGCCGCTGATGTCGTTGCCGAGCACGGCGCCCGCCCGGAAAGCTTCTGCCGCCACCGAGGCCCGCCAGGTGTCAACCGATACCGGCAGGTCGAAGCGGGAAACGAGACCTTCGACGGCCGGCATGAGCCTGGCGAGCTCCTCGTCCTCGTCGACGTCCGGGCCGGGGCCAGCCTTGACCGCCCCAACGTCGAGGATGTCGGCGCCCTCGCTCACGATCTGGTCTGCCCGCTGCCAGAAGGCATCCCACTCCCAGGTGGCGCCCTTGTCGTAGAACGAGTCGGGGGTCCTGTTGAGGATGCCCATGACTAGCGCCCGGGTGGTCAGGTCGTAGCGGCGACCACCCAGTTCCAGCACCGGGGACAGCCCCATAGTCATGGCGGTAGTCATTGCGCCAGCGACGCTACCGCCTCTCGCCGACGCTCAGCCCCTCAGAACAGTCGAGCCGTCAACGCCTTGCGGTAGCCGGCCACCCTGGCGTCGTCGCCCATGAGCTCGAGCAGGTCGATGTACTCCTGCTTCGCCGCAGGGTCCTCCTTCACCCGGTCCAGCAACGCGTCGAGCTTGGCCGTGACGGCGTCGTCGCCGCCCGCAGCCTCGTCCCCGACCCGTGCCTCTGCCAGCAGATGGCGCACTTCGGCGGTCTCGGGGACACGCTCGAGGAAGACGAGCGCCTCCTTCTTGCCGTCGGAGGTCCCATTGGCTATCAGCACGGAAGCGAGAGAAATGATGGCCGTGGTGTTGGCCGGCTCGAGGGCCACCGCCTTGCGCAGGGAGGTTTCGTCACCAGCGGCGATCAGCAGGTCCACTTCGCTCGGAGCGGGCGCCACCTCGGCCAACCAGGCACGGACGGTGGCCTCGGGCTGAGCACCGATGAACCCGCTCACAACCTTCTTGTTGCGCACCGCGTAGACGGCCGGGATCGATTGCACCTGGAAACTGGCTGCCACGCGGGTGTTCGCGTCCACGTCGACCTTCGCCAGGAGCACCTCTCCGTTCCGCTCGCCTACCAATTTCTCCAAAATGGGCCCTAGCGTGCGGCATGGCCCACACCATGAAGCCCAAAGATCAACCACGACCGGTAGCTGAGTGGAGCGTTCCAAGACCTCAGTCTCAAAAGTGGCGTCAGTTACGTCCAACGTTGCAGTCATATCTCCTCCGGCGCCTTGCGCCACCATTGCCCACCTACAGGGCACTCTAG
>Ga0302314_10014138_pt1 | contig 13670 bp, 12 predicted proteins | sample III_Palsa_N2_3_FD_200533 | JGI IMG/M metagenome (GOLD analysis project Ga0302314, IMG submission 200533) | Peat permafrost microbial communities from Stordalen Mire near Abisko, Sweden - III_Palsa_N2_3 | ecosystem: Environmental > Terrestrial > Soil > Palsa > Peat permafrost | place: Sweden... | reverse complement strand
CTTTTTGCGTTTCGCTTCTCAGCGTCGGCTGCCTGGGTATCGGCGGCGGGAGGCGGGTTCTACACCGCTTCGTTTCCCTTCGTCAACCACCTTTTTGCGTCTCGCTTTTCAGCGGTCAGCGCCGGGGAAGCCAGCGTCGGGAGGCGGGGTTTTATACGCCCTGCCCACCCTCGTCAACACCTAAAATCGTGCTTCGCCTTTTTTGGCGAGACGACCTTCCAAAGCCCTGAAATAACTCAGGTTTCCTTGGGCTAGGCAGTCTGGAGGGTACCCGAAATCGGGCAAGGCAAGGACTATACCCAGAAGCCCCTGGCCACGCAAGGCCGCAATCACAGAATTGTCAGGAAAACGTCACTTGGCGGGCTTAACCCCCGCCGCGAAGGCATAGTCGGCCGGGTCCAGCCAACGCTGCAGCGGTGCCACATAAGCGGCCCATCCCTCGGCGCGTTCCAGATAGGCGTCGATCTTGGCCATCGCCGCCTTTCCCACCGGTCCAGAGGAACAGGCGACATAACCCTCGTTATAGACCGGCTCGCCCTTCACCTTCAGCACCGAGAAGTCGGCGGCGAGGTGCTCTGCCACATGGTAATAGGCCACCTCGGTCGGGCTGGCGAAGATGAAATCGAGCCGGCCGACATGCAGCAGCTCGACCAGCTGCGCGCTGGTCATCGTTTTCTGCAGCTTGGAACGCCGGTCCCCGGACGCAATGAAGCCATTGATCGTCGGCAGGTAATCGCGCGAAGCGATATAGCCGCCGGACAGACTGTCGCTCTGCCCCAATAAGTCGAGATCGAGATCGCCGGACTGGCCATAGGGCAGGAACTCGGTCAGGCGGGCGGTGCGCACCACCAGGCGATAACCGGGATTGAGCACCGGACGCTTGCTGAACAGAGCGTTCCAGTGGGTGCCGGAGCGCGTCACCCAGTTGAAGCAGATGCCGTCGCGGGTCTCCAGCTCGTGCCAGTTCCGCGCGATGGTGCCTTTGACGATCTTGTGATCATAGTCCGGCAGGGCGGCGGTCAGCACGCGAAGCTGCTGGTCGGCGAAGCCGTTACCGGCCATCTCGCCCTCATAGATGGTGGCGGGCGGCAGATCGACGGTCATCCAGGTGATGCTGTCCCTGGCCTGCACGCCTCCCATCCCAACGCCAGCCGCCAAGATCGCGGCCAGCGTCCCTCTCCTTCCGCCCATGCGAAGCTCCCCGCCCCTGTCCTAAATCGATTGTAGCGGTAATTTTGCGCAAAATTTAACGCAAAATCTTCATCGCCGAATCGAGCCCGGCCAGGGTCAAGGGGAACATCCTTCCGCCCAGCAATGTCTCGATCATCGAGGTCGAGGAGCTGTAGCGCCAATGAGGCTCCGGCGTGGGGTTGAGCCATACGGCATTGGGGAACTGATCGACGAAGCGCTGGATCCATACCGATCCCGCTTCCTGGTTCCAATATTCGACGCTGCCGCCCGGCTGGGCGATCTCATAGGGGCTCATCGCCGCGTCTCCGACGAAGATCAGCTTGTAGTCGGCCGGATAGAGCCGCAGCACATTCCAGCTCTCTACCGATTCCGCCCGGCGGCCATTGTCGCGCCATAGCCGGTCATAGGGGCAATTGTGGAAGTAATAATGCTCGAGATGCTTGAACTCGCTGCGCGCCGCGGAGAACAGCTCCTCGCAGACACGGATATGATCGTCCATCGAGCCTCCGACATCGAGGCAGAGAAGCACCTTGACCTTGTTGTGCCGCTCCGGAACGAGCTTCAAATCAAGCGAGCCGGCGTTGCGCGCCGTGGCGGCGATGGTGCCGGGTAGGTCAAGCTCGGTCTCGGCCCCGTCCCTCGCCCAGCGCCGCAACCGCCGCAGCGCGATCTTGATGGTGCGGGTGCCGAGCTCGACCTTGTCGTCGTAATTGCGGAATTCGCGCCGGTCCCACACTTTGACGGCGCGGCGATGGCGGCTTTCCGCCTGGCCGATCCGCACTCCTTCCGGATTGTAACCATAGGCGCCGAAGGGCGAGGTTCCCCCGGTGCCGATCCATTTCGAGCCGCCCTCATGCCGGCTGCTCTGCTCCTCAAGGCGCTTCTTCAGCGTCTCCATCAGCTTTGCCCAGCCGCCCAAGGCTTCGATCGCCGCCTTCTCCTCCTCGGACAGCATCCGGTCCTTGAGCGCCTTCAGCCATTCCTCGGGAACCTCGCTCTCGATGGCGGCGAACAGATCCTCGATCCCCTTGAAATAGACGCCGAACACCCGGTCGAACTTGTCGAAATTGCGCTCATCCTTGACCAGGCAGCCACGCGCCAGATGGTAGAATTGCTCGATGTCGGTCCCGGCCAGGCCGGACCGCAGCGCTTCCATCAGCGTGAGATATTCGGTGATCGAGACCGGCAGCCTGGCGTCTTTCAAGGCCAAGAAGAACCGGATGAACATCTACCGCTCTCTTCTCGAAAGGAACACCAGCCGCTCGAACAGATGGATGTCCTGCTCGTTCTTCAGCAGCGCGCCATAAAGCGGCGGGATCGTCTTCTGCCCATCCTTGGACCGCAAAGCCTCGGCCGGGATGTCCTCGGCCAGCAGCAGCTTCAGCCAATCGAGCATTTCCGAAGTCGAGGGCTTCTTCTTCAACCCCGGCACGTCGCGCAGCTCGAAGAAGCTGGTCAACGCCTCGTGCAGCACGTCGCGCTTCAGCTTGGGGAAATGCACATCGACGATGCGTTCCATCGTCTCGCGGTCGGGAAAGCGGATGTAATGGAAGAAGCAGCGGCGCAGGAAGGCGTCGGGCAGATCCTTCTCATTGTTCGAGGTGATCACCACCACCGGACGCTGGCGCGCCTTCACTGTCTGCTTGGTCTCGTAGACATGGAATTCCATGCGATCGAGCTCGAGCAGCAGATCATTGGGGAATTCGATGTCGGCCTTGTCGATCTCGTCGATCAGCAGGACCGGCGGATCCTCGGCCTCGAAGGCTTCCCACAGCTTGCCCTTGACGATGTAGTTCGAGATGTCGCCGACACGCGGATCGCCCAGCTGGGAATCGCGCAGACGCGACACCGCGTCATATTCGTAGAGCCCCTGCTGCGCCTTGGTGGTCGATTTGATGTGCCATTGGATCAGCGGCTTCCCCAGCGCCTTGGCGATCTCGATCGCCAGTACGGTCTTGCCGGTGCCGGGCTCGCCCTTCACCAGCAATGGCCGCTGCAAAGTGATCGCGGCGTTAACCGCGGTTTTCAGGTCATCGGTGGCGATATAGCTGCTGGTGCCCTCGAAACGATTCATTTTTTGCCCCTCAGGCGCCGGGCGCGGCCTCCAGCCGCTTGGCTACCGCGCCAAGCTATACCGCCTGTGTGATCGACGCTGTCGGCAGCGCGCGGCCGCATTTGCGGCCGTGACCGAGTCCGAAGCTCCGACACCTAGTAGCCTCCCGCCGACCCCGCCGGACGCCGCGAATCGCCAGCGCCGTAGAGCCAGCCCGGCTTCACCTTTCCCGACAAGGATTGATCGCTGACGAAAGTTCCCGGACCGCTCGCCCCGGCATCCGGAGCGCGCTCGATCAGGCCGACCGCGCCGGAATTGGGCTGATCGGCCAAAGTGTAGCCCATGTCGCGCAGGATCTTGGCCGTATCGGCCGAGGCAGCGAACGGCTCAAGGAACAGCTTGTCGGGCTGGAACTGATGGTGGAAGCGCGGCGCGTCCACCGCCTCCTGCGGCTTCATACCGTAATCGACGATATTCAGGATGGTCTGGAGCACATGGGTCGCGATGCGCGATCCGCCCGGGCTGCCCAGCACCAGGAACACCTTGCCGTCCTTGCTGACGATGGTGGGCGCCATCGAGGAAAGCGGGCGCTTGCCCGGGGCGATAGCGTTGCGCGCCCCCTGCTCCAGCCCGAACATATTGGCAGAACCCGGCTTGACGGTGAAATCGTCCATCTCGTCGTTGAGGAAGAAGCCGGTGCCGGGCGCCATCACCGCGGCGCCCATGAAACCGTTCAGCGTGAAGGTCACCGCCACGGCGTTTCCCTGTGCATCGACCACCGAAAAATGCGTCGTCTCCGGCTTCTCGCGCTGGAGCGTGCCCTGCCCCAGTTGCTCGGACGGCGTCGCCTTGTCGGTGATGCGGCCGCGGATTTCGTCGGCGTAAGCGGCCGATAGCAACTTTTCAGTCGGATTGTCGATGAAAGCCGGATCGCCAAGCAGCGTGTTGCGGTCGCGGAAGGTGTTGCGCATCGCCTCGGCGATCTCGTGGATCGACTGGGCGGAATGGAAGCCCGCGCCGGCCAGGTCGTAGCCCTGAAGCACGTCGAGCATCTCGCACACGCCGATGCCGCCCGAGCTGGGCGGCGGCGACGTAGAGACCGTCAGGCCGCGATAGGTGCAATGCAGCGGCTCGGCCATCTGCGCCTGATAGCCGGCCAGATCGGCCGTAGTCAGCAGCCCACCCCCGGCGGCGCTGGCTTTGGCGACCGATTCGGCGATCGGGCCCTTATAGAAAGCGTCCCTGCCCTGCTTCGCGATTTTTTCCAGCGTCGCCGCCAGATCCTTCTGCTTCAAGGTCTCGCCGGGCTGGAAAGTGGAACCGTCCGGCTTGAGGAAGATCTTGGCCGCTTCGGGATCCTTGGCCAGCCGGCCTTTCACATAATCGATGATGTCGGTATCGCCGCGGCTCAGCACATAGCCGTCGCGCGCCAGCTTGATCGCCGGCGCCATGACTTTCTGACGGCCCGCCTTGCCGAAGCTCTGCTCGGCCAGCTCGAATCCGGCCACGCTGCCGGGCACCCCAGCGGCCTTCCAGCCCAGAAGGCTGGCTTCCTTGATCGGATTGCCGGCGGCGTCGAGATACATGTCCTTGGTCGCCGCGGCGGGCGCCGTCTCGCGGAAATCGATGAATTTCTCGGTGCCGTCGGCCATGCGGATCAGCATGAAGCCGCCGCCGCCGATATTGCCGCAGCACGGATGGGTCACCGCCAGCGCATAGCCCACCGCGACCGCCGCGTCGACGGCGTTACCGCCCTGTCGCAGCACCTCGATGCCGGCTTCGGTAGCGTAATGCTCCTCGGAGACCACCATCGCATGCTCGGCCTCGACGGCGGGACGAGAGGCGGCATGAGCCGCCCCCGCCGCCAGCGCGAGTCCGACCAGGGAAGCGCCGAGAGTCCTCATTTGGTCGCCCCGGCCGCGGCCGAGAGAGCGCGGAAATCGACATCGGAGTCAGCCGCCAGCCACGCGAAAGAGGCCCACACCGCGATGTTCTGCGCCAGCTCGGCCGGATCGACCTTGTCCAGCGTGTCGTCGGCGGTGTGGTGGATGTCGAAATATTTGGTGCCGTCCTGACCGAAATCGACGATCGGCACGCCGTCCTTCTCGTGGACGCCCTCGAGATCGGCGCCGCCCTCCTCGGACGGCTTGCGCAGCATGTCGACGCCGAGCGGCAGCAGGGCCGCGGTCAGCTGCTTGGCGAAATCGGCGCCGGCCGGCGGCGGAGCGTTGGTGAACTTAAGACGGTCGTTGCCGCCCAGGGTACCCGCCGGCAGAGCGGCGTTGTAGATCCTGCCCGCGCCGAAATCGCTCTCGCCGGCGATGACGATATTGGCGGCTTCCTTGCCATGCGCCGCCTCATAGGCGTCGGACGCCGCGCCGATCTCCTCGGCGCCGAACATCACGACGCGGATGGTGCGCTTGGGGTGCAGGCCGAGATCGGCGATGACCTTGGCGGCGCCGGCGGCGATGGCGACACCCGCCCCGTCATCGATGGCGCCGGTGCCCAGTTCCCAGCTGTCGAGATGGCCGCTCAGCAGCACGACCTGCTCGGGATGCTCGCGGCCCTTCAGTTCGCCGACCACGGTATAGGTGTCGACATGCTCGGTGCTCTTATTGTCGAGCTTGAGGCGCAGCTTGACCGGGCCCTTGGCCGCCATGCGCTCGAGCAGATCGGCGTCGGGGTTGGAGATGGCGGCGGCCGGGATCTTCGGCGCGTCCTTGTCATAGAGAGTGATGCCGGTATGGGCGATGCGGTGATTGTCGGTACCCACCGAACGGATCACCAGCGCCAGCGCGCCTTTCTTGGCCGCAACGGACGGGCCGGCCACGCGGGAAGCCACGGCGGGGCCATAGCCCTGGCCGTTCTGGGCCCGCACCGTCTTTTGCACGATCACCGCGATCTTGCCCTTGAGCGAACCGTCCGGCGCGTCGATCAGGGCCTGGAAGCTCTTGAACACCACCACCTCGGCCTCGATGCCGCCAGCCGGTGTCGGGGCGGAATGGCCGAGCGCGGCGACGGCCAGATGCTGCAGGCGCGGCTGGGTGATGTCGGCCTCCTCGGCGCCGCGCGCCCAGTAGGTGACCGGGAATTTCTCGATATGGACATTGTCGAACCCGGCCTGCTTCAGGCGGGCGACGGCCCAGTCGGCGGCGTCGCGCTCGGCCTTGGAGCCGGCCATGCGCGGCCCGATATCGGTGGTGAGGTCGGCGAGAAAATCATAGCCCCACGACGAGGCCAGCGCGCGGGCGCCGATGGTCGAAACCGTATCGTCGGCCAGCGCCGCGCCCCCGCTCAACAGGACCAGCGCGGGCAGCGCGCACGACAAACGACGGAACAGCTTCCTAACATTGACCTCACCCATCACCCTCTCCTACCGCATTGCAAAAGCAAGGCGGGAAGGATAGGGCAAATCAGCCGTTTGGCAATTATGAGTTAGTGGGCATCAGGCTCTGTTCGATATGGTCCGAGCCGGTGCGCAACTCCTCCAGCGCCTTGGCGAAACTGCCGTCGAGCAGCGTTTCGCGGTCCTCGGGCGAGGATTGCGGCGCCACCGCGGCGGCGCGCCAGCCGGCGGCGGCCAGCCGGTCGAACTGGCCGACCATGGCCTCGATGTCGCTGGTCGCCTCGGGCAGCTCGGAGGAGAATTCCGAAGCGATGTCGTGGAAGGCCCGCTCATTGTCCACCAGCTGCTGGCGCAGCCTGGCGCCGGACGTCTCGTCGGCGGCATGGACCAGCGAGGCGAACAGCGCCCCTTCCTTGACGATCAGGTCATGGGCATGGCCCACCAGCTGAGCGGCGGAGGCCTTGCGGTGAGAGAGGGAATGAAAGGTGTCCGGCAGGCTGCACACATAGACCACCGCCACCAGGGCGATCACACCCACCAATGACAGGACGTCCGGCCCCACGGGAAACTTGTTGAAACTGCGCATGAACATGTCCGGTCTGAAGCCGGCGGCGGGATCCCCAGGAATCCCGCCCCCCATGCGCAAGTTTTTATAAAGGCCCGCAAAAACCCGATATCCCCGTTTAGGGACGACGTATTACTTGAAGTCTTCCAGAGCCTTGTAAACCACGGTTGCATCCTGGTTCGACGCGCCGCCGGAACAGCCGAGGCCGCCGATCAGTTTGCCGCCATGGACGATGGGGAACCCGCCTTCGATCGAGATCGCGCCAGGCAGGCTCAGCACGCCGGTATTGCCGGCCTTGATGGCGTCGGTGAAGGCCTTGGTCGGACGGCGATAGAGAGCGGCGGCCTTCGCCTTGGCGATCGAGGTTTCGACCGACCCATATTGGGTGTCGTCCATCTTCTCGTAGGCAACCAGTTCGCCGGTCGGCTCGACCACCGCGCAGGCCATCTTCCAATCACGCTTCTTGGATTCGGCCTGGGCGGAGGCGATCAGCTTCTTGGCATCGGCCAGATCGATCGGGGTTCCGTAGGGAATGAAGAAGGGCGCCGCGTCTGGAACCGGCTGACTGATGGCGTCCTGCGCCGGAGGAAGCTGCGCGCCAGCCGCGCCCGCCAGAAAAAGGGCCGCGCCCGCCAAAAGGAACTTCCGCACCATATCTTATCCTCCTTCTAGGATTTGCCGTCGAGGAGCTGACCATCCCTGACGGTGACGACGCGGTCCATGCGCCGCGCCAATTCCGGATTATGGGTGGCGACCAGAGCCGCCAACCCCTGCTCCCGCGCCAGCCCGATCAATTGATCGAACACGATCTCGGCCGTATGCGGGTCGAGATTGCCGGTCGGCTCGTCGGCCAGCAGCAAGGAGGGCTGGTTGGCCAAAGCGCGGGCGATCGCCACGCGCTGCTGCTCGCCGCCCGACAACTGGCCCGGGCGATGCTCCTCGCGGCCGGCCAGATTGAGCTTGGCCAGCAGTTCCTTGCCGCGCACCTCCGCCTTCGGCCGGCTGACGCCGGCGATCATCTGCGGCAATACGACGTTCTCCAGCGCGGAAAATTCCGGCAGGAGATGGTGATATTGATAGACGAAGCCGATATCGCGGCGGCGAATGGATGTGCGGCGATCATCCGACAATGTGCCGCAGGCCTCGCCCGACAGCCAGACCTCGCCCTGATCGGGGAATTCCAGCAGGCCGGCGATATGCAACAAGGTCGATTTGCCGGCGCCCGAGGGCCCGACCAACGCGACCACCTCGCCGCGCGACAGCGACAGATTGGCGCCGTTCAGTACATGCAGCTGTTCGCGCGAGCCCTGCTTGAAGCCGCGCCGCAGATTGTCGAGACGGAGGATAGGCTCACTCATAGCGCAGCGCCTCCACCGGATCGAGTTTGGCGGCGCGCCAGGAGGGATAGATGGTGGCCAGGAAGGACAGGCCCAGCGCCATGCCCGCCACCAGGATCACTTCCCCACTGTCTACCTTGGCTGGCAGTTGGCTGAGAAAATAGATCTCGGCGCTGAACAGGTCGCTGCCGGTGAAGCGCTGCAGGAATTGGCGGATGGCCTCGATATTGAGGGCGAAGGCTAACCCGAGCACCACGCCGCCCAGGGTGCCTATCACGCCGACCGCGGCGCCCGACAGGAAGAAGATGCGCATGATCATGCCGCGCGTCGCCCCCATGGTGCGCAGGATGGCGATGTCGCGCGCCTTGTCCTTGACCAGCATGATCAGGCTCGAGATCACGTTGAAGGCGGCCACCAGGATGATCAGGGTCAGGATCAGGAACATCACGTTGCGTTCGGTGGTGACCGCGGCGAAGAAGGCGGCGCTGGCATGCTGGAAATCATAGATGCGCAGATCCGGCCCGACGATCTGGCGGATCATGCGGCTTACCTGCTGCACCTGGTCGAGATCGCCCAGCGACACCTGAAGGTCGGTGATGCGGTCGGGCAGCTTAAAATGGATCTGCGCCGCCGTCAGCGGCATATAGATGAAGGTCGAATCATATTCATACATGCCGACGTCGAAGATGGCGGCGACGCGATAGGTGCGCATGCGCGGCACATTGCCGAAAGCGGTGGCGTTGGTCGAGAACGATACCACGTCGAATTTGTCGCCCGGCCCGACGCCCAGCTTCTGGGCCAGCCGGTCGCCGATCAGGACGGTGTCGTCGGCACCGAAATCGGCGGGATTGCCGGCAGTGATGCCGCGCCCCACCGCGCTATGTCGCAAAATATCGTCCGGCCGAACGCCGCGCACCAGGGCGCCGCTCGAGGCGCCGCCCGCGGTCGTGACGAACACCTGCTGCTCGACCACGGGAGTCACCAGCGTGACACCGGGAATCTTGCGCACCTTGTCGGCCAGCGTGTCGAAATCGGTCATGCCGCCCGGCGGCGCATAGATGCCGACATGGCCGTTGAGGCCGAGGATGCGGTTCAGCAACTGCTCATGGAAGCCGTTCATCACCGACATCACGATGATCAGGGTCGCGACGCCGAGCGCGATGCCGGCCAGCGAGAACCACGCGATGATCGAGATGAAGCCCTCGCGGCGGCGGGCCCGAAGGTACCGCCCCGCCACCATGCGCTCGAACGGGCCGAACACCATATGCTTACTCCGCGAACCGCTTCAGCGCTTCCTCGAAGGGAAGCTCGGACTTCTCGCCGGTCATGCGGTTCTTCAATTCGACGATGCCGTTGGCGATGCCCTTGGGCCCGACAACGACCTGCCAGGGCAGGCCGATCAAATCCATATCGGCGAATTTGACTCCGGCGCGTTCATCTCGGTCGTCATAGAGCACTTCGCGGCCGAAGGCGCGGTAAAGCTTCTCGCACGCCTCGTCGCAGGCGCTGTCGCCCTTCTTGAGATTGATCAGGCCGACGCGGAACGGCGCCACCGCCTCCGGCCACTTGATGCCGGCTTCGTCGTGATAGGCCTCGATCAGCGCGCCGACCAGGCGCGAGACACCGATGCCGTAGGAGCCCATCTCGACGGTCACGTCGCCAGTCGGGCTGTTGACCACGGCGTTCATCGCCTTGGAATATTTGGTGCCGAAATAGAAGATATGACCGACCTCGATGCCGCGCGCGCTGACCAGATTGGCACCCAGCGTGGCTTCATGCTCGAGATCGCGCTTTTCCTCGGTGACGGCGTATTTGCCGGTCAGCTCATCGACCATCGGCTGCAGATCGCTCGAATAATCGATCTCGCGCTGGCTCCAATCCATGTCGATGAAGTCCTTATGGACGAACACCTCGGACTCGCCGGTCTCGGCCAAGACCTGGAATTCGTGCGACAGATCCCCACCGATCGGGCCGGTATCGGCTTTCATCGGGATCGCCTTCAGCCCCATCCGCGCATAGGTGCGCATATAGGCCATGAACATGCGGTTATAGGTGCGGCGCGCCGACTCGGCGTCGATATCGAAGGAATAGGCGTCCTTCATCAGGAATTCGCGGCCGCGCATCACGCCGAAACGCGGACGCACCTCGTCGCGGAACTTCCACTGGATGTGATAGAGGATCTGCGGCAGCGCCTTGTAGCTCTTGACCGCGTCGCGGAACAGCACCGTGACCAGCTCTTCGTTGGTCGGACCATACAGCATCTCGCGATCATGGCGATCGGTGATGCGCAGCATTTCCTTGCCGTAATCGTCGTAGCGGCCGCTTTCCTTCCAGATCTCGGCGGGCTGGATGGTCGGCATCAGGATCTCCTGGGCGCCGGCGCGGTCCTGCTCCTCGCGCACGATGTCGGCCACCTTGTTCAGCACCCGCAGGCCGAGCGGCAGCCAGCTATAGATACCGGCGGCGGACTGACGGACCATGCCGGCCCGGAGCATCAGGCGATGCGAGGCGATCTGCGCTTCCGCGGGGGTTTCCTTCAAGGTCGGCAAGAAATAGGCGGACAGACGCATAGGTTCCTCTGAATCCCTCTGAACATAAGGCGGCCGACTTTATAGCAGTTGATCCTGACCGTCATCGGCTGTCTTTTTCAGGCGCCATATGTTACCGCTATCAGAAAGGTTATCGAAAAAGCCGAAGGAAACGACCGATGATTCAGCGCTGGCTCGCCATTCTGCCGCTCGCCTTTACCCTTTTCGCCTCGCCCGCCCTCGCCGAGGAGCATCGATATCGCGATCTGTTCGCCGAACAAGGCCACGATCCCACTGAGACGCATCGCAAGATCGAGGCCGCCTTCCAGCAGCTGTTCCATGGCGACGGACAGGAAGAACGACTCTATTTCGAGACTGGCGCCAATCAGGACGGGCCGCTGGCCTATATCACCGACTGGGCCAATAACGACGCCCGCACCGAGGGCATGAGCTACGGGATGATGATCGCCGTGCAGCTGGGCAAGAAGCGCGAGTTCGACGCGCTGTGGAACTGGTCGCACAGCTATATGCTGATTACCGATCCCGCCAACCCGTCCGTCGGCTATTTCGACTGGTCCTTCTCGACCGCGGGCACACCGCGCGCCATGGGCGCCGCCCCCGACGGCGAGCAATATTACGTGATGGCGCTCTATTTCGCCGCCCATCGCTGGGGCAACGGCACGGGCATCTATGATTATCAGGCCGAAGCCGACAAGATCCTGCGCGGCATGCGCCATCATCCGGTGCTGACCGCCACCGGCCCCTTTCGCGTCCATCCCGACGATCAGCCCTTCGTGGCGCCCGACCATCCCTGGCCCAGCCCCAACAATCGCCGCGAACCGCCTCGGCACTGGCGGTATTCCTCGACGCCGCGCACCGAATCCATCGGCCCGATGGTCGACGAAGAAGCGGGCATGATCCGTTTCGTGCCCGATGTGGCCAACCGCACCACCGACGCCTCCTATCACCTGCCGGCCTTTTATGAGCTTTGGGCCCAATGGGGGCCGCCGGAGGAACGCGCCTTCTGGGCTCGCGCGGCTCAGGTCAGCCGCGTTTTCTTCGTCGCCGTGACAGATCCAAAGACGGCGCTCACCCCGGACCGCAGCAATTTCGACGGCTCGCGCGCCACCGACTGGAACGGCAAGGATCTCGTGCCCTTCGAGTATGATTCCTGGCGTAGCGTGTCCAACTGGTCGGTGGATTACAGCTGGTGGGGCAAGGATAAGCGCCAGACCGCCCTGTCCGACCGCTTGCAGGCCTTTCTGATCGGCGAAGGCATAGACAGCTTCTCCGACCGCTATACGCTGGACGGCAAGAAACTGTCGGACCGCCATTCGCCCGGCATGGTCGCCACCGCCGCCGTCGGCAGTCTGGCCGCCAGCCCCGGGCCGAACGCGAAAGCCTTCATCGAGACATTATGGGAGATGCCGGTCCCGTCCGGCGAACAACGCTATTTCGACGGCATGCTCTATCTGATGAGCCTGATGCATTGTTCAGGCACATTTCGCATCATCGATAGCCCGCCTTCCGGCACGCCTCGGTGACGAGGCGGGTCTGTTCCCCGTCGAGCGAGTGACCATTGAGCTTGGCCTGGCCGGACAGCAGATCCACTTCGACATGGCCGATAGTGGTGCCGGTGTTCTGCAGGGCGCCGGAAGGTGTGTTGCCCTGCGATGGCGCGTAGGACAGCGGATTGAGCTTGAGATCGAATTCGATCTTGTCGGGCAGCTTGAAAGTCTCCTGCCCCGGCAGGTCGGCGGGTGCGACATATTTACCATGGACATCGACGCCCGGCTTGTACTCGACGCCCGGATCGGGGTGATGGGCGACCAGCTGTTTACAATCTTGACGAGTGACATAGAGCTGCTCGTCCACAGGCGCGCTTTGCGGCGGCTGTCCTGCGGCGGAGCCGCAAACAAGCGCTAGTAGCAGGCTAGCCTCCAATGACACCGATTTACCCATGGGCTGCTCCAGACATCAATTCAACGGGCGATCATTTTTGACCGATGAATAGGCAACAGTGGTGAATTTTAGCCGCATAATTGTGCAAATTTTTAGATGACTCTTTTGAGAAATCTCTGTAGCTTCTTCTCACGAACAAGGGACACACCCCAGGAAGAGGGCGGCCTGAGTTTAGGGAGAACAACCTGTCGCATACGAAACCGCCTCCTGGAAACAGGGGCGGTTTTGTTACTTCTAACCCTTGATTCCCGCCAGTTTCAAGGCGACCGGGCAGTCCGGACGATGCGCGCCCGGCAGCTTGCCGATGCTCATCAGGAACTCGTTCACGATCTCCCCGCCGGTGAATTTGAAGGTCTTCTTGAAGATTTTCACCCATTCGGCCTTCTCTTTGGCCGGCTGACGATCGATCCACTCCGCGAAAGAGCCATATTCCTTCTGAATCACCAGGATTCGCCTGGCATTCTCGATGATCGCCGCGATCTTGCCGCGATGGCGCACCACCCCAGAATTGCCCAATAATTCAGCAATTTTATCATCTGTATAGTTTGCGACTATTTTTAAGGCAAACCCATCGAACGCCTCGCGCATCTGCTCGCGCTTCTTCAGCACGATCAGCCAGGACAGCCCGGCCTGGAAGATCTCCAGGCATAGACGCTCAAACAACTGGTCGTCGTCGCGCAGCGGAAAA
>Ga0302314_10014137_pt1 | contig 13670 bp, 9 predicted proteins | sample III_Palsa_N2_3_FD_200533 | JGI IMG/M metagenome (GOLD analysis project Ga0302314, IMG submission 200533) | Peat permafrost microbial communities from Stordalen Mire near Abisko, Sweden - III_Palsa_N2_3 | ecosystem: Environmental > Terrestrial > Soil > Palsa > Peat permafrost | place: Sweden... | reverse complement strand
GCGGTTCACCGTGCTGACCGATGACTGGAAGAGCGCCTCGTTCCGCGCCGACGTCGGCCGCTGGGCCCGCGCGGCGGCCGCGGCCACCGCGTGGAAGCAGCTCAGAGTGGCGATCTTCGGCTACGCGATGAACGAGATGGGCGACATCCGCGTCGACGAGAGCGCGCTGGTCAGGAGCCTCGGCCCGGCCATCATCTCGGTCGCGCAGGGCGACTTGTGGCGCGAGATGCAGGAGGTGAGCCCGGCCGCGATCGACGACGTGATCTCTTTCGAAGACTCTCATTTCGAGATCGATCCGAGACTGTCCGCGGAGGAGCGCACCGATCACGTGCGGATGCAGGTCGCGATCGAGCAGATCCTGGACCGCCAGGGGTTCGGCGCCTACACCGCGCACTTCGACGCGATCGGCGAGGACGGCCGGTTCGCCCGGCTGCCGCTGGCCGCGGCCTCGTCCCTGCTGGCCAAGGGCTACGGGTACGCCGCCGAGGGCGACGTGCTGACCGCCAGCCTGGTCTTTGCCGGGCACGTGCTCATCGGCAACGCGCACTTCACCGAGATGTACGCGATGGACTTTCCCTCGGACTCGATCCTGCAGAGCCACATGGGCGAAGGTAACTGGAAGATCGCCCGGTCCGACCGGCCCGTGAAGCTGGTCAAGCGGCCGCTCGGCATCGGCCGCCTGGCCGACCCGCCGACGTTCGTGTTCCAGTTGCAGCCCGGTCCGGCCACCCTGGCCGCCCTGGTCTCGCTGGAGGGGGAACGGTTCCGGCTGGTGGTCGCCGAGGGCGAGAACCTCGACAGCCAGGAACTGCCGGCCCTGGAAATGCCGTACGGGCAGTTCCGCCCGGCCTCCGGCCTGCGCAAGTGCCTGAACGGGTGGCTCTCGAACGGCGGACCGCACCACGAGGTGATGAACCTGGGCCACCACGCCGCCGACTGGAAAGCCTTCTGCCAGGTCACCGGCATCCAGTTCGTCCAGGTGTAGCACGGCCGACCGCTGATGATCTGGCCGGCCGCTGATGATCTGGAACGAGTTCGTCAGATCTTGGCGCCAGGACCGAGCGGTATTCACCACTGGTCACAGCCGCCCCGCCCAGCGCTACGTTAACGCCCGCGGATTGGCTTTCCCGGGATCCAGCCGACCTGATGTGACATTGGTGCGGTTATAACCGCACCGATGTGACATAGGGTCGGTTAAGCATTCGAGAACTGAAGGGCGGCGTCCAGGCGGAAGGGGCTGGAGTTATTCGCGGGACATTTGTGAGTCCTGGGTACGGGACCGCGAGCACCAGCCCGACGTCACCGATGCCGACTGCCGCGGAGCCCGCAGTGCGGCGGTTTGAACCCGGTGCCCACCGGGGGGTGCCCATCGTCGATGGCATGGCCGCAGGAGAGATCAGGCAGCTGGCGGACCCGGCGGTCAGCTGTCCGGGGAACGGGACGGGTCTCGCTGGCGCGGGTGGCGTAGCCGGCGGAGGCGGCCGACTACTAGGGGGACCGCGAACCAGAACACCCAGGCGTAGTTGGTGACGAAGAAGAACGGGATCGACAGGCCGAAGGCGGCCATCGGGATCCAGGTCTGCCAGCCCATGGTGTTGACGACCGACCGCGGGGCGTCGGGCGCCTGCCCGCGCGAGGTCATGTGCTTCAGCATGGCGAACTGCGCCACGGACTCCAGTAGCTGTACCAGGGCGTAAAACCCGAACCGCAGGGCGTGGGTGTCGAGGGTCGGCTGCCCGCTGGCGGTGAGCAGCCTGGTGGCGAACGGGATGATGACGATCGTGAAGAGCCAGGCCAGGTTGAGCTGCCGCAACCGCGCGTCGGTCCGCTTGACGTAGCGGAACAGATCGTGATGACTACTCCACGCCGCGGCGATCGCCATGAAGCTGATCACGAAGGCCGCGTAGTGACCGTCGTTGTGGCGGACCTGCAACCAGAGCTGATGTACCGTGTTCCCCTCAGGCACCGGCAGTTCGATCGCGAGCAGCGTGATCGCGATGGCGACCACGGCATCGGAAAACAGGGTCAGCCGGTCGGTGGCACGCTCTTCGTATCGGTCCTCGCGATCGGGTGCTAGCCGATCATCTTCCGCATTCAGTGTCAGCCCCCGTGATCGCGTCCCGGACATTTCCGCCGGTCACATGAAATCACGCGGACGGGTGACCGGGGGCGGTTACGCCTCGCTGATCCGCCAGTCTGCGGTGGCTGCGGTGACCGGAGGGTGGTACCAGGATCGTTCGGGCCAAAGAAAGGGGGCGGCCGGCGGGCGGGCACCTTCCTCCGAGAGGATTACTGGCCGGTGACCGGTTTCCAGTTGGGAACGGAGGGCTGGATGCGGGCGGCGGGGCCCTGGCCGAACAGCTTCATGATGTTGCCAGTGATCCGCTGGACCATGGCGGCCTCGCAGACCCCGCCGGGGTGGCAGCCGCTGCGGTCGTCGAGGGCGGGGATCCAGTTGTTGGTGCCGGTGTCGAGCACGCCCGTGCCGGTGGAGGAGTTCGTGTAGTACGTCATGTCGGAGTAGAACGCGCCGATGCTGGTCTGGCCCAGGCTGGCGGGGATCGGCGAGTGGCCGAAGATCTGGTCGTCGGCGGGCTGGCCGTAGCCCAGGTCGAATTTGTCCACGTCCGAGGCGATGAGGCTGGGGATGACCTCGCCGTTGTGCAGGCCGGTGCCGTCGAAGACCCAGGCCGAGGCGTCCGCGACCCGGAAGCCCACGTGCAGGCCGGGCTCGAGGAACCCGGCGTAGGTGTCGCCGGTGAAGTCGTACTCCGGCCAGCTTGACGGCGGGCTGGACCATTCGTTGCCGGTGACCTGGAGCGGGTTGCCGTGGCCGTCGAGCGGATCGGCGGCCGAGTCCCGGTAGTCGACGAGCTCACGGTCCGGGCCGAGCGGGGACGCCTGGGTCCTGACGTGCCGCAGGACCGGGCTGGCGGCGAAGAAGACGATGTTGACGCCCCGGTTATAAGCGGCGACGCCGGCCTGGCGCTCGCCGAGCGACCAGCACTCGTCGTGGCCGAGGGAGAGCAGCACCTTGTGCCTGAGCAGGTAGCCGGGATGCTCCTGGACGGTCAGGTCGGTGGCGTAGGTAACGTCGAGGCCGTGCTGTTCGGCCCACTTGACCAGCGGGTATTCCAGGCCGAGGAAGTTGCCCGAGCCGTTCTCCGCGGCGTAGGGCCGGTCGTAGGACACCACCCGGGCCCGGTTGCAGATCGGGTACACGTCCGGCGGGCAGCTGCCCAGGCCCTGGTAGTAGTCGTAGCCGCCGTAATAGTTCCAGGCCTGCCAGGTGAACACGTCGTTCTTGATCACATACGTGGCGGTGCTGGCGGGGTCCCAGATCGTCAGCGGGACGTAGCTCTGCCGGTGGCCCGGACCGGTCAGCTTGATCAGGTAGTCACCCTGGACGAACGCTTGGGTGACGGTGAAGGTCAGCGACGGAGACCAGTTATCGCAGGCCACCATGTTGGTACCGGCGGTGACTCGGCAGGCGGGCTGGCTCTTGCCGCTCTCCTGGCCCGACGCCCAGATCAGGCGCGCGCCCTGGCCGTGGTAGTAGCCCATCCGGAAGGCTTCGGCGCGGAAGGACGGGCCGCTAGTGCTGACGTACAGGGTCACCTGCTGGCCCTGCAGGGCGTAGACCTGGCTGGCGAAACCGCTGATGCCGCCGTGCGCGCCGTGGATCTCCCACGCGGTGGTGCCCGGCTTGTCGTTCTCCTGGACCACCCAGCGGGCCTGCACCCCGTCCGGACCGGAGAAGGTGGCCGGGCCCGCGGCGGCCGCCGCCTTGCCGACGGCGGCCGTCGCGGTCCCGGAAGCGGTCCCGGCCTGGCGAGTGGCCGACGGCGAACTCGCGGCCTGCGACGACTTGTGCGCCAGCAGCACCGCCACCGCGATGGCGGCCGCCGCCACGATCACGACGGCGGCCACCGCGCTGACGACCCGCCTGTCAGGCAACCCGTAACCTCCTCGCCGCCACGCAGCTATCCAGCACCATTACCCGGCCTGGAGGCGTCCCCGCGATCGCCCCCGGAATTATGCGGACAGAACCTATTAGATACACCCTGCGGACCATCCCCGGCGGTATTTCCGCGGGGCGGCGCGGTCCTGGGCGAACAGATGTAATTGCCACCAGGGGCTGTTCCGGCGGGACGCACGGCCCGTCAATCGTCCTCTGCCTTGCGGACCCATCCGATCATGCCGCGTTTGGTGATAGTGATGGGGGTACCGAATTGCTGTGCGGCTGCCGAGGCACGTGGTGCAGGTAGTCCCCGGCCGCGCAGGTAGAGCGTCAGAGCGTCACGGTCGGGGATGTGCACTATGAGCTCATTCCAGCGCTGAATGTCGAGAACGTCGAAGCCGGATCTGAGCAGTCCGGGGCCGTTCTCAGCGTCGAAACTCAATGGTTTGCCCCAGCCGGGCAGGACGGACGCCAGTTCAGGGTCGTTGTAGCGGCTGACGGTACTGACGGCGAGCAGCCCGCCAGGCCGCAGAACCCGGCATGCTTCCCGCAGAGCCAGCCCGGGGTCGGCCAGGTGGTAGAGCATGAACAAGGCGGCCGCGCCGTCGAACGCGCCCGGCATCTGTCCCGAGGACCTGACGGTGACCGGGAGCGGTTCCGCCCTCGTCGCGAACGTACGGTTCGTCGAGGTGCTCGGCAGCGAGCAGCACGTGTACTTCTCCATCGACGCGACGCCGGCCGGCGCCACGGGCGGCGTGGCGGACGACGCCGCGGAGGCGAGCATCCTGCTCGGCAGCGCCCCCAACGGCGCCGCCCGGCTGGATCCTCGCGTCGCGGTCGAGCCCGGCGGCCGAATTACCTTCGCCTTGGACCCGGCGCGTCTGTACTTCTTCGACCCTGACACCGGCCGGGCGATTACCGGGTAATCCGCCCTATATCTCCCACAAGGCGGCGACCGGCACCGCACGCATCCGCGGCCCGAAGGGAAGCGTCTGAGTGCCGGTATAGAGAACGACCCCAGCGACGAAATCGCCGCCGATCCTGTCGGCCAGATGCCGCAAGCCGCGGAAATCTCCCGCACTGACCGTCGAGGAAGCCTTGACCTCGATTCCAACGACGCTCCCTTGCCGGTTCTCAAGGACCGCGTCGACTTCGACCTTGTCCTTGGTGCGGTAATGGAATAGCTCGACGCGCTGCCGTGCCCACGTGAGCTGGCGCGCGAGCTCCGTGAGGACGAATCCTTCAAGCAGCGGGCCGAATTGACCGCCAGGGCGAAGCAGGCTCCGTACGTCCGCGCCGAGTAGGTTAGCCGCGATCCCCGAATCGACAAAGGTCAGCTTGGGTGTTCCGATCGCTCGCGCGCTCACGTTCCGTGACCAGGCCGGGATCCGTTTGATCAGGAAGACTTCTTCCAGAAGACCCAGATAACGATGGACGGTACTGGCGGGAAGCCTGGCGTCACTGCCGACAGCGGCCACCACCAGGAGCTGACCAGAGCGGGCGGCCAAGAGCCGGATCAGTGCACGCATCTCGGCGGTGCGTTCGATCTCAGACAACTGGCTGACATCACGGGCGACGAGATCGGCGAGGTACGAGTCGAAGAACCGCTCGCGGCGGCGAGGGTTCGCGCGCGCCAGGGCCTCAGGAAAGCCGCCTCGGACGATGCGTTCGGCGTATTCCTGCCGGCTAATCACTGAGTCATGAGTCAATGCTTCACCCTGCTCGAAGACGGCGTCCACGAACCGATCCGGAGTACCGTCAATCTCTCCCTGGGAAAATGGCCACAGCTCAATCGTCTCGATTCGCCCAGGCAACGTGTCCGGCAAGCTGCGCAAGGCCAGCACGCGTGCTGATCCGGTGAGTAGGTACCGGCCTGGCCTTTGATCAGTATCGACCTGCTCCTTAATGGCGAGCAGGAGTTCAGGGACTCGCTGGATCTCATCGATTACCATGAGCTCGGGATAGTCCACGAAGCCAGCTGGATCGGTGAGGGCCGCCTGCCGGGTTGCCGGCCTATCCAGGTTGCGCCACTCAGCTTCCCTGCCCTTGGCGACCAGACCGAGCAGCGTGCTCTTCCCGCACTGGCGTGCCCCGGTAATGAGAACGACCCGAGTGTCCGTTAGCGCCTCGGTAACCGACACCTCAGAATGTCGGGCATACAGCTTGCCCAGCGGGGTTGGATTGACACGTACCACCTGATCAGAGTGGCACAAATGTTCCCCGGACGCCATCTTATCCACAAGTTCCGTGGTGGTTTGGTCGCTGGGTTCGTGGTGGCCTGGTCGCTGGGTTCGTGGTGGCCTGGTCGCTAGGTTCGTGGTGGCCTGGTCGCTAGGTTGGTGGGGTCTGGTCGCTGGGTTCGTGGTGGCGTGGAGAGCGGAGTTGCCATGAAGGCCCGTACCGAAATTCGGTTGCGCGGAGCGGGGAGCATGTGACAACCTGCTGCAGGTTCGTGCCGGTGTTGGCCGGCTGAGTGGAGGGAGGCGCCACGTGTCTATGCCCGTCGCGGGCGCGTTGCTGCCTGCCCCGTTCACCGCTCAGCCGAGGAGCATCACCCGTGCACGACTTTGCCTCCGCAGACTACGAAGTATCCCGCTACCGCCGCGGTAAGCAGCGTTTCGACGACGACGAGCCGACCACCGCAAAACGTGTCGGGCGGCGCCGGGCTCTGCCATCCATTGAGAGCTTCGACGCGACCGACGGACTGCCCGAAGGCGACCGCTGGACCACCTGGGACCAGTCGGTCCCGACCGAACGCGGCCCGAAGCCGTACCCGGAATGGCTGGTCACCGAGCTGGCCGCCGTCGACACCGAGCTGGGCATCCTGAAGACGGGCAAGGAAGCCGACGTCTTCCTGCTCCGGCGTGGTGTCCCGCAGACCGGCCGGTCCTGCCTGCTGGCCGCCAAGCGGTACCGGTCCGCCGAGCACCGGATGTTCCATCGCGACAGCGGCTACCTGGAGGGACGCCGGACCAGGGAGTCCAGGGTCAACCGGGCCATGGCAAGCCGGAGCACGTTCGGGCGGCAGGCCATCGCGGGCCAGTGGGCGTCCGCCGAGTTCAGCGCGCTGGCCCGGCTCTATGCGGCCGGGGTGCCCGTTCCGTATCCGGCGCAGATCCTCGACACCGAGCTGCTGCTCGAGTTCATCGGCTCGCCGGACGGGATCGCCGCGCCGCGGCTGGCCGAGACCAGGCCCGGTCCCGCCGAGCTCGCCGGGCTGTGGGACCAGCTGGTGCAGGCGCTCGTCGCGCTAGCCAGAGACGGCCTGGCGCACGGCGACCTGTCGGCGTACAACCTGCTGGTCTACGAGGAACGGCTGGTCATGATCGACCTACCGCAGGTAGTCGACGTGATCGCGAACCCGCGGGGCGCTTTCTTCCTCACCCGCGACGCGGAGAACATAGGTCACTGGTTCGCCGCACACGGTCTGGCCGGCGTCCGTCCGGAGCCCGGGGATCTCGCCGCTCTGCTCCGCCGGGAGGCCCTGATCGGTCCCTAAAAAGGGCCGATCGTTTTGTGGTGGCTGTGATAACCCACCCGGCGGCCGGCCTCGATATCCGATGATTTATGACGCTGCGGATGAGTTAGTCGGCGTCGGCGTCGGCGTCGGCGTCGGCGTCGGCGTCGGCGTCGGCGTCGGCGTCGGCGGTGTGGACGCGCGCGTGTGCGTGTGCGTGTGCGTGTGCGTGTGCGTGTGCGTGGGCGTGGGCGTGGGCGTGGGCGTGGGCGAACTGCTCTCTTGCGGGGTGGGCGTCGGCGAGAAGGCGGATGCTGTCGGGCTGCTTTGCACTGGGGACGCGGTCGGCGTGCTCTCCGCTGACTCATGTGCCGCCACCAGGCTGTTGGCGGCCTTACTTCTGCCCTGGCCGGGTGCTGAGCTGGTCGCCCACGGTGCGGGACTGATGGTCGCGGCACCAGCTCCTGACCCGCCTGTGCTGTGCGGCTTCGCGCCAGTGAGGCCGGAAGCCGGCGTGCTGCCGGCGCTCCGCGTCGTCCCCGGTGCCGCCGCGGAGCGACGGAGCTCGTCGGCGAGTTCAGGGGAACCCAGCCTGATCGCCACCGCCGCGGCGAGCAGCAGAACCAGGGCCATGCCCAGGACCGCCTTGCGAGAGCGGTGCCGCACCCGCTCGGCCGTGCTGTCTTCGTCGCTGGAGAGCATCCTGGACATCTGCGGCCGTTCCGGCGGTACGGCCGGCGGTCGGAAATCGGTGTCCATGTTGTCTTTGGAGGGCCCAGGGACTGGTGCGAGAAAACGCGCGGCACCTACGGCGACCGTGGTTTTGGGGTCGGTGTCAATCGCCGGTGCCTGGCCGAACTCGGCCGAGATCAGCTGGGGGACGAGCGGGATCCGGGACGAGCCCCCGACCAGCAGAATCGCATCAAGCTGCGTGCTATAGACGGCTGCCGATTCCAGCGCCCGGTGCAGCGCCTTGATGGTCCGGTCCAGTTCTGGCCGGATTATTTCCTCGAACTCGGCCCGGGTCACCCGGATCCGCTGCCGCACCCCACCGAGCGCCACCGGGATGGTGGTGTCCGTGTCCACCGACAGGGCTTCCTTCGCCTCCGTGCACTCGCGCCGCAGCTGGGCGACCTCGGGAACGATGCCCGGATCGTCCGGGTCGATCTGGGTCAGCGGCACCCCGGCGGCGGCGCATACGTGCTCGAACAGCATCTCGTCAAAGGTGACCCCGCCGAGCCCGTCGATCCCTTCGGGCCTGCCAAGGAGCGTGAATGCGGTCGGTGAGTCTTTGCGCATCACAGCGGCGTCGAAGGTCCCCCCGCCCAGGTCGTACACGGCCAGAAGGGCGCCGACCTCGACCTGTTCCCGGCTGGCGCACCCGATCGCGGCGGCCTGCGGTTCGCTCAGCAGTTGCGCGCGGCCCAGCCGCGTCATCTCGCCTATGCGGGTGGCCTGGACGGCCTGCTCGAACAGGCCTATCTTGTGTGGTCCCCAGCTGGCGGGGCAGGTCAGCGTGACGCCTTCGGGCAGTTCACGTTCTCGCTGGTTGACCTGCTGCCATACCCATTGGACGAGCACCGCGGCAAGCTCATGAGCCTGCCACTGTACCCCGCCCACCAGCAGCGGGATCTCATCACCGATCCGGCGCTTGAACTCCCGCACCACACGGTCAGGGTCGGTGAGCGCGCGGCGCTCCGCGGCCTCGCCCACAACCAGCGAGCCGTCTCCGGCCAGGAACAGCACCGACGGTATGGCGGGCAAGCGGCGGCCCAGCTGAACGACGTGAGTTTCCAGCTCGTCCACGGCCGGCCGGTACAGCGCCGCGGCCGTGTACGTCGTGCCGAGGTCGATCCCCAGCCAGTACGCCATCCTCATCACCCTCCCCAAGCGGGTACTTCCCGGCACCCTACGGATGTATCCAGCAAACCTTCCGGAAACGTCCTGAAAACAAGACGCGGATCCGGGCCATCGCGTTGGCGTCGGGAGCCCCTGGCAAGCCCCCTTTCCTGATTAGGGGATTAGGGGCGACTGAGAGAAATCCCCTAATCCCCTATTAGGGGAACCGCTCGGATCCCCTATCGGTGCCCCGGAGATAGCGGGTTGTTCCCCGATTGCCGCGGCGCGATCGACCCCTAGATTTACCGAAGCGCCCGGACACCGGTCCGTTCGCTCATCTAGCGATATCGAGGAAATAGCAACGATGACCGCTGCGACTTCGTTGCTGGACTTCATCCTGAGACTGCTCAAAGATCCGCAGGCTCAGGCGGAGTTCCGCGCGAGTCCCGAGCAAGTGCTGGCCGCCAACGGCCTCACTGACGTGTCTGCTGCGGATATTCGCGACACACTGCCGCTGGTGACGGACAACCGCTTCGTCGATCTAGACAGCAGCCACGCCGTCTCGCCGTTGGCCGTGTCGGTCGCGGGAGGCAGCCGCATTCACGCTGCCATCCAGTACCTGCACCACGTCACACGCACCTACCGGTACGACGACCACGGCGCCCACGCCCACGACCCGGGGCACGTGAACATCTGGGCCGCCGGCGACAAGACGCCGACGTTCGATGACAGCCACGTGGAGCCGGGCGGCCCCCTTCCCGGCCCGGGTGGCGCACCGGGTACCGGCAACTGGGCGGGCGACGGTCACGGAAACTCAGGCCACAACGGCAACCTCATTTACGGTGACCACAACAAAGGCCTGATCTACGGCGACGCGCAGGACGGCCCGGCCGGGAGCTCGCCCAGCAGCACCTTCCGCCACCCAGGCCGCGACCGCGACGGCGGTCTGCACAGCTACGGTTCCGGGGCCGCCACGACCTCGGCGGGCGGTCCCGGCAGCCCGGCCGCTTACTCCGGTGACACCGCCGGCTCGCACGACAGCACCGGCTTTCGTCCCCTGGACTCGGGCGGCGCCGCAAACCCTGCGGGCCCGGACGACTATCACACGCACGACGCTCACGGCGGCTTCGGCGACAGCCATTACGGCCAGGACAGCTACTACGGCCTGGACACCGAGCACGGCACTAACGACGTCCAGGAGCCGCATACATACCAGGAGCCGCACATATATCTGGACCTGCACTGAATTGGTGACCGCGGCGGCCCGGGTCGACTGCCGACCGGGACCGCGGCCACCTGAGAACTGGCACGACGAAGCGGCACCCCGCTTTGCGTGTTGATCTGTCTGGCTGCGTCCGCAGCCGGACAGCTTCCTTCAGAAAGAGAGAAAGCAGATGTCACCTACATCACCGAACAAGAACGACGGTCACCACGACGACCACCACTGGAATTTCGGTAGCGGGGCTGGCCCCGATCCGTCTTGCCGGGGCAAGGACTCCCACCACGGCGACCACCACCACGGCCAGGACGGCCAGCACGGCCAGTACGGCCAGTACGGCCAGCACGGCCAGCACGATCAGTACGGCCAGCACGACCAGTACGGTCAGCACGACCAGGATGGCCAGCACGACAAGCACGACAAGCACGGCCAGGATGGCCAGCACGATCAGTACGGCCAGCACGATCAGTACGGCCAGCACGATCAGTACGGCCAGCACGATCAGTACGGCCAGCACGTCGACCACTGCGCGGGCTTTGACGGGCACGACGCCGTCGTCCTGGGTCTTGTGTTCTAAGCAGCTGACACAACAGCGTTACCCTTCCTTGGCCCACCCGGGATACCCGGGTGGGCCAAAGGCGTGAGGAGGCAACAATGCCGAGTGACACCGCGAGCGAGCACGCCCTCGCCACGGGCACCCAGCCGGCCGCCAACGGCGGGCGGCTCGCCGTAGCCGAAGCCGCGGCCCCGGCCATCCAGACCGTCGAGCTCACGCTACGGGCCTCGACCGCATACCAGCGGCCCGATCTCGCGGTGCGGGCACGCCAGGCGCTGCAGCGCCTGCACAACCCGCGGGTGCGCGTCCTGGTGGTGGGCGAGTTCAAGCAGGGCAAGAGCATGCTGGTGAACGCCCTGGTCAACGCCCCGATCTGCCCGATCGACGATGACATCTCGACCTCGGTGCCGACCGTGGTCCGGTACGCGCACCATCCGTCGGCGACGCTGGTCCGCGGCGCCTGGGGCGGCGGCGAGGCCGACGAGCGAGAAGAACGCTATCCGGTGCCGATCGAGCAGCTCGCCAGCCACGTCTCCGAAGCCGACAACCCGGGCAACCAGGCGGGCCTGAAGTACGCGGAGGCCGGGATTCCCAGGGACATCCTCGCCGACGGCCTGGAGCTGGTGGACACGCCAGGCGTCGGCGGCCTCGGCTCGGTGCAGGGCTCCGCCACGATGGCCATGCTGCCCAGCGCGGACGCGATCCTGCTGGTGTCCGATGCAGCAGCCGAGTACAGCCGCCCCGAGCTTGAGTTTCTGCGTCAGGCGAAACTGGTGTGCCCGAACGTCGCCTGCGTGCTCACCAAGATCGACCTGTACCCGCGGTGGCAGTGGATCGCCAAACTAGACCGCGGACACCTGCGTACCGCCGGCATCGACGCGGAGCTGTTGCCCGCCTCCTCGATGCTGCGGCTGCACGCATCGCGGGCCCGGGACAACGCGCTCAACGCTGAATCGGGTTTCCCTGCCCTCGTCACATTCCTGCGCGAGCGCGTGCTCGGACAGTCCCAGCGGATGGCCAACCGGGCGGCGGCCAACGATGTCGTGACGATCACCGCCCAGCTGGCGTCCGGGATGCGCGCCGAGCTGGCCGCCTGCGAGGATCCGGAGCGGGCCGCCGAGCTGGTCGCCGAGCTTGAGCAGGCCAGGCAACGAGCCAGCGGCCTGAGGGACCGCGGCTCGCGCTGGGCCCAGGTACTGAATGACGGGATCGCCGACCTCAACGTCGACGTCGATTACGACCTGCGGGACCGGATGCGGGTCATCGTCCGGGACGCGGAGAAGGTGCTGGACGATGCTGACCCCAAGAAGGTCTGGGACCAGTTCGCCGCGCAGCTGGAGGAGCAGGCCGCCGCGGCCGTGGCGACGAACTTCCTATGGGCCACCGAGCGAGCGCGCTGGCTGGCCGCCCAGGTGGCCGGCCTATTCGAGGAGGACGGTGCCCAGGCGCTGCCCCGGTTGCGCACGGCCAGAGCCGCGGCGCCGGAGGTGATCGCAGAGATAGAGCGTCCGGGCGGAGAGAAGTTCGGTGTCGGCCAGCAGGCATTCGTCGGGCTACGGGGTGGTTACATGGGCACCCTGATGGCGGGTATGGCTTCCACGTTCATGGGCCTGAGCCTGCTGAATCCGTTCTCGGCCGCGGCCGGGCTGCTCATGGGCGGTAAAATGGTCCGCGACGAGAGCCGGCGTCTACTCGACCGGCGCCGGATGGAGGCCAAGAATACAGTGCGCCGCTACGTCGATGACGTTTCGTTCCAGGTGGGCAAGCAATCACGGGACATGCTCCGCTACGTGCAACGTGATCTGCGGGATCACTTCACGGCCCGCAGCGATGAGCTCGCCCGCTCGGCGCAGGAGTCGCTGATCGCGGCGGAACGAGCCCTGCAGGCCGGCGAGGCGGAGCGGCAGCAGCGTATCGCCGACCTGTACGCGGAACTCGAGCGGATCGCCGCGCTGGAACACGAAGGGCAGGCGCTGGCGCTTGCGGCTGAATAGGTCGGGCCTCTGGGTACGGTGACCAGCGCGTCGAACCTCTCGTCGATCGCCCGCCGGCTGCTGCAGCGCACCATCGAGGCGTACCGGCATTCGCCCGAGACCCAACGGTGGCTGCGGGGGGAACTGGTCCGCATAGACGCCCCGCTGCAGGTCGCCATCGCAGGCAAGGTCAAGGCGGGCAAGTCGACGTTGCTGAACGCCATGGTCGGCGAGATGGTCGCTGCGACGGACGCGGCGGAGTGCACCACGCTGGTCACCTGGTACCAGTACGCGAACGTGCCGGGGCTGACGCTGTACCCGAAGCTGGGCGCGCCGCGGCAGCTGCCGGCCAGCCGGCGCGACGGAAAGCTGATCATCGACCTGGGCGCCACCCCGGCCGCCGACGTCGACCGGCTCGTGGTGGACTGGCCGTCGCGGCAGCTGAAGGCCACCACGCTGATTGACACCCCCGGGATCGGGTCGCTCACGACCGAGAATTCGGAGCGGTCGGCGGCCTTCCTGCTGGAGGGCGAGCCGGCCGCCGCCGACGCGGTCGTCTACCTGATGCGGCATCTGCATGCCACGGACTTCGAATTCCTCGAGGCGTTCAGCGAATACGGCGCGGCCAGCGCCAGCGGGCTGAACGCGATCGCGGTGCTTTCGCG
>Ga0302314_10014135_pt1 | contig 13671 bp, 10 predicted proteins | sample III_Palsa_N2_3_FD_200533 | JGI IMG/M metagenome (GOLD analysis project Ga0302314, IMG submission 200533) | Peat permafrost microbial communities from Stordalen Mire near Abisko, Sweden - III_Palsa_N2_3 | ecosystem: Environmental > Terrestrial > Soil > Palsa > Peat permafrost | place: Sweden... | reverse complement strand
TGCGAGGCTCGCGCGAATTACGTCGGTCGCGTCGGGCTCCTCGTTCGGCATCAGCCGCGGACCGCTTTGAAGGATCGTCACCGCGCTGCCGAGCCGTTGTGCGCCCTGGCCGAGCTCGAGGCCGATGTAGCCTCCGCCGATAACGATGAGCCGTGACGGAAGCGTCACTTGCTCGAAAAATGAAAGATTTGTCAGATACGGCGTCCGTGCGAGTCCGTCGACCGATGGGATCGCGGGGCTCGTCCCCGTGTCGATGACCACGAGCGGTGCGCGGACTTCACGTCCGCCGCCCGCGACCGTGCGTTCCGCGACGAATGCGGCGGACGCGCGCACGAGATCGACCTTTGCGTCGGCGAGTTTCTTCTCGCTTCCGTCGCGCCACTCGTCGCGAACGCGGCGCACGCGCGTCATCACCGCGGGACGGTCGACCGTGACCCCGGCGTCAATTCCGAGCGGCCCGGCGCGCCGCGCGCGGCCCGCGTTGTGCGCCGACGCGAGGAACGCCTTCGAGGGCGTGCACCCGACGTTCACGCACGTCCCGCCGACGCGCCCGCGCTCGAAGAGCACGGCGTGCTTGCCGGCGCGCGCGAACTCAACCGCGAGCGGCGTGCCGCCCTGACCGCTGCCGATGACGATGAGGTCGACCTCTTCCACGTTAGCCGCCCTGCACGACCACGCGCCGCTCCGCCAGCCGCCAAACGACGGAAGCGATCGTTGCGAACAGCACGAGCCACAGGAGTTGCCCGCCGATTGCGGCGGCCCACTCCGACGGCGGCAGCTCGCCGATGTAGATGCGCAGCGGCGTCGAGTAGACTGCCGCGAACGGCAAATTCTCGACGATCTTTCCAAGAATACCGGGAAAGAAATCGAGCGGCACGAGCTGGCCGCCGAGCAGGTCCGAAGCCCAGCGGACCATCAGTTGGATCGCAAACGTCTCGAGGGTCCAGAAGGCGACGATGTTCATCAAGAGGTTCAAGCAGAAATTGACGAGGTAGCCGACGCCGAACGAAAGGGTGAATGCGATGAAGGCACCCGGTGACGGAACGTCCACGTGCACGAGCAAGAGCGCGAGCAGGAGCGACGGAACGATTAGCATCGCGTGAAAGATCGTCTGGCCGAAACCGTCGCTGAAGAAGTACAAAGGCAGGCTGATCGGCTTCATCAGATCGGTTGCGATGCCGCCCTCGCGGATCTTCTCGCGGATCGCCCGCGTGCCGTCGATTTCGAGGATCAACGACATCAACAGCGCGACCGTAGCGTAGGTGATCATCGCATGCAGCGGGATGTTCGGCGGGGCCGCGTTCTGGCGGTACAGCGCCGTCCAGAGCGAGCGCAGCAGATAGACGCGCAACAAGAGCGAACCGACGTTCGTGAAGACTTCGACGCGGTAGGTCGATTCGCGGGCGAATGCTTTGCGCGCGAACTCGACGTACGGTTCGAGCGCGCTCATCGGACCGGCGTAGACAACGTTGCGGGGACGGCCGGGTCTTTGTAACCCTCGACGTAGATGCGCCGAATGATCGACTCGAGTTCCGGCTCCTCGATCGAAACGTCGGTCACGCAGTAGTTTTCGGTCACGCGGCGGATCAGTTGATCGGCGCTGATCGTTCGCCGGTCGAAGCGCAGCCGCGCGAGGGGCCCCACGCGCGACTCGAGCTCTGCGCCCTCGACGGCGAAGCCCGGATACGGTTCGCACAGCTCGACGACGAGCGTGCGGTGCGTGCCGTACTCGTCCTTGATGCGTTCGATCTGGCCGTCGTAGATGATCCGGCCCGTGTCGATCAGCACGATGCGCCGGCACAGGCGCTCGACGTCGGCGAGATCGTGCGTCGTCAGGATGACGGTCGTCCCGCGTTCGGCGTTCACCCGCGCGATAAACGTGCGGATCGCCTCCTTGGCCACGACGTCGAGGCCGATCGTCGGCTCGTCGAGGAAGACGATCCGCGGGTCGTGCAGCATCGCGGCCGCGAAGTCGCCGCGCATCCGTTGCCCGAGCGACAGCTGCCGGACGGGCGTCCGCAGAAAGTCCGACATCTCGAGCAGTTCGTTGAAATCGGCCAAATTGTTCTCGTAGCGGTCCTTCGGGATCGAATAGATCGCGCGCAGCAGCTCGAACGACTCGATCAGCGGAAGATCCCAATACAGTTGGCTGCGTTGTCCGAAGACGACCCCGATGTTGCGCGCGTTGCGCTTCCGCTCGAGGTACGGTACGAGTCCGGCGACCCGTACCGTGCCCGACGTCGGGACAAGGATCCCGGTCAACATCTTGATCGTCGTCGACTTGCCGGCGCCGTTCGGCCCGATGTAGCCGACCAGTTCGCCCGCTTCGAGCGACATCGTGACGTCTTCAACCGCGGCGCGTTCGACGTACTCGCGGGTGAACAGCGTCCGCAGCGCCCCAAGCGCGCCGGGCGTCCGCTTCACGGAGCGAAACACCTTGCGCAAGTCGCGCGTCTCGATGATCGGCATCGGCGCTGGCTTCGCGAACCTGCGCGGCCCCTCCGGCCGGTGGGGCGACTCTTCTAGCGGCGCGGCTTAGCCGCGAAATACCCCGGCGAAAAGCGCGTCGAGTGCGAGCGCGAAGCCAGGCAAGGCGTCGTGCGAAAAGACCTCACCCGCGCCGAACTCGCGCCGTCCGCTACCATCGTACGCGATGACGGTGCGTCGGCGCGCGTCGGCGACCACGACGAGTCGTGTGCCGCCGTGGAGGTACGCAGCAATCTTCCACTCGACGTCCTTACGGCGATCGTCGGGTGAAAGGATCTCTACGGCGATCTCGGGGGCGCACGGCGGCTCCTCGGCGTCTCCGGGCGTCAGCGCGTCGAGCGCCTCGCGGCTGAGGTAGCCGACATCGGGCGCCAGCGAACCCCAATCTGCGCCGGGCGGCGCAAAGTAGAAGCGCCATTCCGTCAACGCGTCGCCCCGATCGCCGGCCCAATTCCGGAGCGCGATTACCCGCGCACCTGCAGCTCCGCGTGAGCTCGCTTGGGGCTCATCTTTTGCTGCAGCCGCCCGCGAATGATTTCGAACGCCGGCTTCGCCTCGGGAATCTCGATTCGCGCAGTCTCTCGCATCTAGTTCGCCGCCTCCGCGACCGCCTCCGTGGCCTCCGGCGCTTGGGGCTCGCGCCGCTCGAGCGTGCCGCCGTGCTGTTCGGCGACCCGGCCGGCCATCGCCATGATCGTTAACATCGGGTTGACGCCGCTTGCCATCGGGAAGAGCGACGCGTCCGCGACGATGATGTTGTCGTAGCCCCAAACCTTGCCGGTCGGGTCGACGACCGACATGTTCGCGTCCGAACCTAAGCTGCACGTTCCCATCTGGTGGGCCGAGAAGAAGATCTGACGGTTGGACGCGATGCCGATTTTGCGCAGCTGCTCGCCGAGCTCGTCGCGCCTCGCTTTATTCCACTGGGCGCGTTCGACGAAGATCGGTTTGTTGTGCAGCGTGGAAATGCGGACTGCGCCGCCCGCGAACGCGAGGTCCATCGCGCCCAGGATCCCCTCGAGCAGGTTCTCGCCGTCGAAGGGCGAGACGTGGTAACGGATCTGCGCCTCGTTGTCGAGCTCGATGTACCCGGGATCGCGATCGCGGGCGAGCGCGATGACGACGGCCGAGCGTCTGAGCGCGTTCATAGCGGCTGCGTGCTTCTCGCGGCTTTCCCAGGGGATCGCGTTGGCCGCGAGTCCGGGATGCACGGGCGCGACTTCAATCTTCACGCCGTAGTTGCCGCTGCGGTAGTTGTATGCGTCCGAGTACGCGCTTTGCATCGGGCCGATGAAGGCGTCGATCTCGCGGTCGAATTCGGGAAAGATCGCCGACACGGGATGCACGAAGAGCCGTTGGCCGAGCGCGGGACAGCTCACCCCGCTGCGCGCGAGGATGCCCGGGCTGCGCAGCGAGCCGCCCGCGACGACGACGAGATTTGCCGCGACTTCAAACTGGCGGACGTCATTCGGGCCGACCGTCTGCTCGACCGAGACGCTTTTCGCACGCGTGCCCTCGATGTTGATCTTGACGGCGCGCGCGCGGGCATAGATTGCTCCGCCGGTTGCCGCGACGTCGGGGAGAAACGCCCGCGCAGTCGAACGTTTTTTCGCGTACGCGCAGCCCATGCCGCAGTAACCGCAGCCGTCGCCGCAATCGGGCGGCGCGTTGCGCGGCTGCGCATCGGCGTGAACGCCGAGCGCCTTCGCGCCGTCGATGAGGACCGCATTGTTAGCGTTGTGTTTGGCGACGGGCGCGAGCCGCAGCTCCTTTTCGAGGTGCGCGTAGTGCGGCGCCAGTTCGCCCGGGAGATTCGGGAGGTCGGCTTCGCTCGCCCACTCGCTTGCGATGCGGTCGGGAAGGCGAAACGACGTGCACCAGTTGACGGTCGTGCCGCCGCCGACGGTCGCGCCCGCGAGGATCGCGACGCCGAGATCGTCCGATGCGGTGAGGCCGGAATCCAGGTACGTATCCCGCATGCCGATCTCGCGCTGACCCATCGAACGAGCGTCGAAGGCAAGGCCCGCCTCCAAAACGACAACCGACTTGCCGGCACGTGCGAACGAACTTGCGGCGACGCCGCCGCCCGCGCCGCTGCCGATGACGACGACGTCGGCGGCGATTCGATCGCCGGAATTCCCGGTTGCGTAGGGCAACGAGACGTCGTCGGCGCCGCGGTCGCCGCGCGGGCCGGGGTAACCGATGCGCGCCCAGGTCGGATTGTCGCTACCCGGCTCGCTCTCGGCATACGCGAGAAACAAGAGCAAGCGCTTGAGCGTCGCGAACCCCGTCCGCAACTTGGCGACCGGCGAATCCGCGAGAAGATGAAGGATCTTCGCGCGGATCCCCTCACCCAACCGCATCGGCAGCGCGAGCAGATCGAGGAGTTGGTTGAATTCGGCGTTGCGGCCGGGCGAGAGCCCATCGACCGCCTGTTCGGCGTAGAACATCAGGCGATCGATCCGAGCGTCCGGCGGCGCGAATGTTTCGGCGATCGTGCGAAGCGTCGCAAGGCGGCGTGCGTCCATCGTCAACTCCGGCGGTCCTTCGACTTCGCTCGCTGCGCGAGCTTCGCTCAGGATGACAAGACGGTTTCTCGCGGAGACCCCAAGGCGCCTATAGAACGAGCGAGACGTCGTGATCGTAACGATTTCCCGGGAGTATGGCGCTGGGGGCCTTGCCGTTGCGGACGGGGTGGCCCACGCGCTCGGATACGAACTGCTGACCGACGACGTCCCCAAGAGCGTGGCGGAGCGTCTGGGGACGTCGCCCCAAGAGGTCGCCGAGCGCGCGTCGAGCGAGCAGTCGCTGCCCGAGCGATTGCTCGCGGGACTCGGAGAAGGGACCGTTGAGGTCGTCTCCGCAACGGGCCCGCGCCTTCCCGACGAATTCGACGAGGCGATCCGGCGCGAGATCGAGCGTACGATCCGCGAGCGCGCCGCCCGCGGCAATGTCGTCATCCTCGGCCGCAACGCGGGCGCCGTGCTCGGCGCGCGTCCGGATCTTGTGCGCGTCTTCCTTACCGCCGAGCGCGAATGGCGCATCGTTCGGCTGGTCGCGTCGTTCGGCGGTACCCCGGCTTCGGCCGCCGCCGACATCGACCGCGTCGATGCCGCGCGCCGCAGATTCGCGCGGGAGCGTTACAAAATCGCGTGGGGCGATCCGCGCAGTTACGATCTCGGCGTCGACGTCTCGCGCTTCGGCGTCGAGGGTGCGACCGACGTCATCGTTACCGCCGTACGAAGTGCGAACGCACAAACGTGAGCGTCGTACGGCCTGGGGTCCCGCTCGACGAACAAGTTCCGCGCCGGCGCTCGTCGATCTTCGCACCGTTTCGCTTTCGCGATTTCCGGCTGCTGTGGATGGGGCTGATCGTCTCGAACCTGGGAACGTGGATGCAGCTCACGACGATCGGCTTCATGGTCGTCCAGATCGCGGGCACCCCCGCGCTCGCGTCGCTCGACGTCGGCATCCTCGGCGCGTCGTCGGCCGTTCCGGTCGTACTCTTTTCGCCCCTCGCCGGCGTCGTTGCGGACCGTCTTCCGCGCCGGCGCGTGCTCTTCGTGACGAATTCGATTCAGGTGCTCTCGGCACTCCTGCTCGCCGTTCTGACGAGCACGCATCACATCGTTCTGTGGCAGATATTCGCGCTCGCGGGCGTGCGGTCGACGACGCAGGCCTTCGATGCGCCGGCACGCCAAAGCTGGGTTCCTTTGCTCGTGCCGCGCGAGTACGTCGGCAACGCGATCGGGCTGAACTCGATCGCCTTCAATGCGCCAAGCGTCGTCGGACCGCCGATCGCGGGCTTTCTGATTCTCTACGTCGGCATCGCAGCGTCGTTTTACCTCAACGCGTTCCTCACGCTGGCTGTCATCCTCGCGCTTGCGTTCATGAAGCCCGCACCCCCGAGCTCGACGCGGGCTGAAGGCGTGCTCGCGTCGATGCTGGCGGGCATGCGCTTTCTGGCCGGCCATCCGGTGCTGCGCTCGGTCGTGGTCATGCTAGCCGTAACGTGTCTCTTAGTCCGGCCGTACACGCAACTGCTCCCGGCATATGCGGCCCACGTCGTCCACGTCGACGCGCGCGGCCTCGGCGTATTGCTGGCTGCAAGCGGCGTCGGCGCGATCGGCGGTTCGGTCGTCACCGCGATCGTCGGCGCGCGGCGCCGAGGGCCCGTGTGGTTTGCAAGCGCCGTGGTCATGTCGCTCGGGTCGATCGCGCTCGGCATCGCAGACTCGTTCGGGATCGCGGTCGTGGTCCTCGCATTCATGGGTCTTGCGGTGCTATCGTTTGCGGGAAGTTCGAACGTCCTGTTGCAGACGCTCTCGCCCGACGAGATGCGCGGCCGCGCGATCTCGGTTTTCGCGATGATCATCTTGGGCCTCGTCCCTGCGGGCTCGCTCCTGCTCGGGTCGCTCGCCAGCGTCGTCGGTCTGCAGGCGAGCCTGAGCGTCGGCGGCGCCGTGGCCCTGGTGATTGCCATCGTCATCTGGGCGACCGATCCGCAGTTGCGCGCCGCGTGACGCGGAGAAAACGCGCGCCGGCGCGAAAAGCTGCGGCGTGACGGGGGTTGCTAGAGGGCGCGAACCGATGACAATCGTCGGCGGCGCTGCGATCGATAAGCCCAAAGAACTTACCGTTTCGCTAAGCCTTTGGAGCGCGACGCTCGGGTTGACCTTGGTCGTGGCGTTGACGCTTCGGCTTTGGAACATCGCCTCGGTCCCGCCGGAACTTCACCCGGACGAGTACGCGGGTTGGCTCGGCATCAACGCCATGCTGAGCGGGGGCAGCTCGCCCACGGTCTTCCTCGATTACGGCGTCGTCTATCTACCGTTATACGGCCTCCTCGAAACGATCTCGGGGTGGCTCTTCGGGCCGACGGTGACCGCATTCCGGTTGCCGGCGGCGTTGCTTGGCGTCGTCACCGCGCTTGGAACCGGATTGCTCGGCTACCAGCTCGTGCGCAGCCGCGCGATCCTTTTGCTCGGCTGCGCCATGATGGCGATCTTGCCGTGGGACGTCTCGGCCTCGCGGATCGCGTGGGAGCCGGCCGCGATGCTGCCGTGCCTGCTTTTCGGCCTCTATCTGCTGCGCCGCGGCTTGTACGCCTCGTCGGGGCGGGATGCCAGCATCGGCTTCGCGCTGCTCGCAATCGGAGCGTATTCGTATCGCGCCGAATCATTTTATGCGGTGACGCTTGGGACCGCGCTGCTAGCGATCGAATTCGAACGGACCCGCGCGATGTGGCGCGAGGTACTGATCGGTCTGGGTATCGCGGCGCTAATCATGCTGCCGCTGGGAGTCAGCGTGCTCGTCCACCCGCAATATCTCACAAGCGGCCCGGCGCAGGGCACCTTCGACGTCGGCATCAATCCGGCGTCGCTCGCCGAGTTCGGGAACCTCTACTTCAAGCATTTCTCGATTCAAGCATTGTTCTTCACCGGCGACGGGAATATGCAGCACGGTCCTCCGACCGGCGTCCTTTACCCGTGGATGGCGCCCTTCATCCTTGGCGGCCTGCTCGCGCCGCTTGGCCTTTTCCCCCTGCGCGCGCGACTGTTCGCGCTCGTGTGGTTGGGGCTCTACCCGTTCGGCGGTTCGCTCACCGATGAAAACGGCGGTCAGCATTTCATCCGTACGATCGCGGGCGCGCCGCTGTTCTGCATCCTTGCGGCGATCGGCCTGCTCGCGTGCTGGCAGATCGTGACCGATTTCGCAGCGAGGACGCGCTGGCGCGTGACGATCGTTACCGCGACGACGACGCTGTTGGCCGCCGTCGCGCTCGGGCAACTCGTGCAGTTTTGCGATGCGTATTTCGTGCGCTACCCGGATCAGGCCGCGAAGGCGTTCCACTACGGTGACCGGGACATCTTCGCGTTCGTGCGGACGTACGACGCAGGGTACGATCGCGTGTGCTTTACCGTCCTCGACGGCTGGAACTGGACGGCCCAAGTCTTATACTACATGCACGACTACGACACGCGCGGCTCGACGCTCGACGTCATCCCGGAATTCGACAAGTCCTGTAAGAAGCCAAAATCCCTGCTCGCGCTCCAAAGTCAGCTCGAGGCGCCGCCGGACGCGCGCTTTCTCGGAACCGTGCAGCGCCGCGACGGCACGATTCGCGCATACTTCTACGCGATTCCATGATGTTGCGCGCCGTCGTCACCTGGCTTGCGATTCTCGCGCTCCCTAGCGGTGCGCGCGCGGCGGTGCTCCCGCGTCCGGCGCACGTCGTCGTGATCGTCGAGGAGAACAAGACGCTCGCACAGATCGTCGAGGGCGGTTCGGCTCCATTCATCAAAGCGCTCGCGCAGCACGGCGCGCTGTTCACGCACGCGCACGGCGTTACGCATCCAAGCCTCCCGAACTACCTCGCGCTCTTTGCCGGCATCACGAATTCGAACGGAGACGGTTGTCCGGCCCAAGGCATCTCGTCGCTCGCTCCGAACCTCGGCAGCGAACTTTTGGCCCAGGGCCTCAGCTTTGCGGGATTCTCGGAGAACCTCCCGGCGATCGGTTCGACCGTCTGTGCCGCGGGCAGTTACGCCCGGAAACACGCGCCTTGGGTCGCCTTCGAAAACGTCCCGAAAAGCGCCAACCGGCCGATGTCCGCGCTCCCCGCGAGCTACGACGCATTACCGACCGTCGCGATCCTGATTCCAAACGTGGATGACGATATGCACGATGGAACGATCGAAGCGGGCGACGATTGGCTGCGGACGCACGCCACGGGGCTTCTGGGATGGGCCGAAAAGCACGACGGGCTGATCGTCCTCACGTGGGACGAGGGATACGATGCGAGCAATTCGATCCCGACGATCTTTTACGGGCCGATGGTGAAGCCGGGTCGCTATCCCGAGCCGATCACCCACTACAACACGCTGCGCACGCTCGAAGATCTCTACGGTCTTCGGCCGACGGGGCGCGCCGCGACGGTCCCGGCGATCACCGATTGCTGGCGGTGACCTCAGGCAACTAACGCCGACGGCTCAGCGCGCAGCGGCGCTAACGTCGGAGAGCGCTTGGTCGAAACGCGTCAAGATCGAGTAGCGATGGAGTTCGAGAAGCGAAGACGACGCGGCCGCGTCACCCCAATCTTCGGTGAATGCGAGGGTGTAGCCGCTTTGCGCGGCGAGATGCTCGACGCGAGGGTCGTAGACGTCGTAGGGGTAGACGAGGGCGTACACCTTATGCCCGAGCCGGTGCTCGAGCGAAAAGGCCGAGAGGCGCAGCTCGTGCACGACGTCCCCGTTGGAAAGTTTGGTGAGGTCGGGCGGGTGGTTGGCGGTAAGGCTCTGCACCTCGATCAGGCCGCTCGCCTCCATCTCGCGCAGTTCGTCCCACGTGTTGTGGTGCTTGCTCGTCGTCTTCCCAACGTAGTTCGTGTGGACGAAGAGCGTCGCCGGGTAGCGATACTCCTTCAGCAGCGGATACGCGTAGCGATAGATGCCCGAACCGTTGTCGTCGAAGGTGAGGACGAGCGGCTTCGACGGGATGGCGCGTCCGGTCACGAAGTGATCGCGAAGCGCGCTCAGTGCGATGACGTGGAAGCCACCCTTCGCAATGGCTTCGAGTTGCTGCTCGAAGGTCGCCGTCGTCGTGTCGAACCAGACCTCTTTGGCCGGCAGCACGTCGTGCCAAACCAGAACCGCGACGTAGGGCGTGAGGCTTTGCGGCACCGGCGTCGGCAGGGCACGCTCGCCGGACACACCGGCCGCCGCAAGCAGGAGGGAAAGCGCGCAAACGGACAAAGCCTGCAGCGTCGCTCGACGATGGCGAACAAGCATCCCAAGAGATGTTGTGCCGGTCGCGTCGAGAATCCCCGCTCGGACCCAGCATGATCCCAAGCGTACGAACGTTCTTTCTTGTCTCGCTCATCGCGCTCGCTTTGCTTGCCGCCGGCGCAGGTTTCACCCTTCGGGCGCCGCTCGAGCGTGCGTTCGTTCTTTGGTCGGCCGGGCGCAGCACGGGCCTTGCGATCGACGCAGACCGCGTTTCGCCAATCGACGGAGGCTACGAATTCACCAACGTCACCGCCCACACGCCGGGCGGCGCGGTGAGCGTCGAAGCCGCGCGCGCGACCGTGCTGCTGAGCGGCCACTATGCGCGGATTGCGCTCGACGGCGCACGTTTCGTCTTCGATCCCGACCGCTACCGTGGCGACGAACTCGAACGCACGCGGGCCGCGCTCGAGCGTTTCGGCGCGCCCGATGCGGCCTTTACGCTGGAGGTCGACGGGGCAACGTTGACGATCGTAACGGGCGTCGTGCCGGTTCCGCTCCTCGCCTTCGATCGCTTGTCCGGCTCGCTCGACGGCCCGAGCACGTTGCTCGGTTATTTCGTTCGGATGCAATTGCGCGATGGCGGCCGGAGCTACCCGATCGCGAGCCACAGCGAAGCGAGCGCGGACGGTTCGCTGTCGAGCGCGTGGACGGCGCCCGTGCTGCCGCTCGGGCCGTTTTTGCCGTTGCTGCCGAGCGGGGACGTGCGGCTGCTCGGCGGGGAGTTGCGTGATGTTGCCGTCGATGACGGCGCGTCGTTCCACGCGACCGCGCAGCTCGACGACGTCGGCGTTGCGCTCGGCGATCACGTCCTCTCGCACGTGCACGGCCCGGTCGTTTTCGATCGCGGCGGCGCGGGCACGCGTGGGATCGCGGGGATGCTCGACGCCGTGCCGTTCGATGCGTCGGGCGAAGTCCACGATTTGGCCCCGCACTTCGCGTGGTTGCGCGACGGTTCGAGCGATTTGCACGAGCTCGCGCGGCTGACGGTCGCGATTGCGGGTGAGCCGAACGTTCGCTCGGCGCACGTCGAGACGACGGCGCCGGGTTTAGCTTTCGGGCAATATGCGCTCGCGACCGCTCACGGCCCGCTCGCGGTAAGCATCCTGGCAGCCGATCCGCAAGAGCCGACGTTGCGCTTTGACACCGCGATCGCCGGAGACCACGTGATCTCGGGGGGGGAACGAACCTCGGCGATGGGATTGCGGACCGGCGCCGTGGCCGGGGTGAACGGCGACTACTTCGATATCGGGCGCACGTACCAACCGCAGGGCTTGCTCGTGCGCGGCGGCGAGCTGATTCGCGGGCCGGTCGACCGCGCGGCGCTCGCGATCGATCGGGCCAAGCGCGTGACGATGGGCGAATATCGTTTGGTCGGCACGGTCCAGGTCGAGGATCGCGTCTTTCCGGTAACGCAGCTCAACGATTGGCCGGTCGGCTACGTCACCGTCATTACGCCGGCGTTCGGCAAGGTTCTTCCGCCGGCGCCGGGGACAACGTTCGCGAGCCTCGAGCCGGCCGGCGGCGACGGCCGGCATTTCCGCGTGATCGACGTGCGACCCATGAACGCGCCGCTTCCGGTTACGTTCGGTGTCGCGTTCGGACCAAGGACCCAGGCCGCGCTCAGTGCCGGAGAGACGATCGACCTTTCGTACCGTACCGAACCACCGCTCGACGGCGCGGTCGCTGCAATCGGCGGCGGACCAATTTTGCTACGCAACGGCGCATGGTACGAAGACAAGCACGCGCCCGCGCCCGACGAGCGCAACTACCGCTGGCCCGTCGTCGCGCTGGCGCGCGAGGCCGACGATCGTCTCTTGCTCGTCGCGGTCGACGGCCGCCATCCCGAGCGCTCGGTCGGTATGATGCGCCCGGAGTTCGCCGAGTTGCTGCGGCGGTTGGGCGCAGTCGATGCGATGGCGCTCGACTCCGGCGGTTCGGTCACGCTCGTTTCACGGGCTGTCGGCGACCTGAACGTCAGCGTGCGCAACGTCCCATCGGACAACAGCGCCGAGCGTTGGGTCTCCGACGCGCTGTTTCTCTATAGCTCCGCCTCGCCGCCCTCGATCGTACCTGCGCAGGGCGCGCCGACACCGGTACCGGAAGCGCGTCCGACGCCGTGACGGTGCCGGCGCTTCCCGCGACGATCGCGCCGCCGCCGCCGTTTCCACTCGTCGTCGCTCAGTCGCGCACGACCGAAGCGGTCGCGCCGGGGATTCGGCGCGCGACCTATCGGCTGATGACGTCGCAAGGGCCGCTCGTCGTCAACGTCGTCGCGATCGATCCACGCGAGCCAACGGTTCGCTTTGAAAGCGTCGTCGCGCGCGACCGGATGATCTCGAGCGGCGAAACGATTTCGTCGATGGCGCAGCGCACGAACGCCGTGGCCGGCATCAACGCGGACTACTTCGACATCGGCAACACGAACCAGCCGCTGGGCGCCGTCGTCAAGGGCGGCGCGCTGCTGCGCACGCCCTCGAAACGGATCGTCATGGACGTTCGCACCGATCGATCGGTGCGTTTCGAGAACGTGACGTTCGGAGGCTCGCTTGCCTACGGCGGTGCGACGGTTCCGCTCACGTCCGTCAACGAATGGCCCCCGCAGGGCGGCGCGTCGTTTCTCACCCCGGCATACGGAACGCTCAAGGCCGCGCCCGGCGTGATGCTTGCGGAACTCGTCGCGGCGGATCCCGTCCACCTCCCGGCGGAGATCGCGGGTACATATCGCGTCGCGTCGATCGCGCAATCCGCGGCGCAAACGGTGCAGGGTCCGATGCTCGCTTTCGGTCCCGCCGCGCTTGCGGTTGCGCCGCCGCCGAGCGTCGGCGACAGCGTGACGATCGCTGCGACGACGGCACCGCCGCTCGAGTCGCTCGCGGCGGCCGTTGGTGGCGGACCGCTCTTAGTAGCGGGCGGCGAACCGGCAGACGATCCAAACGCCCCCGCGCCCGAAGAGACCGACGTGCGCTTTCCCGTTGCCGGCGCCGGGCGAATGGCGGACGGCGACATCGTGCTCGTGACGGTCGATGGGCGCGAAGCCGCGCTGTCGATCGGCGTGACGCGGCCCGAATTTGCGGCGCTGTTTTTGGGGTTTGGCGCAACCGACGCGATGGCGTTCGATTCGGGCGGCTCGGCTACGCTTGTCGCACGCGTGCTCGGCGATGGGGCGGCGAGCGTTCTCAATGCACCGAGCGACGGCGAGGAGCGCGCGGTCGGCGACGGACTCTTCGTCTACAGCGATGCGCCGCTCGGGCCCCCGGCGCAACTCGTCGTGCGACCGGCGCCGATCGTCGCGCTGCCGCATGCTGCGGTGCCGGTGCGGCTGCTACTCGTCGACGCGGCCGGGCATGCGCTCGGGCTGACGCACCTCGCCGGTGGCGACGTGCTGATCGCCGGAACC
>Ga0302314_10014133_pt1 | contig 13672 bp, 11 predicted proteins | sample III_Palsa_N2_3_FD_200533 | JGI IMG/M metagenome (GOLD analysis project Ga0302314, IMG submission 200533) | Peat permafrost microbial communities from Stordalen Mire near Abisko, Sweden - III_Palsa_N2_3 | ecosystem: Environmental > Terrestrial > Soil > Palsa > Peat permafrost | place: Sweden... | reverse complement strand
GCGTCATCAAGAACATCACCGAGTACGGCGCCTTCGTCGATCTCGGCGGCATCGATGGCCTCCTCCACATCACCGACATGAGCTGGGGCCGCGTCAATCACCCCTCCGAGCTCTTCCAGGTCGGAGACGAAGTCACCGTCCGCGTCCTCAAGTACAACGCCGAAACCGAGCGCGTCAGCCTCGGCCTCAAGCAGACCCAGGAAGACCCCTGGAACCACGCCGAAGAAGCCTTCCCCCCCGGGAAGAAAGTCCACGGCAAGGTCATGTCGATCACCGACTACGGCGCCTTCGTGGAGCTGGAGCCCGGTGTCGAAGGCCTCATCCACGTCAGCGAAATGTCGTGGACGAAGAAGGTCAAGCACCCGAGCAAGCTGCTCGAGGTCGGACAAGAGCTCGATTGCCAGGTGCTCGAAGTCGACGCCAAGTCGAAGCGCATCTCGCTCGGACTCAAGCAGCTTGAGCCCGATCCGTGGACGCTCTTCACCGAGAAGTACAAGCCGGGCGACAAGATCGGCGGCAAGGTCCGCAGCCTCACCGACTACGGCGTCTTCATCGGCATCGAAGAGGGCGTGGACGGCATGGTCCACAAGAGCGACCTCTCGTGGGCCGCGAAGGTCAACAACCCGAGCGACCTCTACCACAAGGGTGACGACGTCGAAGCCATCATCCTCAGCATCAACCACGACGAGAAGAAGGTCTCTCTCGGCGTCAAGCAGCTGTGGGACGACCCGTGGCCGACGATCTTCTCGGAGCTCCCTCCGGGCAAGCAGGTCGACGCCAAGGTCATCTCCACGGTCGACTACGGCGTGTTCGTCAAGATCCGCGACGGCCTCGAAGGGCTCATCCCCTCCAACGAGATCGTCGAGGCGAAGGCCGAAGACGGAACCTCCATCCCGCTCAAGATCGGCGACGAAGTCAAAGCCGAGATCGCGAACATCGACTCGCAGGACCGCCGCCTCACGCTCAGCATGCGTGTCGGCGAGGCCGCTGCGAACGCGGGCGGACAGACCTCGGCGGCCAAGTCGGAGAAGCGCGAATCGCGCGCACCGAAGAAGTCGGCCGGCGGAGACGACGCGAAGGCGGTCGGGTCGATCGGTGAGCTCATCAAGCAGAAGCTTGGTGGCAAGCTGGGACTCGGCGCGGACGCCAAGGAAGAGGCAGCGGCGCCCGAGGCCGAAGCCGAAGCCAAGGCGGACGACAGCGAAGAGAGCGAAGAGAAGTAAGTCTTCGCACTGCTCGTAACGTGAAAGCAGCGGCGCTCCCTCGGGGGTGCCGCTGTTTTCGTTTTGTGATGTATGTTCGGCCGCGATGTCGAACGAAGGCGAAAAGCCGCCGCTCTGGGCGCCGTGGCGCATGGAGTACATCCTCGGCCACAAGCCAGGCGATGCACGCGAGTGCATCTTCTGCACGTACTCGACGCGCGGCGCGAAGCGCGAGGACCTCGTCCTCGTCTCGCAGCCGCACGCGTATGTCTGCCTGAATCGGTACCCGTTCGCGTCCGCGCACTTGCTCGTCATGCCGCGCCGTCACACGGCGTCGCTCGAAGACCTGGGCGACGAAGAGTACGCGGCGCTGATGGCGCTCCTCCGCGCGGCGATCGCCGCCGTGAAGCGCGCGGTGCGCCCCGAAGGGTTCAACGTCGGATTCAACCTGGGCAAGGTGGCAGGAGCGGGGATCGCCGAGCACCTGCACGCGCACGTCGTCCCGCGCTGGGCAGGCGACACGAACTTCATGCCGGTGCTGGCGGACGTCCGCGTGATGCCCGAGCACCTCGACGCGACGTGGGCGAAGCTCCGCCCGTGCTTCGACGACGTGCCGGGTGAGAAGGCGCCCGCGCCTTGAGCGAGGTCGAGCTTCTCGTCGAAGCCGCGCCGCCCCCCAAGAGGCGCCGACAGAGGACGTGGTTCCTCGTGCTCAGCGCGGCCGTCGCCGTCGCCGTGATCCTCGTCGCGCGCGACGTCCTGCTCCCGTTCGTGCTCGCGCTCGTCGTCGCGTACGTCCTCACGCCGCTCGTGGCGCGCGTCGAACGATGGCGCCTGCGGCGCGGCGCGGCGATCTTGCTGGTGTACGTCGTCGTCCTCGGCTCGATGTGGCTCTCGGTGCGCGCCGCCGCGCCGCGCTTGGGGCAAGAGCTCCGCGGCCTCCGCCAGGAGTTCCCCGCGATGATCGCGACGGCGCGCGACGAGTGGATCCCCGAGCTGCTCGATCGCTTGCGCGCCATGGGCGTCGTCCCTGCGCCCGCCCCGCTCGCCGCCGAGACGCCGCCCCCCTCGACCGAGCCGTCGATCGTCGCCCGCCCGCGCGGCGACGGATCGTTCGCCATCGAGATCGGCAGCGGCGTCGAGATCACCCCGACCCGCCGCGGCGGCTACTCCATCGGCGCGCAGCGTGAGACCGCGCGCGAAGAGCCGTTCGATCCGAATCGCTTGCTGAGCGACCTCGCCGGCAAGAGCTTCGCGTACGCGCAGACCAACGCCCTCGAGATCGCGCGCATCGGGCGCGACATCGCCACCGCGGTCAGCCGCGGCATCTTCATCTTCGGCATCACGCTGATGCTCGCGGCGTACTTGATGCTCACGCGCGAAAAGATCAGCCGGTTCTTCGTCCTCCTCGCGCGCCCCTCGGCGCGGCCCGACGCCGTGCGATTCCTCGCGCGCATGGACCGCGGCCTGTCCGGCGTCGTCCGCGGGCAGCTCACGATCAGCGCGATCAACGGCGTGCTCAGCGCCATCGGCTTCGCGTTCATCGGGCTCAAGTACTGGCCGGTGCTGGCGCTGGTGGCGATGATCTTCTCGCTCATCCCGATCTTCGGGTCGATCGCCAGCGCCGTCCCCGCCGTCGCCCTGGGCCTCACGCAGTCGCTGGGGACCGCGGTGTTCGTGCTCGTCTGGATCGTCGGCATCCACCAGCTCGAGGCGAACGTCCTCAACCCGAAGATCATGGGCGACGCGGCGAAGATTCACCCCGTGCTCGTCATCTTCTCGCTGCTCGTGGGCGAGCACTTCTTCCACATCGTCGGCGCGCTGCTCGCCGTCCCGTGCATGTCGATCGCGCAGACCGTGTTCTTGCACGTGCGCGACGTGCTCGAACGCGACGACCCGGACTTCGCGCACGATCCGAAGCCGTCGTCGCTCCCGCCGCCTCACTGAGGACGGCCGGGCGCGTGCGCTACTTCTTCGCGCCGACGAGCACGCCGACCTTGTCGATGAGCTCTTTCATCTTGAAGGGCTTCGCGATGTAGGCGCGCGCGCCGGAGTTGATCCCCTCGAGCACCTCCATCGGCGCGTTCTTCGCGGTCAGGAGAATGAGCGGCGTGCGCTTCAAGTCCTTGTGGGCGCGGATCTTCTTCAAGAGCTCCACGCCGTCCATGCGCGGCATCATCCAGTCGGAGATGATGCACGCCGGGTAGGGGATGCGCTCCAAGACGTGCATCGCCGTGACGCCGTCGTCGGCCTCGAAGACCGTGTACGAGAGGCCGAGCCCGCGGACGATCATCGCGCGGATCGACGCGTCGTCCTCGACGACGAGGACCACGCGCGCCTCGGGATCCTTGTGCTTCGAGATCGCCGCGGGCGGCAGCGAGGGGTTCGCTGGCAGCGCGACGGGGATCACCGACGGAGGGCCGGCCACCGCCTCGACTACCTCGAGCTCCTCGATCTCTTCGATCAAGTCCTCGTCGCTGAGCTCCTCGATCGGGGCCTCCACCGGCGGGGGAGCGACCGGCTTGGCCGCCTTGAAGGGCTCGCTACTCACCACCGCGCCGAACAGCTCGGGCGGCGGCTCGGTCACTCGCGGTGCAGACGCGGCAGGCTGCCCCTTGGAAGGACGACGTTCGGACACTGGCCTTCATTTCCGGCGATCCCATTCCGGGGACACGCCTTGGAGCAGATTATCGCATAGTCGGCAGTCGCTCGGCCCGCCGATTCGCTTTGCGCCCTCCCGTGGAAACGCGCACGATCTTTCCACGCGCTGAGACTGCGAGGCGCGCTTCACCGATTCCCCGATGACCCAACCGAAGACTCCGCCGCCCGAGACCGCGAACGAGAGCGCGCCGAGTGAGCTCCCCGAAGAGATTCGAAGGCGGCTCGACGCGTTGGACGCGCGAATCGAGACGATCGATCACTACGAGCTCCTCGGTCTGCCGCGAGGTGCGACGCGCTCGCAGGTGAGGTCGGCGTTCCTCGTGGCGGCGCCTCCGTTTCATCCCGACCGGTACTTCGGGAAAAAGATGAGCGGGGGATACGCCGCGAAGATGCAGCGGGTGTTCGCGCGCATGGCGATGGCGCACGACATGCTCCTCGACGACGAGCGCCGCGCTCAGTACGACCGCAGGCTGCCGCCGCCGCTGCCCATGCCGGCCGCCCCTCCGAGTCCGCCCCCCGAGGCTGAAAGGGCGCCCGAGTCGGCGCGCAGGCCGCACGAGTCGTCCGACGGGGACCCGAAGAGCTCGAGCACGATGCGCGCAGCGATGGCGTCGTCGCCGGAGTTCGAGCGCTCACGCGCGCAAGCGTTCGCGACGCGGCTCACGGGGAGCGCGCGGATGCGCGCGGCGACGCCGGTGCAGGCGTTCCAGGCGCACGGCACGCCGCAGAAGCCGGGGCAACCCGTGCAACCGAAGCGCCTGTCGTCGTCGACGATGCCTGCGGTCGATCCGAAGGCCGCGGTCGACTCGCTGCGCAGGCGCTACGAAGAATCGGTCGCGCGCCAGCAACCCAAGCAGGGGCAGCAGGGGCCCGCTCCCGTCACGGTGGCCGAGCAGTCGGCCGCCAGGGAGCAGGTCCGCACCGGCGAGACCGCGAAGGCCAAAGAGGCCGAAGGGAAGCAGGAGTACGCGCAGGCTGCAGCCGCGTGGGTGCGGGTCTACGAAGCGGCGCCGAGCGCGGAGACGGCGAACCGGGCGGCGTTGTGCTTTCGGCGCGCGGGGAGCGATATGCGCAAAGCGGCGAAGTACGGCGAGGAGGCCGTGAAGCTCGACCCGAACAAGGCGTCCTACCGCGTGACCCTCGCCTTGGCGTACGCCGACGCGGGGCTCGTCTTGCGGGCGCGCGGCGAGATCGAGCGGGCGATGGCGCTCGAGCCGAAGAGCGAGTCGGTGAAAGAGGCGGCGCAGAAGATCAAATCGATGGCCGGCTGACCGACGGGCTCGCAGAGGGCGCCATTTGCGCGAGGCGCGCCGGCGCGGTAGACGCTCCCCCCGTGACCGAGACCACCCGCGCGTCCCAGGCCCCCTCGTCTCCGCCCTCCCAGACGCCCGCGTCGAAGGCGAAGAAGAAGAAGTCGCCCGCCGATCTCCAGCGCGAGCTGCGCGAGCTCTCGAAGCCGAGCAAAGAGCGGCCGCCGGTCGACCTGAAGAAGATCGGGTTGCGGATCGGCCTGATCCTGGCGGCGATCTGGATCGCGGCCGCGTTCATTCCCACGTGGATCCCGAAGGCGGTCGCCGGCGTCATCACGGTCGTCGTGATCGGCGCGGCGTTCTGGCTCCTTCGGATGATGAAGAAGGGGCAGCAGATCGGCGCCATCATGGCGGGCGCCGACACCGACGAAGGGCGCAAGAACGCTCTCTCGCAGCTCGAGTCGAGCTTCAAGAAAGACGACACGCAGGCGATCTTCGCGCGCGGTCAGCTCGAGCTTCAGGACGATCCGCGCAAAGCGCTGGCCACGTTCGAGAGCATCGATCTCTCGAAGGGGATGGCAGCTTTCGCGGCCCAGGTCCGCGCGACGCGCGCGCAGGTTCACTTGATGCTCGGCGACGTGGCCGAAGCGCGGACGCTCGCCGACCAGCTCGACCTCGGCAAACAGGAAGACCCGAAGCTGCGGGCGATGATGGCGACGGTGGCCGGCGAGGCGTGGGCGCGCTCCGGGAACGCGAAGAAGGCGCTGGAGACGCTCGAGCTCTTCAACCCCGAAGACCCCGAGTACGGCGAGCTCAAGGCGCAGATGTGGCGCGCGCGCGCGTTCGCGTACGCGGCGACCACGGATCAAAAAGGGGTGAGCCGCGCGCTGAAGAAGCTCGCGGAGATGAACCCGCACCTGCTCGGGATGTTCGTCGGGCAGAAGAAGATTCACCCCCTCATCGAGCGCGAGGCGAAGCAGATCGTGATGAAGCTGGGCGTCGTCCCCCGCAAGGTCGTCCGCCAGCGGATGTGAGGCGAGGCCTCTAGATCCCGACGAGGTTCGCCTTCGCCAGCGGGCGTAGCGTTACCTCGGGGAGCAGCTCCGCGAAGCTGACGACTTGCGCGTCGGGGAAGTCGACGTCGATCAGCTTGCGCACGAAGCGGCGGATGTCCGGCTGCGTGAGGATGACGCGCGAGGTGCGGTCGGGCGGCGTGGCTTCGCTGAAGGCGCGGGTGATCGAGGTGACGATGTCGCGCGCGGCCGCGGGGGCGAGCGCGAGGAACGCCCCGCTCGCGGTGCGCGTGACGGCGCGGCGGATGGTGTCTTCGATCATGGGGTCGAGAAGCGTGACGCTGAGCTGCCCGGCGCCGCGCGTGAGACGGAACGTGATCGCGCGGCGGAGCTGGGCGCGCACGTGCTCGCTGAGGTTGAGCGCGTCGTGCTCGGTGGCGGCGATGGTGGCCAGCGCTTCGAGGATGGCGCGGAGATCGCGGATGGAGACCCCCTCTTCGACGAGGCGGCGGAGGACGTCGGCGAGGACCGTGAGCGTGACGGGCTTGGGGACGACGTTACGAACGACGGCCGGCGCGACTTGCTCCAGCTCGTCGAGCAATCGCTGCGTCTCCGCGAGCCCCAGGAAATCCGACGCCCGCGCGCGGAGAACCTCGTGCGCCGCGGCGGCGATCCGCGCGGCGCCGTCGTCCGCCCCCTCCGGAAGCTCGACGATGCGCCCCGGAACCTCGAACAGCACGATGACCGCGTGCCCCGGCGGCAGCGATGGGTTCACGCGGACGCGCGCCGGCGGCAGCGGCACGCCCAGCTCCGCGAACACCGCCTCACGAATCGCCACGGTGCGCGCGCGCAGCCCATCGCGCGCTCCTTCGGCCGCATCGGCCGCGTCGTCGAGCAGCGGCGCCAGATCGTCGCCCACTTCGACCCCCCACGGCACGACCACCGGCACGAAGTGCGGACCGCGTCGCGCGCCTCCGCCCGCGTGGGCCTGCGTCACCGGCTCCGCGGCCGCGTGTTGCTCTTCCCGCGCCAGCGTCTTGCTCCGCGCGCGCGCCGCCCACGCCAGCCCCGCGGCGAGCGCGAGGAACGGCGCCGCCGGAAGCCCCGGGACGATCGCGAGCAGAAACACGAACGCCGAAGCCGCGCCCAGCGCCTTCGGGATCCCGAACAGCTGGCGCGCGAGCTCCTCGCCGAGCGTCGTTCCCGGCTCTTCGCTCGCCGTGCGCGTGACGAGCACGCCGGCCGCGGTCGATAGGACGAGCGCGGGGATCTGCGAGACGAGGCCGTCGCCGATCGTGAGCAGGCCGTACCGCTTCATCGCCTCGACGACGTCGAGACCTCGCTGCCCCACGCCGATCGCGAGCCCGCCGACGATGTTGATCACCGTGATGATGAGCGACGCGATCACGTCCCCCTTCACGAACTTCATCGCGCCGTCCATCGCGCCGTAGAACTGGCTCTCGCGCGACAGCATCCGCCGCCGGCGTCGCGCTTCGGTCCCGTCGATGGAGCCGCCGCGGAGCTCGGCGTCGATCGCCATCTGCTTGCCGGGCATGGCGTCGAGGACGAACCGCGCGCCGACCTCGGCCACCCGTTCGCTCCCTTTGGCGATGACGATGAACTGGATGACCGTGAGGATCAGAAAGACGATCGCCCCGACGACGTAGTTCCCGCGAACGACGAACGTGCCGAACGCGCGGATCACCTCGCCCGCGTTCGCCTGCAGGAGGATCAAGCGCGACGACGACACGTTCAGCGCGAGCCGGTACAGCGTCGTCAGGAGCAGCAGCGTCGGGAACGTGGCGATCGCCAGCGCGTCCGGCACGTAGAGCACGACGAGCAGGATCGCGACCGACGCCGACAGGTTCGCGGCGATGAGCACGTCGAGCAGCCACGTCGGCAACGGGACGATCATCATCGCCACGATCGCGATGACCAAGAGCGCCAGCGAAAGCTCGGCCCCGCGCCATTGGGCCCGCCGGGCCGGGTCGCGCGAGGGCGTCCGCCTGATTAGCGCCGCAAAAGGCCCGGTTGCCACGGCGCGGAGGGTAGTCGAGCCTGCTGGGGGGGCGAGCCGAAAGTTCCGCGTGTCGCGCTTCTCGCTCGTCTATAGTAAACGGGCTCTCCGATGGCGGCACGCAAGTCGACCCGCTTGAAAATCGGCACTGACGCGCCTGATCCGCCGCCGGCGCCGCCTCCTCTTCGCCGTACGGGCATTGGCCTGACCGACGTTGGGCGCCGCCGTTCGTCGAACGAGGACGCCTATTTCCTCGACGATCGCCTCGGCCTGTACGTCGTCGCCGACGGCATGGGCGGGCACGCGGCGGGCGAAGTGGCGAGCCAGGAGGCCGTCGAAACCGTCTACGGGATGGTCAAGCGCGGCATCAGCGAGCTGCACGAGCTGGTCGATCCGGTCCCGGAGGGCGACGCCCGCGCCGCTTGCCGGCTCATGGAGAGCTCGGTGCAGGCCGCCACCTACATGGTCTTCGGCATGGCCGAGATGGACCGCGGCAAGACGGGGATGGGGACGACGATCAGCGCGCTCATGGTCCTCGGCGACTACGCCATCACCGCGTCGGTCGGCGACAGCCGCGTCTACATGATTCGCGACCAGGTCGCCGAGCAAGTCACGGAAGATCACACGCTCATCGCGTGGCAGTTGAAGCAAGGTCTCATCACGCCGGCCGAAGCGAAGAAGTCACCTCACAGGAACGTCATCACGCGCGCGGTAGGAAACCGCGAATACGTCCAGGTCGACACGCGCCTCATCGCGCTGAAGCCGGGCGACCGGTTCCTGCTCTGCAGCGACGGGTTGCACGGGTACCTGCGCGAAAAAGAGGTGGCGCCGATCGTCGCGCTCAAGGGCGACGAAGCCGTGAAGAAGTTCATCGCGCTGGCGAACGAGCGCGGCGGCAAAGACAACATCACGGCGATCCTTCTGGAGATCGACTGACGCGAACGCGTCGTCGCGAGGTGACGAAACTGTCGCCCCGAAGTTGACCGCGAGCGCACAACCGCGATACGGCGTCAGGTGCGGCGAGAAGCAACCTGGCTCGTGTCCCACGAGACACGCCGATCGCCCCGCGCCCCGCATTTTCTGCGGAAACATGAGTGGCGCGAGACTTGGATAGGGGAGGGTCGAACAAGGAGATGCCCATGACCAAGCGACGCGTCGGAGTTCTGATGGGGGGAATGAGCGCAGAGCGCGAGGTCTCTCTTCGAACGGGTGACGGGGTCGCGAGGGCGCTCGAGTCGAAGGGGCACGACGTCGTGTCGATTGTCTTCGGGCCGGACACGCGCGGGATCGACGAACTGGTTCGCGAGGCGGAGATCGACGTCGCGTTCGTCGCGCTGCATGGGCGGGGCGGCGAAGACGGGTGCGTCCAGGGGCTGCTCGAGCTGCTCGGCGTGCCGTACAGCGGGTCCAACGTGCTCGCGTCGGCGCTGGCGATGGACAAGCTGAAGGCCAAGGAGATGTTCCGCCTGCACAACGTGCCGACGCCGCCGTACTACGCGGCGACGCGCGACGACCTCGCCTCGCTCGAAGAAGTGCACGGCAGCTTCGGGTTCCCGTGCATCGTGAAGCCGCGCGGCGAAGGGTCGAGCGTGGGGCTCACCAAGTGCGAGAACCTCGCGGAGCTGGCGCTGGGGATCGAGGCCGCGCTCGAGCACGATGCGTGCGCGCTGGTCGAGCGGTTCGTGCGCGGGATGGAAGTGACCGTCGGGTTGCTCGACGGGCGCGTCCTGGGCGCGCTCGAGATCGCGCCGAAGAGCGGCATGTACGACTACGCCGCGAAGTACACGTCGGGCGCGACCGAATACATCTTGCCGCCTCGTCTTGCTGCCACGCGCACGCGGAACATCTTGAACCTCGCCGAGCGCGCGGCGCGTGCGCTCGGGTGCACCGGGGCGTGCCGCGTGGACCTGCTCGTGACCGAAGGGGAGAACGAGTACGTCCTCGAAGTGAACACGCTGCCGGGGATGACGCCGACGTCGCTCTTGCCGAAGATCGCCGCGGCCGCGGGCCTCGACTACGCCGCGCTGTGCGAGGCGATCCTCGAAGGCGCCACGCTCCACTCGGGCATCGCGCGTAGCCAGCCGGTTCCGGCGAGCTCGCGCGTGAAGTTCGAAGAGCGCGAGCTGCGCCTCATCAAAGCCGGCTGATCGTCAGTCGCGCTTTCTCAGTCGCGCCCTCTCAATCGCGCCCACTCAGTCGCGAAAGAGGAGCCTCGTGAGCTCCCCGAACTTCGCTTCTTCTTCGTCGTCGCGCGAGTCGCCTTTCGCTTCGAGCGCGCGCTGATCGGCGTCGGCCACCGCGAACTCGTCGGGGCCCAACCGCTTCATGCCCCCGCGACCGAAGTACGTGAAGCGATCGCGGTACTCGAGGAACCGCTTGTGCGTGGCCGGATCCATCGCGACGCTCATGGCTTCACGAACTTGAGCGCGAATCGGTCGCTCGTTCCGCGCTTCGATCCCGCGGCCATCGGCGAGTCGTTCCAGTCGCGCTTGTCGCTCGGGTTGCGGAGGAATTCCCCTTCGGCTTCGAGCTTGAAGCCGGCCCTCGTCACTTCGTCGACGACCGTCTTCTCCTCGATGCGATGCAGCGACTGCGCTTCGCTCGTCCCCGATCCGGCGCGGCCGCTATGGTCGACGATGCCGTAGACGCCGCCGTGCTTGAGCGCGTCGAAGACCGCCTTGTTCATCTTGCCGCGGTCGGTCTTCATCCAAACCGTGTCGTGGTAGAAGAGCACCATCAAGACGGCGTCGAGGTCGTGCGCTTCGGGCGGGAACGGCGACTCGAGCTCGCGCTGAACGCTGCGAACGTTCGTCATGATCGGCTTCGACATCCGCTGGCCCCACGGTATCGCCGCGAACTTGTCGAGGATGGAGCTCGGGTTCTCGGCGAAGACCTCGCCCCGCTCGCCGACGACCCGCGCCAGGAGCTCGGTCGTGTAGCCGCCGCCGGCGACGAGCTCGCCGACCCGCTGGCCAGGTGCGATGCCGAAGAACGAGAGCATCTCGGCCGGGTGGCGCTGCGCATCGAGGGCGCGATCTTTCTCGTCGCGATCGGGCGCGGCGAGCGCGTTGCGAATGGCTTCGGCCGGCGTGGGGACGGCAGCGTCCGCGGCGTCGGCGCCTGCGTCGGGGACCGGATCGGCGGGGAGCGAGCCGCCAAGCGAGGAAGCGAGCGTCGGCTGAGGCATCGCCGCGGGCGGCGGATCCGACGCGCAGGCGACGAGCGCGAACGCGAGGAAGGCGAGGGGAGTCGAGAAGCGCATGGTCAAACATGTCGCGCGGCGGGTGCCGCATCGTCAAGGGGAGGCGTGATAACTTCGGCCCGTGCCGGCGCTCGAGGTCCACGACGTCGACAAGCGCTTCGGCGCAGTCCACGCCGTGCGGCGCGCGAGCCTGGCGTTCGAATGCGGGCGGATTCACGCGGTCGTCGGGGAGAACGGCGCGGGAAAAAGCACGCTGCTGCGGATCGCCGCGGGGCTGTTGGCGCCCGACGCAGGGGAGACGCGGATCGACGGTGTGAAGCTCGCGCCGCACACGCCGGCGGAGGCCATCGCCCGCGGCGTGGCGATGGTGCAGCAGCATTTCGCGCTGGTCGATGTGCTGACGGCGCTGGAGAACGTGGTGCTCGGACGAGAGCCGGTGAATCGCTGGGGAACTGTCGACCTCGCGGGGGCGCGCGCGAAGGCTGCGCTCGTCGCGCAGGAGATCGGCGCCGTGATCGCGTGGGATGCGCGGGTTCGGTCGCTCGGGATTGGCGATCGACAGCGGGTCGAGATCGCGCGCGCGCTCTATAGGGACGCGCGCGTGGTCATCCTCGACGAGCCGACCGCGGTGCTCACCCCTGGGGAAGCGGGCGCGCTCTACGCGACGCTGCGAAGGCTCGCGGACGCGGGGCGCGCGGTCGTGGTCGTGACGCACAAGCTGGACGAAGTCCGCGATTTCGCCGACGTGGCGACCGTCATGCGGCGCGGATCGATCGTCGAGACACGCGACGTGAGGCGAACGGACGGCGACGTGCGCGCGCTGGCGAACGCGATCATGGGAAAGGACAGCGGAAGCGAGAGCGGCGCGCCGATCGCGAGAGCCGAGCGCGACAAGCGCGACGCGCGTCCGCCCGTGCTCGTGCTGCGCGACGTCCGCGTGGAGAGGGCCGTGCGCGGCGTGAGCCTCGAGGTGAGCGCCGGTGAGGTGGTCGGCGTGGCGGGGGTCGAGGGGAACGGGCAACGAGAGCTCGTTCGGGCGATCGCGGGGCTCCTCGCGATCGACGGCGGGAGCATCGCGCCGTCGCCCGAGGCCATCGCGGTGGTGCACGAAGACCGGCACCGCGAAGGGCTCGTCCTCGACGCGCCCGTTCTCGACAACGTCCTCCTCGGCGAATACGGACGATTCACGCGCTTCTTCGTCCTCCGTCGCGACGCGATGAATCGGGAAGCCCGCGCGCGCTCGTCCCGCGCGCAAGGACCGAGCGACGTGACGATCGTGGTGCGGGCGCTCTCGGGTGGGAACCAGCAGAAGCTCGTCGTGGGGCGGGCGATCGCGCGCGTCGAGCCGCCGATGCAATCAGGGCCAGCGCCCGCGCGCGTGCTCGTGGTCGCGCATCCGACGCGCGGGGTCGATCTGGCGGCATCGCGCGTGATTCACCGGGAGATCCTGACCGCAGCATCGAGCGGCGCCGCGGTCCTCGTCGTGAGCGCCGACCTCAACGAGCTGCGCGCGTTGTCGGATCGGATCCTCGTGCTCGCGCGCGGCCAGGTGAGCGCAGAGCTCCCCGCCGACGCGACCGACGCGGAGATCGGCCGCGCGATGCTCGCCGGCCACGACGCCGGCGCCGAGGCGCGCGCATGACGTCGCGGACTCAGCAGACTCACTCAGGGCTCATCGCTTCGCTCGCGGGGATTGCCGCCGCGTGGATCGCGTTCGATCTCCTCGTGTGGGGCTATGGCGAGTCGCCGCGCGCGCTGCTCTCGATGCTCTTCGCGGGCACGTGGGGGACGCCGTACGGCGCGGCGCAGGTCCTCTACAAAGCGACGCCGCTCCTTTGCACGGGCGTCGCCGTCGACCTCGCGCTGCGTGCGGGGCTCTTCAACATCGGCGCCGAAGGGCAGCTCGCGGTCGCGGGGCTCGCGGTCGGAGCGGTGGGCGCGTCGTTGCCGGCGTGGATGCCCGCCGCGCTCGCGATCCCGTTGCTCGTGGTGGTGGCGATGATCGCAGGCGCTGCGTGGGCGGCTCCGCCGGCGTTCCTTCGCGCTCGGCTCGGGGTGCACGAGGTCATCTCGACCATCATGATGAACCGCATCGGCGAGGCGTTCGTGGCCTTCGCGCTGGCGTCGGGGTTGGCGATGAAGGGGACGGTCCGCACGGGCGACCTCCCGGCGTGCGCGCGCATACCCCGTCTCGAGGCGCTGTTTGGCGCATTTCGCGGCAGCGCGGCGAGCTTCGCGATCGTCATCGCCGTCGCGTGCGCGTTCGCCATTCCGTGGGGCTTCGCGCGTACGCGCGTCCTGCGTGAGATCGCGCTCGTGGGGATGAA
>Ga0302314_10014132_pt1 | contig 13672 bp, 7 predicted proteins | sample III_Palsa_N2_3_FD_200533 | JGI IMG/M metagenome (GOLD analysis project Ga0302314, IMG submission 200533) | Peat permafrost microbial communities from Stordalen Mire near Abisko, Sweden - III_Palsa_N2_3 | ecosystem: Environmental > Terrestrial > Soil > Palsa > Peat permafrost | place: Sweden... | reverse complement strand
CGTTGACCTGGCGCTGTCGGCCGGCGGCCGGGTCACGCTGCTCGCGTCCGGCCGCCCAGGCTGGGGCTCGCTGTGCCGCCTGGTTTCCGCCGCCCACGCCTCAGCGGACCACGCCTCCGCCGCCCGTACGGGCCGGGGGGATACCCCGTCGGTCACTCCCGAGCTGATCGCCGAGCACCTGGCCGGCCTCGTCGTGCTGCTCGGCCCGGCGAGCGACGTCGGCCAGGCGGTCGCCGCCCGCCGCCCCGACCTAGCCCGGCGGGCCCTGGACCGCTGGCACTACCTGTGCGAGGACATCGCGGTTGAGATCGTGGACCAGCTATCGCGCAAGTCCACGTTCCACGCGGCCCGGATGGCCGAGCTCGCCCGCGACACCGGGACGCCGGCCGTGCTGACCAACGCCGTCCGGTACCTGGACCCCGCCGACAGCCCGGCCGCCCACGTGCTCGACGCCGCCCGGCACCTGCTCCCGCTGGGCTCGCCCCGGCTCGCCCCGCACAACGGCCTGGCCTACCTCGTGGCCTCCGATGACATGATCTCGGTCGCCGAGCGGGTCACCGCCGAGATGACCGGCCGCGATGGCGGGCCGTGGGCGGCGTCTACCGCCACCCGGCTGCTCGCCGCCACCGCGGAGCTGGCCGGCCGGTGTGTCCTTGATCCGGCCAGCGACCTGGGCGTCGGCTTTCATCACCTGCCCGAGACCAACGGCACCGCGGCCGAGCAGCAGCAGGCGCTCCGCGACCGCTGCTATCACGCCGTCCTGCACGGCCATTACCGCACCGCCAGGCCGGGCGCCCGGCCGGGGGTCAGCGGGCCGCGGGCCGCGCGGGACGCCCGCGACCGCCTTGAGCACGAGCTCGGCATCATCGCCGCGACCGGCATGGCCCCCTACTTTCTCACCGTGGCCAGCGTGGCCGACCGGATCAAGGGCTCCGGCATCCGCTGCGCGATCCGCGGCTCCGGCGCCGGCAGCTTCGTCAACCACCTGCTCGGCATCAGCGCGATCGACCCGCTCGAGTACGACCTGCTCATGGAGCGGTTCCTCACTCCGGTGCGGTCCACGCTCCCCGACATCGACTTGGACGTGGAGTCGGCCCGGCGGCTCGACGCGTACCGGATCATCTTCGACGCCTACGGGGCCGAGCGCACCGCCTGCGTCGCGATGATGGAGACCTACCGGGCGCGCAGCGCGATCAGGGACGTCGCCGCCGCGATGTCACTGCCGCCGGACGAGATCGGCGCGATCGCGAAGGCGTTCCCGCACATCCGCGCCCGGCAGATCACGGCCGCGCTCACCGAGCTGCCCGAGCTGCGCCGCTCACCGCTCAGCGATACCCGGCTCAGCGAGTCGCGGCTCATGACCGTATTCGCCCTGGCTGAGCGGCTGGACGGCCTGCCCCGCCACGTCGCGATGCACCCCTGCGGCGTGCTGCTGTCCGATAAGACCCTGCTCGACCGGACGGCGGTGCAGACGAGCGGGGAGGGGTTCCCGCTCAGCCAGCTCGACAAGGACGACGCCGAGCTGGCCGGCGTGATCAAGCTGGACGTGCTCGGCGTCCGCATGCAGTCCGCGATGGCCCACACGCTCACCGAGATCAGGCGGGTGACTCACGACCAGGTCAACCTGGACGCGATCGGCCGCGACGACAAGGCGACCTACGCGATGATCGGGCGGTCGGCCACGATCGGCTGCTTCCAGATCGAGTCACCCGGCCAGCGCGAGCTGGTGAAGAAGCTCGTGCCGCGCGACATCACCGACCTGATCGTGGACATCTCCCTGTTCCGCCCGGGACCGGTCAACTCCGACATGATCACGCCGTTCCTGCGGGCCAGGCACGGCCTGGCCGAGCCGCGCTACCCGCATGAACGGCTCCGTGACGCGCTCGAGGAGACCGGGGGAGTGGTGGTCTTCCACGAGCAGGTGCTGCGGATCATCGACACGATGACCGGCTGCGGCCTGGCCGAGGCGGACCTGGTCCGCCGCCACCTGTCCACCGATGGCGGCCCGGCCCGGACCGCCCCGTGGTTCCGCGCCCAGGCGATCGCCCGGGGGTTCGGCCTCGCGACCGTCGAGCGGGTCTGGGAGGTGGTCGCCGCGTTCGGCGGCTTCGGCTTCTGCAAGGCGCACGCCGCCGCGTTCGCGATCCCCGTCTACCAGTCGGCCTGGCTCAAGCGCCACCACCCCGCCGCCTTCTACGCCGGCGTGCTCACCCATGAGCCCGGCATGTACCCCAAGCGCGTGATCACGGCCGACGCCCGCCTGTTCGGCGTCCTCGTGCTCCCCATCGACGTCAACGCCTCGGCCGGGGAGTGGCGGGTAGAAGGTGACGGCGCCCAGGCGATCCGCTGCTCCCTCCGCGAGGTCAAGGGCATCAGCGACGCCGAGGTAGCCCGGATCGTCTCCGCCCAGCCGTATACGTCCATCCGCGATTTCTGGGACCGCGCGAGGATCTCCCGCCCGGTCACCGAACGCCTGGTCCTGGTGGGCGCCTTCGACTCTCTCTATGGTCAGGGGCCGTCGGCACACCCGACGCGACGGGACCTGCTCGCCCGGATCGGTGTCCTCGCCCGGGGAGCCACCCGCGCCGTCGCCCCGGTCAGGGACCTCTTCTCTAGCGCCTCCGATGCCTCCGATGCCTCCGGCGGCCCGGCCGACGACGGCCCGGCCGACGACGGCCTGGCGAACGTCGTCCCCGCGGGCGAGCTCCGCGACCTCGACCTCGCCGAGCGCGTCGCCGCCGAGCTCGAGATCCTCGGGTTCGACGTCAGCCAGCACGTCCTGGACTTCTACGCCGACCTGCTCGCCGGGCTGAACGTCGTCCGCTCGGCCGACCTGGACGGCTGCGCGAACGGGGAGACGATCCTGGTCGCCGGGGTCAAGGTAGCGACGCAGACCCCGGCGGTCCGCTCCGGCCAGCGGATCATCTTCGCGTCACTCGACGACGCGGTCGGCCTGGTGGACCTGACGTTCTTCGAGTCGGTGCAGGACCGGTGCGCGGCCCGGCTGTTCGGCTCCTGGCTGCTGCTCGTCCGCGGCCGGGTCCGCCGGGCCGGCGCCGGGCCGATGGCGGTCACGGTGAACGCGACCGAGTGCTGGGACATCCCGGCCCTGGAAGAGATCCGCGTCACCGCCGGGCTGCCCGCCGTCCGGGCCGCGCTCGCCACCGGCACCGACCTCCCGGTGAACACCCGCCTCCCGGTGAACACCCGCCTCCCGGCGAACACCCGCCTCCCGGCGAACACCGGCGAGCACCGCGACGGGCAGCCCGCCGCCCGCCCGCTGGTCTTCGCCAACGGCTTCACGCTCTCGCCCTACGCCGAGACCGGCACCCCGGGCGGTACCCTCAAGAACCCGCCCCGGACCCTCTGGCACGCCAGCCCCGGCAGCACCGCCACTCCCGATTAACGAAGGCCGGCGTTCGTCCGGCCGTCGAGCATTTCCCGGGCGATGTCGAGGTGCCCGGTGTGGCAGGCCGTCTCCTCGGTCAACGTCGGTACCGGTCACGACCCACTGGAACCAGTGCCGCTCGGCGTCGCCCAGGTGCTGGACCAGGCCCGCGGGCGTCCAGCCCGACGGCACGGCCGACCGGTGCCAGTTCTCCTCGTCGAGCCCCTCGACGATCCTGGCGGTCGGGTGCGTGGCCGAGACCGCGATCGCCTCATCGCGGTCGGCGCACTCAAGAACGCTGTACCCGGCGATCTGCTCCTTCGTCTCGGCGAACGGTCCGTCGCTGATCATGACCTCGCCCCCGCGGACCCGCAGCGTGGTGGTCTCCAGGACCCGGTGGAGCGTGTCCCCGCCGACCAGGATGCCCCGGCCGATCATCTCCTTGTCTCAGGCTTCCAGCTCCCGGTCCCCGGCCGCCTCGGTGACCTCGGTGACCTCGGCCAGCCGACGGCCCAGGTAGCGCTGTTCGGCGGCGGTACCGGCGATCGAGAGCGCCTCGCGGTACGCCTCCGCCGCTTCGTCGTTACGGCCGAGGCGGCGCAGCAGGTCAGCGCGGGTAGCGGGCAGCAGGTGATAGCCGGCCAGCGCCCCGGTCGCGGCGAGCGCGTTCACCAGGGCGAGGCCGGCCGCGGGGCCGTCCGCCATGCCCACCGCGACGGCCCGGTTCAGCTCGACGACCGGGGACCGCGTCAGGATGGCCAGCTCGCCGTACAGCCGGGCGATCGCCCGCCAGTCGGTGTCGGCCACCCGCGTGGCGGTCGCGTGGCAGGCGGCGATCGCCGCCTGCAGCAGGTACGGCCCGGCGAACGCGGTGCCGTCACCCAGGGTGGCCTCCAGGATCCGGCACCCCTCGTCGATCTCGGCGCCGTCCCACCGGGACCGGTCCTGCTCCTCCAGGGTGACGACGTCTCCGGCGGCGTCGGTCCTGGTGACCCGGCGCGAATCCTGCAGCAGCATCAGCGCCAGCAGGCCGAGCACCTCCGGCTCGCCCGGCATCAGCCGCGCGACCAGGCGCGCCAGCCGGATGCCCTCGGCGCACAGGCCCGGCCGGAGCAGGTCCGCCCCCGAGGTAGCGCCGTAGCCCTCGTTGAACAGCAGGTAGAGCACGGAGAGGACCCCGGCCGTCCGTTCGGGAAGCAGGTGGGCGGGCGGCACCCGGTACGGGATGCCGGCCGCGCTGATCTTCCGTTTCGCCCGGACCAGCCGCTGGGCCATGGTCGTCTCGGAGACGAGGAGCGCGCGGGCGATCTCGGCCGTGGTCAGCCCGGCCAGCGTCCGCAGCGTCAGCGCGACCCGCGCCTCGAGGGCCAGCGCCGGATGGCAGCAGGTGAAGATCAGCCGCAGCCGGTCGTCGGCGATGCCACTGGAATCAGTGCCATCGGAATCACGGTCACCGGAATCAACGCCATCGGAATCAGTGCCGTCAGCCGGCTCCAGCCGGGCCGCCTGCTGGAGCTTGACCGCCTCGTTCGCCCGCCTGCGCAGCACGTCGACGGCGCGGTTGCGGGCGGTGGTGGTGAGCCAGCCGCCGGGCCGGGCCGGCACGCCGTCGCGCGCCCACGTCCTCAGCGCCTGGGTGAACGCGTCCTGCGCGCATTCCTCGGCCAGGTCCCAGTCGCCGGTCACCGCGATGAGCGTGGCCACGATCCGGCCCCACTCCTCGCGGAACGAGGCCTCGACCGCGGCCTCGACCGTCACTTCGACCCCTGGTCTCGCGTCAGTGGCCACGAACGTCCTCCTCGCCGATCCCCGCCAGGGTATGACAGCCGGGGGATGTCGATCCGGCCCGCGCCCGTTCGTCGTCACTGCGAAGGCGGTCACCGAGCGGTGGCCCGGCGAACGAGATGAACGAGGAGACAACGATGAAGTACATGATGATCGTCGCCATCGACCCGACCATGAAGGAGGCCAAGGGCGACCCCGGGAAGGAAGTCGGCGCGTGGGTCACCGAGATGGACGGCCGCGGCGTGCGCCTGGAGGGGAGGCCGCTGTCGCCGGAGGAAGCCACCACTGTCCGCGTCCGCGGCGGCGAAACGCTGGTCTCGGACGGCCCCTTCGCCGAGACCAAGGAGCTGATGGTCGGCTACGACCTGCTCGACTGCGCCGACCTAGACGAGGCGATCGAGGTGGCCTCCAAGCACCCCCTCGCCCGCCGCGGCGCCATGGAACTCCGCCCCTTCACCACCAACTAGCCCGAGGCTAGCCCGGCCGCAACCGCCCGCGCCCACCCCCAGCACGCCCGCGCATCTTTGTACCTATGCCGTACCCCCATTCCGGACATATCGGACGCAAAAGTGGTCATCTCGGGTACAGAGATGCATGAGCGGGTCATCTCAGGTACAAAGATGAACCGTTGCCGGGTAGCCACCGGTTTGCGATCATTAACTCATGGCTCAACGTGACGTACCAGATCCGGTAAGTAATGGCCGGGTGGCGTCGGCCGCGTGGTGGTCCACTCATGGGGTCTCGCCCAAGCTGAGGCGTTCCCTGACGCGATCCGGCGACCTGGTCCGGGTGAGGTACGGCGTGTTCGCGACCAGGACCGCGATGAACTGGGCCGCGGACGATCCCGTCCGCGAGCACGTGATCCAGGTATTCGCCGTGCGGGAGGCGGCCGGCCGCACCGCCGTGGCGAGCCATCAGTCCGCGGCCACGCTGCACCGCCTGGCCCTGCTCAAATCGCCGCCGGAACCGGGCGTTGTCACGCTGACCCTCCCGCCGACAAAGCCCCGGAACCGGACCGCGCCCGCCGACGTCCGCTTCCATACCGCGCGGCTGCCCCGCGAGCATGTGACCCGGCTCTACGACCTGCCGGTGACGACGGCGGCGCGGACGGTCGTCGACCTGGCCCGGACCTTGCCCTTCACGGACGGCGTCGTCACCGCGGACTCAGCGCTCAAGGACGAGCGGACGACCAAGCCGGAACTGATGAGCATCCTGGAAACGTGCGCGAGCTGGCCGGGCGTGAAGCGGGCCCGCCGGGTCGTGGAGTTCGCCGATGAACGCGCTGAGTCACCGCTTGAGTCGGCCGCGCGCGTCGCGTTCGATCGGTTCGGCCTGGATCCCCCGGAGCTTCAGGCCACCGTCCACGTCCTCCGCGCCGCCGCCCGGGTAGACTTTCTCTGGCGTGAGCGCAAGGTGATCGTCGAAGCCGACGGGCTCGTCAAGTACACCGACCGCCAGGACCTGATCGCCCAGTTCGAGCGTGATCGTCTGCTGCGGGACGCGGGTTACCGGGTTATTCACTTCACCTGGCGGGAGATCTTCGCGACGCCGGAGGTCGTGATTTCCCGTATTCGCCGGGCTCTCGCCGATAGCGGGGCATGGTGACGCTCCGAAGCGGTTGCCCCTGAGTCCGCGCGTCTGGGCGACGGTAAAGGGAATCGCGAGGTAACGTTCTTCCGGTACGTGTAAACCGAAGTGCCCTCGCGGACGTCAGGTGTTGTCAGGCTTAACGTCAGCGTGCGGGGGTAGTCGTAGGCCTGCGGTTTCCGCACTGTTTACTTGAGTAACACTTGCCCCGCTCATGAGGAAACATATGGCACTGGCTCAGAACCGCCTCGCGGCCGCCGCGTGGCAGAAGCTCCGCAGCAAGGTTGGCGTCCGGTTCACCCGCTTCGTCGTCGTCGCGGTCGCGTCGCTGGCGACCAGCGAGATCCTGCTCTCGGTCTGCAACGGCGTGTTCCACATGACATCGACGCCGGCCGCGCTGATCAGCACGTTCAGCGGCGCGGCGGTCAGCTACGTGTTGAGCCGCTGGGCCTGGGAGCGTAAGGGCAGGCCGGACGTGCTCCGCGAGACGGTGCCGTTCTGGGTCATCTCGTCGATGGTCTGGGTGATCCTCTGGCTGGCCACGAAGCTCGGCTACCACATGGCGTCCTGGCTGGGCTACCACCACGGGATCAAGCACGTGCTGGTGGTCGACCTCGTGTACCTGGCGGCCAACGTCGTGACGTTCGCGCTGCGGTTCGTGATCTTCCACTACGTGCTGTTCGCCGACCGCACCACCGCCGCCCGCGCGGCCGCCACCGGCCCGGACTCGGTGCCCCCGGGCACCCGCGAGGCCGAGGCCCCCGGCGACGTGCCGGCCGCGACCGCCGCTGAGGCCGCCCCGAGCGTGACCGCCAAGACTCCCGTCGCGCAGCCCGCCCGCGCCGATCAGTCTTAACCCGAGAGCTAAATTCAAAACTTCTTTAGCGAACGGACCTTGTAGCTCCGCCGCCACCCCCCATTCCTCCAGTCGCTTTAAACGTCATAAAGCCCGGAACGGTATGACCGTTCCGGGCTTTATCGTGCCCGCGGGGGAGGCGCTATTTGGCGGCCGCGTTACGGCGGCGGCTCTCGCGCCACCAGGTACCGAGGACGACCCGCCCGAACCTGGCTCCGTAGAAGATGTTGTTCACGCCCGGGATGTGCAGGTGGTAGAGCGGGTTCTGGCCCTTCTTGCTCTCGCCGACCGTCCGCTTGTGGATGGTGGCGGGCACCTCGAGGACCCGGTAGCCGTGGGTGATGACCCCGATGAGGAGTTCCGACGACTGGTACTGCGGCTGCTCGAGCTGAACGGCCCCGGTGACCTCGGCCTTCATCGCCCGCAGGCCGAAGGTCGTGTCACCGATCTTCTGGCCGGTGAGCAGGGACACCAGCGAGCCGAAGAAGCGCACGCCGGCCCGGCGGATGGGGTCCTTGGTCTCTTCGCTGCCCAGCCGGCGCGACCCGGTGACGAAGTCGGCCTTGCCGTCGATGATCGGCTGCAGCAGCGACGGGATCTCGGCCGCGTTGTACTGGCCGTCGGCGTCGGTGGTGACGATGTACCGCGCGCCGCCCTCGCGGGCGATCCGGTAGCCGAGGCGCAGCGCGGCGCCCTGTCCCCGGTTGACCGGGACGTCGGCGACGATCGCGCCCGCCGCGTCCGACTCCTTCGCGGTGGCGTCGCCGCAGCCGTCGGCGACCACGATCACCTCGACGGCGAGCCCGCACAGCGTCCTCGGCAGCGCCTCCACGACCGGGCCGACCGCGCCCTCTTCGTTGTAGGCGGCGATCACCAACGCGACCGGCGGGAGCTTGGCTGCGCGCTCCCCGTATACATCGGCGAGCGTCTGCAGCGCGTCCGCGTCGATCGCCGCGTCGGCCGGGTTGGAATAGAACACGCTGGTTGCCTCCGGCAAGTGTGGTTGCGCCGGCGGAAGGTTATCCGGCCGAGCTGAAATTTCGCTGATCCGCGGGGCGACAAATGGCTCTGCTCCGAGCAAGATCGCGCCCGCAAGTGTAGCGGCCTCCCGCTACAGCATGGTGGCACTTCAAGGGGTGCGCTGGGTGCTTAATCACCTGAAACGCCCATCTAGGGCCAATTTGCAGTCGCCTTGAAGCTACAGGTCAGGGGATTGTTACCCGATAGTAGCAAATGGTGCCCACGGCCCGGGACGGCGTGCGGTAAAGACCGCCCGGGGTCGGGGCGGCGCGGTGACGCGAGGTAACCTGCCGCCGTGACTGTTTTCTCCCGGGGGGACAGCCCTCTGGCATGGGGGACAAGCCTCCAGCATGGGGGGCACCTGCCCCCCATCCCCCCTGGTGCCCCCCATCCCCCCTGGCCCCCGTACCCCCCGGGGCGGGCCCGATGAAGAGCGAGGACATCGGGCCCGCGGCTACCGGGCCTTCGGAGGCCGGGACGCGGCAGCGGGACGGCGATGGGCAGGCGTACCTGCTCGGCCTGCGGCTGCGGGGCCGGCGCGTGGTGGTGATCGGCGGCGGCGGGGTCGCGGCCCGCCGGGTGCCGCGGCTGCTCGCGGTCGGCGCGGACGTGGTCCTGATCTCGCCGGCGGTCACCCCGGCCCTGGAGGAGCTCGCGGCCCAGCGGCGGATCGAATGGCGGCGCCGCGAGTACGCCGGCGGCGACTGCGCGGACGCCTGGCTGGTAATCGCGTGCGCCGGGCCGGCCGAAGTCAACGCGCGGGTGGCCGATGAGGCCGAGGCGAGCCGGGTCTGGTGCGCGCGGGCCGATGACGCGGCGGCCTCGACCGCCTGGACCCCGGCCGCCGGGACGGTCGGCGACACCAGCGTCGGCGTGCTCAGCGGCGACCCCCGGCACAGCGTCGCGATCCGCGACACGATCGCCGCCGGGCTGCAGGCGGGCACGATCGCCGCCCGCCACTACCGCAAGCGGGCTGCGGGCGTGGCCCTCGTCGGCGGCGGCCCCGGCGACCCGGGGCTGATCACCGTCAAGGGGCGGATGCTGCTCGCCGAGGCCGACGTCGTGATCACCGACCGCCTGGCCCCGCGCGAGCTGCTGGCCGAGCTCGCGCCCGACGTGATCGTCATCGACGCGGGCAAGGTCCCCTACCGGCGGCAGATGTCACAGGACGACATCAACGAGGCGCTCGTCAAGCACGCCAAGGACGGGAAGTTCGTGGTCCGGCTGAAGGGCGGCGACCCGTTCGTCTTCGGCCGGGGCGGCGAGGAGATGCTCGCCTGCCTGCGCGCCGGGGTGCCGGTGACCGTGGTGCCCGGCATCAGCAGCGCGATCGGCGTGCCGACCGCGGCCGGGCTTCCGGTCACGCACCGGGGGACGGTGCAGGACTTCCACGTGATCTCCGTGCACGTGCCGCCGGGCGACGAGCGCTCGACCGTGGACTGGCCGGCCCTGGCCAGGTCAGAGGGCACGCTCGTGCTGCTGATGTCTCTGGACCGAATCGGCGCGGTAACAAGGACGCTCATAGAGCACGGAAGACCGGCGAACTGTCCCGTTTCGGTAATCGCGGACGGTACCATGCCCACGCAGCGCACAATTTACTCAACGCTTGAAGACGTGGAAAGACGCCTAGCGGACGAAGGCATACGGCCACCGGCCGTGGTGGTTATCGGCGGCGTGGTGGCCATCGCGGCAGAACTCGCTTGGCTCGGGGGGGAGCCGGGCAGCCAGGACCATACTGGGCCTGGGGCTCTTCCATCGCCGGTACCCCCGCTGGCGGCGGACTCCTGAATAAACGAGGATAAGACCAGGCGGGACCATGGAAGGTAAGGGCGTGACGGCGGAACAATCGCCGTCGCCCGGCGATAACGGCGACCAGAACTTCACCACTGAGCCGAAAGTGCACGGTGGTGAAATTGCGCCAGCGCGTGGTGCTGTTTCGCCGGTAGGCGGGAATGAACCGGGTATGTTGTCCGCGAACTGGGAACGACCGCGGGTCCGGGTAGACGCCCGGCTGCTCGAGGCGACCCTGCTGAACCTGAGGAAACGGATCGCCGCCGTTCCGCTTGTCTTCGATATCCCCGGCGCCGGCGACGTCCCCTTCGAACGGGGGCAGCTGCTCAGCCAGATCGATGACTACCTGCTGCCCCGGGTCAGGGAGTCCGCGGCGCCGCTGCTCGTGGCGCTGGTCGGTTCCACCGGCGCGGGCAAGTCGACGCTGGTGAACAGCGTGGTCGGCACCAAGGTGAGCCAGACGGGCGTGCGGCGCCCGACCACCAACTCGCCGGTGCTCGCCTGCCACCCCGACGACATTCACTGGTTCGCGGAGAACATGTTCCTGCCGACCATGCCCCGGGTCCGCCAGGAGGGGCTGGCCCGCCCGGGCCGGGACGGGCTCCTCGTGCTGGCCGCGAGCGAGGAGATGACCAGGGGGATCGCGCTGCTCGACACCCCCGACATCGACTCCGTCGTGCGGGCGCACTACGACTTCGCCTATCAGTTCCTTGACGCCTCGGACCTGTGGCTCTTCATGACCAGCGCCAGCCGGTACGCGGACGCTCCGGTCTGGGAGCTGCTGCAGCACGCCCGGGACCGGGGCGCCGCCCTCGGCATCATCTTGTCCCGGGTGCCGCCCGGCCACCGCACCGAGCTCGTCGCTCATTTCAACGCGATGCTCGACGCCAACGGAATCCAGGCCGACAACCGGTTCGTCATCCCGGAGACCGGCCTCGTGGACGGCATCTTGCCGGACGATATCTTCCAGCCGATCAGGGACTGGCTGGATGACACGGCCAAGCGCACCGACCGGCGGGTCGCGGTGCTCAGCCAGACGATGTCCGGGATGCTCGACACGTTCAAGATCCGGGTGCCGAAGCTCGCCGCTCACGTCGACGCCCAGGTCGCCTTGCGGACGCGGCTGCGCAACGAGGCCGAGGTCGCCTACGCGCGGGCCCTCACCGAGTTCGACGAGGGGACCCGCGACGGCCGGCTGCTGGGCGGCGAGGTGCTGGCCCGCTGGCAGGACTACGTGGTCAACGGTGACCTCGATACCGCGCTGCGGGGCAAGCGCGGCCTCGCCGCGGTACGGCGCGGCGGCAAGCGGGCCCGGTCAGAGGGGGGCGCCACCCGGCAGGCGGCGCTCGACACCGCGCTGCGCACCGCGCTGCGGTCGCTCGCCGTCTCGGTCGCCGACCGCGCGGCCGAGCAGGTGACGCGGGTCTGGCGGGACAACCCGGGCGGCGCCACGCTGCTCGACGCGGCGGAGGAGACCCGGGTCCGCGACGAGCGGGCCAAGCGGGAGTTCGAGTCCGCCTTCGGGACGGCCCCGCCCGAGCAGTCAGCGGGCAAGGAAGGCGCCTTTGACCGCTCCTCGCCCGATCTGGCCGCGCGCGCGTCCCGGGCTATCGGCGCGTGGCAAGATCAGCTCATGCGCATGCAGTCGGATGCCACGGGCTCGGACACCGGCCCGGCGAACGTGGTGACGCTGGTCGCGATACTCGGCGAGCCCAGCGGTGTCGCCCCGGCGCCGCAGGACGGGTCGGCTACCCAGGACGGCAGGGACGGGATCGTGGCGGTGCCGAGGGAACTGCTCGCCTCCCTGATGGGGGCGGCCAAGGTAACCGCGCTCATCGACGGCGCCCGGCAGGATCTCAAGCAGCGGGTCGGGCTGCTCCTCGAGGAGGAAATGCTGCGGTTCGGCGAGGTCATCGACGCGGCGGGCGCCGTTGACCCGGTCGCCGCGGTCCGGCTGTACCAGGCCGAGTACTCGCTGGAGGCGGCGCGATGAGCATGCTGGGATCGCTCGGCCAGCGGCTTGAGGAGCGGACCCTGTCCCAGCGGCTCGACGCGCTGGCCGAGCTGGTCAGGATCGGCCGGGACCGTGAGGCCCAGGGGCCGGACGACAGCGCGGGCCCGGGGTTCAGCGCCGCGCTGCTCGACGACGCGGAGTCCGTGCTCAAGCGGGCGGGCGAGCGGCTGCGCCTGTCGAGCAACCACACGGTCGTCGCCCTCGCGGGCGGCACCGGCAGCGGCAAGTCGACACTGTTCAACGCCCTGTCGGGCGCGAGCTTCTCGCCGCCCGGCGTCACCCGGCCGACCACGCGGCACGTGCACGCGTGCGTGTGGGGGATGCAGGGCGCGGCCCCGCTGCTCGACTGGCTGGGCATCCAGCGCCGTCACCGGTACGCCCGGGCCAGCGTGCTCGACTCGGGCGAGACCGACCTCGACGGCCTCCTCCTGCTCGACCTGCCCGACCACGACTCGGTGGTCACCGCGTCGATGGCCGCCGTCGACCGCCTGTCCAAGCTGGCCGACATGGTCATCTGGGTGCTCGACCCGCAGAAGTACGCCGACGCCGCCGTGCACAACCGGTACCTGATCCCGCTGGCCGGCCACGCGTCCGTGTTCACCGTGGTGCTCAACCAGATCGACGTGCTCCCGCCGGAACAGGTCAAGGACTGCGCCGAGGACCTGCGCCGCCTGCTCGACGCCGAGGACCTGACCGACACGCCGGTGCTGCCGGTCTCGGCCCGCACCGGTGCCGGGCTCGGCGACCTGCGCGCGCTGCTCATGGAGACCATGCAGTACAACCGGGCGGTCACCGGCCGGATCGCCGCGGACATCGACGCGATGATCGGCGGCTTCGCGGAGCACGCGGGGCCCCAGGTCGCGCCGGACGCCGCGCTGGTGGCGTCGCCCTGGGCGGCGGCGCTGCCGCTGGCCGCGCCGCCCTCCTCCGCCGCTGACGATCAGCAGCAGGAGGAAGAAGAGGAAGAGGACCTTTCCCGGCCGCCGTGGGACCTGGGCGAGGACGAGCAGGCGAACGTGCTCGCGGAGCCCGTCTCGAGCAAGCCGCCCTGGGAAGACGCGACACCGGACGGCGTCCAGCGCGATCCCGTCGAACCCAGTGCCAGCGTCCCGGCCGCGCCCGCCGCCGCGCTGACCGAGGCGTTCGGGCGGGCCGCGGGCCTCGCCGCCGTGGTGCAGGCGATGGCCAGCGCCCGCGCGGCTCAGGCCGCCCGGCTCACCGGCTGGCCGGC
>Ga0302314_10014131_pt1 | contig 13672 bp, 10 predicted proteins | sample III_Palsa_N2_3_FD_200533 | JGI IMG/M metagenome (GOLD analysis project Ga0302314, IMG submission 200533) | Peat permafrost microbial communities from Stordalen Mire near Abisko, Sweden - III_Palsa_N2_3 | ecosystem: Environmental > Terrestrial > Soil > Palsa > Peat permafrost | place: Sweden... | reverse complement strand
TGGGCGACGAGGGAGGACGACTCCTCCGGCCCCCGGTCAGCCTGCGGCGCGTAGAACTCGGCCACACCTCACGACATCAGGGTGCCCTGGCAAAAGGCGGGTGAGAGGATGGTCGGCCGAGCCGACGAGCGAAGATCGCAACGGCGATGCGATAGCGATGGCGGCCAACAACATTTGTCGTGGCAGCTGCGACTGCAGTGGGGGCGGCCCAGCCAGCCGGTTCGGTCGAACGGCGCTGCGTGTCGGCTCAGCCGACCGGCCGCCACTACTCGTCGGCGCAACCGACGAGGTCCACTGCCTCGGAGGTGTAATGCCTTGGAGATCGAAGAACCTCGTCGGCTCGGCCGACCACCCTCCCGTCCGCCTGCCCGTCTTTTTGCCAGGGCACCCTGATGCCGCGACATGTGGCCGAGTTCTACGCGCCGCAGGCTGACCGGGGGCCGGAGGAGTCGTCCTCCCTCGTCGCCCTGGCGAGGCGAAGCCAGCCGGACCGGGAGGGCCTTGTCAACTCCCGGATCCCGTAGACCTTAACTACCTCCATTTCACGTGATCCGGGAGTTGACAAGGTCCTCCCGGTCTGGCTCCCTTGGGTCGGCAGGGCGGCGAGGGAGGACGACTCCGACCACAGCGCAACTCCACCACCCTGCTACCGCAGCATCCCCGACCAGGCCCATCTCCCTTGGAGTCCGGCCCGCCGGAGGCCTGCAGTTCGCAGTAAACCGCCACATACTCGCCTCAATTGACCAACCGGCCCCGCCACCGGAACGTCACACCACACCACACCACGCCACGCCGAATACCCGCGCGAAGAACCCCGAACGGCGGCAGCTAAGCATGGCGCTGTCGACAGATAGTAGGACGTCCTAGTAGTTTGTGCATATGAGCGAAGAAGCGATCAGCGCCGGCCGGGACCGCTGGCAGGCGGGGTACGACCACGCGCGCAAGACCGACCGGGACACCACGAGTATCTCCGGGCGGCCCAACGAGCCCGTTTACGGCCCGCCACCCGGCGCTGACGTGCCGGGATTCGAGCGGATCGGGTGGCCGGGGGAGTACCCGTTCACCCGGGGGCTCTATCCGACCGGATACCGCGGTCGGCCCTGGACTATCCGGCAGTTCGCCGGGTTCGGTAACGCCGAGCAGACCAATGAGCGGTTCAAGGCCATCTTGGCGGCTGGTGGCGGCGGGTTGTCCGTGGCTTTCGACATGCCGACGCTGATGGGGCGCGACTCCGATGAGGAGCGGTCGCTTGGCGAGGTTGGGCACTGTGGCGTGGCCATCGACTCGGCTGCCGATATGGACATACTGTTCGCCGGCATTCCGGTTGGCGACGTGACTACTTCGATGACGATCAGTGGGCCGGCCGTGCCGGTGTTCTGCATGTATGTGGTCGCTGCGGAGCGGCAGGGCGTCGACGTCGGCAAGCTCAACGGCACGCTCCAGACGGACATCTTCAAGGAGTACATCGCGCAGAAGGAGTGGCTCTTCCCGCCTGAGCCGCATCTGCGCCTGATCGGCGACCTGATGGAGTACTGCGCCAAGGAGATCCCGGCTTACAAGCCGCTGTCAGTGTCCGGATACCACATCCGCGAGGCCGGTTCGACTGCCGCGCAGGAGTTGGCGTACACGCTGGCCGACGGGTTTGGGTATGTCGAGCTGGGGTTGTCCCGTGGGCTGGACATCGAGGTGTTCGCGCCAGGGCTGTCCTTCTTTTTCGACGCGCATATCGACTTCTTCGAGGAGATCGCCAAGTTCCGGGCCGCGCGCCGGATCTGGGCCCGCTGGCTGCGGGAGGAGTACGGGGCGAAGACCGCGAAGGCGCAGTGGCTGCGGTTCCACACCCAGACTGCCGGGGTCTCGTTGACCGCGCAGCAGCCGGAGAACAACATCGTGCGTACCGCAATCGAGGCGCTGGCCGCGGTGCTCGGCGGCACCAACTCACTGCACACCAATGCGCTCGACGAGGTGCTCGCCCTGCCCTCGGCGAAGTCGGCCGAGATCGCTCTGCGCACGCAGCAGGTGATCCTGGAGGAGACCGGTGCGGCCAACGTGGCCGACCCGCTTGGCGGTTCCTGGTACATCGAGGCGCTAACCGACCGGATCGAGGCCGAGGCGGAGGAGATCTTCCAGCAGATCCGGGACCTGGGTGCGGACGGCTCGATCACGGCCGGTCTGCTGCGCGGGATCGAGGACGGCTACTTCACCGGTCAGATCGCCGAAGCGTCGTTCGCCTACCAGATCGCGGTGGAGACCGGCGAGAAGCGGGTGGTGGGCGTCAACGCGCACACCGAGTCGATCGATGCCCCGCTGGAGATCCTGCGGGTCTCGCACGAGATCGAGCGCGAGCAGGTGCGGGTGCTGGGCGCGCGGAAGGCCGAGCGTGACGAGACGGTCGTGGCCGCGCGGCTCGATGCGCTGCGCGAGGCAGCTGGGCAGGACGGAGTGAACCTGATCCCGCTGATGCTCGACGCGGCGCGGGCCGAGGCCACGCTGGGTGAGATCTGCGGGATGCTCAAGGAGGTCTACGGGATCTACGTGGAGCCGGCGAGGTTCTGAGGGCAGGTTCCCGTGTGAGTGCTTGCGTGAGTGTTTGCGTGCGTTCTGGTTGATCGCGTTCGAGAAGAGCGCTGTTGCTCGGCGGCCCCATCCGGTACAAATGAGGATGGTCCACTCGGGGCCGTCGGGCGAGCACAAAATAGGGGTGGCCGGGATGGCTTACTGTTCGCGGTGCGGGCTGCAACTGCAGGAAGGAATGGCCTTCTGCGGTAGATGCGGGGCAGCCGTGGCGCAGATGCCGGCGACGGCGCCACCGGTGCAGTACTCAGCTGTGGAGGAGCAGGGCACGGCGGCTCCCTTGCAGCAGACGTATCAGCAGGCCTATCAGCAGCCGATACAGGGACAGTTGCCTCCGCCGGCGGTGTATCCGGCGCAGCCGCCTTATCTGGCGCAGGGGCAATATCCGCCGCAAGGCGCGTACCCGCTGCAGGGAACGTATCTGCCGCCACAAACCCGGCCGCGGCCACAGTTCAACTGGAATATCTCCATATCCCGCCAGGACGTGCTCGGGTGGCTGCGGGACGGGGCGATCCTGTCGGTCGTGGCGGTGGTGCTCGGGTTCGTCGCGGCGCTGGTGTTCGGCCTGTTCCTGCCCAGTGGGAACCACGGCAACCCCGCGCAGTGGTGTGTTGCGGGCGTCCTCATCGTCGGCATGGCGCTCGGCGGGCACGTCAGCTTGGATCAGTCTTTCGGCGGAGTCTCCTACCTCCCCGGCAGCAGCACGGACAGCGGGCCCTTCGCGATGAATTCCCAGATCGACGGCAGGGTGAGCGTCCTGCTCGTCACGATCGCGGTTCTGGTGGCCGTCCGATTTGTAGCCCGCCGGCCGGAGCGGCGCAAGCCCAGCGCCACCCTTCAAGAGCTCACGGCCAGAACCCTGGGCACCACCGTGGTGTTCATCGCCGTGATGGTGATCCTGGCGCTGGTCATCAACATCCACGCCATCTACGGCTCGACCCTGGGCGGTACGGGAAACTCGGGAGGCTTCAGCAGCCCCGACGTTACCGAGGTGCCGGTCTTCGACAGCCCGACGCTGACGCTTTCCGCAGGCAGCATGCTTCTGTGGCCGCTCCTGCTGGTGGCCGTGGTGTCCTGGGGCAGCGCGTTCGCCGTGTGGCTGCATCGGTCCGCGACGACCACGCCGCCGAACCCGACCGCGGTGAAACTCGCCTGGCTGTGGCCCTTCCGGCCGGCTTTCCTGGCGGTTCGGGCGCAGATCCTGGTGACCGCGGTGCTCGCCGGGGTCGGCACGTACGTCTACGCGATCGTCCACATCCTGCAGTCAGCCTCCCAGCAGGGCGGCAGCGGTGGGGCGACGACTCGTACCGTGCTCGGGCTGCTGCTCGGCCTGCCCAACCTCGCCGCGCTGGCCGGGACGGCCGCGCTCGGGGTGACCGTCAACGGGCCGGACGCGGTCAGCCTCAGCGGCGGTTCCGCCGGCACCGGGATCGGCTTCTTCGGCACCGAACACCCGGCGATCCTCTACGCGCTGCTCGCGGCCTCGCTGCTCGGCGTGGTGGGGGCGGGGAAGTGGGCGGCGGACAAGAGCTGGGACCACAGCCGCGCGTTGCTCGGCCCGGCCCAGGCCTGGCGCGGTGCGGTGATCGGCGCGGTGCTCTGGACGGCGGTCGGCTTCGCGGCCCAGATGTCGCTGGGCTCCTCCGCGGGAGACGGCTTCGGCGGCGAGATCGACGCCATCGGCCCGAGCCTGCCAGGGCTGCTGCTGGGCGGGGCGGTGTGGGGACTGGCGACCGGCCTCGCGGTGTCGTTCTTCGCCGGGCATCTCAAAGCCGACCCGAACCCGGCGGTCGCTCCCGTTGTCGCTCCCGCTCCTGCTCCCGTAGCTCCGCAGGGCTTCGGCCAGCAGTACTCCTTCACTCCGCAGCCCGCTCCCGGCCTGGGCCTGGCTCCGGCGTTCGCCGCCGCAGGAGGCGATGGTGGCGGCGCGCTGATTCCGCCCCAGGCGCAGCCGATGGTCACGGAAGACCCGGACGTGATCGCGATGGACCTGGTCGTCACCCTGGCGCCGCCGGATGAGTACGACGAGTACGGCGAGGACGAGGAGTAGTTGAGGATAGAGGACAAAAGCGAAGCGAGGTGGTGACACCGGGTTGGCGTCACCACCTCGCTTGCTTTCCGATCTGATCGGCGCTGGGGGCTAGGCCAGCCAGCGCTGCAGGGCCTCGCGGGCTCGGGCGTTCGAGTTGGCGGCGTCGGAGAGGGCCTGCGCGAGCGCGGAGATCCATTCGTCCAGGCCCACCTGCTGGCGCGAGAGCACGACCCCGCGCACTTCCTTGCAGATCTCGCCCACCACCCGGCCGCGGTCCATCCGCAGCGCCAGCCGCGAATCGCCCAGGGCCACGTCCAGTTGGACCACGTTGCCCTCGCGGCCGGCCGCCCGGTCGGACAGGGAGCGTTTGCGCACCACCTGCACCGAGTCACGGGGGAGCGACTCGACCAGGTTCACCGACAGGACCTTGGCGTAGATGTCCAGGTCGGCGCTGTCCTGGCGCAGGGCGGCGGCGAGCATCTCCACGTCCATGCCACTGGCCCCGGCCCCGTTCTCGCCGGGAAGATCCAGCTCACTCATGCTCATCTGCTCCTACCGCTCGATCCGGCTCAGGCGTCCAGCGACAAGACCATGGTGGGCCGGTCGATTACGTGGTCGGCGCGCAGCGGGCGCACCGCGGTGCCGATGGCGAAGAACTCGGTGGTGTGCGAGCCCCAGGTGTGCGAGTGGTGCCGCAGGTCGACCCCGACGATGCCCTCGGCGTGCAGTTCCTCGGCCTCGGCCTGCATTCGGGACATGGCCAGCTCCCGTGCGTCGTAGAGGGCCTGGGTGAACTGGGGCAGCTCCACGTTGCGGCCCATGTTGCCGAAGGCCTGGCCCATCCGCTGGTGCGCGATGTGGTAGACGCAGGAGCCCATCACCATGTCCAGCGGGGCGTAGCCGGCCCGGACCAGGGTCCAGAAGTCCTGGCCGCTGAGGTCCGAGGTGAACGGCTTGCCCTTGTTGTTGCGCCAGGTGCCGCCGACGCCCGGGTCCGCGCCGTCGGCCTTGACCGCGGTGCCCACGGCGATGAACTCGGCCACGTCCCGGCCGAACTCCTTGAACTCGACCTCCAGCCGGACGCCCACGATCCCGTCCGCGCCCAGCGCGCTGGCCTCGGCCTCCATCCGGGACATGGCCAGCTCGCGGGCGTGGTACATCGCCTGGGAGAGGGTGGTCAGCTCCTGGTTCTGGGACCAGCGGCCCAGCTGGATGCCCACGTGGTAGATCGAGGAGCCCAGGACCAGGCCCAGCGGGCGGAAACCGGCCTCGCGGACCAGCAGGAACTCGTTGACCGACAGGTCGGAGGTGAAGATCGCGCCGGCCCGGCCAGGCTGCATGTGGGCCAGGCGCTTCATCGCGTCGGCCGGCACGCCTTCGTCGGCCAGGTTCTTGGCGTTCTGGGCATCGGCCTGGCTGAGTTGTTCAGTCATCGTCAACTTTGCTTTCCGGTAGGGGACAGGGGGTCAGCCGAGCCGGACCGAGCGGCGGCGCTCGGGATCCAGCGACATGATGGTGAGCGGCTTGGGCACGGAGGAGCGCTTCGAGGTGTCGAACCGGGCGATCGCGGTGCCCAGGAACACGGCCTCCACGATGTGATCCCGGCGGCCCTGCTGGGAGGGGCACTCCCGCTCGCTGATGTTGAGGTCTATCTCGTCGACCACGACTCCGTCGGCTTGGTGCTCCTTCACGTCGCGGGTCAGCTGCACCCGGGCGTCGTGCCGGGCGTGGTTGACCAGCTGGGTGTATCCGCTGATCTCCTGGTTGCCGGCGTTCCACCGGTTCTGGCCCAGGGTGAGCCAGTCGTCGTGCCGGGTGGCGATGGAGATGCCCAGGACCAGCGAGGCGGGCACGTACCCGGCGTGGATCAGCTTGGCGAACTCCTGGCCGGTCACATGGGAGGTGAACGGCTTCTTCGGCCGCACGTTGCCCCGGGCCCGCACCGCCGTGCCGATGGTGGTGAACTCCAGGCCGCCCGCGGGGAAGCGCTTGACCTTCAGGATCGCCCCGACGATCCCGTCGCCGCCGAGCGAAACGCACTCGGACACCGCGCGGCTGATCGCCAGCCGCCGGGCCGCGTACATGGTGTTGACCAGCGCCGAGAACGGGGCCCATGCAGAGGAGGAGACCTGCGCGTTGGCCCCGCCGCCGTAGTAGCTCCAGGCGCCCGAGCAGCCCCAGCCGCCGGTGTAGCCGATCTGGTAGACCGCGGTGCCCAGCACCTGGCCGACCGGATCGAAGCCGGCTCCCTTGACCGCGGCGAACTCGTGCGTGGACAGCGCCGAACCCCAGGTGTGGCTCGCTCGGATCTCAGCCATCCGAGCGCGCGCCGCTTCGGGTAGCGGACCGTCCGCTTGCTGCTGCGTCATTGACCCCCCTTAGGCGGTTGATTCATCGCCTCCAGCGTATTCCATACCCCAACTTTCGGGTATGCCCGGCATCGTTGGGCGAAATATGCGCCGCGGCCGCGGCCGGGAACGGTATGAAGGTGGGTATGACGACCGAGGTGTGGCCGGGTAGCTGGAATCCGCTAGGCGTGACGTGGGACGGGCACGGCGTGAACGCCGCGCTCTGGGCGGCGGGCGCGGAGGCGGTGGAACTGTGCCTTTTCGACGACTCCGGCCAGGAGACCAGGGTCGCGCTGACCGAGTCCACGTTCCACATCTGGCACGGTTACCTGCCCGGAATCGAACCCGGTCGGCGGTACGGCTTTCGGGTGCACGGCGAATGGAACCCGGCGGCCGGGCGGCGCTGGAACCCGCAGAAACTGCTGATCGACCCGTACGCCCGCGCGATAGAGGGCGAGCTGATCCTGGACGAGGCGATCTACGACCAACTGCCGCACGGCTCGAACCAGTCCGGCTCCGATGAGCCCGGCCCCGACCCTCAGGACTCCGCTCCGTTCGTGCCGAGATGCGTCGTGACCGGCGAGGATACGGTGGACACCGGCGTCCGGCCGAACATCCCCTGGTCCGAGACGATCATCTATGAACTGCACGTGAAGGGCTTCACCCAGCGCCATCCGGCGATCCCGGAAAATCTACGCGGAACTTACGCCGGACTGGCCCATCCGGCCGCGATCGACTATTTGGTCCATCTGGGTATCACCGCGGTGGAGCTGCTCCCGATCCACCAGTACGTGCCCGAGCCCGCGCTGCTGGCCCGCGGTCTGACGAACTACTGGGGTTACAACTCGATCGGCTACTTCGCCCCGCACGCCGAGTACTCCGCCGCGGTCCGCGAGGGGCGCCGCGGCGGGCAGGTGCGCGAGTTCAAGGAGATGGTCGCCGCGCTGCACGCGGCCGGGATCGAGGTGATCCTGGACGTGGTCTACAACCACACCGCCGAGGGCGGTCCGGGCGGCCCGACCCTGGCCTTCCGTGGCATCGACAACGACTGCTACTACCGCCTCGACCAGGAGGACCCGTCCCGGTACGTGGACTACACCGGCTGCGGCAACACCCTCAACGTGGTCCGGCCGCATGTCCTGCAGCTGATCACCGACTCGCTGCGGTACTGGGTGCTGGAGATGGGCGTCGACGGCTTCCGCTTCGACCTCGCCTCCGCGCTGGCCCGCTCGCTGCACGACGTGGACCACCTCTCCGCCTTCCTGACCGTGATCTCCCAGGACCCGGTGCTGCGCCAGGTGAAGCTGATCGCCGAGCCCTGGGACGTGGGCGAGGGCGGCTACCAGGTGGGCGAGTTCCCGCCGCTGTGGACGGAGTGGAACGACAAGTTCCGCGACTCGGTCCGCGACTTCTGGCGCGGGGCCCGCACGGACGTGCGCGACCTGGCTTACCGGCTGTCCGGCTCCTCCGACCTCTACCAGGACGACGGCCGTCGCCCCTACGCCTCGATCAACTTCGTCACCGCGCACGACGGCTTCACCCTGCGCGACCTGGCGACCTACGAGCGCAAACACAATCTCGCGCACGGCGAGAGCAACCGGGACGGCACCGACAACAACCGCTCGTGTAACTACGGGCACGAGGGCGAGACCGACGACCCGGGCACGAACCTGCTGCGCAGAAGGCAGATCCGCAATGTGCTGGCCACGCTGATCCTGTCCAGCGGGGTGCCGATGATCACCGCCGGGGACGAGTTCGGCCGCACCCAGAACGGCGACAACAACGCCTACTGCATGGACGACGAGACCAGTTGGCTGGACTGGGGACTGCTGCAGCAGCCGGAGTGGTCCTCGCTGCTGGACCTGAGCCGGCGGCTGGTCCACCTTCGCCGACGGCACCCGGTGTTGCGCCAGCGGATGTTCTTCTCCGGCCTGCCGGCCTATCCCGGCGGGCTGCGGGACATCGCCTGGTTCCGTCCGGACGGCCATGAGATGACCGACGCGGAATGGTTCTCGGCCACCCCGACCCTCGGCATCTACCTGTCCGGCCAGGACATACACGGCCGCGACCCCTACGGCCAGCGGGTCACCGACGACAGTTTCCTGATGCTGCTCAACGCCGGCCCGGAGGCCGCCGACTTCGTGCTGCCCGCCGTCCCCTGGGCCGAGAGCTACCGGGCGGTCATCGACACCACCCTGGACGCGGACCCGGCGGACCGTCAGGATCTGGCTGTCCCGGCCGGGGAGCCGCTGCTGCTTGCCCCGCGCTCATTCACCCTGATGGTGGTCAGTTCGCAGCCGGGGGTCACTCCCGAGTGATGGTGCCATTGGTGGTGAGGAAGACGGGAGAGCAGTTGATGTCGGTGGCGGCGTCCTGATTCCAGACGCAGATCTGGATGGTCTGCTTGGTGGAACCGGAATTGAGGTACGTCGCGGAGCTCTCCTGCGCGTAGTCCGCCGCCTTGACGCTCTGGTTCGGGGCGGGCGGGGTCGTGCCGGTACCCAGGTTGATCACGGCCTCGCAGGACGCGTCGCCCGGCGAGAGCGTCGCCGTCAGCAGGGCGGTGACCAGGGACGGATCGAGGGTGGCGTCGAGCCAGGCTGTGCAGCCGGGTACCTCCGCCTCGGAACCGGTGAGGTACTCGGCGTCCCCGCCGGGGCCGACGGGCCCACCCCGGTTGGTGGCGGGCGGCGTGCTCGTGAACGCCGTGCTGGAGATCACGGCGGCGACCTTGCCGGTGTTGTTGTGGGAACTGCTGTCGGTGCGGGCCGGGTTGTGCGGGTCGAGCAGCGCCGCGGCCACCAATGCCGCGATCAGGAACGCCGCTATGGCGGCGGTGTACAGCGCGGCTGCTCGCGCCGCCCCGCGCCGCCGGACACCTCGTGCTGGGGCCGCCGGATCGTGATCCAGTGCGGCGGCCCCGGTGTCCAGGGGATCAGGCCCCTGTCCCCGACTGTCCATGCGGGCACGATACAGCCCTTTGTACGAGTGTCCAAGGGGTGGACTCCCGGGATCGGCCGGTGCGGCCAAAATGAGATATCTGACTCGACGCCGATCAACCCTCTTTGGCGGTGCTGGTGACGGAGTCCCATGCTCGCCGGCCCGAGCGCCCACATCGGGACGTGTCGGCCGCCGCCGAGTGAATCGCGTGGCCTAATTCCTTTCCTACATTTGCTACAAAGTGTACGATTCGCTCATGGCTACCACTTACACGGTCACTGAGGCGCGCGCCCATCTTGGCGAGGTCGTGAACAAGGCGCAGTATGCGAACGAGGTCATCGAACTGACGCAGCACGGTAGGACTGCTGCAGTGGTCATAAGCACTGAGATGTTGGCCTATTTCCGGCAACTCGAAGACGAGCATGACGTTGCTGAGGCAGACCGGATTCTCGCCTCGGGTATTACACCCGTCCCGCATGCGGAAGTGGCGGCCCGCTTCGGCCTGACACCTGAAGGTCATCCCGAGTGACCGGTCAGTACGAACTCGCCTGGGCACCGGAGGCGATGGATCAACTTGCCCTTCTGGCGAAGCGCTTTCCGGAAGCGCCGAGCCTGATCGTGGCGGCAGTTTACGAATTGATCGACCAGCCGCGGCCTTCGGGCAGTACCGAGCTCAGCGGTTCTGGGACTTATCGCCGCCTTCTGCTCGGCTACTACCGGGTCATGTATTCGGTCGTCGATGATCCGGCGCGAATCACGATCATCCTGGTGGGTAGGGCCGACGCGCCTCGCTGAACACCCCGAGGTCGCAACGCTGCGCTGACCGCCCGGCCGCCCCGGACCGCCTGTCCACTTCGTGGATCATCGTTACCCCTCGAATTGGTCTATGCCAATATCTTGGTGTCCCGTCTCGTGGTGAAGTTGCCGTCGGGGCGTGGCACGCGACGAGAGGGTAGCCGTGGCAGCGGAAACAGCAGGGGCGGCGGCGACCGGTATAGCCGGCGCCCTGTCCAGGGTCGGCGCGGCGCTGGGGCGGCGGGACTTCCGCTGGTGGTTCGGCAGCCAGGTGCTCTCGTCGTCCGGGACGATGACGCAGGGGGTGGCGCTGTCCTGGGTGGTGCTGCAGACCACCGGGAACGCCTTCTGGCTCAGCATCATGACGGTCTGCACCTGGGGGCCGACGCTCCTGCTCGGGCCCTGGGCCGGCTCGGTGGTGGACCGGGTGGACCGGCGCCTGCTGCTGATCGGGACCCAGGGATTGCTGTTGATCACGGGGTTGTTGCTCAGCGCGCTGTCCGCTGCCGGGGCGCTGGACCTCTGGGCCATTCTCGGTACGTCGGTGCTGGCCGGCGTGGTCACCGCCGCGGACTCCCCGGCTCGGCAGGTCTACGTGGTGGACCTGGTCGGCAAGCAGGCGTTGTCCAGCGCGGTGGGCCTGTGGGAGGTATCGCTCAACATCTCCCGGGTCCTCGGGCCGGGGCTCGGCGGCGCGCTGCTGGCCACGGTCGGCCCCTCGGCGTGCTTCCTGGTCAATGCCCTGTCTTACCTGCCGCCGCTGTACGTGCTGTGGCGGCTGGTTCCGCAGGACCGTGCGCATATAGAACGAAGCGTGAGGGGGCGCGGGGCGGTGCGCTCCGGCATGGCCTACGTCTGGCGTACGCCGGTGATCCGCGCGTGCATGCCCCTGGCCTCGGCCGGCGGGATGCTCTTCACTATGGGGATCGCCCTTCCAGTGCTCGCCACCAGGGCATTCCACCTGGGCGGGGGTGGATACGGGGCGCTGATGGCGGCCTTCGGCATCGGCGGGCTGCCGGGGGCGGTGATCGCGGCCGGCACGACCTCGCCCACCGGGCAGCGGGTACGGACGCTGGCGGCCTGCACCGGGGGCGCGGTGGTGCTGGTGGCATGGGCGCCGGACCTGTTCGTGGCCTTCGCGGCGATGGCGCTGACCGGGTTCCTCTCGATCTGGTTCGTCGCCTCGGCCAACACCCTGGTGCAGCTGCGCTGCGTGCCGGAGATGCGCGGCCGGGTGATGGGGCTGTGGGGCATGTCGATGACCGGGACGGTGCCGATGACCGGATTCCTGATCGCCGCGGTCGGCCAGTACGGCGGGGCACGAGCCGGGTTCGCGATGTCGGGCTTCGCCCTGCTCGCGGCGGCGTTGCTGGGGTGGCGGTCGCTGAGCGAGCGGCCGGAGGAAGAACAAGGGCAAGAGCAGAGGAACGCCTTGAGCACCGATGCGCATAGCGTCAAAACATAGGCTGCGGCTCTCATTCCCACGGAGGGAATGAGAGCCGCAGCGTTGTGCAGGGACTTGACTGCTTGACTGCTTAGCGCAGGTCGCCGGCGACCGGGCCCTCAGTCACCACCGGCAGCGTGGCCAGGCCGAGCTCGGCCGGGCTGGACAGCAGCGGGTGGCTCGGCACGGCCCGGACGGTGTAGCCGAACGGTCCGGAACGGCTGAGCGAGACGATGCCCTCATACCGGTTGCGGCCGAGATCGTCCACGCCGACCTGGGTCAGCGCCCTGGTCTCGATCTCGCGCAGCTGGTCGTTCTCGTCCACCCGGCCGAAGACGGTCTGGATCTCCAGGTCGGACGGCTGCAGCGGGCCGAGCTGGACCAGTGCGCGCACCCGCAGGACGCCGCCGAGGCTCGGCGCGGACTCGGCCGACGGGGACGGGGCCGACTCGAACTCGGCCACCGCTTCCACATGCTCTATCACCAGTTCCGGCCAGCCGGCCCGCAGACGCGTGGTCCACTCGGCCAGTTCGCCGGCGGCGCGGTGCGAGTCGGCCGCGGCGGCCCGGGCCGAGCGAGCGGCCGGGGTGTAGAGCTGGCCGACGTAGTCCTGGACCATCCGGCTGGCCAGCACCTTCGGGCCGAGGGTGGCCAGGGTGTGTCGCACCATCTCGATCCAACGGGTGGGCAGGCCGGCGGCGTCGCGGTCGTAGAACCGGCGGGTCACCGAGGACTCGATCAGGTCGTAGAGCGCGGCCGCCTCCAGGGCGTCGCGCCGGTCCTGGTCCTCGACGCCGTTGGCGGTCGGGATGGCCCAGCCGTTCTCGCCGTCGAACCACTCGTCCCACCAGCCGTCCCGGATGGACAGGTTCAGGCCGCCGTTGAGCGCGGCCTTCATCCCGGAGGTGCCGCAGGCCTCCAACGGACGCAGCGGGTTGTTCAGCCACACGTCGCAGCCGGGGACCATGGCCTGGGCCATCGCCATGTCGTAGTCGGGCAGGAAGGCGATCCGGTGCCGGACGTGGTGCTCGTCGGCGAACCGGACCAGCTCCTGGATCAGCCGCTTGCCGCCCTCGTCGGCCGGGTGCGCCTTGCCTGCGATGACCAGCTGGACCGGCCGGCGCGGGTCGAGCAGCAGGCCGGTCAGCCGGGCGCGGTCGCGCAGCATCAGGGTCAGCCGCTTGTACGACGGCACCCGCCGGGCGAAGCCGATGGTCAGCACGTCCGGATCGAGGATGTCGGCGGTCCAGCCCAGCTCCGCCTCGGAGGCGCCGCGGGCCAGCCAGGACTCCTTCACCCGGCGCCGGGCGTCGCGCACCAGCGCGGCCCGCAGGGTGTTGCGGATCTCCCAGATCGCCTTGTCGGAGAGCCGGTCGACCGCGGCGAAGGCCTCGACGTTGTCGCCCTGGGCGCCGCCGGAGGACAGCGCGCCGGGCCCGAGCTCCCGCTCGACCAGCTCGAACACGGCCGGGTGGACCCAGGTGGCCGCGTGCACGCCGTTGGTGATCGAGGTGATCGGCACCTCGGGCGGGTCGAAGC
>Ga0302314_10014129_pt1 | contig 13673 bp, 12 predicted proteins | sample III_Palsa_N2_3_FD_200533 | JGI IMG/M metagenome (GOLD analysis project Ga0302314, IMG submission 200533) | Peat permafrost microbial communities from Stordalen Mire near Abisko, Sweden - III_Palsa_N2_3 | ecosystem: Environmental > Terrestrial > Soil > Palsa > Peat permafrost | place: Sweden... | reverse complement strand
GCTCGGCTACATGGCCGCCTGGGCCGGGCCCGGGGACGACACCGACGAGGAAATCCGGCTCTGCCGCATCGAGTACCTCGGCGACGACGACTGGGGCTTCGCCCTCTATGACCCCGCCACCGTCCGTGCCATCCCGCGAGGAACCACGACCGTGGAAAGCGCATCCAGTGGGCCGACCTCCCCAGCCCCCTGACAGCGGCAGTCGAGAAGCGCACGGGACCGATCGCTGCCGGACGCGCGGTCACCGCCGGGCAGAACTCGCCCCTGGCCGCGATCATCGACACCCGCGACGGCAAGGTATTCGTCAAGGGGCTGCCCGCCGAAGACCGCTGGAAGACCTACACCGACGATCCCGCCGACGCGCTCACCCTGGCCGGCGGGTCATTGGCCCACACCGACTGGATGCCCGACAACATCCTGATCACCCACGGTCGGGCCTGGCTAGTCGACTGGGCATGGCCCACCCTCGCCGCCGCCTGGATCGACCCGGCGAGCTGGCTGCTCCGCATCATGGCACGCGGCCACACCGCCGCCGAAGCCGAAGCCGAAGCCAACGCCGCCCGCCTCCCCGCCTACGCCACCGCCGACCCCGCCCACATCGACATCTTCGTCCGCGCCAACGTCCGCATGTGGAACGAGATCGAGCAGACGAACGGGAGACCTTGGGCCAAGATCATGGCGCACACCGCCCGCACGTGGGCAGAGCACCGGAGCATCAGCATTTAACCACGCGGAGCTCGCGGCGATCATCCATAAGGTAACGCCGCACGCTGTGCCCGCTTGCGTGCCTTGGCTGCGTTAAGCCGGGCGGATAGGCGTATGGGGTGATCACCCAGGCCGAGTCGGCCGATCGCGCGGTAGGCCGGCCAGGCCTGTGCCAGGCTGGCTGGTGTGAGCCGGATTGTGTATATCTCTGGAAAGCCGGGGGCGGGGAAGAGCAGCCTCGCCTTCCCGCTGGCAGCGGAGCTCGGCTACTCGCTGGTGACCAAGGACCTGGTCAAGGAGGCGCTGCACGACGCCCTGTACGTCCCGGGCTCGGGCGGGCTCGACCGGGCTTGGTCGCTACGGCTGAGCGCCGCCTCGTGGGAGCTGCTGTGGATGCTCGCGGCCCGCGCGGGCGACATGGTGATCGAGGCCAACTTCCACCCGCCCGCCGATAGTGAGCTAGGGAAGCTGCGCGGCCTGGGCGCCCGCATGGTCGAGGTGCACTGCGCGTGCCCCGCTGAGGTCGCTCACGCCCGGTACAACGCACGGTCGAGGCACGAGGTCCACTCGGGGGCGCTGCCGCTGTCCGCGATGGACAAATACGACCGGCCGGTCGGCATCGGCCCGCTGATCACCGTGGACACGACCGGGCCGGTCGACGTCGCAGCCGTCGCCGCCGAGGTCCGCCTCCTGCACGCCAGCTGAGATATACGAAATTCCGGTTTTCGACCGCCCGGGCTAACGTGGAAACTCTGCAGTAGGCGTCACTTCCGCATGCAAACGCGGCCATCCGATTGGCCGCTGTTACCTCCACCCATCCGGATTCATGTTGTGAGGTTCGTACGCACTCGGCTCCTGCTGTGCTGGGCACTGTGCTTCGAAGCAACTCGGACGAGTGTTCCTGCGGTGGCGTAAGGGTTGGCACGTGTTAGCATCCCGGCACAGCTTGTTGGCCTCCGGAGCCGGGTGCGTAAGTTCGAATCTTACTGGGGGCGCTTCCACCGGACAGCGGGCACGGCCGAGGACCTCGGCGGTGCCCGTTTTGTTTTTCCGGCGCGGGCTCAGCTCGCCCGGGCACCGGGCGGCAGGCAATTGCGCGGGGGCGTACGATACCCATGCGAACCACCGAATTCTGGCCACGCGGAGCCCCCTGATGAGCGACAACGTCCCGGACGGCGCGGCCCACTATGTCTGGGACTGGGACAGTGCCGGGCCCAGCCTGCCCAACCCGGCCCGCATGTACGACTACTACCTCGGCGGCAAGGACAACTTCCTCGTCGACCGGGAGGCCGCTGATAAGGCCATCGCCGCGGCACCGGTGATCCCGGTGCTGGCCCGCGCGAACCGGGCATTCCTGGTCGACTCGGTCCGGAAGATGGCCGCCGCCGGGGTCAGCCAGTTCCTTGACATCGGCTCCGGGCTACCTACCCCGCCGAACGTCCACGAGGCGGCCCGGGCGACGGTGCCCGGCGCCCGGGTGGTGTACGTGGACGTCGATCCGGTGGTGGTGTCCCACTCGCGGGCCAAGCGCGCCGACCCCGGCACCGCCGTGGTTGGCGCCGACGTGCGCTCACCGGCGGCGGTCCTGGCGGCGCCCGAGGTCATTGAGCTGATCGACTTCAGCCAGCCCTGCGGCCTGCTGATGATGTCCGTGCTGCACTTCGTCAGTGGTGACATCACGCCGCTGGTGGCCGAGTACACGCGGCGGCTCACGCCCGGCAGCTTCCTGGCGCTGTCGCATGTGGTCACCGAGGGCGCCGACGAGACCACCAAGACCGGCGTCGCCCAGGTGTACGAGAGGTCGCCCGCCGATCCCCAGGTCCGCGGCACCGCCGCGATCCGGGAGCTGTTCGACGGCTTCGAACTGCTGCCGCCCGGGCTCACTGACGTCCGGACGTTCACCGACCCGACGTTCGAGTACTCGCCGGACGGCCCGGCGCCGGGCATCTGGATGCTCTGCGCGCTCGGGCGCAAACGGTAAGGCCCTACTGTCGAGGACGGCCTTCGACTCATCGACCAGGCCGGTCAGGCGGGCTATCTCGGCGGCGGTCAGGTTCGCGGCGACGTCGGCCGCGGCGACGTTGGCCCGCAGGTGATCGGGGTTGGCCGTGCCCGGGATGACGACCGTGGTCGGGGAACGGCGCAGCAGCCAGGCCAGCGCGTCCCGGGCCCTCGCTCTCGACGCCGCCCTCGCCGCCGCGGACGGGCGCGATCTCCCCCTGCGCCCGGCCGAAACCGCGCTGCTGCATGACTGGCTGAACCAGCTGGCCCGCTGACGCTGGCCACGGCGCTGTTACTCGGCCGGTTATTTGGCCGCGACCAGGCGCCAGGCCTTCCCGTTCCAGAAGCCGGACAGGCCGGTTCCGTTCGTCAGTCCGGCCGGCCCGAGCTGGCCGACCGCGACGCAGTCCGTCGCGGTCAGGCAGGTCACGCTCAGGAACTGGCTCTCCTCGCGCTTGCCCGGTGCCGGGACGGGTTGCACCTTCCAGGCACGGCCGTTCCAGGTCGCCGCGGCGGCCCGGCCCCCGTTGATCCCGTCGGCCGGGTTCGAGTCGACGGTCCCGACCGTCACGCAGTGATCCGCGGCCGGGCAGGAGACGCCGAAGAGTTCGGGGTTGCTGGTCGTCCTCGGCCACGGCACCGGGGTGAGCCGCCAGCGCCCGCCGTTCCCCATCTCGGCCAGGCTGCCGAGTACCGAGCCGGTGAAGGTGTACCCGACCGCCGCGCAGTGGTCGGCCGACGCACAGGACACGCCGCTGACCGAGGAGAAGGGGTTGCCGGTCAGGGCCGGCGTCTTCGCCATCGACCACCTCTTGCCGTTCCACGACTCGATCAGTACCGAGTCCACGAGAGCGGTGTCGGAGAGGCCGCCCGCGACGCAGCTGACCGCGGACGCGCACGACAGCGACCGGAGGCCGCCGAGTGCCCCCGCCCCAGTCCACGGCGGCGTGACCTCGGACCAGTGCCTGCCGTTCCAGGTCTCGGCCAGCGGGGCGGTCGTGGAACCGCCGTCCGTGGCCGCGGTGTAGGTGCCGACGGCCACGCAACTCTTCGCCGACTGGCACTGGACGCCGCTCAGGTAGGTGTTATCACCACCGGGCGCGGGCGGTTCGGTGGGCGTCCAGGTCGTGCCGTTCCAGGTCTCGGCCAGGGCGTAGCTATTGTCGCCGCTTGTGCCGTAGGAGCCGACCGCGACGCAATGCGCGGCAGACCAGCAGGACAGGCTGCTCAGGTAGCCTCCGGCGGTCGCGCCGGAAGGCAGTTTCACCCGGACTTCCCGCCACGTGCGGCCGTTCCACTTCTCGGCCAGCGGGCCGCCGAATCCGCGGAACGCGTTCTGGGCGTCGCCCACGGCCAGGCAGTTCTTCGCCGAAGCGCATGCGACTCCGAGCAGAACGTTGGCAACCGCCGGCCCGGCCGCGGGCGGCGGGGTGGTCACGGCCGACGGCATGGCCACAGCCGATGGCATGGCCGTGGCCGACGCGGGCGCGGTGGCAGCGGCGGCACCGAGCGCGGCCGTCAGCGCGATCAGTGCCGACGCCGCGGTTCTCCGGTTCAATTTCTCTCCCAGGAACTGGTTCGCAATAGTGCCATTAATACCCACGGTAACGACCGTCGGCACCCGCCGGTTACACGACACTCTCGGTGACATCCCCGGCAAGGAAATATCGCCATATCGCAGCGAAAGCCGCTTTTGCCCGTTCGGCAACATAGCTACATGTCAATATCACCCGGCCGTGCCGATGCGGAAATCACGGACATAAAGCTCTCAATTCCCCGTACACTCTCAGGCGCTCGACGAAGACTTTCTTTGATGCGAACGTGGGGATTTCCTTTGCGTACCTGCGCACTTGTGCTTACTGCCGTCTCGCTTATTGCTGGATTTTGTTCGGCTGCCGCCCAAAACGCATCGGCCGCGACCGGCGCTCCGGTGAGCGCGGCAACGTCGGCGACGACGCTGACTATTTCCGCGCCGACCGTCGTGTACGGGGATGAGCAGGTAGAGCAATTGACGGGCACCGTGTCAAGCCCCGGCGCTCCGGCCGGGACGCTGCCGACCGGGACGGTGACCGTCTCCGCGGGAGCGACGATCGTCTGCACCATCACCTTGACCGACGGCGCGGGTACCTGCGCCCCAACCGCCGATGAGCTCCCGGCCGGCGCGACCACCCTGGCCGCTTCTTACGGCGGTGATGACAACTTCGGCCCGTCGTCCTCGCCGACGGTCAGTCTTCAGGTCGAGAGTCTCCCGCCGACGACCCCGGTCATCACGACCACCACGCTCGGAGTATCCAAGGCAGGAATCACGTACGGGGACGAGGAAGCGGAGAAGCTCTCGGTGACGGTCGCCAGTCCGGGCACGAGCGGGAACGCTCCGGCCGGCAGCGTCACGGTCAGCTCGGGCAACGCCGCCATCTGCGCGTTCAGCCTGACATCGGCGGGAACGGGGTCGTGCGCGCTTAAGCCCGCGGCGCTTACACCCGGCAACGCCACATTGACGGCTACCTACGCTGGCGACCCGGCCTTCGGCCCCTCGGCTTCGGCCGCGGAGTCGCTCTCGGTGGCCAAGGAACCGACGATCACGACCGTGTCCCTGTCCGCCGGAAGCGTCACCTACGGAGCCGAACAGCGCGAACACCTCTCTGTCGCGGTCAAGCCCGCCTACGGCGGCACCCCGACCGGACACGTCACCCTCACGGCCGGCGGCACCGCGATCCGCGTCATCGCCCTTGCCTCCGGCCAGGGCAAGTACACGCTGACGGCGACCAGGCTCGCCGGCGGAACCGCCCGGCTCACCGCGTCCTACGCCGGCGACGCCGACTACGCGGGATCCCTGTCCGCGGTGAAGAAGCTGGCCGTTGCCCGGGCGTCGTCCAAGACGGTGCTTAACCTGTCGGCGGGAGGGCTCACCTACGGGGCCGAACAACGCGACCGCATCTCTGTGGCGGTCGATCCGGCCCACGGCGGCACGGCGGCCGGACGCGTCACCGTCACGGCCGGCGGCGCGACGATCTGCGTCATCACCGTGCGGTCGGCCAGGGGCACGTGCTCTCCCGCCGCGACCAGGCTGGCCGCCGGGCACTACAAGCTGACCGCCGCCTATGGCGGCAGCGGAGACGTCACCTCATCGGTGTCGGCCGCGAGATCCCTCTCGGTTACCCGGGCATCGTCCAGGACCGCGCTGTCCCTGTCGACGTCGAATGTGCAGTACGGCAGCGAGGGGTCGGCCCAAGTATCGGTCGAGGTCGCTCCGCGCTACGCCGGATCTCCCCAGGGGAAGATCACCTTGGCGGCGAACGGGACCACGCTCGCGGTGATCAGACTGCGGTCGGGCACAGGCAGCTACACGCTTTCCGCGAAGCGGCTCGCGGCCGGAAAATACGCGCTGGTGGCGGCCTACAGCGGCAGTGCCGATTTCGCCGGCTCGACCTCCGCGCAAATGACCTTGACGGTGACCTCGCCTCCCCCGCCGCCGCCCGCCTGCTACCCGCTCGATTCCGAGGGAAATTGCTACGAACCGGGCGAGTACTGCCCCGATGCCGACCACGGACTCACTGGGATCGCCGGCGACGGCGAGGCGATTATCTGCGAGGACAATGACGGGTGGCGTTGGGAGCCTGTGGGCGATTTCCTGTCCGCGGACCGGCCGAGCCCGAGTACTCGCTTCGGACGATGGAATTGAGGACTGGGCTCAAAGGGCCGTCTTATGGCGGGCGATGGACACCCGGCCGAAAATCCGGACGTTAGGTCCGGAAGCGGGCGGGTAGGCGAGGCTGATGACTACTGACATCCGCGAAACCGAGCAGAAGTACGAGGCGGAGATCGGCGCCGTGCTGCCGTCGCTGGAGGAGCTGCCGCAGGTGGCGACCGTATCCGAGCCGGAGGCGGTGACGCTCGTCGCCGAGTACTACGACACCGACGACCTGCGGCTGCTCAAGGGGGGCGTCACGCTGCGGCGCCGGGAAGGCGGCAGCGACGAGGGCTGGCATCTGAAGCTGCCTGATGACGCCGCCGACGGTACCGCGAGGCGGACGGCGGGCGCGTCGTCCCGTCGCGAGATCCGGCTGAGCCTCGGCCAAGGCGACCGTGACCGGCTCGACCGGCTCGACCGGCACCCGGACGACGCCAGCGATCCGGTGCCCGAGGAACTGGCGCGCCTGGTCCAGGTACACGCCCGCGGCGCCTCGCTGGTGCCCGTGGCCCGCATCGAGACGCACCGCCGCATCACCACGCTGCGCGACGCGGCCGGGACCTCGCTGGCCGAGATCGCGGCGGACGAGGTGGCGGCCCAGAGCATGGGCACGACCACCATCTTGTCCCGCTGGAACGAGATCGAGGTCGAGCTGACCGGCGGCAGCCCGGACCTGCTGCGGGCGACGGCCAAGCGCTTCCGGCACAGCGGGCTGCGGCCGTCCGGCCGCCCGGCCAAGCTGGAGCGGGCGCTGGCCGCCTACCCCGGCGGCCAGAACGGCACGGTCGAGGCCGACCGCCGGCTGACCCCCCGGTCATCGGCCGGCGCGGTCGTCTCGGCCTACCTCAATGCCCAGGCCAGCCGGCTCAAGGCCCTCGATCCAGCCGTCCGCCGGGACGAGCCGGACGCCGTGCACCAGATGCGGATCACTACCCGGCGGCTGCGCGCCACCTTCCAGGCGTTCCCGGTGGTCGTGCCGAAGCCGGCGACGGCGCACCTGCGCGAGGAGCTCCGGTGGCTGGGCCACGTGCTCGGCGACGCCCGCGACGCCGAGGTGCTCGATCAGCACTTCCACAGCGAGCTGGCTAGCACGCCGACCGAGCTGGTGATCGGTCCGGCGCAGGCTCGGGTCACGGCGCACTTCGCCTCGCGGCAGGCCGCGGCCCGGGACGCGGTGCTCGCGGCGCTGGATTCAGCCCGCTACTTCGGGCTGCTCGACGAGCTCGACCAGCTGCTCGACGACCTGTCCCAGGCGGCGCCGGCCACGCCGGCCGCCGGCGAGATCCTGCCGCGGGCCGTCGCCCACTCCTACCGGCGGACCAAGCACCGGATGCACCGGGCCCAGCACGCGCCCGCGGGCGCGGCGCGCGACGTGGCGTTGCACGAGGCGCGGAAGGCGGCCAAGCGCGCCCGGTACGCGGCCGAGGCCGTGCGGCCGACGTTCGGCAAGGAGGCCAAGCGCTTCTCCAAGCGGATGAAGGCGGTCCAGTCGGTGCTCGGCTACCATCAGGACGCGGTGACCGCCCGCACGGTGGCCCGCGAGATCGGCATAAGCGCCCACCTGGCCGGAGAGAACGCCTTCAGCTTCGGCCTGCTGAACGAGCGCGCCCACCGCGACGCGCTCGAGTACCAGCGGCAGGCCAGGTCCGTCTGGAAGCACGCGACAAGAAGTGAGGCTCGCCGGTGGCTCAGCCGCCACTAGCGGCGTTATCAACTTGTCTGGCCGCACCACTTCAGCAGCACAACCCAGCCGAATGGTCGCTGACGTGATCACGAAGGATTCGCCGACCTATGCGATGTTTTCCCTTCATCAGGAACAAATCCTTCGCGATCATGACGATCGGCCGGGACCCGCTAGTCGCCGCGCACGCTGACTCGGTCCTGGATAAGGCCGTAGCCGATGGCCTCGGCGGTCGAGAAGGTGCGGCCGCGCCGGGCGTCCTCGCGGATCTCATCGGCGTCGCGGCCGGTGGCCTCGGCGATCCGGTAGTAGAGGGAGTCGAGCATCCGCTCGGCCTGCCGCTGCCGCTCGGTCACCGCCGTCACCGTGCCGCCGAACTCCAGCTTGGGCTCGGCCAGCGTGAACGACGCGTTGGGATAGGCGAGCCGGCTCGGGCAGGCCGCGAGCACGCCGACCGCGGCGCCGCTGGTCTCGCCGCCCGCCTGCGCGTGCACCGGGACCCGGACCACGTCGAGCACGCCCATGACCGCCAGGGCGGGGCCGAGGTCGGACCGCAGGTTCTGCAGCTCAAGCCGGATCGGGTCGTCACCTTCCGCGTCCAGGGTGAGGAGCTGCGCGCAGATCCGGGTCGCGGCGTCGTCGTCGAGGACGCCGGTGGCCATGATGATCCGCTTCTCGAGCAGCCGGGCGAACAGCTGGTCCTGGTAGCCGGACATCGGGTCCATCCGGACCCAGGTCGCCGGATCCGGGCCCGGTGCCGGCTCGCTGGGCAGCGGCGCTCCCGGCAGCCGGGGAAACTCGGGAAACTGGGGCGTCCGCGGCGATCCCGGCCCAGGCTCGCCCGGGCCCGGGAACTCGCCCGGCCCGCCTGGAGGGAAGGTTCCCGAGTGTCCTCCGCTACCCATCACGAAATCTCTCCCGTCGGTCTCAGCCGTGCAGTTTCCAGGTGATCTGGCCGCCAACGGCGGCCGCGTAGCGCTCCAGCGTGGAGGTGCGCACGTCGGTGACGCCGGCCTCCAGCCGGGCGACCGCCGACTGGGAGGTGCCCATCCGTGCGGCGACCTCGGTCTGCGACAGGCCCGCCGACTGGCGCTGGGTCACCAGCTCGCGGACCAGGCCCGCCCGCTCGTCCGCCATCCGGCGCAGGGCCATCTCGCGGAATCCGGGCAGCACGGGCAGCACGGGCACGTCCGGCGGGGCCTCTTCGGCATCCTCCATACGTCGAACGGTATCTCAAATTTGAGATACCAACTACGGTATTGACCCATGACCCGGATCCGTAACCGCGAAGCCGCGGACCTCGACGGCTGCGTCCAGGCGCTCACCGCCGTCTATCAGGGCGGCTCCTATCCCACCAACTGGCCCGCGGACCCGGCCCGGTGGCTCAGCCCGCCCGACACGATCCGAGCCTGGGTCGCGGAAACCGCGGCAACCGGGGAAAAGGCGGCAAGCGAGCAACCGCCGATCGCCGGTCACGTGCTCCTCACCCAGCCGCCCGCCAGGCCGCCCGACGAGAACCCAGCCACCGGGAACGCGGCCGAGATCGGCCGGCTCTTCGTGGTCCCGGCCACCCGGCGCCAGGGGATCGCGGCCGCGCTGCTCGGCGAGACGATGCGCTGGGCCAGGGCGAACGACCGCGACCTCGTCCTCTACGTGACCGATCACCTCCAGGCGGCGCGGGCGCTCTACCAGCGGCTCGGCTTCCGCCTGGCCGCTACCACGCGAGCGGACTGGACGACACCCGACGGCCAGCCCGTTACCCTGCTCAGGTACGCCTGGAGCAGCTAAGAACTGGAACAGCCGAGAAAACGGGAGCCGGCCGTGGGAAACGTCATCGCCTCGCTGACGATGTCGGTTGACGGGTTCATCGCCCACCGCGACGACAGCGTGGGGCATCTCTTCGACTGGTACGACAGCGGCGACACCGACCTGCCCTGGCCGGGCAACGACATGGTGTCGCACGTCACTCCGGCCAGCGCCGCCTACCTGCGGTCCACCATCGAGGGGACCGGCGCGCTGGTCGTGGGGCGGCGGCTGTACGACTACACCGGCGGCTGGGGCGGCAGCCATCCGCTCGGGGTCCCCCTCTTCCTGGTCACCCACCGGCCGCCGACGGCCTGGCCGACCCCGGACGCGCCCTTCACCGCCGTGCCCGAGGGCGTGGCCGCGGCGATCCAGCGGGCCCGGGCGGTCGCGGGGGCCAAGGACGTCGCGCTGGCCGGCCCGAGCGTCATCGGGCAGGCGCTCAACCTCGGCCTGGTCGACGAGATCGCCGTCGACCTGGCGCCGGTGCTGCTCGGTGACGGCATCCGCTTTTTCGGCGAGCTCGCCCGCCCCCCGGCGCTCCTCGACGACCCCCAGGTCATCACGGGAACGCGGGTCACCCACCTGCGCTTCCTGGTCCGCCGACCAGCGTCGTAAGAACGGACAACGAGCGAACAACCGGCCAGCCGGAATATTTTCATAAGGCGAACTAATTGCAGTACGTGTGAGCGTCCTTCTTTGCGTGCGCCGGTGACGGCGCCCTCCATCAGGTCAAGCGTCAGCACCAGCTCCCGTCACGGCCAGCACGAAGCGCCGGCGGCCCGCCGCCGGTGGGCCTGGCTGGACTGGCTCAACGGAACCGATCCTGGCCTCATGCGGCTGCACATGGCGACCGAGATCACGGTCACCATCGGGATCGTCCTCGCCGCCGAGTGGCTCTTCGTCCGGGGCACCGGCGCCCTGCAGACGGCGATCCCGGCGGACGCGCCCAAGGCGCTAGCGGCCGAGCTCTTCGCGCTGAACCACGCGCTGCTGGTGATCGCGATGATGTTCGGCGCGATCATCGCGATGATCAGCGGGTTCGGCGTGAGCATGTTCCCGACCGCCCGCAGCCAGCTCACCGCCGTGCTCTTCCTGCCGGTCCCGCTGCTGGCCACGCTGGCCATCGGCCTGGTCCTGCATGTCCGGGTGCTGTCGCTCGCCCTGCTGGTCGTCACGCTCACGGCCGGCACCTACACCCGGCGATTCGGCCCGCTCGGCTTCAACGGCGGCGTGCTCGCGTTCATGGGCAGCTTCCTCGGCTTCTTCATCCAGGACTACGTGCACATCGGCGACATCGGCTGGCTCGCGGCCGAGGTCGGCATCGGGGTCATCGGGACCCTCGTGGTCCACTTCGTGCTCTTCTACCCGCGCGCCGGGGCCGCGGTGCGGCGAATGCAGCGCTCCTACGCGGCCCGGGCCCGCGACGTCGCCAGCGAGGTGACCGAGCTCTACCAGCAGGCCCTGCGCCCGGACCAGACCGACGAGACCCGCCGCGCGGCCGACCGGCAGCTGCAGCGGCAGTTCCTGCGGCTCAACGAGACCGCGCTGCTGATCGACGCGCAGCTCAACAACCCGGCCGCGGTTCCGGCGGGCTGGAGCGCGACGGCCATGCATCAGCGGCTGTTCGACGCCGAGGTCGGGCTGACCAACGCCGCCCGGTTCGCCCTCGCGATCGCCCGCCGCCGGCTCCCGGCGCCGGTCACCACGGCGGTCGGCGATGCCCTGGCGGGCATCTGCGCCATGGACCTGGCCGCTGTGCTCGACGCCGCCGCGGGCATCCGCGCCCGGCTAGAAAACCATGATGGTGAACGTACCGGGCTTACTCCGGACGACCGCATCATCGTCCACCGTTTCGCGACGTCGGTCACGGACTTCTCGGTCGCCATCCAGGAGTTCCGCCGGTACGCGGCGGGCGACGCCGCCGACGACGCTCTGAACGGGACGCCGGGCGAAGAGTTCCGTACCCAGGTCGCGACGTTCGGCGGCTGGCTCCCCGGGTCGGCGTTCATCGCCGGCGCCGCGTCCCAGGAGCGCGGCGGCGCCGGGCTCCTCGAGCGGATCAGGCTGGCGCCGTACGCGCGGATCTCGATCCAGATGGGCATCGCGATCAGCGGCGCCATCATCGCCGGCGACGCTCTGTCCGGGCGGCGGTTCTACTGGGCGGTGATCGCGGCGTTCGTCACGTTCATGGGGGCCAACACCGCGGGCGAGCAGATACGGAAGAGCTCCTTCAGGATCGCCGGGACATTCGTCGGGGTGATCGTCGGGTCGGTGCTGGCGCACCTGGTCGCGGACCGGGTCGGCTGGCAGATCGCGGTCATCCTGGTCTCCCTCTTCCTCGGCCTGTACCTGTTCCGGGTCAACTACGCGTTCATGACCATCGGCATCACCGTGATGGTGTCCCAGCTGTACGTGGAGCTCAACGAGTTCTCCAACAGCCTGCTCGCGCTCCGGCTCGAGGAGACGGCGCTTGGCGCGGGCGTGGCCATCTTGACCGTGCTGCTCGTGCTGCCGCTGCACATCGGCCGGGTGGCCCGGGTCGCGGCCCGCCAGCACCTGGCCGCGCTCGCCGACCTGATCGACCGGTGCCTGGACCGGCTCGCCGACCCGGCCAGCGTCAACGGCTCCGACCTGGAGCTGCGGGCCGCCGCCCGCCGTCTCGACGCGGCCTACCAGGCGCTCGTGGCGACGGTCTGGCCGATGCGGACGCCACTGTTCGGCAGCCTGGCCGAGCGGATCTCCGGGTTCATGGCCACCGCGGTCGCCGCCCGGTACTACGCCCGCAACCTGCTGCTCGACGCGTCCACCCGCTGCCCCGGCCTGGGGGCCAAGCCCGCGGCCGAGCTCGCCGTGGCCCGCCGCCAGTTCGCCGACTCCATCGCCGCGATCACCACCGCCCTGAGCACAGGCGACCCGGCCGGCGGGACCAGTCCGCAGGCGAGACCGTACGTGCGCTCGGCTTCGCTGTTCGCCCGCGTCGGCGACGTGCTGCCGGAGCAGGCCGCCACCAGCCGCCCGCGGCTCGCGCTGCGCGACCTGGAGCTGCTCGACGGCGCGCTGGCCGAGGCCGCCCGCTGGGCCGGCGTCCCGGTCACCGATCTCGACACCGCCCCGCTGAGCCCGCCCAGGGGCGCCGCCAAGCCCGCGTGAGCCCTGCTAAGCCCGCGTTGAGCCCCCCAAAGCCCCTACGCCTGCGTGAGCACTGCCCCGGCCCGGGCCTGGGCCGCCGCCGCGAACGCGATGAGCAGCGGGTGGGGTCGCGCCGGCGTGCTCGAGGCCTGCGGGACAAACAGGGTTCCCACGAAGAACGGGTGGGCGGGCAGTTCGAGTATGCGGGGCTCGCCGTCGGTGTCGGTGCCGCTCACCGTCAGCCCGGCGTCGACGATCGAGGCGACGCGGCCGGGGCTGAGGCCGAAGTCGCAGTAGTACCGTTCGGTCGCCGTCGGGTGCCCGTAGGCCGCGGCCGCGATCGTGTCCGGGCGCAGCCGGACGGTCATCTCCTGGCCGACGAGCGAGCAGGACAGCGCCGTGATGAACGGCGACGGCGCGTCCGGGTCGTACTCGGCGTGGCTGGCGTCGGTGAACCCGGCCACGTTTCTCGCGTACTCGAGCACGAGGTGCTGGAAGCCGCCGCAGGTGCCGAGCAGCGGGACGGACCGCAGGCGGGCGTGCTCGATCGCCGCGACCGCGCCGTTCAGGCTCCGGTAGGGGCTGCCCGGCGCGATGAGCAGGCCGTCGAAGTCCAGGCGGGCCGGCCGCTCGCCGGCCGGGTCGAGCTCCACGGTCGGT
>Ga0302314_10014127_pt1 | contig 13674 bp, 16 predicted proteins | sample III_Palsa_N2_3_FD_200533 | JGI IMG/M metagenome (GOLD analysis project Ga0302314, IMG submission 200533) | Peat permafrost microbial communities from Stordalen Mire near Abisko, Sweden - III_Palsa_N2_3 | ecosystem: Environmental > Terrestrial > Soil > Palsa > Peat permafrost | place: Sweden... | reverse complement strand
CTGACCGGCGCGCCGCCACCCAACTTCTTCATCAGCTATCACGATGTCTCGGCAGCGGGCGTGCAGCTGAACGCGGTGGGTACCATGTTCCCCGTGACCTCGAGCACCGGAAACTTCTTCATGATCTACCAGAACACCAGCGGCGTTGGGCAAAGCACTCAAGGCCAGCCGCCCGTCAACGGTAAGGGTAAGCGCCTCACCTGGGTGCAGCTGCGATGAGGAATACCACCATGAACCGCAGGTCCTCCGGCTTCTCGCTCATCGAGCTCATGATCGTGGTCACGATTGCCACGATCCTGGCGGTGATCGCGATTCCGTCCTACAACAACCAGGTCCGCAAGTCGCGGCGTACCGAGGCCAAGACGGCCATCATGGATCTGGCGTCGCGGGAGGAGCGGTACTACGCCACGCAGAACGTGTACTCCAACGACGGAGTGGCACTGCAGTACGGTGTAGCCTTCCCGGTGCCGACCGCGAATTACTATGTGATCTCGAGTGTCGTGGTGAGTGCACCGACGGCGACGACTCCCGGCACCTACGTGCTTCAGGTCACGCCGGCTGCCGGCAGCCCACAGCTGCAGGACACGTCCTGCCAGACATTTCAGGTCGATCAGACCGGCAAGCAGACATCATTGGATAACACCAACACCGATTCGACCACGACCTGCTGGCCCTGAGGGATCAACCGGCGGCTTTGAAAAGCTCGTCCTTCAGTCTGAAGCAGGTCGAGATATCCTCATCGCCGTGACCTGCGGCGATGAGCTGCGCGTACTCTGCGAGCATGCGCTCGACGAGGGGCAATTCGACGCCGAAGGCCGCCGCCATGTCGTGGCAGATGCCCAGATCCTTGGCATGCAGTCGTACCCGAAATCCGGGCGGGTAGGCCTCGCGGATCATGTTCGGGGCGCGATGGATGAAGTACCAGCTTGAACCGGCCCCCTTGCCCAGGGTCTCCACCAGTTTATCCAGTGGCAGGCCATTGGCCTTGGCGAAGGCCATGGCTTCACTCACGGCCTCGATGATGCCCGCGCACATGATCTGGTTGGTGGCCTTGGCGGCCTGACCGGCTCCGACCGGGCCGAAATGCGCCACGGTGCGGCCCATCGCGCTCAGCACCGGCTGCGCCCGCGAGAAACTCGCGTCCGAGCCCCCACACATGATGGCAAGCGTGCCATCGCGCGCGCCCTCGATTCCACCGCTCACCGGGCAGTCCATGAACTCCACGCCGGCGCCCTCCAGGCGTTTGGCAACGGTGCGCGCCGTATCGGCGCTCACGGTGGAGCAGTCGATGATCAGCTGTCCGTCGCGCAGATCGGCGGAAAGGGCCTCGATGACGGCCCGCACGTCCTGATCGGCCGACACGCACAGGACCATGACGTCAGTCAGTCGGGCGAGTTCAGCGGGGGTCGTCGGCGCGGCGCAGTTGAGCTCGGCGGCCAGTGTGTCGGCCTTGGCGGGCGTGCGGTTCCAGACGGCCGCGAGCACACCGGCCTTGTGCAGATTGCGGGCCATGTAAGCGCCCATGGCGCCCAGACCCAGGAATCCGACGCGCATCGCGTTCAGTTGCCGTCACCACCGGCATCGGCGCACGCCGCATCCATCGCCTGGCGCGTCTTGATGCGCTCGGCGTCGGCCTCGGCATCGGTCATGTACTGGCGCGGCGCGCTGGAGGCGGTGGCACCGCCGGAATCATCCGGGGCCTGGAAAATGCGCCGCGCATGGACCTCCCGGTCGTACTGCGCCTTGAGGTCCTTGCACTGCTGCGCATGGACGGCCTGCATATCCGACTGCACCTGCTTGGTCGCCTCCTTGTTCGGGTCGGGAGCCGAGGAAGATTTGGGTGCGTCCGGCGCGGTGCTGGGCTCGACGCGGCCAGTGTTCGACTTGATGAGCACCGCCCCGGGCGTCCACTGGTCGCTGTAGTGGGGCTGACCCTGCGCGTCCACCGTTTTATAGACGTCGGCCTCGGCCGTCGAAACGACCAGCGCAAGCGCGGCCAGGGCAAGAGATGAGCGCAGCATGGGTGGGCCTCCAGCGCCCAGTGTAGCGCCGAACGTGGCCGGGCAAACCTTGAACTCCGTCACATTCGGGGACTGCGCCTTTTTTAGGACTTGGAAAAAACAAAACCCCGGCCTCACCTGTGGCAAGACCGGGGTTGAGTCAGTCGCGGTGTCCGGTCCCGCGGCTGTTGCCTAAGGTTTGGGCCTAAGGCTCAGTGGCCGTAGGCCTTCTCGCCGTGGCTGGAGATATCCAGTCCCTCGCGCTCGTCTTCTTCGGAGACGCGAATGCCCATGACGAACTTCAGGACACCAAAGGCGATGAACGCGACGACCGCGGTCCAGACGATCACGATGCCGACCGCCTTGGCCTGGATCACGAACTGTGCCCAGATGCCCGGATAGCCGACCTTGCCGGTCACCCAGTCCTGAACGCTGCCCGGGCCACCGAGGCTCGGCGCATTGAAGATGCCGGTCGTCAGAGCGCCGAAGCAGCCACCCAGGGCATGGACCCCGAAAACATCCAGGGCGTCATCCGCGCGGATCATCTTCTTGAGACCCGTGACACCCCAGAAGCACACCACACCGACGCCCAGGCCGATGATGAAGGCACCCGGGATACCGACGTTGCCCGCGGCCGGCGTGATCGCGACGAGGCCGGCGACGGCACCCGAAGCGGCACCCAGCATGGAGGGCTTGCCCTTGACCAGCCATTCAATGCCCATCCAGGACAGCACGGCGCAGGCGGTGGCCAGGTAGGTGTTCATGAATGCCAGCGCGGCCGAGCCGTTGGCCTCCAGCGCCGAGCCGGCGTTGAAGCCGAACCAGCCGAACCACAGCATCGAGGCGCCGATCATGGTCATCGTGAGGCTGTGCGGCGCCATGGACTCCTTGCCCAGACCGATGCGCTTGCCCAGCAGGATGGCGCCGACGAGACCGGCCACACCGGAGTTGATATGCACGACGGTACCGCCGGCGAAGTCCAGCGCGCCCATCTGCCAGATGTAACCGGCATGTGCGTTCATCGCATCCGACACACTGGCCGAGGTGTACGCGTCCGGGCCTTCCCAGAACCAGACCATGTGCGCAACCGGCAGGTAGGCGAAGGTGAACCAGATCACCATGAAGATCAGCGCGGCGGAGAACTTGATGCGCTCCACCAGCGAGCCCAGGATCAGGCAGCAGGTGATCGCCGCGAAGGTCGCCTGGAAGCCGACGTACACCAGCTCGACCAGCGGGGTGCCCTTGTCGAAGGTGGCCGCCATGCTGTAGCTGCCGTCCGCCGGGTTGAACGTGCCGTTCAGGAACAGCCTGCTCAAGCCGCCGATGAACGGATTCGGTCCCTCGGTGAAGGCCAGCGAATAGCCGTAGACGCACCACAGCACCGTGATCAGGGAGAACCCGACGAACACCTGCATGAGCACCGACAGCATGTTCTTTTCACGGACCAGGCCGCCGTAGAACAGGGCCAGGGCCGGGACGGACATGAAGAGCACCAAGGCGGTGGAGGTCATCATCCAGGCCATGTCGCCCTTGTTCGGCTGAGGAGCCGGTGCCGCCGCCGGGGCGGAACTGGCGGCAGCGGGTGCCGAAGCATCCGCGGCCGCAGCGGGAGCCGCCGCCGCCGGGGCGGAGGCTGCGTCCGCGTAGCTGGCGGTGGGGGTGAAGCTGACCGCAGCAAACGTCACGGTCGCCAGGGCCATCAGCAAAGCTGACCGCCCAGTGACGGCACGGAACAGGGATCTCAAGGGGGTGCCCGCCTGCGCCAGCCAGATGGGCTTGCGGGTGGGCTGCGAGGTCATTGGAGCGGTGAGCATGGTCTCTCCCGGTGTTGTTTCGTTTTCGTAGAACTCTTCAAATCCGCCAATCGAGCGCGTTGCGCCATTTTTGCAGGCAGACACCGCGCCGTATGCGCGGGTATGCTTTCGGCAGCGCGCTGGAAGGGTGCAGATTCCGTGCCACGGGAATTTCTTACAGGAATTCCGGGGTTTGCAAGCGTTTAGGACCCCGTTCTGCACCGCTTTAGAGCGCGCTTTCTGACAAGTGCGTCAATCAGGGGCATGAGTTCGAGGAGTTTTTGATTTATGGAACCGTTATCCGTCAACGAGATCGCCAGGCGCCTGCTCGAAAGCCTCCCGTCAGCCGTGCGCGGCGCCCAGGTGGATCTCGAGAACAACTTCCGGGTCGTGCTCCGGAGTACGTTGGTCAAGCTTGACCTGGTCAGTCGCGAGGAGTTCGACGTCCAGACCAAAGTGCTGGAGCGCACCCGCGCCCGGCTCGCGCTCCTCGAGGCACGGCTGGCGGAACTGGAGCAGGCGGCGAGCCGGAGTGCCGGGTCGGCCTGATGGGCATTGCCGCGACCTACTGCCGCGGCCAGTTGGGGCTCACGGCGCCGTTGGTCCAGGTCGAGGTCAATCTCGGCGCGGGCCTGCCCGTCTTCAGCATCGTCGGCTTGCCCGCCACGGCGGTGAAGGAAAGCAAGGAGCGCGTGCGGGCGGCGCTGACCAACTCCGGATTCGAGTTTCCGGCCGGGCGCATTACCGTAAATCTCGCACCGGCCGATCTGCCGAAGGAGGGCGGCCGTTTCGATCTGCCCATCGCCCTGGGGATTCTCATGGCCTCGCGCCAGGTCCTGGAGGTACCCGGAGCCGGCGGCTCGCTGCCCCGCGAGTTCTATGGCGAATTGAGTCTGAGCGGCGAGCTGCTGCCGGTGCGCGGTCTGACTCTGGCCGCCGCGCACGCGGCACAGGAGGGGCACGAGATCATCGTGCCGCTGGCCAACGTGCGCGACACGCGCATCGTGCGCCACGGTCGCACGCTCGGCGCACGCAGCCTGCTGGATGTGTGTGCACACCTGCGCGGCGAGGATCGCCGCCGGCGCCTCACCCGCGCCTCGGGTCTCGCGCGGGTCAGCGCTGCGCCCCGAGGCCTCCCGGTGCTGCCGGCGCTGGACCTGGCCGATGTGCGGGGACAGCAGCTGCCGAAGCGCGCGCTGGTCATTGCCGCCGCGGGCTTTCACAGTCTGCTGATGAGCGGGCCGCCCGGCTCGGGCAAAACCATGCTGGCGCAGCGGCTGCTCGGGCTGCTGCCGCCGCTCGCGCCCGCCGAGGCACTCGAAGTCGCCACCATCGCCTCGGTCAGCTCACTCGAATCCGGCGCGAACGGTTATGGCAGGCGGCCGTTCCGTGCCCCACACCATACCGCCTCGGCGAACGCGATCGTGGGCGGCGGCCCGCAGGCGCGGCCGGGCGAAATCAGCCTCGCGCATCGCGGCGTGCTGTTCCTGGATGAACTGCCGGAGTTTGACCGGCGGGTGCTCGAAACGCTGCGCGAGCCGCTCGAGAATCGCACCGTGGTGATCTCGCGGGCGCGCGTCCAGGCGCAGTATCCGGCGGCCTTCCAGCTGGTGGCCGCCATGAATCCCTGCGCCTGCGGATATCTGGGGGACAGTTCCGGCAAGTGCCGCTGTACCCCGGCCCAGATCGAAACCTACCGCGCCAGGATCTCCGGACCGCTGCTCGACCGCATCGACCTGTTGATCGAAGTGCCACGGGTGCCGGTGACCGACATCGCGGCACCTGTTGCTGCCCCGAGCGCAGCTTCCATTACCTCAGCCGAGGCGGCCCGCGTCGTGGCGCGCGCCCGGCAGCGGCAGCTGGCGCTGCGGGGTTGTCTGAACGGCGAACTGCCGCAGTCGCAGCTGCAGTCGCGCGCGCGACTCGCACCCGAGGCGTCACGCCTGCTCGAACAGGTCTTTGAACGTCTCGGGCTGACCGCCCGCTCCTATCACCGGGTGCTGCGCGTGGCGCTGACCATTGCGGACCTGGAAGAAAGCGATGTCATCGGATCAGCGCACGTCGCCGAGGCTGTGCAGCTGCGGCGGGTCGCCGCGTCGTTCAGGTCTGCGCCTGGGCCTGCGCCGTGAGGGGCTCGGCTACCTTGCCGTAGCGGCGCTGCCGGCGGGAGAAGTCCTCCAGCGCTCGGCCGAGATCGGAACCTGCGAAGTCCGGCCAGAGACAGTCCGTGAAATACAGTTCGGCGTACGCGCATTCCCAGAGCAGGAAATCGCTCAAGCGCTGATCGCCGCCGGTGCGGATCAACAGATCGACATCGGGCGCGGGCGCCGAATGATTCACGGCATTGAGCCGGGAGCGGAACTGCGCGAATTCATCGGTGCCGTCGCCCACCGTGGCAACGTCCGTTGCTGCCTTGAGGATGCTGTGCCGCGCGGAGTAATCCACCGCCATGCGCAGATGCATCCCGGTGCAGTGCGCCGTCTGGCGCTCCCCATGTTCGACGGCGCGCAGCAACCCGGGACCCAACCGGTCGCGGCGGCCGATGATGTTCAGGCGGACCTGCTGCTCGATACAGCGCTCGGTCTCGGTCAGCAGGTAGCGCCGGAACAGCTTCAGGAGCGCACTCACCTCGCGCGCGGGCCGTCCCCAGTTGTCGGATGAAAAGGCATACAGCGTCAGGGTGCCGACCCCGGCGGCAGCGGCGGCCTCGACGATCCGGCGCACGGTGCGCGCGCCCTCGATATGGCCGGCGGTGCGCAGCAGGCCGTGGCGACCGGCCCAGCGGCCGTTGCCGTCCATGATGATTGCCACGTGCATAGGGATTTGAGAGTACTCTCCATTGCAAAGTGGCGGGGCCAAAAAATACCAGGTTGTGGACTATGCACGCCGGGTCGCCCGGATGACCGCTTCGATATGCTGAAGATAACGCTCCAGAGCCTTGCGGCCGGTCGGGGTGAGGCGGTATTCCGTACGGGGTCGCCGCTCCTCGAAGGTCTTCCGGCAGGAGATGTAGCCGGCATCCTCGAGCTTGCGGGCATGGGCGCCGAGGTTGCCGTCGGTCACGGCGAACAGCGCCTTGAGGTCGTTGAAGGTCAGCAGATCGTTGATCGCGAGTGCGCTCAGGATGCCCAGCCGCACCCGACCATAAATGAGACGGTCGAAGCGGTCATCCGCGGTCTGGCGGGTGCCCGTTCCCGGCACCGGCCGGACTGGGGTCGCGAGCGGTTCACCCGGCTCGCTCCTGGCATTGGTCCTGGTACTCATGGCAAATCCTCCCTGGTCCGTCCACCGATCAGCATACCAAACAGCAGGTGCAGACCACCGAACCCGACGCCCAGTACGGTGTTCTGATACATCACCGGTAACTGCAGGGCGACGATGCCCAGCGCCACCAGCAGCGCGCCCATGACGGCCAGCGCGCGCCGCGTCAGGGTGCTGGCTGCCATTACGGCACAGCCGTACATCAGCAGCCACGCACCCGGAATCAGTGCGGTCTGCGCGTGCAGCCACAGCTGCCAGGTCAATACGGCGCCGACCAGCAGCGGCGGACACAGGCACATCAGGAACTTGCGCAACGGGCCGCGGTACAGGACCGTGCCGTGGCTGACGAGCTGGTGCGTCATGAGGGCGGTGCCGAAGGCAATGGCCACGAAACCGGCGATCAGCCAGATCTCGAGCCAGTGCGCGGCCAGCGCTTTGAGGGAGACTAGTACGGTGGCCGTGATGCCGACCGCGCCCATGGCGATGCCCGCGGAGCCCGGCACCGCCAGCAGTCCCGCGGCATCGATCGAGGCGCGGATGTACTGCAGGGTGCCAAGTGCGTGGGAGTCCAGCGCGACGGTATTGCTGCCGCCGGATTCGGGATCGATCGTCGCCTTCGGCATGCGCAGCTCCCGTGGCCTCATGGTCAGTGCTTGACCAGGTCCATCATGTGATCGACTCCCTGCTCGATGATGGCATCCGGGATATCGAGCCGGTTGCCCTTGGCCGGCATCGTGCCCGCCTGGCCGGTGAAGCCGTGGAGCGCATGGTCGTAGAGCACCGTCTTGCCCTTGGCGATGCGGGGCCCCCACGCTGCGGCATCGCCTGCCTTGGGTGCGCCGGCTATGCCCAGCCCGTGGCACGCGGAGCAGACCTGTTCGTAGACTTGCGCCCCGTCCTTGGGAATCGGCAGTACCACGCCTGAGCCCGCGGGCGCATCAGGCTTGATGGCCATCTCGCTGTTGTCCTGGCCGACGACCGCTTCCTGCGACAGCGGTTCGATGCGCATGGCCACGCTTTTCGCGAAGTCGCGCTGCTCGATCGAGTCGGTTTCCTGCGTATGCGCCGCGACCGTGCGCGCCAGCACAATGATGCCGATCGCGATCACCACCAGCAGGCCGATCACCATGCTGAACGTATTGACGAAGTGCGTGTCCTGCTTGCTCACATTTAGCGCCCGACACCGTCCGCCCTAAGAGTGGGCGCCGAAGTATAGCGAGTAACGGTCGCGCTCAGGAACAGCGCATCGCGGATCGGCTGCGGGATTTTCTCTTAAGCATCACAGATGAGAATATTTCTCATTACTATTGCCACACCGCCATGGCCGCCATGCGAACTGCGGGAAAACTCACATACCGCTGACGCCCGCTGATCTACGCTTCCCCGCTCCAAAGATGTTGGAACGGGCCATGCCGGACAGTGGGACTGCGATCGTGTTCAAAATCCTGGGAGTTCTGGCGAACGCACGGCACGGCGGTCACGCCCTGCTCGTGGACGAGATCGCCGCTGCGCTGTGCCTGGGCAAGCCGCGAATCGAACACTACCTGACCGTGCTGCAGCGGGCCGGCGCCGTCCGAGCCGAAGCCGGTGATTCCGCCGCCGCCAGCTACAGCCTGACCCGCTATGGGCTCGGGCGCCTGTCGCGCAGCGCGATCAGCTGACCAGCGCGATTCCTGTCAATTCAGCGAGCCTTATCATTAGTCGATCCTGGAAGTCAGGATCGCTTGCTGCGACGTTGGCCTGCCCTGGTTTGCGGTGATACCAATAGCGGCCACTGGCTGATACTGCAGGATCGTCGCTGACGGCGAGCCAGGTCTGGGTGAGATATCCTAAGTTCAGGTCATCCGCAGCTCCAGCGCCGCCCATCTTGGTCGGCACCCAGCCCGGATCGACGGCGCTACTGAATACATCAGGCCAGTGTCGGGCCACCGCAAAAGCCAATGCCGTCAGGTAAAGCTTGCTTTCAGAGTATGCGGCGCCGCAGTCCCAGCGTCGTTCGAGCCAGTCGATATCGCACAGTGAATCGCTGCCGCTACGATGCAGGCCACTGCTCAGGTAGATCAGTCGACCGGGACGCTCGATCAACGCGGTGAGCATGTACGGGGCGAGGGTGTTCACGGCCAGGGTTTTCGCGTGCCCCTCCGGTGTGGTCGCACGATCTGCTACCTGATAGATGCCTGCGTTATGGATCACAGCGTCCATCCGCCCGAGCCTGTTGAGCTGCTCTGCGACTGCACGCGTTTCCACTGCGCTGCTGAGGTCTCCTGTGACAACCCCCGCGGCACGTGGCGCCACATCGGCAAGTGCGGAAGAGCGCTCCCTGGAGCGCGCATGCAGGACCACCTCGTGGCCTTCAGACATCAGGGCGCGTGCTGCAAGCCGACCCAGTCCGTCTGTGGAGCCGGTGATGAAGATACGACTCATGTCACCCTCCTTGACTCTCCTGGCGTGAACTGTCCCATATTGGTCTGGAAACGATCTATGCCCAGGCTATATTGAGGCTTAGGATGCTGCCATGCCGTCACAACGGAGGTGCTGAAAGTGTCCGTTAACACTGCCCTGCTCGTGATCGACGCCCAGGAATCGTTCCGTCAGCGCGCCTATTTCCGCGCAGACGAAGGGCTGCCTTTGTATATCGATCGCCAGCAGGCGCTGATTGACGGCGCCAGGGCCGCCGGCATTCCGGTCGTGCAGATATTCCATGTCGAGAAGAGCGGCGTCTTCTCAGACGCGTCCGGCTTCGTGAGGCCGCTTGCTCCGCTACGCATCGAACCTGATGCGATTTTCAGAAAGTCGCGCCACAGCGCGCTGGTCGGCTCCGGCCTCGATGTCTGGCTGACGCAGAACGGTATACGCCGAGTCATTGTGTCCGGCATCCGCACCGAACAGTGCTGCGAAACCACGACCCGCCACGCCTCCGACCTGGGCTACGCGGTAGACTATGTGAGTGAGGCGACGCTGACTTTTACCATGACCGACGTGACCGGAAGACTGTGGGGTGCAGCCGAGATTCGCGCCCGTACCGAGCTGGTCCTGGGCGGCCGTTTCGCGCGCATCGTGACCGTTGAGCAGGCGTTGGCGGGCGATGCAGTGCAGGCCGCCGCCTGATGCCGGCGGCGGCGCGCAAGCGCATCGCTATCTTCGTGGTGGTGCCGCCGCGCGCGCTGCTGCTCGACATCGCCGGACCCATCGAAGTGCTGCGCAAGGCGAACCTCGAACAGACAGCGGTTCTCTTCGACGTCATCTACATCGGACCGTCGCCAAGAATCGGCAGCTCGATCGGGCTCGACCTGTCCGGCATCGCGCCCTTGCCGTCCTCATTGCCGAAGGATGCGCTGGTCATCGTCTCCGGCGCGGTCGACGAGCCCCTGGGCCGAAGTGCCGGCAGTCGGGCCGGGGACGCGCGGCTCGAGGCGCGAATCGTTGCCTGGCTGCGGCGCGCCATCCGTCCGGGCATCAGGCTCGTTACGATCTGCTCCGGCGCATTGCTGGCCGCTCGCGCCGGGCTGCTCGATGGACACGAGTGCACCACCCATCATGCGGAAATTTCCGAGTTGAAGCGGCTGGCGCCTGCCGCGCTGGTGCGCGAGAACCGGCTGTATGTCGAGGACGGTGGGCGACTCAGCAGCGCGGGGATCACCGCAGGAATCGACCTGATGCTGCATGTCGTGGCGCGGGAGACCGGCGCTGTCACGGCGCTCGCCGTCGCCCGCTATCTGCTGGTCTATCTGCGTCGCGGCGGGTCTGATCCGCAGCTCTCCCCCTGGCTCGAAGGCCGCAATCACATTCATCCGGCGATCCACCGGGCACAGGATGCGGTTGCGGCGACCCCGGCCTACAACTGGTCGGTGGCGGCGCTGGCGAAAATCGCCGGCACCAGCCCGCGCAACCTGTCACGCCTGTTCAGCGCCCACACCGGCATCAGCGTCACGGACTACGTGAACCGCATCAGGATCGCGCTGGCCCGTGAGTTGGTCACCGGCTCACGGCTCGACATGGAAAACGTCGCGCAGCGGGCGGGGTTCACGTCGGCGCGGCAGTTCCGCCGCGCCTGGAAGCGGCTGTACGACTCCCCGCCGGCGCAGCAGCGCGGCGCATCCGGATGGTCGCGTGAGGGATACCCCGATCATTATGGATAAACGCGTTGCCTTCGATTTCGCCGTGCAGTTCTCGAATGGGGGTGGCCTCCACGGCCAAGGGTTTCGACTCGACATCGACGGCGACACGATCTCGGACGAGCGCCTGGTTGCCTACATCATTCAGGAGCTGCGCCTTCTGATGGTCGGCAGGATTGATATTCTGAACAAACAAATCATCGAAGAGCGGCACAAGCGGCAGTCCAAGCCCGGGACGACCAGCCTCGCCGGCCCCGGCGTGCGTTTGGTTGATTTGAGCCACACGATCGAAAACGGCATGATTACCTACAAGGGGCTGCCCGCGCCCATCATCTGCGATCACATCTCCCATCTGCAGTCACGAGCGAACTATGCGCCGGGAACGGAGTTTCAAATCGGTCGCATCGACATGGTCGCGAATACCGGGACCTATATCGACACGCCGTACCACCGCCATCCGGACGGAACGGATCTGTCCACGACACCGCTACGGAACATGACGCACATTCCAGCGGTGGTCGTACGGGCAACCGGTCTGGAGAATCGGGCTGTCGATTGGACGAACTTTGCAGCAATCGACGTTTTGGGTCGTGCCGTCCTGGTCAACACCGGCTGGGATCAGCACTGGCGTACGGATCGATACTTCGAAGGCCATCCCTTTCTGACCGAAGCTGCCGCAACGCACCTTCGCGACCGAGGCGCTGTCTTGGTCGGGATCGATTCTTTGAATATCGACGATACCAACGACATGACGCGACCCGTCCATTCCATACTATTGGCAGCGGGAATCCCCATCGTTGAGCACCTGACTAATCTTGCGGCGCTACCGATCGACGGCTTTACCTTCTCGGCAGCCCCGCCAAAGGTCGTTGCCATGGGCACGTTCCCGGTTCGCGCTCACGCGATTCTCAAGACAGATGCCTGACGAGTCCCGGTCCGTCGGCAGTGCCGTCACGCTGGGGCGCCAAGCGAGCTTGCTCACGCGTTTCACGGCAAGCCAGGCGGCCGCCCTGCTCGCCGCAATCGACGCCATCCGCCGGGTTTCGACGCTGCGGCACATGGTCACGCCAGGCGGGTGGACGATGTCCGTCGCCATGACCAACTGCGGCGAGGCCGGCTGGGTCACCGATCGTTCCGGCTACCGCTATGACGCTATCGACCCGCAGACCGGACAAGCATGGCCGGCCATGCCGACGGTATTCTCCGCCCTGGCCGCAGGCGCTGCGGCCGCGGCCGGTTTCGCCGGGTTTGCGCCTGATGTCTGCCTCATCAATCAATACCGGCCCGGCGCACGTTTGTCGTTGCATCAGGATCGCGACGAACGCGATTTCTCGAACCCGATCGTTTCCGTATCGCTGGGCCTGCCCGCTATCTTCCTATGGGGCGGCCAACAGCGCGCGGACCGGCCGACCCGCATCCCCCTGATGCACGGCGACGTGGCAGTCTGGGGCGGCGTTGACCGGCTGACCTTCCACGGCGTCCACCCTCTGGCCGAGGGCGTCCATCCGCTGACCGGCGCCATTCGCTACAACCTGACTTTCCGCAAGGCACGCTGATATTTTATCGGTCGTTCAGGCGCGCGGCGGGGAAATACAGACCTAGCAGCCGACGGTCCCACCATAGACCTTTAGCCCGCTCCTCGCTGCTGGCATAGGTGTAGTCGTAGTACTGCGCGCGTACATACACCGGCGGCCGGTCGGGAAAAGGATTCTTTGCCAGCAAAGCCATCACTGCGGGCTCGTTCTTCAGCACCGCCGCAAGGAAGCGCGGAAACCACGGCAGACGCCGCGGGTCATCGAGCGCGGCGAACCACATCTGCCAGTCCAGGCGCGGCTGGTGCGCAATGTTCCAGCGCGGGCGGCGCGCCAAATCACCGGGCTTGTACCGAAACTCGTATTCGCGCCATTCGACCCCGTCGTTCGAACCCTCTATGACGATTTCGCCGCGCCGCGTGGTCATGACCGCGAACAGACCGTAGCCACTGACGATGTGCAGTGGCTCGATGACCTGGTCGACCGTCCGCGCTGCCACAGGCGGCTCACCGCCAAAACGCACATCCATCTGCACCAGGCTACAGAACACGAGTAGCAACCCCAGCGCGCCGACGATGACCGTAGCCGCCCTTCGTGGCGCACGATGTTTCCCCCGTGCCGGCAGCACGCGGACCAGGCGCCGCGGCCATATCCTTTGCAGAGCTGCGTCGTCGAACAGCAGCAAGCACAACAACATAGTCTGAAGATTGAACCAGTTGTAATTGCCGGTGAGCAGAATGCAACCTTGCAGCAGCAGGATGCCGCAGGCGGCGAAGAAACGCAGCCGGCGCGGGCAGAAGATCAGGAACGGCAGGACCAGTTCGATGAAGAATGTGGCGGCAGTGGCGAATTGCAGCACACGCACAGGCAGGTGCGCGGCGTACCAAGCCAGCGGCGTGGGCAGCGGCTGAGTGAGAAAGTGATAGGACAGCGCCGACAGGTTCCGCCAGTTGGGGTCACCGCTCAGCAGCTT
>Ga0302314_10014126_pt1 | contig 13674 bp, 10 predicted proteins | sample III_Palsa_N2_3_FD_200533 | JGI IMG/M metagenome (GOLD analysis project Ga0302314, IMG submission 200533) | Peat permafrost microbial communities from Stordalen Mire near Abisko, Sweden - III_Palsa_N2_3 | ecosystem: Environmental > Terrestrial > Soil > Palsa > Peat permafrost | place: Sweden... | reverse complement strand
CGGTGCTTCGCTCGATGTCGCTCGGGCCAAGCCGGGCAGCGAGCGGGTGCAGTGGATCTATGGTGATGTGACGGCTCTGCCGCCGATGCAAGTTGATTTGGCGACGATGACCGCGAATGTCGCCCAAGCCATCGCGGACCCGGCGGATTGGGAGGGCACGCTGCGGGGGGCGTACCAGGCGCTGCGGCCAGGTGGGCATCTGGTTTTTGAGACCCGTGTGCCGGCGAAGCGGGCTTGGGAGAAGTGGACTCGTGAAGAAACGTATCAGCGGGTAGAGATTGAGGGCGTGGGCTGGGTGGAGAGTTGGAACGATCTGCTCGACGTCAGCGGGCCGCTGGTGACCTTCCGCGGGACCACGATCTTTGCCTCGGATGGGGAAGTGCTGCTCTCGGACTCGACGCTGCGTTTCCGTGAAGCTGGGGAAGTCGAGTCGGCGCTGGTTGAGTATGGGTATGTGGTGCAGGAGATTCGTGACGCGCCGGACCGGCCGGGGCGGGAGTTCGTGTTCTTCGCCGTCCGGCCGGAGTGAGTGAGGGAGGGGGGAGTGTGTCAGGGCAGTTCGGAGAGTTTGCGAAGGCGGTCCATGATCTCTTGGTCGGGCCAGCCCTCGACTCGGAAACGGGGTGGGTTGGTTCCGTCTTCTGCGGTCAGATTGAGCTCCGTGGCGACTGCTTGCCAGGGAACGTAGAAGCTGTCGTCGTCCCCCGCCCCCGGGAACGAGACGTAGTGCGCTTGGGGCAGCGATGAGGAGATGCCATCGGTCCAAGTGGCTATGGTGAAGTCGGTACCGCTGGGGCTGCGGAAGGACAGGAGTGAGGCGACGAACACGTCGATGCCGTCGCGTTCGTACTGGGTGCGTAGACGTTCGGCCTGGTGTCCGTAGACGTTGACGGCCAAGATGACTTCGTTGTGGCGCAACGCCAGCCATGCCGGATGATCCTCGGGCACTTCGTAGCTGACGACATCGCCGTCCTCGTTCACCGTGTATGGCAAGGGAGAGAGCGGCCGTACGGCCTCCCGGTACTTGTCTGCGGCGAGTTTGAGTAGGGCATTGAGGGCCTTGGCCGTGGCATCGCCGGTGAGCAGCAGGCCATTGTGATCCGGGATGAAGACGAGCGGTCGCACGCCGAGTTGTGCGCCCATTCCGGCCAGCCACCCGTCGACGAGTGGTAGCGAACCGAAGTAGTCGTCACCGTTGTCGACGAACTGGATCAGCGACGGTTGCGCCGGCTTGTCGCCGTCCAGAGTGCGCATGGCGGGTTCGGCCAGGTTCGCGCGTGCCGCCGCGAACATGTCGTCGGCGTTGACGCCCCAGGTGGCCAACATGTTCGCAGTGACGTAGGCCATCGACTCGGGCGTGTCCATGACGACGAGTTCGGCCAGGTAGGGCAGAGCGGGCCGGGTAACCGGCGTGCGTTTGGCCAGGTCCTGCCCCTGGCCGAAGGTCGCGGGGCGCAGGACCGGGCGCAAGAGGGGTAGGGCGGCGGCCCAGGTCTGCGGCAAAGGCGGGGCCCCGGCGATTGCCGCCAGCTTGTCTATGCGTGTGCGGCGGTCTTCGGGGGAGGCGCCCTCGCACTCGCGGAAAGTGTTCGCGAGGAGGACCTGGCCGCGGGTGCCGTCGTCACGGCGCTGATAGACGACTTGAAACTGCTCGGGATCGTAGTCGGCTTGGGCGATGAGGTCGTGGGCCCTGATCCGCGCCGCCACCTCTTTGCCGAAGCGGTCGCGCGCGGAACCGAATATCTTGTCGCTGAGTCCCATGGCCAGCGACCTTAGCGGAATGTGATGGTTGTGCGCGGCGGGATTTTGCTGGAATCAGTCGGTGGTGGCCCGGGCGGTGGGCTTCCAATCGGCGGCGAGCCAGGAGGAGTCGCCGCGCGCCCAGGAGGTGAGCAGGTCGGCGACGTATGCGGGGTCGGCCGTGCTCGTTGTGAAATGCTGCTGCGGGCTTCCGGCACGGTGTTCCACGCGGTAAGCCCCGTCGTCGCCGCGCCACGCCTGGATGAACACCTGGTCTTCGATTTTGGCGTGCTCGACTACGGCGTATCGGTTGCCGACCGTGCCCAGGCCTGCGAGCAGCGTAGTCAGTTCTGCCCCGGTCACCCTGGCGCGCACGCGTCCGTCTTCGGTGCTGACCAGGATTGGAAGCAGGTCTGAAGGCAGATCCGGAAGCGGAATCGGCGGGGGTGGGTTGGTCTCTTCGTGGTGAGCGGGCGGCGTGTCCATGCGTGCATCCTGTCACTTCGTCCCGTGCGGGGTGGTGAGGACTCTTCCCTGGTAGGCCCCGTGGTTCGAATATCCGGTGCATCCCACGACCGGATTGGCCTTACACTGGGCACGCGATCCGAACCGGCATCGATGGGACCGAGTACCCCCGAGAGCCGCCCGGAGCGAGCCAGGGACGGTGTGAGCCTGGTGGTGGGCACGGGGCGAAAATCAGCCCGGAGCCGACGGACCGCAGGAAGAGTGGAATCGGCTGCGCGCTCGCGTGGGGCCGGTTCAAGGAGGGTGGTACCGCGGGGCCGCGGTTGCGTTCGACCAGGCCTCGTCCCTTCGCGACCAGGCAACTCCTCGCGAAAGGACCGACCCCGCCATGTATCGCCCGGTAGCCGCCCAAGTGGACCTCGTCGCCGTCGAGCACGAGGTGCTGGACTTCTGGCGCACGGCCGACGTGTTCCGCAAATCCCTGGACCAGACCGTCGCCGGTCCGCGCTGGACCTTCTACGAGGGCCCGCCCACCGCCAACGGCATGCCCGGCACGCACCACGTCGAGGCTCGGGTTTTCAAGGACGTTTTCCCCCGGTTCAAGACCATGAAGGGCTTCCGGGTGGAGCGCCGGGCCGGGTGGGACTGCCATGGCCTGCCGGTGGAGCTCGCGGTGGAGAAGGAACTCGGCTTCACCGGCAAGAAGGACATCGAGGCCTACGGGGTCGCCGAGTTCAACGCGCGCTGCCGCGCCTCGGTGGAGCGCCATGTGGGCGAGTTCGAGAAGCTCACCGAGCGGATGGGCTACTGGGTGGACACCGCCGCGGCGTACCGCACCATGGACCCGTCGTACATCGACTCGGTCTGGTGGTCGCTCAAGCAGATCTTCGACAAGGGGCTGTTGGTCCAGGACCACCGGGTCGCCCCGTACTGCCCGCGGTGTGGCACTGGTTTGTCAGACCACGAGCTCGCTCAGGGGTACGAGGTCGTGACGGACCCGTCGGTCTTCGTCCGCTTCCCGCTGACCTCGGGCCCGCTGGCTGGCAAGGCCACGCTGTTGGTGTGGACGACGACCCCGTGGACGCTCGTCTCGAACGTCGCAGTGGCCGTACACCCGGATGTCACGTATGTCGTGGCGACGGACGGCAACGAGCGGTTGATCGTGGCCGAGCCGCTGCTGGAGAAGTCCCTGGGGGAGGGGTGGACAGCCACCGGCGAGTCCTTCGTCGGACGTGACATGGAGCGCTGGGCATATCAGCGTCCGTTCGAACTCGTCCCGGTGGAGAACGCGAACTACGTCGTCCTGGCCGAGTATGTGACCACCGAGGACGGCACCGGCCTGGTGCACCAGTCGCCCGCCTTCGGCGCGGACGACCTCAAGGTCTGCCGGGGCTACGGCCTGCCCGTGATCAACCCGATCCGGCCCGACGGGACCTTCGAGGAGAACGTGCCCCTGGTCGGCGGCGTGTTCTTCAAGACCGCCGACGAGCGGCTCGTCCAGGACCTGCGCGAGCGCGGAGTCCTGTTCCGGCACCTCGAATACGAACACTCCTACCCGCACTGCTGGCGCTGCCACACCGCGCTGCTCTACTACGCGCAGCCGTCCTGGTACATCCGCACCACGGCGGTCAAGGAAGCCCTGCTGCAGGAGAACGAGAAGACGAACTGGTTCCCGGAGAACGTCAAGTACGGCCGCTTCGGCGACTGGCTGAACAACAACGTCGACTGGTCTCTCTCCCGCAACCGCTACTGGGGCACCCCGCTGCCGATCTGGCGCTGCGACGAGGGGCACCTGACCTGCGCCGGCTCCCTGGCCGAGCTGAGCGAGCTGACCGGCCGCGACCTGGCCGGGCTTGACCCGCACCGTCCGTACATCGACGAGGTCACCTTCCCGTGCCCGGCGAAGAACGTGGTCGGCGGCAGTAGCAGCGGTAGCGGCGAGGGCAATGGCACTTGCTCGCACACCGCGACCCGGGTGCCTGAGGTCATCGACTGCTGGTACGACGCCGGCTCGATGCCCTTCGCCCAGCTCGGTTTCCCGCACGCGCCGGGCTCGACCGAGGAGTTCGCCGCCTCCTACCCGGCGGACTACATCTGCGAGGCGATCGACCAGACCCGCGGCTGGTTCTACACCCTCATGGCGATCGGAACCCTGGTATTCGATCAGTCCTCGTACAAGAACGTCCTGTGCCTGGGCCACATCATGGCCGAGGACGGCCGCAAGATGTCAAAGCACCTGGGCAACATCCTCGAACCCATCCCGCTGATGGACCGGCACGGCGCGGACGCGGTCCGCTGGTTCATGCTCGCAGGCGGCTCGCCCTGGTCGGCCCGCCGGATCGGCGACTCGACCATCCAGGACGTGGTTCGCAAGACCCTGCTGACCTACTGGAACACCGTCGCGTTCCAGGCCCTGTACGCACGCACCGCCGGATGGGCGCCCTCGGCCGCCGACCCGGCCCCGGCCGACCGTCCGGTACTCGACCGCTGGGCCCTGGCCGAACTGTCCAAGCTGGTCGCGGCGGTGGACGCGGCACTGGAGCGCTTCGACACCCAGCAGGCCGGAAAGCTGCTGGCCGGCTACGTGGACGACCTGTCGAACTGGTACGTGCGCCGCTCCCGCCGTAGGTTCTGGGACGGCGACCGCGCCGCCCTGGCAACCCTGCATACCGCCCTGGAAACCGTCACACGCCTGATGGCCCCGCTGGTCCCCTTCGTCACGGAGAGGGTCTGGCAGGATCTGGTCCGCCCGGTGACCCCGGACGCACCCGAATCGGTCCACCTAGCTGCCTGGCCGACTGCGGCCCGACGCGGCGACGAGGCCCACGACCTCCTGCCCGCCGACGTCTTGTTGTCCGAGCAGGTCGCGCTGGTCCGCCGGCTGGTCGAACTCGGCCGCGCCACCCGGGCGGGATCCGGCGTGAAGACCCGCCAACCGCTGGGCCGGGCCCTGTTCGGCGCGGCACGCTGGTCGGACTTGAACGCGGAATTGCAAGGCCACATCGCCGAAGAGCTCAACGTGCTGAGCGTTTCAGGACTCTCAGCTGCCGGGGGCGCCCTGGTGAGCTACCACGCGAAGGGCAACTTCCGCGCCCTGGGCGCCCGCTTCGGCAAGCGCACCCCCTTGGTCGCCGCCGCGGTGGCCGCCGCCGACCCGGTCGCCCTGGCCGCCCAGCTGCGCCTCGACCTTGCCGCGAAGGTCCTGGTCGAAGGCGAGCTGATCGAGCTCACCCCGGACGAGGTGATCATGACCGAGACCCCGCGCGAAGGCTGGGCCGTGGCCACCGCCTACGGCGAGACCGTGGCACTGGACCTGGAGATCACCCCGGAACTGCACCTGGCCGGCCTGGCCCGCGACGCGGTCCGACTGATCCAGGAAGCCCGGAAGAACAGTGGCCTGGATGTCTCCGACCGGATCACCTTGCACTGGCGGGCAACGGCGGCTGAGACCCGCGAGGCACTGCTCGCACACGGCGAGTCCATCGCCGGAGAGGTACTCGCCACCCACTTCACCGAGTCGACCGACCCGCTTGTCGGCGCAGCGGACGCAGTGGACGGCACGACCAAGTTCGCCGACTCAGACCTCGGACTCGAATTCACCATCGCACGCAGCTGACTGAACTAAGGCGCGAGCCACTGTGCCCGCACTACACCTCACACGATGAGGCATAGTGCGGGCACAGCGTTTTCCGTCTACGGAGCTTTCGTCCCAGCTGGCCAAGTTGTAGATGCTAACTATCCGTAACGCCAGCCGTGATCGCCTTCTCGAGTTCCGCGAAGTTGGACCACTTCTTGCTCAGGACCATGCTTCGTCGGTCGGCGGCAGTGATCAGATAGCCGCCGCGGGCCTTGCGGACGGTAATTTGTTCCCAGCGGAACAGCGCCAGCCCGCCGGCGGCCTGGCCGAGGACGAAGCCTTGGTCGTACCGGTAGATCCGGCCCTGTCCGGATTGAGCTTTGGCCAACCAGGACGTGGGCTGGTGCACCGAGTGAAGCGTGCCCAGGTTCTCGGCCGAGGCGAGCAGCCTGAGCTGGTGGGGAACCGGCTCGGCGGGTTCCGCAGGCAGGTCGGGGAGATCGCTCATGGGCGGGAGCCTATACCAGCGTCGGCGGTCAATCTATTTGACGCACGCGATTGCCGCGGGATGGGATTGGACCATGAGCTACACCCTCTCCACGCGGCCCACCATCCTCGCCGGCACGCTCTGTGCCGCCTATCAAGACCCGATGATTCAGCATTAGTACACGCAACCGTTTGCATCTGGATCATTCGACTCAGAACGAGGCGTCTTGCCGGGTCACCATCAAGTCCGGGTTCGTTTTGAGGGCACCAAGCGCAGCGTCGCCGTGCATGCCGATGGACGACACGACATGCACCTTCACGCGCGTATCAAGGGCGACTGCTGATCTGCAGTTGGATTTGCGCCGTTCGGGGCGAGCGCTGCCCGAGTCTCGGCCCCACTGTGCTCAGTTCGAGCCCCAGGCGGCGCATGGAATTTGGAACTGCGGGTACCCCAAGGCGCCAATGCCACGTCAGTCACCTAGTAGATCAGGGTTTCATTGTGCTCGTTCTAGGCTTACTCCTCTTCATCGGCGCGGGCGTCATCGGGACGGAGGGCATCCTCGACAATCGGGGGGCCAGTCACCGATTACCCAATGGGTTCAATGCGTTCGGCTACACCATGCACGGTCCGACCGGGCAGTTGTTCTTCTGGGGCATCGTTGTCGGCGCTGTGGCCATGCTTGGCCTGGTCCTGATCGGCGGCGGCCTGCGCGCAGCCGTCAAGCGCCGGTATGCGGCCAGGAAGGATGCCGCCTGGCGCAAGAACAACGACCAGGAGACGCAGCCTGTCGTCGTTCCGGTCGTCCCCGAACTCGTGTCGGTTCCCTCGGAGCGTTCGGAGCGTTCGGTGACCACCGTGCCTACCAGGCATGAGGACGAGGAAGCTCTGGCCGAGGAGGTCTCGTCCCGGGCGGACGTGTCGGCCGATGATCTCGACCGAGTCGACAGCAACTAGACAGTAACTAGGTCGACGGCCGACCCGGTGGACCATCGTTCCGTCACCCAAACGGCCCATCGCTGCAGCTGGGGGACGGGCCGACGGGTCCCGCTCTCGCCCGGCGGCGCGGTCGCAGCCGACATAGGGTGGCAAAAGACCACCACTAGACGCAGCTGATCGATCTTGGAGGCTTGTGCCATGCTCGATCCATCGAAGTCGCAGGTCTACCTGGTCGGCGGGGGCGTCGCCGCGCTGTCGGCCGCCGCGTTCCTGGTCCGTGACGCGGGCCTGCCGGGGGAGAACATCCACATCCTGGAGCAGCTGCCGATCGCCGGCGGCTCGATGGACGGAGCGCCGGCGCCCACGGCGGAGGGCGGCTACGTCACCCGTGGCGGGCGGATGTTCGAGGAGGAGTACTACTCCTGTCTGTGGAATCTCCTGGACAGCATCCCGACGCTGGACGACCCGGACGTGTCGGTGCGGCAGGAGTTCCTGGCCTTCAACGACGAGAACCCCACTCACGCCAAGGCTCGGATCATCCTGGCGGACCACTCCATTGCCGACGCTTCCCAGTTGGGGCTCGACTTGCGCGATCGGGCCGACCTGACCCGGCTGCTGGCGCTGCCGGAACACGTCATCGGGGCGCGGCGGATCGAGGACTTCTTTCAGCCGCACTTCTTCGAGACCAATTTCTGGTGCATGTGGCGCACCACCTTCGCGTTCCAGAACTGGCACTCGGCGATCGAGCTCAAGCGCTACTTCCTGTGCTTCGTCCAGGAGTTCGACCGCATCCACACCCTCTCGGGCGTGCGGCGCAGCAAGTACAACCAGTACGACTCCGTGATCCGGCCGATTCAGACCTGGCTGGAGCAACACGGGGTGCGCCCCGAATTCGGCGTGACCGTCACCGACATCGACTTCGCCGACTCTCGGGCCCGGCGGGCCACCCGGCTGCACCTGGAGCGGGGCGGCGGGCCGGAGGAGAGCATCGAGCTCGGGCCGGACGACTACGTGTTCGTCACCAACGGCTCAATGACCGCCGACACCACCTACGGCGATCGCGACACCGTGCCCGAACTGATCCGCGACAAGCACGACGGGTCCTGGCGCCTGTGGCAGATGCTGGCCAAGAAGGCCGGCGACTTCGGCCGGCCCAACGCTTTCTGCGGCAACATCGACGAATCCAAGTGGGAATCGTTCACCCTGACCATGACCGGGCGCACGCTGCTTGACCGGATCTCGCAGTACACCGGCAACCGGCCGGGTGAGGGCGCGCTGATGACCTGGAAGGACTCGCGTTGGCTGCTGTCCATCGTGGTGCCCGCCCAGCCGCACTTCGCCAACCAGGAACCCGGCCTCTACACCTTGTGGGGGTACGCGCTGTTCGGCGACATCACCGGTGACTACGTCGAGAAGACGATGGATGAGTGCACCGGCGCCGAGATCCTGGACGAACTGCTCGGGCACCTCGGCTTCGAGGACATCGACAACCACGTCCGGCGCACTACGAAGATCACCACTGTGCAGATGCCGTACATCGACGCCCAGTTCCAGCGCCGGGTGGTCGAGGACCGCCCGCTGGTGGTGCCCGAGGGCGCGCAGAACTACGCGTTCCTCGGCCAGTTCACGGAGATCCGCGGCGGCGTCATCTTCACGGTCGAATACTCCGTGCGCAGCGCCATGATGGCCGTGTATCACCACTTCGGCGTCGACAAGGAGATTCCGCCGATCTACCACGGCCTGGCCGACCCCAAGGTCGCCTGGTCGGCCCTGCGCACCGCCTTCGCCTGATCCGAAGGCGGGGTAAAGCGAAACGCCCGTGCCACGCATAGTGCGTGACACGGGCGTCGACCGCCGGGCGAATGCCGGAGCGGTTGGGTGCTTACAGGGGACGAATGTTCTCCGCCTGCGGGCCCTTCTGGCCCTGCGTGACGTCGAACTCGACCTTCTGGCCCTCGAGCAGCTCACGGTAGCCGCCGGCGTTGATGTTCGAGTAGTGGGCGAAGACGTCGGCGCCGCCACCCTCCTGCTCGATGAAGCCGAAGCCCTTTTCCGCGTTGAACCACTTCACGGTGCCAGTAGCCATATAAAATCTCCTTCGAAAACTGTGTAAAAACTCGCGTTTCGCGAATTCCGCGTCGCCGCGATGATGACCCGTTCGGGAAATGACCCGAAAAACAAAATGCACCTGTCGATTACAACCGGCAGGCGCACACAAAAAAGTTTATGGGAACCACAACTGCAACTGATGTCAGTCTAGCAGGTTTCCGGGCGCCGACTGATCAAGTCCGCGCCCGAAGACCCTCGGCGTGCCTCAGGATGTGCTCGTGCATTGGTAAAGGGACTGGTCAGTGCTCCCGCCGTAGGCCGATGCCGAAATCTTGGTACAGGAAGAAGTCACCCAGGAGGCGATGGACGAATCCGTGCTACCGGTGCTTGCGCCGGGGCCGCCGAGCCTGCCGCCTTGACCCGCCCCGCTGCCGGAGAGCAGGAAGAAGCGCAGGTCACCCTGGGCGACCAGCTGCTTGACCCGGGCCAGGGTGGGCTCGGGAACCGAGCCGCTGAACCCGCCCATCGGTAGGAAGGCTTGGCCGGTGGCGGTGATGTACGGCGCGGCGGTGGTCCACGACTCGGTGGCGGCGACGAACTCCGCGCCGTCCTGGTGGGCGAGGAGGTAGTCGTCGAGGCTTTGCTCGGCGGAGGTGAGCGTGGCGGTGCCGGTCATCCCGCCTGGTCCGCCCGCGCCGATCGCGCCTCCTGCTCCGCCGCCCATGCCGCCGCCTGGCCCGGCCGAGGCGTTGAACGCGCTGCCGCCGTAGGTCGAGTCCAGCACCGAGGCGGCCCAGGCGCCTGGCGTGACCAGCATCGCCATGACGCCGGCGACCATGCTCCCGATCAGAATCCTGTGACGGATCCGGGTGGAGAACCTGGCGATCACGAGAGCCAGTATGGAAATCACTGCCAGGACGACGACGACCGGGACGAGCCAGGGCAGGAAGTCCGAGTAGCCCGCGGAGAGGTGGAGCGTCCAGGCGGTCTCGGCGGCGATCGCCAACGGCAGGGCCCAGACTGCGCGTCCTTCGCGGTAGGCGCGCCAGAGCAGGACGATGCCTGCGGCCGAGAGCGCGGCGATGGCAGGCGCGAGTGAGGCCAGGTAGGCGGTGTGAGGCAGAGTCATCTTGCTGAAGATCACGCCGTAGGTGGCCAGCCACAGTCCCCAGAAGAGAAATCCGCCGCGGATCTGGTCGGTGCGGCCCCGGCGTCGGTTCCAGGCGAAACCGAAGATCAGTGAGAGCAGCGCGAGCGGGTAGAGCCAGCCGATCTGTGAACCGTAGTCGGTGCCGAGCAGTTTCGTCCAACTCTGTGTACTGCCGAAACCGCCGCTTCCGCCGCCGAACGCTGCGGGTATTGTGCCCCCGGCCCCGGGGAAGCCGTTGCTGCCAGAGCCGCCGGGGAAGCCGGAGCCGCCAGGGAAGCCTGCGCCTCCGGGGAATCCGCCGCCACCTGACTGCCCGCCTGGCGCGCCGGTGCCACCCGCGTGTGTGCCTGCCGTGCTCGATCCGCCGAACATCGAGGCGACCGAGCCGGGTACGTTGATGCCGAAGCGCTCCAATCCGTTGTACCCGAAGACCATCGCGAACGCGCTGTTGTCGGTGCTTCCGTCGACGTACGGCCGGTCGTTGGCAGGTGTGACGGTGAAGAGCATGATCCAGGACAGTGACACCGCGAGCATGACCGTGCCGGCCACGGCCAGATGCGCGAGACGCTTACGTACCGGGGCCGGAGCGACGACCAGGTAGGCGATCGCGAGTGCGGGCAGCACCATCCACGCCTGGAGCATTTTCGCCTGGAAGCCGACGCCGACCCAAACCCCGGCCCAGATCAACGAGCGCAGCCGTGCCTCGGAGACCGCGCGCTGGAAGGAGTCGGCAGCCAATACCAGGCACATCGTGAGCAGTCCGTCCTCCATCGGGTGGCCGAACATGGAGGCGAGAATCGGGGTGAAGGTGAAGATCCCGGCTGCGAGCAGCCCGGCCGGCACTCCCATCCAGCGCCGCACCACGCGGTACATGGCGAGCACGGAGATGACGCCCTCGATCACCTGGGGCAGGGTGAGCGACCATTCGTGGAAGCCGAAGATCCGGGCGGAGAGCGCCTGCGGTGCAAAGGATCCGGCGAGCTTGTCGATGGTGATGGTGGCCTTCGGGTCGAGCGCGCCGTAGAAGAAGGCCTTCCAACTCACCGACATGCTCTTGACCGCGACCGAGTAGAAGTACGCGTACCCGCTGTCGGCGATGTTCCAGGCGTAGAGCACGGCGGCCAGCACGGCGATGCCGAGTAGGACCGGGCGCGCCCAGGCCGGCTGGTCCTCGGGCGAGCGCCAGAATCTCAGCCTGCGCGCGCTGAAGCGGGGGTCCGTCCGGATGCGTGCTGGGTTGTCTTCTGCGGTCGAGATATCGGTCGCGGACACGCGGATACTCCTCGGCATTCGGGGGCAAGCCCGGATCTATCAGTACCCGAATGATTTCGGAGCTCTCTGAGTCGCCGTTGAGGCCTGAATGAGAAATCCGTGAGGACGCGGGTGGAGTGGGAGGTGCTCAGCTGGAAGCCGGGGTGGAGCCGTCGGTGGCGGTGCTTGAGCCGCACACCGTGGATATGTAGTTGTCCGTGGGCGCTATCGGAGCCCAGGCGGCGTCGACGGCGCTCTGGCTGTTCTGGACCTCGGCGTCGGCCAGGGCCGGCTCGTCGGCCAGGAAGAACGCGCTCTCGGCCGAGAGCGCGGCCGCCAGGGTCGGGTCCACGGCCTGGCTGGACCCCGACTGCAGGGCTTCGCCGAAGGCGTCCAGGCCCTGGGTCGCCACGGTGGCGTTGGTGGCCGGAGCGGCGAGAAGCAGGGTACTGGCGGCGTTGTAGTCGGTGCACCCCGGGTCGGTGGACAGGGAACCCTCCGCGGCGTTGCTCGGCGGGGAGAAGGTGACGACCGGTACCCCGCCTCTGCTCGTCGGAGCTGCGGTCGTCGGGGCCGAGGTTGTGGGCTGGCCGGTGCTGGGGCCCACGGACGGTCCGGCGGAGTTGGACGGGCCCGCCTGGTTACCTGTTCCGCTGTTCCCCGATCCCGAGGTCAGGAGGTAGCCGCCCACGCCGAGGGCCACCACGACGGCGGTCGCGACCAGGCCGATGATCAGCCCATTGTTCTTCTTTCCGGCACCGGCCGGCGGCTGCCCGCCGTAGTACTGCTGCTGCGGGTAGCCCGGCTGCGGCGGTGCTCCGTAGGGCTGCCCGAACTGGCCCCCCGCATTGTCGTAGGGGTTCGCGTAGGGAGCGTTCGGCTGGTCGTAGGGGCCGGGCGCCGAAGGTCCGTAGGGTTGGGTGGGGGCCCCGGGCACGCTGTCCCAGGGGCCGGCCGGCGCACCGAACTGCCCCAGCGGATCCGGGTTCGCCCCGTAGGGCGGCTGCGGATACTGCGGCTGGCCCGGCTGGCCGTAAGGAGCCTGCTGAGATGGGTCCTGCTCCGGTTGCCCGTAAGGATAATTCGGGTCTGGCGGATACGACATGGTGCGCCCCCCTCAGGACGGACCGCGACCCTCGTGTGGGCCTCGTGTCGGCGTCATGGTAGCAAAGCGAACACTCGTCGGATAAGTCCCCGAGCTGGGGTCAAATGCGCTGGGCCGGCCGACCGGGGAGGCGGCCGGCCCAGGAAAGTGGCGCCCGGGCCGTGGCAGCGGTCAGGCGGTCAGGTAGATCTCGCCGGCCTTGACCGTGATCGGCTCGGCGGGCAGCGGCCTGGGGGCGGGGCCGGCCTGGACCGATCCGTCCTTGATGCTGTAATGGCTGCCATGACAGGGGCACTCGATCAGGCCATTGACGACCTGGTTGACCTGGCAGCCCTGGTGGGTGCAGGTGGAGCTGAACGCCTTGAACGTGCCCGCGGTCGGCTGGGTGACCACGACCTGCTGCGCGCTGAAGATCATGCCGCCGCCGACCGGGATCTGCGAGGTCGTGCCCAGCGCCGTTTCCGTGGGCGTCTGCCCGGCTGCCGAGGTGGGTGCGCCGCCTGCCGAGCCCGCCGAGCCGGCCGTGTTCTGCCCGCCGGTGGCGGCGGGGGTCGCTGAGCTGCTGCAGGCGGCGAGACCCACGCCCATGGCGCCGGCCACCCCGGTCAGGCCGGCCACGCGTAGCAAGGTGCGCCGGTCGCTGGACGGTCCCGTTGCCGGGCCGGGCAGATGCGCTTCCACATCAGTGGGCTGGTGTGTCATGGAGAGCTCCCTTTCAGGCGCATGGTTGTGCGCATTCTCGACCGGCGACGGTGGGTACTGCCGGTGCCTTAGGCACGGAGTGCGGAGAGATCCCGTTCAATGGTCAGGGAGTTGTTATGAAAGCGTTATCGACCATGGCTCGCGAGTGGATCGTGAGCGGGCGAACAAGAAGCGGGCGGGGGGGGTTTGCAAACAAAAAAAAACCCCCCCCC
>Ga0302314_10014125_pt1 | contig 13674 bp, 8 predicted proteins | sample III_Palsa_N2_3_FD_200533 | JGI IMG/M metagenome (GOLD analysis project Ga0302314, IMG submission 200533) | Peat permafrost microbial communities from Stordalen Mire near Abisko, Sweden - III_Palsa_N2_3 | ecosystem: Environmental > Terrestrial > Soil > Palsa > Peat permafrost | place: Sweden... | reverse complement strand
TCCAGCCGTTGCGAGCGCGCCCGCCGCGACGGCCCCCTCGGGTCCGATTCCACTCGGCACGGCGCCTAATTATCACGCCATCGTCGTCCAAAACCGCGGCTCCGTCGTCGGCATCACGGTCGCGGGCGAGCTCAAGGCGGCTGCCGAGCAGCAGCAGCCATTCGGCAATGCCAATCCATTCGGCGACGACGACAACAATCCCTTCTCACAGTTTTTCCGTCAGATGCCGCACCCGCACGGGAACCCCACGCCCATGCATGCGCAGGGTTCCGGTTTCGTCGTGAGCTCCGACGGCCTGATCTTGACCAATGCGCACGTCGTGGATGGTGCGAAAGAGGTCACCGTCAAGCTGATGGATCATCGCGAGTACAAGGCGAAGGTGCTCGGCACGGACAAGACCAGCGATATCGCGGTGCTGAAGATCGACGCCCACGGCCTGCCGGCGGTGCGCCTCGGTAACTCCGACCAGCTCGGCGTCGGCGATTACGTGCTCGCGATCGGTGCTCCGTTCGGTCTCGAGGAGACCGCCACGGCCGGCATCGTGAGCGCGACGGGCCGTTCGCTGCCGGGCGACGGTGCGGTGCCTTTCATTCAGACGGACGCCGCGGTCAACCCGGGCAATTCGGGCGGACCGCTGTTCGATTCGACGGGCGCCGTCGTTGGCATCAATTCGCAGATCTACACGAACTCGGGCGGCTACCAGGGTGTCTCGTTCGCCATTCCCATCAACCTCGCGCAAGGGGTCGAGCAGCAGATCGTGAAGACCGGCAAGGTCGAGCACGGCCGGCTCGGTGTGGAGATTCAGAACGTCAATCAGTCGCTCGCGGAGTCCTTCAAGCTGAGCACCCCGGAGGGCGCACTCGTGGCCCAGGTCGTGCCGGATAGCGCGGCCGCTCGGGCGGGCATCAAGCCGGGAGATGTGATCCTCAAGTTCAACGGATCGCCGATCGCCGATTCCGGATCGCTCTCGGTGCGTGTCAACGCCACGGCGCCCGGCGAGAAGGCGACTCTCGACATCATGCGTGACGGCAAGCCGATGACCGTCAACGTAACCATCGGCTCGGTGAGCAGCGCCACGGTGGCGAAGAACGGTGAAGCAACTCCTGAAGGGTCGCACCTCGGGATGAAGCTGCGTCCGCTCACGCCGGATGAGCGCAGCCAGGCGGGCGTATCGGGCGGCCTGGTCGTACAGGAATCGAGCGGTCGAGCGGCCGAGGCGGGCATCCAGGAAGGCGACGTCGTGCTATCGGTCAACGGCACGCCGGTGACCAGCGTCGAGCAGCTGCGCAGCCTCGTGCAAGGGCACGGCAATCAGGTGGCGCTGCTCATTCAGCGCGGCGACACCCGCATTTTCGTGCCGGTCGGCCTGGGCTAAGCGCTCCGCCGATCCCTCACGTTTCTTGTCCATGTGCCGGCCTGCCGTCGTAAAGACTGCAGGCCGGCCTCTTTTTCGGCTATAAGATCGGGGGATGAGGCTTCTCGCCACTTTCGCGCTCATCGCCTATTGCTCATCGAGTTTCGCGGAACCCGCTCCCCTCCAACTTCCCCCGGCGCCGGGTCCGGCCACCGGACTCGCCGATTCGGCGGCGTTGCGCGCCACCGTCTTCGGCACACCGCCGCAGGATATCGCCCCCCTTCCCGAATCCGTGCCGATGCTCGAGATGGATCTTGCGTTGCCGTGGAGGCGGCCTGTCCCGCAGATCTTCTGGTTCGATAAGCGGCTGCGGGTATGGTTTTCGGCACAGAAGAAGCCCGCGCCCCTCGCCATCATCATCTCGGGTACGGGGAGCGATGCCAACACATCGAAGCTCTCGGTGTTGCGCGCGGTGCTCTACGGGGCCGGCTATCACGTTCTCACCATGCCCTCGCCGACGTTCCCGGGTTTCATCGTGTCCGCCTCCACCACGGGTGTCGCAGGCGATTTCATGCAAGACGGCCAGGATCTGTACGCCGCATTAGGCGAGGTCGTTGCGCACCTGCCCAGGAAGACTCAGATCACCGATGTGCACATACTCGGCTACAGTCTCGGCGGAGCGAATGCGGCCATCGTCAAGTCGATCGACGCTGCCGAGCACAAGTTGCACATTCATCGAGCGGTGATGATCAACCCCCCCGTCAGCCTGTTTGCCACGATCGGCCGGCTCGACAAGCTTTACGCAGTCTCGCTCGGCAACGGCGATGCCGGCATCGAGCGCTTTTACCAGCAGCTCTACGCAGCGCTCGCCAATGCCTACCGCGCGAGCGGACGGGTCGAGCTCGACGAGGACTTCCTGCTGGGCGCTGCCGCCGCCGTGTTGAAGACCGATGCACAGTTCTCCGCCGCCATTGCGCTCTCCTTTCGCATAGCGCTCTCGAACGTTTTTCTCGCCGGGGACATGTATTCGGGCGCCGGGGTGGTCATCGATCCCGCTCATCCGCCCAAGGTCGGCGATTCGCTGGAAGAGACTGCGCGCGTATTGCGCAGCAAGACGTTTGCCGAGTATTTCACTCGCATCTTCGCCCCTTACTACATCAAGCGGCGGCCGAACGGCACGGTCGACTCGCTCATCGCGCAGAACCGGCTCGAGATCATCGGCGATCAGCTGCGCTCGGACGCCGACTATTATTGCCTGACCAACAGCGACGATCTGATCCTCGATAAAGCGGAGCTCGCTTGGCTCAAAAAAACCCTGGATACGCGCATCGCGGTCTACGATCACGGCGGGCATCTGGGTAATCTCGGCGACCGGCAACAGGCGGCGGACCTGCTCGCCATGCTGGACGGGCGATGGGAGCGGGCGCACTGATGCGGCGCGCCGCGCGGATCGCATGCGCGTTCGCGGCGCTCGCGCTCGCGGGGTGCGCGAGCGAAGTGCAATTCCACCGCTGGCCGGCGGAGACGCCGGCGGATAACAACAAGGCGGACATCGCGCGCATGCAAGGCGTGCAAGCCGCCGCCGCGGCGTCGTCGAAGCCCGTCGCTCCCGCGCCGGAGCAGGCGGCGAGCGCGGCCGAGCCGGCGGCGCAGCCGGTCACGCCCGACGATGCGCCGTCCCTCCTGACCTACGACCCATGGGGACGGCTCAACCGGTTCACGTATCGATTCAACACCCGGTTCGACGAGGCCATCTTTCTGCCGGTGGCGAACGGCTACCGGCGGCTCGTGCCCTCGCCGCTGCGCGCCGGCGTGCACAACTTCTTTGCCAACCTCACCGAGATCGACAGCACGATCAATTACACGCTGCAGGGGCGGCTGCACCGGAGCGTGCGCAGCCTCGGCCGGTTCGTGATCAACACGACGCTCGGGATCGGGGGATTGTTCGACGTCGCAGATAAGCTGGTGCACCTGCCCTACGAGCCGACGGGCTTCGGCACTACCCTCGCAAAGTGGGGCATGCACCCCGGTCCCTATCTGGTCATTCCTCTCTACGGCCCTTCGACGTTCCGCGAGGGTGTCGGCCTCGGGGTCGATTACGTCACCTTGTACGAGATCAATCTCGCCGATCTGTACCGGGGGGACCAATCCTGGGGGCTCGGCGTCGCGAACGCCGTCGATCAGCGTGCCAACATCGATTTTCGCTATTATTCGACCGGATCGCCTTTCGAGTACGAGACCATTCGATTCCTCATCGTACGCAAGCAGTTGATCGAGGACGCGGGGCTGCACAAATCCAAGCCGCTGCCGAAGTCCAATCCCGAGGAGCCGGCCGGCAAGTGAGTCCCGCCTTCCGCATCCGCTGGCGCATCTTCTCGTTTCTTTTCGGGTTCGGCTTCCTCGCTTACATCCAGCAAAAGACCATCACCGTGGCCGCGGAACCGATGATGCCGGCTCTCGGTTTGAGCCAGCAGCAGATCAGCTTCATCGAGCAGGCGTTCGTCATAGGCTATGCCATTTTCCAGATGCCGGGCGGTGTGCTCGGGCAGCGCTTCGGCGCGCGCCTCACCTTCGTGGTGATCGGCCTGGTCGCCTTCGCGGCTACCATTGCGACGCCCATCGTGCCGGGGTTCTTGAGCGGCACGGCGCTGTTCTTGGCGCTTTACGGCGCTCAGCTCGTTCTCGGTCTCTCCCAGGGGGCCATTTTCCCGGTGTCGGCCGGCGTGTTCGAGGCGTGGTTTCCACCGCGGCGCTGGGCGTTCGTACAGGGACTGCAGACCATGGGACTGAACTTCGGCCTGGCGCTGACACCGCCGCTCATCGTCACGCTCAGCCTATGGGTCGGCTGGCGGCAGGCGCTCGTCTGGACCAGCATGCCGACGCTCGCGCTCATCGCGCTCTGGGGTTGGTACGGCCGCAATACACCGCGCGAGCATCCGTCGATATCGCACCAGGAGCTCGAGGAGATCGGCAGCCCGCCCAAGGCGCATTCCTCGATCACGTTGCGACAGCTCCTGCCGCTGATCGGCAATCGCAACGTGCTGCTCTTGTTCTTCTCCTACATGTGCATGAACTACACGTTCTATTTGCTCTCGAACTGGGTGTTTCTGTATTTGGTTCAGGAGCGCCATTTTTCCACGCTCGACAGCAGCTGGCTCGCCGTGGCGCCGCCGCTTGCGGCGGCGGTGGGCGCGGGATTGGGCGGTATTGCGACCAGTCTGCTCGCACAGCGGTTCGGCAATCGCTGGGGCTATCGCATCGTGCCCTTATGTGCGATGACGTCCGCAGCGCTACTCTTGCTGCTCGCGGTCAACGCCGCGAATCCTTATTTCGCGCTGACCGCGCTGTCGTTGTGCTTCTTGGCGGTGGAGCTCACGGAGGGACCGTTTTGGGGCGCGGCGATGATGGTTGGCGAGGGAGACAGCATGGCAGTTTGCGGATTCATGAATACGGGCGGGAATCTCGGCGGCATCATCGGCTTGCCGATCGTCGGCTATTTCACCGAGCGCCATAACTGGCATACCGCGTTCTTCATCGGCGCGGGCTTCGCCCTCGTAAGTGCCGCGGCGTGGCTTGCCGTTCGCCTCACCGGCCCGGCGGAGACAGCCGCTGCTGCGCTCGCCCCGCAAGCGGCAAGCGCATGAAAACCGTCGTCGTGACCGGGGCTGCTCAAGGCCTGGGATACGCCGCCGCGGCGCTCCTGGCTCGGCACGGATATCGCGTCGTGCTGACGGACTTGAAGCCGCTCGATGCGCACGTGCGGCAATTGCAAGAGACCGGTGCGCAGGCGGTCGGCATATCGGGGGACGTGGCCTCGGAGCCTTTCGTGCACGAGCTCGCCGAGCGTCTCGCCCGCGACTACGGCGCGGCCGATGCGCTGGTCAACAATGCCGGCATCAGTCTGATCGCTCCCGCCGAGAGCACCTCGGCGCAGCAATGGCAGCAGGTGATGAACGTCAACCTGTTCGGACCGTTTCTCCTGTGCAAATACTTGGGCGCGCAGATGTTGTCGCGCGGCCGCGGCAGCATCGTCAACGTCGCCTCGGTCGCGGGCCTCTCAGGGATCGCTCACCGGAGCGCTTACAACGCCTCGAAGCACGGACTGATCGGCTTGACGCGGACATTGGCCGCGGAGTGGGGCGGCCGCGGCCTGCGGGTCAATGCGGTGTGCCCCGGCTGGATCAAGACCGAAATGGATGTCGCGGATCAGGGCGGCGGCGCCTATTCGGATGCCGACATCGTGAATCGCGTCCCCATGGCGCGCTTTGCGAGCGCGGACGACGTGGCCCAAGCCATCGCCGTGCTGCTCGATGATGAGCGTTCCGCATTCATCAATGGAGTCGCGTTGCCCGTCGACGGCGGCTGGACCGCGGACGGTGGCTGGGAGAGTTTGCGGGTGGGCACCCGGAGCTGACGCCGTGTGGTTGCAAGAAACCTCCCCGCGCGAGCGCCATACTCTGATCGCTGCGGGCCTGGGCTACGGCCTCGACGGCTTCGATTTCATGATCTACAGCTTCATCATCCCGACGCTGCTCGCGCTGTGGCACATGAGCAAGGCGCAGGCGGGCTACATCGCGGCGGGATCACTGATCACATCGGCCGTCGGCGGATGGGCCGCGGGCGTCCTGGCCGACCGCTATGGCCGGGTGCGGGTCCTGCAGTGGACCGTGGCCTGGTTCGCCGCGTTCACGTTCCTGAGTGGTTTCACGCATTCCTATGCCGCGCTCTATGTCACGCGCGCGCTCCAGGGTCTGGGGTTCGGCGGCGAATGGGCGGTCGGCTCGGTGCTGATCGCCGAGACCCTCCCGGCTCGCCATCGCGGCAAGGCCGCCGGCCTCGTACAGAGCGGTTGGGCGATCGGCTGGGCGGCGGCGGCGCTCGCGTATGGGGGTTTGTACGCGGTGATGCCGGCCGAGATCGCCTGGCGCGTGCTCTTCTGGCTCGGCATCGCCCCGGCGCTCCTCATCGTCTATGTGCGCCGGCGGGTGGCGGAATCCCCGGTGTATATCGGTGTGCGAGAGCGAGCCGCCGGAGCGCACTTTCTGGATATTTTCACCCCGCCGCTTTGCCGCACGACCGGGCTCGCGAGCCTGTTGTGCGCCGGGATGATGGGGGCGTACTACACGGTGAACTTCTGGCTGCCGACGTATCTTTCGACTGAGCGGCATTTGTCCGCCGGCGGCACCACGGGCTATCTGTTGGTCCTGATCGCCGGCTCGTTCGCCGGTTATCTCACCGCGGCGTGGCTGTCCGATGCGCTCGGCCGGCGGCGCTGCTTCATGCTGTTCGCCGCCGCCGGTGCCGTCCTCGTCCTCAGCTACACCTGGGTGACGTTGAGCGATGGCGAGATGCTGGCGCTCGGGTTTCCGCTGGGATTTTTCCAGTCGGGAATATTTTCAGGCATGGGGGCGTATCTTTCCGAGCTGTACCCGAGCAACGTGCGCGGTTCCGGACAAGGCTTCGCCTACAGCTCGGGCCGTGCGGTGGGAGGGCTGTTTCCGGCCCTCGTCGGTGCTGCGAGCGCCCACGCATCGCTCGCGGCCTGCATCGGTGCGGCAACCGCGGCGGGCTATGGCTTGGTCATCGCCGCCGCCTGGGTCCTGCCCGAGACGCGCGGACGGGTGTTGACCCCTTGAGCGGGCCACGCCCCGCTCGCTGGCAATTCTGGGTGGACCGAGGAGGCACGTTCACGGATATCGTGGCGCGCGCGCCGGACGGTGGGCTATCGACGCTGAAACTGCTCTCGGAAGATCCCACGCATTACGAGGATGCGGCGGTTGAGGGCATTCGGCGCATCCTGGGGCTGCGCAGCGGCGAGGTCATCTCGCCCGCGCAGGTCGAGTCGGTGAAGATGGGCACCACCGTCGCCACGAATGCCTTGCTCGAGCGGCGCGGCGAGCCCACGGTGCTGGTCACCACCCGCGGATTCCGCGACGCCCTGCGTATCGCAACGCAGGCGAGGCCGCGGCTGTTCACGCGGCACATCGTGCTGCCGCAGCTTCTCTATGCGAGCGTGATCGAGGCCGACGAGCGCGTGGATGCGCGCGGCGGCCTCATCGCCGCGCTCGACGGCGGCGCGCTCGAGCGTGCTCTCGAGCGCGCCCATGACGCGGGGCTGCGCGCTTGCGCGATCGTCTTCTTACATTCCTATCGGGCGCCGGTTCACGAGCTCGAGGCCGAGGCGTTGGCGCAGCGCGTAGGCTTCACCCAGATATCGGTGTCGCATCGGGTGAGTCCGCTGATGAAGCTCGTACCGCGCGGCGATACGACCGTGGTGGATGCCTATCTCTCGCCCATTCTGCGCCGCTATGTCGAGCGCGTCGCCGCGCAGATGCCGGGGGTGCGCCTCTTGTTCATGCAAAGCTCCGGCGGCCTCACCGAAGCGGGGCGATTCCAAGGGAAGGATGCGATCTTGTCGGGCCCGGCCGGCGGGATTGTCGGCATGGCCGAATGCGCGCGTGCGGCAGGGCATGCCCGGTTGATCGGATTCGATATGGGAGGCACCTCGACCGACGTGAGTCATTACGCGGGCGAGTACGAGCGCGTCTTCGACACCGAGGTGGCGGGTGTGCGCGTGCGCGCTCCCATGATGAGCATTCACACCATTGCGGCGGGCGGAGGATCCATCATCCGCTTCGACGGTTCGCGTCTGCGCGTCGGCCCTGAATCCGCCGGCGCCGATCCAGGGCCCGCGTGCTATCGCCGCGGCGGCCCGCTCACCATCACCGATGCCAACGTGCTGCTCGGACGCATTCATCCGGAGCATTTTCCCAAGGTGTTCGGCCCGGACGGCCGGCAGCCGCTCGATCGAGCCGAAGTGGAGCTGCGCTTCGGCGAGCTTGCGCAGCGCATGAGCGCGAATGCAGGCGTCGCCGTCGCCCCCGAGCAGGCCGCCGCGGGCGCGCTGCGCATCGCGGTCGGCAGCATGGCGAACGCCATCAAGCGTATCTCCGTGGCACGCGGCTATGACGTGACACGCTACACCTTGCAATGTTTCGGTGGAGCGGGCGGCCAGCACGCCTGCCAAGTGGCGGATGCGCTCGGCATCGAGCATATCTTCTGTCATCCACTCGCCGGTGTGCTGTCGGCGCTCGGCATGGGGCTCGCCGACCAGATCGTCATGCGCGAGGAGACTCTCGAGAGCGTGCTGACCCCCGCCGGAATTGCCGAGGCGCGGCGGCTCGCCGGCCGCCTCGCGCAGCAAGGGGACGCAGCGCTCGCGGCCCAGGGCGTGCCCGTGGAACGCGTGCACCGCAAGGCGCGGCTCATGATCCGCTATCAGGGCACGGACACCGCATTGTCTTGCGAGCTGCCCGGGGCACGCCAGCCCGGGGCACGCCAGCCCGCAGGCGACGATGTGACCGCGGTGCGCACCGAGTTCGAGGCCGCTTATCAGCGCCGCTTCGCTTTTTTGATGCAGAGCCTCGATCTGGTGATCGAGGCGGTGACGGTGGAATGTACCGGCGCCGGGGAGCGCGCGCAGCTGAGTCCCGGCGCGCCGCGGGTGTCTGCGCCTGCGTCTGCGTCGGCGCCTGCATCGGCATCTGTATCTGTATCTGTATCTACCTCGGCCGTGGACATGTATTGCCTGGCGGACGATGAGCCGCCCGGTTGGCGCCGCGGCCGGCTGCTCGATGGCGAGACTCTCGCCGCAGGCGCCGCAATCGACGGGCCCGCGATCATCGCGCAGCGCAACGCCACCATCGTGGTCGAGCCGGGCTGGCGCGCCCGCCTCACGGAGCTCGGCAACCTCGAGCTCAATCGAACGCGCGCGCGGCCTACCGCCCGGGCGGTAGGCGCCCAGGCTGATCCCGTGATGCTCGAAGTGTTCAACAATCTATTCATGAACGTCGCAGAGCAGATGGGCCTCGCGCTGCAGAACACCGCTCACTCGGTGAATATCAAGGAGCGGCTGGATTTCAGCTGTGCCGTGTTCGATGCGCACGGCAATCTCATCGCCAACGCGCCGCACATGCCCGTCCATCTGGGCTCGATGAGCGAATCGATCCGCACCGTCATCGCGGCGAATCCAGAGCTCGCGCCGGGCGAGGCGTATGTGCTGAACGATCCCTATCGGGGCGGTACGCATTTGCCGGATATCACGGTGATCACGCCCGTGTTCCTCGGCCTCGATGCGCCCGCGGGCACCCGCGAGCGGGCTGCGCCGAGTTTTTTCGTGGCATCGCGCGGCCATCACGCCGATGTGGGCGGGACTACCCCGGGCTCCATGCCGCCATTCTCCACATCGATCGAAGAGGAGGGCGTGCTGATAGACAACTTCAAGCTGCTCGATGCGGGGCGGCTGCACGAGAAAGAGCTGCTCGACCTGCTGACGCGCGGGGCGTACCCCGCGCGCAATCCTGCACAGAATCTCGCCGACCTCAAGGCGCAGATCGCCGCGAACGAGAAGGGCGCGCAGGAGCTGCGCGCCATGGTCGCGCAGTTCGGAGCCGATACGGTGGCGCGCTACATGGGTCATGTGCAGGACAACGCCGAAGAGTGTGTGCGCCGCGTGATCACGGCCTTGAGCGACGGCGAGTTCGCGCTCACGCTCGATAACGGAGCGCGCATCTGTGTCGCCGTGAGCGTGGATGCCGCGCGGCGCGCTGCGCGCATCGATTTCACCGGGACGAGCGCGCAGCTGCCCAACAACTTCAACGCGCCTCGTGCCATCACGGTGGCCGCGGTTCTATACGTCTTTCGAACGCTGATCGATGACGACATTCCGCTCAACGCGGGATGTCTGAAGCCCCTCGAGATCATCGTGCCGGAGGGCTGCATGCTGAATCCCAAATCCCCGGCAGCCGTCGTTGCCGGTAATGTCGAGACTTCCACGTGCGTGACGAACGCGTTGTACGGCGCGCTGAAGGTGATGGCGGCGAGCCAGTGCACCATGAACAACTTCACCTTCGGAAACGGCCGCTATCAGTACTACGAGACCATCGCGGGCGGCTCCGGCGCGGGGCCCGGATTCGACGGCACCAGTGTCGTGCAAACTCACATGACGAACTCGCGGCTCACCGATCCGGAAGTGCTGGAATTCCGCTTCCCGGTGCGCTTGGAGTCGTACGAGATTCGCCCGGGATCGGGCGGCGCGGGCCGCTGGCACGGCGGCGACGGCGGGGTGCGGCGGGTGCGCTTTCTCGAGCCGATGACCGCCTCGATCTTGAGCAACGGGCGGGTCCGCGGCGCTTTCGGGATGGCGGGGGGAGAAGACGGGGCGCCTGGCGAGAACCGCATCGAGCGCGCGGATGGGCGGGTGGAGATCCTCGAGGCGATCGGCCAGAGCGAGATGGCGCCTGACGATGTTTTCGTGATCTCGACCCCGGGCGGCGGGGGTTACGGTCAGGGCCCCGGCGGGACACGCGGTTCTTGATCGGGTTACCATCGCTCGCCACGCACGCAATCGGAGTCTCGAGTCTCATGCGCAGCACCGCTTCCCCGACGATACGTCTGGACATTCGCGAGCACGTCGCGCACCTCACGCTCGCGCGTGCGGATGCCGCGAACACCATGAACCTGCAATTCGGCCGCGAGTTCGCGGCCGCCGCCTACGCCGTGCGCAAAAATTCCGACGTGCGCGCGGTGTTGCTACGGGGCGAGGGTAAGAATTTTTGCTTCGGCGGCGATTTGCGCGGCATGGTGGCGGCGGGCGGCGATGTGAATGCGTACCTGACCGAGCTCACCACCGATCTGCACGCGGGCCTCATGCATCTCGCCCGCGCCAATGCGCCGGTCGTGGCTGCCGTGCAGGGCACCGCGGCGGGAGCGGGCTTAGGTCTCGTGCTCGCAGCGGACCTGGCGATTGCCGGCAAGAGCGCGAAGTTCACGGCAGCCTATACGGCCGTGGGTCTCACGCCCGATGCGGGTGGCACGTTCTTGCTGCCGCGGGCCTTGGGCTACAAGCGGGCCATGGAGATGTTCATCACCAATCGGGTGCTCGATGCACAGCAGGCGCTCGACTGGGGCTTGATCAATCAGATCGTCGACGATGGGGAGCTTGCCGAGACTGCGGCCGCAATGGCCGCGCGCCTGGCGGCGGGTCCCTCGGGTGCGTTCGGCGCGGTGAAGCGTCTCCTCGCCGAGGCCGAGCCGGGGTGGGAGGCGCAGCTCGCTCGCGAGGGGCGCACCATCGCCGCTCGCGCCGAAACGGCGGAGGGCCGCGAGGGCATCGCGGCGTTTCTCGAGAAGCGCACGCCGAAATTCAGCTGAAGTCATCAAGACCCCGACCGGGATGCCCGGCGCCGGCTGCGGCTCGCGCGTAAAGGGACATGGTGCATGGTCGATCTACCGTAGCGTAGAACTCTACTTGACAGTAGAATCTACTCCAAAGTAGGATATCCATCTATTGATGGAGAGGCCATGAAAGCGGCGGACGACGAACTTGCGGAGGGGGCGGTCGCGTCCGCAGCGGCGGACTCCTCCCCGTGGCCCATGCGCAGCCCCCGCCAGCGCACGCGCGACGTCAAGCGCGAGGCGGTGATCAGGGCCGCTGCGCGGGCGTTCAGCGAACGCGGATATCACAACACCTCGCTCGACGAGATCGCGGCGGCGCTCAACGTCACCAAGCCCACGATCTACTACTACGTGGCCAATAAGGAACAGCTCCTGCTCGAGTGTATCCTCACGGGCCTCGAGCGCGTGCTCGAGCCTTTTCGCCGGCCGCGGCCTCCCGGGATGAGCGCGCGCGAGCAGCTCAACGCGACCATCCGTCACTACGCCCAGGCAATCGCCTCGGAATACGGCGGGTGCATGGTGCGGGCCGAGGATCTGGGGCTCGCGCCGGCCTCGCTCGCGCGCATCAAAAAGCTCAAGTCCGAGATCGATCACGCCATCCGGCAACTCCTCGAGGAGGGCGCGCGCGACGGCTCGGTCGACACCCATGATCCCAAGATGACCGCCTTCGCTCTGGCCGGAGCTCTCAACTGGATCGCGCACTGGTATCGCGAGAATCAGTCGATGACCGCCGCCGAGATCGCGGAGGCGTTCGTGCGCATTTTCAATCTCGGTCTGGCGCCGCGCGTCGACAGCGCGCAGCCTCAGGCGAGCGCCGCAGCGCGCCCGCGCCGCACGCCGCGCGGCGCGCGGCCGGTTCGCTTGAAACCCTGACCCCCGCCCTAGGAGCGAAATCATGAACGCCGTCTCCATCGCCGCAAAACCGGCCCCGTACACCCCCAAGAACAAGGTGCGGTTCGTCACGGCCACGTCGCTCTTCGACGGACACGATGCCTCGGTCAACATCATGCGCCGCATCCTGCAGGCCTCCGGCGCGGAGGTCATCCATCTCGGTCACAACCGCTCGGTGCAGGAGATCGTGAATGCGGCCTTGCAGGAGGACGTGCAAGGCATCGCGGTCACCTCTTATCAGGGCGGCCACGTCGAATTCTTCAAGTATATGGTCGACTTATTGCGCCAGAACGGCGGCGAGAACATCAAGGTGTTCGGCGGCGGCGGCGGCGTCATCGTCGCGAGCGAGATCCGCGAGCTGCAAGCCTACGGCGTGACGCGTCTTTACTCTCCCGAGGACGGCGCGAAGCTCGGCCTGCAGGGGATGATCGACGATGTGGTCCGCACGAGCGACTACGATCTGACGGCGCTCGCTCCGGCGGAGGGCGATGTGCTCGCGGCGCTGCGCTCGGGCGACCGCCGCCAGCTCGCGCGCATCATCACCGCGATCGAGAATCGCGCTTATGCCATGCGTGCCCGGCAGACACTGCTGCAGGCCGCGGCCGGCATCAAGATACCCGTGCTCGGCGTCACCGGCACCGGCGGGGCGGGCAAGTCCTCGCTCACCGATGAGCTGATTCTGCGGCTGCGGCTCGATCAGCAGGATCGCGCGCGGGTCGCGGTGATTTCGATCGATCCCTCGCGCAAGCGCACCGGCGGCGCTCTGCTCGGCGATCGCATTCGCATGAACGCCATCGATAGCGACCGGATTTTCATGCGCTCTCTCGCGACGCGCGATACCGGGACGGAGCTTTCCGCCGCGCTCCCGGAAGTGATCGCGTGCTGCAAGCTCTCCGGCTTCGATCTGGTGGTGGTCGAGACGTCCGGCATAGGGCAAGGCGAATCGGGGATCGTGCCGCTCGCCGATGTGTCGCTCTACGTCATGACGCCGGAGTTCGGCGCGGCCTCCCAGCTCGAGAAGATCGACATGCTCGATTTCGCCGATTTCGTGGCGATCAACAAGTTCGACCGCAAGGGGGCGGAGGATGCGCTGCGCGACGTGAGCAAGCAGTATCAGAGGAACCGCGGCCTATTTCAGCAATCGCCCGCGACCATGCCGGTGTTCGGCACCATGGCATCGCGCTTCAACGACG
>Ga0302314_10014124_pt1 | contig 13674 bp, 11 predicted proteins | sample III_Palsa_N2_3_FD_200533 | JGI IMG/M metagenome (GOLD analysis project Ga0302314, IMG submission 200533) | Peat permafrost microbial communities from Stordalen Mire near Abisko, Sweden - III_Palsa_N2_3 | ecosystem: Environmental > Terrestrial > Soil > Palsa > Peat permafrost | place: Sweden... | reverse complement strand
CGTTCGCAATGTCGAGGTCTGGGGTTCGATTCCCCACGGCTCCACCAAACCGATCGCGGAGAAACAAGGGCTTGGCCGAGCGATCGGCCGAGCCCTTTTTCGCTCGCGCCTGACGATTCTTTGTCGAATTCCGTCGGCAGGCTACGATCGAGCCCTACCGAGCGCGGGGTCGCAATGATCGCAGCTTGCCGCCTGATGTTCCGATATCCCCAATCGCTGTGGTCCGCCCGGCGAAACGCGCTCACGGCGCTATTGCTGTGCCTCCTTTTGACCGGCTGCATGCGGATCATGGACACCGTCGCCAGCGGCGATCTGTCCTCGCCGCCCGACGGCCCGGAAACGCCGGCCCGCTTCGGCAGCCCTTTCGAGCGCGTCGCGATCCCAAGCGGCCCATCCCGGCTGGTCGGGTCGCTGGTCACCGCCCCGACGGACTGTCGATCCCCCGCGGCGGTCCTGATTTTCCACGGGAGCGGGGAAACCGTTTCGGAATGGGCGAAGGCGCAGGCTTTCCTTTATGAGCACTGCGTCTCGTCGCTGGTCTTCGACTATCGCGGCAATGGCGACAGCGGCGGACGAGCAAGCTTCACGGCGATGGGGGAAGACGCGCAGGCGGCCTATCGCTTCGCCATCGATCGCCTGGGTCGGACCGGGCGATTCTATCTGCTCGGCCATTCGATGGGGAATGGCGTCATGCTGCCGCTCGCGGCATCCCTGGCGCAGCAGCCGGACGGGGTGATCGTGGCCAGCGCCTTTGCCTCGCTCAATGCCTTCATAGCCCGCCAGGGCTTTTTCTGGAGGATCTGCGCCTTCGTGATGCCGGAGATTTGGAACAATGTCGCCGCCGCCGGACGGGTCAAGGCGCCGCTGCTGGTCATCAACAGCGCCGCCGACAAGGTGATTCTGGTATCCGACGGCCAGGCGATCTTCGATGCGGCGAACCAGCCCAAATCGCTCGTGGTCTTGCAGGGCTTTCCCCACAACGCGATCTATCGGACGCCGAGCGAGGATTGGTGGCATCCGGTGCTGGCATTTATGGCATCCGTACCGGGCGGCTGACCATGCCGCCTGTCGGATCGCCCGTTCGTCCCATCCATCGCGGACGACGGCGATCCAGCCCTTTTTCATCGCAGGCTTGTCGCCGCGAAAGCGCTATACAGTTCACTCGGTCCAACGACACTGCCCGACCAGGGCTGGCCGACCGGGTAGGAACGAGCGCCTTATCGATGACCGATGCCGATGATTTCCGCGCCAAGCTGCAGGCCCCGCCGCTGTTGAAGCTGTTCGATTATTGGCAAAGCCTGCGCGTCGGGCGGACCATGCCGCTCTGGTCGGACATCAAGCCCGAGAACATGGCGATCGCGCTGCCCCATGTCTGGGCCTGGCGCGTCAGCGAGGCGGACGGGGTCCGGCTGCGGCTGGTCGGCGAGAGCATCTATCAGGCGATGAGCCGCGACCTGCGCGGCAAGACGCCGGAGGAGCTGCATCCCTACCCGACCGGCGCGCAGATCCGCGACCGGCTGTTGAAGGTCGCGCGCCTGCCGGCGGCCAATGCCACGGTCGGCGACATCTTTCACGACGCCGAACAGATCGGTACCGGCGCGCGCGTGTCGCTGCCCTATGCCGACGGCAACGGCGGCCTGGGCGTGATCGGCGCGTCGGTTTTGGTGCCGCTGCCGGACCCGGCGACCGGCCAGCCGCGGCTGGTCAATCCCAAGGCATTCTTCGTCCTGCGTGGCGAGGAGACCTGGCTACCGCTCGGCCCCGGCGCAGCTTAAGGCCGTCCGCCGCCCCCTTTTTCTCAGGGTGGTTCGCGCGCTATGATCCGGCCATGACCGGCACTCCTCCCCCCGCTCGCGGCGCGTTCGACGGCGCCATCGACCAGGCCTCGACCCTCGGGCAGCTGGAGGCGATGGCGGGGCTCACGCCCGAGACCCGGGTCGCGTTCTGGCTGGAGTACGCCAACATCGAAAACGAGGCCGAACGGTTGGCCGCCGGCATCGCCACGTTGAAGCACCGGATCCGACGAAGCGGCCTGATGGCCTGAGATCGCTGGCCCCGATCAGCGCAAACGCCGCGCACGCCAAGCAACGGCCAAGGGCAACGGGCCGGCGCTCTTTCGCCAATAACGCGAACCCCGGGAAAATCTCGCACCCCGCTTGTCCCGCACAGACCTTGAAGAAACCAGCCTGTATTCGAGCTTGTCGCGGCCCGGCGATCTCTCTAATTTCGCCAACGCTCGCCTGCCCCAGGCCTCGCTAAATATTGAAATATAGACTCCACCCATCCCGATAGAACCGCGATAGATTCGCCACCCCGAACACAATCCTGAGATATTTCACAAATATTGATGCGCCACACTATTTCGCTCCATTTCCATGACCGATCAGTGCTGTCGGGCCGCGCATTCGACGGCTCTTTTCATGGACGTCCCAGTGTGGCACCTTTGTCCTCGTGCCGGCTCTATTGTCGACAATCGATGAAATCTCGATCGCACATTGAGGACGAGGGCGCGGCATGCCGCAAATGCTGAAGCAGGAACGGGATCGCTTTGTAGGCTTTGCCTTTGCGACCGCCCATCTGCTGCTTGAGGTGGACCTGAAAGGGACCATCCGTTTTGCCGCCGGCGCCAGCTGTGGGCTGGCCGACGGCCCTGCGGAAAACCTGGTCGGGCGCCAGATCACCTCGCTGGTCTCGGCCGAGGACCGCGACTTTCTCGACCATCTGCTACAGCGCCTGATCTCGACCGGCGCCGTCAGCCTGACCCGCGTCGGCCTGCGCTCGATCTCGGGCAAGCGCACGGATTTTATGCTGGGTGGCCGGCGCATGGAAAGCGCCGGCGAGGTGCTGCATCTGGGCCTGGTGCTGGCCAGCATGCTGGTGAGCGCGCCCGAACTGCCGGGCCAGAGCGAGGCCGACCGCTTCATCGCCGGCGCCTCCCATCGCCTGGCCGTGGCGGCCGAGGCCCAGGTCGAGGAGGGCATGACCTTCCTGATGCTCGACGGCTTGCGGAAACTGTCGGAGGAGCGCGGAGCGGCCGCGGTTGCCGAGGTTCTGCCGCAACTGATGTCCTATCTGCGCTCGGTCTCGGCCGGTGGCGATCTGGCGAGCGCGCTGGCACCCGGCAAGTTCGGCCTGGTGCGCGCCCGCGGCGTCACCGACGAACAGATCGTCACCGGCATGAACGCCATTCTGGCCAAGGCGTCGCTGCCGACCACCATCAAGATGTTCGACCTATCGTTCGATGCCGGCGGCTTGGACGAGGCGGATTCGGCCCGGGCGCTGGCCTATTCCATCCGCCGCTTCACCGATGCGCGGGCCGAGGATTTCACGGTCAAATCGCTGAAGGACGGGGCGTCCGCGCTCCTGACCGACACGATCAAGCTGGTGACCGAGGCGCGCGAAGTGATGGAGCAGCGCCAGATCGAGGTGGTCTATCAGGCGGTCGTGCGCCTGCGCGATGGGCGGACCCATCATTTCGAGGCGCTGTCGCGCATCTCCGGCGTGGCCTCGATCGGCCCCTGGATCCGCTTCGCCGAGGAGACCGGCCTGATCCAGGATTACGACCTGATTCTGGCCGAGCAGGTCATGTCGACCATGGCCGACCACGAGAAAGCCGGCTGGCTGCCGATGATCGCCATCAACCTGTCGGCCCAGTCGCTGCAAAGCACGCTGTTCCGCGCGCGCTTCGACAAGATCACCAACGCGCACCCCGAACAGGCCCCGCGGCTGATGATCGAGGTGACGGAGACCGCGGGCATTACCGACTATCCGGCCATGGCGGAGATCCTGAAGGGATTGCAGGCCCGCGGCCACCGTATCTGCATCGACGATCTGGGGGCCGGATCGACCTCGCTCGAGACGCTGCGGGCCCTGCCGGCGGATTTCGTCAAGATCGACGGGCCGTTCCTGCGCGCCGCGGTCGAGGATGCGCGCGAGTTGAAGACGCTGCAGGCGGTGGTGGCGATGGCGATCGCGCGCGGCAGCGAGATCATCGTCGAGCAGGTCGAGAACTCGGCCCAGGTGGCGCTCGCCAACAAGATCGGCGCCAACTTCGCCCAGGGCTTTCTCTACGGCCGGCCGACGCCGGACATCATCGCCTTCGGCAACGAGCAGCGCGATCCGAAATGGCAGCCGCTGCCCTATGAGAAGCCGGTGCGGCCCGGGATACCCCCGCAGAAATGACGCTTCCCTGCGCGGCCTAAACCGGCAATACCAGGGCGTCGTCGCGGGTTCGGGATGGTTCATGGCACGGGTCGGTTTTCTGGCGCTGAGCGCGCTCCTCATCGCCGGCACCGCGCTGGCGGCAGCGCCGCCGCCGCCGACCGTCGCCCAATGGATCGCCATGACGCCGCAGCAGCGCATGGCGCTGCGCGAGCAGACCCGGTCTTGGAGCCCGTCCGACCGCAGCGCCTATTGGGCGCGGTTCGACGACGAGATGAAGGCGATGAGCCCGGCCGAACGCCAGGCGCTGCAGGATCAGGCAACCCGGGAAATGCGCGCGCTCGCCCCGCCGCCGCCCGAGCCAGCGCCCGCGCCGGTGACCAAGCTGCCGAAGGCGATCGCCCTGCCGCCGCCCGGCGACCTGACCGGCCGGCCGGACTAGAGCGATCTTCGATCACGCGTGATCGAGAATCGCTCTAGAAATTCAGATCTCCAGCGGCGCGTTGTCGATCACTTCCTTCATCACGAAAAAGGTTCGGGTCTGACGCACGCCGGGCAGCGCGATCAGCTTCTCGCCGTGCAGCCGGTTGAAGTCGGCCATGTCGCGCACCCGGATCTTCAGGAAATAGTCGAAATCGCCGGCGACGAGATGGCAATCGAGCACGATCGCCATGCCGCGGATCGCCGCCTCGAACGCGGCGAAGCTTTCCGGCGTCGACCGGTCGAGCACGACGCCGACGATGACCAGCGCACCCTTGTTGACCCGCTGTGGCGCCACCTGGGCCCGGATACCGGTGACATAGCCCTCGGCGAACAGGCGCTGGGTGCGGCGGTGGCAGGTGGCGGCACTGGTGTTGACGCGCTTGGCGATTTCCGCATTGCCGAGACCGCCGTCGGCCTGCAGCAGGCGCAGGATCTTCATGTCGATCCGATCCAGCCCAGGCTCGATGGAGGATTCTTTCATTTTTCCTGCCAAATTCAAAATTAACAGCGGATTTTAGCATTTCTTCCGGTCTATGACCAAAAGATATGCTCGATAATCAAGAGCACATTCCGCGTCGAATTCCCTATCCTTTGCTGCAGTTTTCCCAAGCCCAGCGAAGGCCCCGCCATGCTCCAGAAATTCGAACGCTACCCGCTGACCTTCGGCCCGACGCCGATCGAGAAGCTCAGCCGGCTGTCGGCCCATCTCGGCAACGGCGTCGAGATCTATGCCAAGCGCGAAGATTGCAATTCCGGACTGGCGTTCGGCGGCAACAAGCTGCGCAAGCTGGAATATATCGTGCCGGACGCGATCGCGAGCGGTGCCGACACCCTGGTCTCGATCGGCGGCGTGCAGTCGAACCACACGCGCATGGTGGCGGCGACCGCGGCGAAGATCGGCATGAAATGCCGGCTGATCCAGGAGAGCTGGGTCCCGCATGAGGACGCGGTCTATGACCGGGTCGGCAATATCCTGCTGTCGCGCGTGCTGGGTGCCGAGGTGCAGCTGGTCGACGAGGGTTTCGACATCGGCATCCGCGCCAGCTGGGAAAAGGCGATCGAGGACGTGAAGGCCAAGGGCGGCAAGCCCTACGCCATCCCGGCCGGTGCCTCGGTCCATAAATACGGCGGCCTGGGGTATGTGGGCTTCGCCGAGGAAGTGCGCGCGCAGGAAGCCGCCCTCGGTTTCGCCTTCGACTATGTCGTGGTCTGCACCGTGACCGGCTCGACCCACGGCGGCATGGTCGTGGGCTTCGCCAAGGACGGGCGCCAGCGCCGGGTCATCGGCATCGATGCCTCCTGCACGCCGGCCCAGACCAAGGCCCAGGTGCTGGATATCGCCCAGAAGACCGCGGCCCTGGTCGGCGGTCCGGACATCGTCGCCGACGATATCGTGCTGAACGAGGATTACGCCTATCCGGTCTATGGCGTGCCGTCGCAAGAGACGATCGAGGCGATCCGCCTGTCGGCCCGGCTCGAAGGCATGATGACCGACCCGGTCTATGAGGGGAAATCCATGCAAGGCATGATCGACCTCGTCCGCAAGGGCTTCTTCCCGGCGGGATCGAAAGTGCTCTACGCCCATCTGGGCGGCGTGCCGGCGATCAACGGCTACAGCTACACCTTCCGCAATGGCTGAGGCCGTTTACCCGCGAAAGCTAGTCTCTCTTTTGCCGTCATGGCCGGGCTTGACGTAAATTGATGAGAGTCCCCCATCACTTCGCGGTGAGGGCCGCGCCGACGGCCAGGATCACCGGGGCCCAATCGCCCAGCTGATCCTGGTTGAAGATCCGCATCGTCGGGTACCAGAAGCTCTCGGTCTGCTTCCAGCCCCAACGCCATTCCGAGGTGGCACGGTTCAGCATCCAGGTCGGCCGGCCGAGCGCACCGCCCAGATGGGCCGGTGCGCTGTCGATGGTGATGACGAGGTCGAGGTTGGCGAGGATCGCCGCCGTCTCGGAAAAATCGCTGAGGGCCGCCGACAGGTCGCGGACCCCGGCCTGGGCCAGCAGCGCCCGCTCGTCGGCCGGCAAGGGGCCCTGCTGCAGGGCGAACCAGCGGCAACCGGGCAGGCCGAACAGGGGCAAGAATTGCTCGAGCGGGATCGAGCGCCAGCGATCCTCGGGCATGCCGGGCGAGCCGCGCCAGACCAGGCCGATCTTGGTGCCGGCAGCCTCGCCCAACTGCTCCGCCCAGAAGGCGGCCCGGTCCGGCGGCGGCGCCAGATAGGGCTGCCAGGGCGCCATCGCGCCGGGCTTGGCGCCATAGACCATGGCCAGCCCCTCGAACCACATGAAATAGCCAGGGCAATCTTCGAGCGCGCCCTCGGTCGTCATCAGGCGGATGCGGTCCGGCCCAGCCGCGGCCACGATCGGGCTCGCCTGCGCCAGGCGGATCAGCGCCGGCTGGATGATCAGCGTGATCCGCTCGGGTCCGGCCGCCAGCACCTGATCCAGGTAGCGGAAATAATGGATGGTGTCGCCGTTGCCGCCATGGCTGAACAGCACGATCTCCTGGCCCGCGAGCGGCTCGCCGTGCCATCGCCGGTGCCCCGTGCCATGCATGTCGCGCCAGCGCGCCTCGATATCCTCGGGCACCGCCGCCGCGCACAGGCGCCAGGCCTCGTCCCAATCGCCGGCGAGAAAGCGGGTCCGCCAGATCCGGTCGCCCAGGCCGCCGCCGTCTTCGAGCCGCGCCTCGGCCGCCTGGAAACAATCGAGCGCTTCGGCAAGCTTGCCCTGATGGGCCAGCGCCAGGCCCAGATGATGCCAGGCATCCCCATAGCGGTCGTCGATCGCGAGCGCCTGGCGAAATGCGTCCTCGGCCGGGGCCAATTGACCCTGGGCGCGATAGGCGATGCCCATATAGTAGGGAATGCGGATGTCCCGGCTGCCGAGCACCCAGGCCCGCTCCAGCAAGCCCAACGCATCGCCGTCATTGCCGATCTGCTGCAGGAAAAACCCGGCCTCGGCCCAGAGAGCCGGGTCTTCCGGGTGCTGGCTCAACCGATCGACGATCTGGGTCTGTGCCGCCTCGACGTCGCCCGCCTCGATCATCGCCGCGGCGGCGATCGCTATCTTGCCGATTTCCACCGAAGTCCCCTGCCCGTTCCAGACGCTGGCGCGATCATAGCGGGCCCGAAGCCGCGCCACCATGGCGACGGGGAAGTGCCGTGGCCGCGGGGGTCAGAGGTTTCCGGGACGCCGGCCGGACATCGGCACGATGCGCGGACCGCCGGGGAACCGCTCGCCGAGCGCGGCGAGCGCCCGCGCCGCCGCATCCATCAGCACGGCGACATGGCGCTCCAGCTCGTCCGGATGCGCATCCTCGCGCAGCTTCATCAGGCGGCGGCTGGCCCGCTCCAGCTCGGCGCAGCCGAGGTTGCCGGCAATGCTGGCGAGCGCATTGCCATGGCCGCGCACCGCCGGCGCATCGAAGCGCGCCAGCTCGATCGCCGCCACTTCGGTCTCGACGCTGCGGCGGAACAGGCTGACCAGCTCCGTCACCTTGCCGAGGCCCAGTCGCGCGATCAGCCCGTCGAGGGCGATATCGTCCAGCACGGCCACCGCCGGGCGGGCCGGCTCGACCGCCGCCGACGCGGTCAGCTTGTCGATGGTCGCGAGCAGCAACGGCTCGTCGATCGGTTTCGCCAGATAGGCATCCATGCCGGCGGCCAGGCAGCGTTCGGAATCCTGGGCCGACGCGTTCGCGGTCAGCGCCACGATCGGCGTGTGCCGCTCGGTGCCCTCGTCGGCGCGGATCGCCCGGGTCGCATCGATGCCGTTCATGACCGGCATCTGGATATCCATCAGCACCAGATCGTAAGGGGTGCGGCGCAGGGCCGAGACCGCGGCCACGCCATCGTCGACCACATCGACCGCATGACCGCAGGCCTCCAGGATCGCGGTCACCAGGATCTGGTTGGCGACGACATCCTCGGCCAGCAGGATCCGGCGCGGCTGGCGCGGCAGCGGCGCATCCTGCGCCTGCGGCGGGGCGGCGAGCGCCAGCGGCAGTTCGACCCAGAACAGGCTGCCGCGACCGACCTCGCTCTCGACGCCGAGCGCGCCGCCCATCAGTTCGACCAGCTTGCGGCAGATCGCCAGGCCCAGGCCCGATCCGCCATAGTGGCGCGTGTTGGAGCCGTCGATCTGGCTGAACTGCTGAAACAGGCGATCCAGCATGTCGGCCGCGATGCCGATGCCGGTGTCGATGACCTGCAGACACAAGAGCGGCACGCCGCCGGCCCGGGCCTGGTAATCGACCCTGAGCTCGATCGAGCCGGCCTTGGTGAATTTGAGCGCGTTCGACAGAAGATTGAGCAGCACCTGATGCAGGCGCGCGCTATCGCCCGCCAGACCCGCCGGCACGCTGGGCGCCACCGTGACCTTGAGCGCCAGGCCCTTGGCCTTGATGCCCGGATCGACGACGGCGACCGCCTCGTCGATCAGCCGGCGCGGCGAGAACGGCTGGACCTCCAGTTCGAGCCGCCCGGCTTCGGCCTTGGCGTAATCCAGCACGTCGGCGACGACGGTCAGCAGCGCATGGGCCGCCTCGCGCTGCAGCTCCAGGAAGCGCCGCTGCTCCGACGGGCTCTGCTGGGTCCGCAGCAACAGGTCGGAAAAGCCGATGATGCCGGTGAGCGGCGTGCGCAGCTCGTGGCTCATGGTCGACAGGAACTGAGTCTTGGCGACGCCCGCCGCCTCGGCCTTGGTCTTGAGCGTCGCCAGCTCGGCCGCCTGGGTCTCCAGCGCCTGCTGCGCCTCGTCCCGCTCGACCGAGGCGATGGCGAGTTGCGCGCCGCGCGCCTGGGCCTCGGTCGCCAATGCGTCGCGCTGCTGCTCGGCCGCGGCCAGCGCCAGCGACAGGTCGCGCGTGCGCCGGACGACCTCGGTCTCGAACGACCATTCGGCGACCAGCAACCCCTCGGTCGCGAGCGTCACGCGCTTATAGAGCCGGCTGATCTCGCCCAGGCACAGCCCCACCAGGCAGCCGGCGGCGACCAGCGCCTCGAACCGGCCGGCGTACCAGCCCAGCGAATTGCGGATGCCGCCGGCGATCGTCAGCACGTCGTCGCACATCAGCACGAAGATCGAGAGGGCGAGGAACAGCTGCAGGCTGGTGCGCACGCCGGTCCAGCGCCACAGCAGATAGAGCGTCGTCAGGCTTTCGATCACCAGGAACGGGCCGAGCGGCGAGCTGCGGGCGGCGGTGTAATCCTCGCCATGGACCAGCAGCGGTGCCAGCGGCGACACCTGGGTCACCATCACGGTCAGGGCCACCATGGCCGCGACCGTGGCGCGCATGCTCCAGACCAGAATGCGGGTCTGGTTGATGGCGCACGGCGGCTGCGGTGCCGATCGTTCCGACCAGGCGAAGCCGATCGCCGCGAGCGGCAATCCCGCATGCCAGCAGAACCAGAGCGCGCCGGCGGTCGCCAGCGCGCGTTCGAACGGCAGGCTGGAGATATAGAGATCCGGCATCGACAGCAGCTGCAGCAGATGGATCAAGGCCGCATAGAGCGTGCCGCCACCGATCCACAGCAGCGACAGCGTGCGGCTGGCGAGGAAATGCCGGACGACGAGATGGGCGGTCAGCGCATAGACGAGCGTGGCGAGCGTCTGGCCGATGACCAGGAAACCCGGCACCGTCGGCAAGGCCCGGTCGGCGATCGGCAGCACGGCACAGGCGAATGCCATCGCCAGCAACGCGATCAGGCCGGCGGCGGCGATCTGCCGGCCGTTGCGCGGGCGCGTCGCCAGAAGCTCGCCGGACACGGGGACCGACGGAAAGTGCGGATGGGACGCCATCGTCGATGCCGGCTCCGAAACCCTCAGGATTGTTAACTTTTGCGCCTTGGCCGTCGAATTTGCAATCGGAACGGACCCCGCCGGCGCGTCCGCACGGCGGGGTTTCTATTTTAGGATGCGCGGGCGGCGGCCAGGAACTCGTTCAGGCTCTGGGTCAAGAGGTCCGACTGGCGCACCAGATCGCCGGCCGCCCCCAGGATGTTGCCGGCATTGCGCCCGGTCTCGCCGGTGATGCGGGTGACGCCGATGATGTTCTCCGACACCTCGCCGGCCCCGGTCGCCGCCTGCTGCACATTGCGCGCGATCTCCTGTGTCGCCTGGCCCTGCTGGTCGATCGAGGCGGTCATGGCACCGGCGATCTCGCTGATCTTCGCGATCGTCGCCTCGATGCCGTGGATCGCCGAAACGACCTCCTGGGTCGCGGTGCGGATCGCGGTGACCTGGGTCGTGATCTCCTCGGTGGCACGGCCGGTCTGGGCCGCCAGGCTCTTGACCTCCGAGGCCACGACGGCGAAGCCCTTGCCGGCATCGCCGGCGCGGGCGGCCTCGATCGTCGCGTTCAAGGCCAGGAGGTTGGTCTGCGCGGCGATGTCGCTGATCAGCTTCACCACCTCGCCGATGCGGCCGGCCGCCGCTTCCAGATGCTCGACCTTGGACGAGGTCGCCCCGGCCTCCAGCACCGCGCCCTCGGCGACACTGGCCGAGCCCGCGGCCTGCCGGCCAAGCTCGCCGATCGACGCGGTCAGCTCCTCCGCCGCCGACGCCACGGTCTGGATGCTGACCGAGGTTTCCTCAGACGCGGCCGCCACGGCCGAGGTCTGGCCGCTCGCGGTGTGTGCCGCCTCGGCCATCGAGCGCGCGCTGCGCTCGACCTGGTTCGCGGCACCGGCAACGGCATCCGCCACGGTCTTCACGCTGCTTTCCAGCCGCATCGCGAGCTGCAGCAGGGCCTGACGCCGATGTTCCTCGGCTTGCAGCTTCTGCTCCTCCCGCTCCGCCTCGATCCGGGCGACGTCGGCCGCGGTATCGCGGAACACGATAACCGAGACCGCCATGGCGCCAATCTCGTCATGACGCGCGGCCGCCGGGATCTGAATGTCGGTCTCGCCTGCGGCCAGGCGGCGCATGACCTCGGTGATGCCCAGGATCGGGCTCACGACCATCCGGCGCAGCAGGAAGGCCAGAATGGCCAGCAGCACGATCATCACCACCAGCGCCACGATGGTCTGGTTCCGAAGCGCCTTGGCGACGGCGGCATTCTGGGCGTCGAGGCTCCAGGCGATGCCGAGCGCGCCGATCACCTTGGTGCCGCGCAGGCTCATGACCGGCACGACGGTGACGAGATGGGTCGCGGTCGCCTTGACATAGGGCGTGCCCTTGGCCAGCACGTCCGGCGCGTCCTTCAGAATGCCGGTCAGATCGACCGGCTTCAGGGTCGGCTTGTCGTTCTCGAACTTCAGGATCAGCGTGCCGTCGTCCTGGAACGAGGCCAGGCTGGCCAGCTGGGTATCCGGCGCATCGGAGATCGGCTTGTATTCCGTCTCGATCGACGAGCCGTCATGACCCATGAAGCCGATGCGCATGGCGTTGCCGAGCTGCGTCGTCTTGGCGGTGAGATCGGATACCGCCAGATCGACCAGACTGGCGCGCTGGTCGCGTGCCTGCAGCCCGATCATGATCAGGAAGCCCACCAGGATCGCCGCCGTGAAGGAAGCGACGAGCTTGCGTTCGATCGTCCAATTGAACTGCTTCACCCGTTCGAAAATGCTCATTCCCACTCTCCCTCGATCCCGCGCCCCCGCGGAGCATCGAACAGTGCCTCAAGAAGCCATCCCTATCGCCCACTCGCCGCCCGGATCAGGGCGGCTTTTTCCTCGCCACCGACTGACCGAAGCCACGGTTGAAAATGCGTGCCGACCAAGTCGTTCAGCACGCCTATGCCAGCATCGGTTCGGGTCTTGCGCGCCCATCGAATCACCGATCCCAGTGCCGCCTGATCGAGCATCCAGTTGAATGGCCACTCGATCTCGAGCTTCGCCAGCACGAACAGCCGGATCCGCTCCAATAGTATCACCCCGGCCGGTTGCGGCTGGGTGACGCTCAAAACCGCCGGATAGCGCGAGCAGGGCCCGGCGCCATCATGGCGGAAACATGCAAAAGCCGAACCGCCGCCGGCGGCGGCCAACGGATCGAGCGCCTGCTCGAATTCGACATCGGCATCGAGCAGGACCAGAGGCCGCTGATAGCGCCGCAGCAGGTCCGGCCCGATCAGGAACCGGGAGGACGCGTAATAGGCGCCGCTCTTGAACGGGCTCGCGGCCTCGGTCGACAGATTGAGCGCCAGCTCCGGGGCCGACGCCGCCAGTTCGGCGAACAGCGAGCGGCTGCCGGCGTCGGCCTCCATGACATGGAAATGCAGGGTGGCGCCGGGCATGGTCCGGGCGGCTGTCGCGACGAAGCCGGGCGCGAACCGCTCGAAATAGCGGGCATCGCAGGCCGCAGCCAGCACATAGGGCCGGAGCCCGAGCCGCATCTCACCCTCGTCCGTCCGCGCCGGCAGGCGATCCGCCACGGCCGCCGGTGGGGTCAGCCCGTCAACGAAGCCGACATCCTCGATCAGCGTGCCCTGGCGAAACGCGATGTTGAAATGGCTGTCGGCGCCGACCGGCAGATCGGGCCGGACCCCGACCATCGCCTTGAAGCGGGCGAAGCGGTCGAACGCCGCATCCTCGTCGCCATCGAGCAGATCGGCGCAGCCGGCCTGGTACAGCGCGGAGGGCTTATAGATGCTGGCCTCGGGCAGGGCGGCGTCGAGCGCTTTCACATGGCCATAGAGCTTGTAGGTCAAGAGCACGCCCAGCGCCTCATGACAGAATAGAAAGCCGTCGCCGCGGCGTCGCTCGCGATAGTCCGCGAGCCCGACCAGGTCGCCGAGGCGCCCCTGCAGGGCCAGCGCCAGGGCCAAGCCGCGCCAGGCCTCGTCGTCGGCCGGCACCGCGTTGACGGCGGCCAGGAACGCCGCCGCCGCTTCCGCGAAGCGCTGCCCGTTCAGGTGGCCGACCGCCTGTTCGACGAGGGACGAAGCCGATGTCATGGATTGCTCTCGCGCATGCCGATCGCAATGGCACGACAGTGCGTCGGCGGCGGGCCCCGGTCAATCACGATGGCGCCGAGCCATGGCGAATCGCTTGCCGAACGCCCCGGCAAGCTGGTAATCCGC
>Ga0302314_10014123_pt1 | contig 13674 bp, 14 predicted proteins | sample III_Palsa_N2_3_FD_200533 | JGI IMG/M metagenome (GOLD analysis project Ga0302314, IMG submission 200533) | Peat permafrost microbial communities from Stordalen Mire near Abisko, Sweden - III_Palsa_N2_3 | ecosystem: Environmental > Terrestrial > Soil > Palsa > Peat permafrost | place: Sweden... | reverse complement strand
TTTCGGTCACAGCGGCGCGGGCGGCCAGCAGGCCTTCGCCGACCCGCGCAACGGCATCGCCTACGGCTACACCCGCCGGCGCACCCCCTTCCCCGCCGCCGCAGGCCCGGAGAACGACCGGCTGATCAGCGCCCTGTACGGTGCCGTCGCCGCACGCTGACGACGGCGCCCGGTGCACAGACCGGACGCCGCCGCTCATTCTCAAGCCGGTGAGGTGACCGTCAGGCCAAGGTGCCGGACCAGGAACCGGACCGCGCTGTCGACCTCGAACCTGGGCAGTTCAAGGTGCTTGCCCGCGTTGGCGTGCAACGTCTTCTCCTTCGAGGCGAAGGCGTCGAACAGCGCGAGACCGGCCTCGCGCGGGATGTGCTCGTCGTCCCACTGGATGTCGAACTCGATCGGGACGGTGATCTGCCTGGCATGCGCGGCCAGGGCATCGGGCCAGTGCGGGCCGAAGACCGCGGCCGTGATCCTGGGCTCGGCCGCCACCAGCGGTACGCCGATCGCGGTGCCCAGACCGATGCCGACGTAGCCCACCGGCCCCTCGGCGCCGATCTCCGGAAGTTCCTGGAGGGCGTCCAGGGTCGCCTGCCACTCGGGCACGGCGAGCTCCGCCAGGCGGGCGTTGTAACCGACGACGATCGGCCCTTGCGGCTCGCCCGCCGCCTGCGCCTGGCGCAGCTCGGCGATGTCCCGCTCGTCCTGCGCGCTACGCGGCCGGTCGCCGTGGCCGGGGGCGTCGATGACGGCGACGCGGTAGCCGCAGCCGGTCACCAGGCGCTGGGCCCGGCCCGTCATCGCCGGATGCTTCTTGTGGGCGCCGCCGCCGTGGCCCAGCAGGACCAGGGGTGCGCGGTCGGCCGCGCCGGAGGCCGGCGACCAGAGGACACCGGGGACCCCGCCCACAATGAAGTCGCGCCCGACCATGCCGTTCGACGACGACTCGGAGGTGAACTGCAGAGAATGCATGAGGTGTTGCCTTTCAGGAGGGCCTTGTTGTGGAGGCGCTCCCGGCGACACCTACGTCAGTCGCCCGACCGTGACGGCAAGGGGGAGCACCCACATCGATACAGCGTTCATGGGTCTCACCTCCTCGGGCAGCGTCGCGATCAAGTGCAAGGTACAAGCCCGGGCATCGTCCCGTCCAATCCCCTTTGCCCGAGCAGCCCCGCCCGTCGCGAAGGCCCCGCCGGTTCCGGTGGCGGGGCCTGCGCGGGCTTCTAGCCGCGTGTCCGGCCGGGGGAGATCAGCCGGTACAGGGCGAGGAGGATGACGGAGCCGACGATGGCGGCGATCCAAGTGGAGGCGTGGAAGAAGCCGTTGATGGAGTGGACGTGGAGGACGACCTTGCCGAGCCAGCCGCCGAGGAGCGCGCCGCAGATGCCGATGATCATTGTGATGATGACGCCGCCGGGGTCTCTGCCGGGCATGATGGCCTTCGCGATGGCGCCGGCGATGAGGCCGATGAGGATCCAGGCGATGATGCCCATGGGGTACTCCTGTCGTTGGGGCGGCCCGCAGTAGCCCGGGCTCAATGGGCGACTACCCCCGGCGACGGAAGACATGGGTGTGACCTGTGCCCCAGATCCTTGGACATCGGCCGTGCACGAAAAAGCTCGGCGTCGTGGTTCTGCGCGAAGATGCGGCTCCGCCCCGTCACGGCGGTCCGGCGGAGGCCGAGGAGCGGTAGCCCTAGCGGCGGGCCCGGTTGGCCGAGGCCGAGCGCAGGCGCCAGCCGGCGAACAGCAGCGCCACCACGAACACGACGCAGCCGATGACGAGCAGCCAGAGCAAGCCCTTGATCAGCGCGCCGAGGAAGCCGAAGACCACGGCGATCAGGATGAGCAGTAGGAACCAGACCACGGCAGCCTCCTCGGACGGGTCGTTCTATGACCCTGCCTCACCCACAGGTGACCTGCATCTTGGGACGCCGCGCCACCTGCGTTGTCGGCCCACGCGGGATCGTGGCTTCGGGTGCGCGCCGGGGGGTGATCCGGGGGAGGGGCGATGGTGTCCATGGTCGAATGCAAGTGCGAATAAGTGAGAATGTGCCAGGCCGGCGGTCGGTGCCGGGGGAGCGGCGGCCGTTCCGGGTTGGCGCTGACGTGGTGCGCCGCGCCGTTCTCGCTGGGCCGGCTGCGCACACTGGCAGGCACCCTGCACGGCGAGCCGGGTTCTTGTATTGTCCCCGAGCTGTCCCGGATGATCTACGTGTAGGCGTATCGGGTCGCTCGGTCGCCTTCGATCGGCATGCGGCATAGTTGTCCCGAGCTGCTGGATGTCCGGAAGGTCGGAAGATTCGTGAGCCGGCTTCCGAGGTCCGCAGGCCAACGCACCAGGCTCGGCGAGAGTGCCGAGCAGCCGCCGGCCCGCCCGCTGACAGCCCTGTCGACTGCAACCGTCGTTCATCCGTTGAGGAGAGTTCCATGGACATAGCCGGATCCGCCGCACTGGTCACCGGTGCCGCCTCGGGCCTGGGCGCGGCCACGGCAGCCGCCCTCGCCGAGCGCGGTGCGCTGGTCTACGGCCTGGACCTGGAGCGGGCCGTCTCCGAGGCGGGGCCCCAGCCGGACGGGGTCACCCTGCTGCCCGCCGACGTCACCGAGGAGGCGCCGGTCCGCGCGGCACTGGAGCGGATCGACGCGGACGGCGCTGTGCTGCGGCTGGCGGTGAACTGCGCCGGGATCGCCCCGTCGGCCCGGATCCTGGGCCGCAAGGGTCCGCACGACCTCGACCTCTTCCACCAGGTGCTGAAGGTCAACCTGCTCGGCACCTTCAATGTGCTGCGGCTGGCGGCCGAGTCCATCGCCCGGCACGAGCCGGACGAGAACGGTCAGCGCGGGCTCGTCGTCAACACCGCGTCGATCGCCGCGTTCGAGGCGCAGATCGGCCAGATCGCCTACGCCGCGTCCAAGGCCGGTGTCGCCGGGATGACCATCACGGCCGCCCGCGACCTCGCCCAGTACGGCATCCGGGTGGTCACCATCGCCCCCGGCATCGTGGACACCCCGATGATGGCCGGCTTCAGCGACGAGGTCCGGGACGCGCTCGGCGCGAGCGTGACGTTCCCGCAGCGGCTGGCCCGGCCCGAGGAGTTCGCCCGGCTGGTCACCATGATCACCGAGCACGACTACCTCAACGGCGAGACGGTCCGGATGGATGGCGCGCTGCGGATGACCGCCCGGTAGGGTCGGCGGCGGAGCGGGGCGGCCGGGCCGCCCCGGCTCCGGCGGCGGCGGGATGCCCTTCGGCGGCAGGTCGAAGAAGGCGGCGGGAATGGCCGCCCCTACGGGGTTCGCGGTAGGACTCCTGCCTTTCCCGCCATCGGCCGGGCGATAACTCGACCGCATGTCCGGGTAGCCGGCGCGTATGCCGCGCTAACCGAGGCGTGACCTGCACGCAACAGCCCGGAAACCTCGCTGCCGGAGCCTTCACGGCATGGCGACAGCACGCGACCCCGAGAGGCTGCCCCAGGGCAACCGCGAACTCGACTTCGAGGGGCACCGGTTGGTGCTCCAGGGCAGCGCAGTACTGGTCGCCGGGGAGTGCATCCGGCTGTCGCCCACCCAGGCCGCGCTGCTGCGGGCGCTGGCCGAGCGCCCCGGCCGGGTGCTCAGCCGCGCCGAGCTGCTGGGCCGGGTCTGGGTCGGCACGGGTGCGGACGAGCATGCGGTGGAGGCGGCCGTCGCCCGGCTGCGCGGTGCGCTGGGCGGCTACGCGGGGCTGGTTCGCACGGTGCCCAGGCGCGGCTACCGGCTGGCGGTCGCCGCGTGAGGGCACCCGGTCGGGATCCGCAGTCACTCGTGAGCCGGAGCCGCTCGGGGTCCGGCTCAGAGGACGAAGGGGATGAGCATCTTCGTCGAGCGCTTGTAGGCCGGATACGTGTCCGGGAAGCGCGCGGCCATGTCGCGCTCCTCGGTGACGGCGCTGTAGACGAAGTACCCGGCGAACACCACGAGAACCACCAGGTAGGTCAGGCTCACCGCGACGGCGGTGCCGGCCATCGCGAGGATGATCCCGGAGTAGATGGGGTGGCGGATGCTCCGGTAGGGGCCGGTGGTCACCAGCTCCGGGTCGGCCTTCCTGGTCATCGGCATGCCCCAGTTCCGGCCGAGGTACGCCCTGGCCCACACGGCGAGCGCCAGCCCCAGCACGAACACGGCCAGTCCGACGCCCTGCCGCCAGGGGTCGTCGGTCACCGCGTGGCCCTTGAACGCCCTGGTCCGGACGAGCACCACGAGGACGAGGACGAGCACCACCCGCAGCCCGGCGAACCGGCCCCAGCGCATCCTTCCCGGCTTCGCGCCGAAGGCCGCGATCAGCCAGCCGATCGAGAAGGCCACCCAACCGAAGAGGATGACAAGCGCCGTCACGTCCATCGCCGGGATTCCTCCCTACTCGACGACCGGTCGCCCCCGAGGGCCTACGGAGCACGACCTCGTCCCTGCCAACCTAGACCACCGGCGGGGCGGGAGCACCGGTCGGTGAGCTGCTCACCAGGGCACCTCGCCCGCGTCGTCGAAGAAGCCGCCGGTCGGGCCGTCGTCGGGCAGGGTCGCCAGCCGGACGGCGATCGCCGCGCCCTGTTCCGGGGTGCGGACCCCGTGGAAGGCGTTGAGGTCGGTCGCGGTGTATCCGGGGCAGGCCGCGTTGATGAGGATGCCGGTGTCCTGCAGCTCCTTGGCGTACTGGACGGTGACGGCGTTGAGGAAGGACTTCGACGGTGAGTAGGCGGCGGAGATCGGACCGATCTCGGCGCCGGGCGTGGTCTGCAGGGTGAGTGAGCCGACGCTGCTGGACATGTTCACGATCCGCGGTGACGCCGAGCGGCGCAGCAGCGGCAGCATCGCGTTGGTGACCCGGATGACCCCGATCACGTTGGTCTCCACGGCGGCCAGCACCGTCGCGGGGTCGACCGTGGTGGGGGTCTGCGGTGCGCCGCCGGTGATCCCGGCGTTGTTGACGAGGACGTCGAGGCGCCCGGCCCGCTCCTCGATCAGCGCGGCGGCGGCGGCCACGCTCGCGTCGTCGGTCACGTCCAGCGGAACGCCGAACACGTCGGCCCCGGCCGCGCGCAGCTTGGCCACGGCGGCCTCGCGGCGCTGCTCGTCCCGGGCGCCCACTCCCACCTGCCAGCCGAGGGCGGCCAGGCCGACCGCGATCTCGTATCCGATGCCCTTGTTCGCGCCGGTCACCAGCGCGATTGTCTTTTCGGTCATGGGTCGAGCCTGCTCCTGCCGACGGCGCGGCGTCCAGGACCGATGGGGTGGACAGCGATACCGGACGGGTATCGCTCCCGCTGGGGACGGGTAGCGTGGACGCGTGGAGACCCGGGAGTTGAGGTATTTCATCGCCGTCGCCGAGGAACTGCACTTCGGCCGGGCGGCGCAGCGGCTCGGCATCGCGCAGCCGCCGCTGTCGCGGGCGATCCGCCAGCTCGAACGGCGCCTCGGCGCGACACTGCTGGAACGCGGCAGCCGTGGCGTCGCCCTGACCGGCGCCGGAGCGGTGCTGCTGCGGGAGGGCCGGGCGGCGCTGGAGGCGGTCGAGGCCGCCGAGCGCCGTACGCGCCGGGCCGTCCTGGCCGAGGCCGGGCAGGCCGACGTGGTGCTCGCCACCAAGGCGGGCGCGTCCAGCGAACTGCTGACCAAGTTGCTGGACGCCTATGCCGCCGAACCCGGTGCGGGCGTCGTCGAGGTGCTGCTGTGCGGGATCGGTGAGCAGGTACGGCTGTTGCGCGACGGGCGGGCGGACGTGGCCCTGCTGCACCGGCCCTTCGACGCGACGGCCGGATTCGACACCGAGGTGCTCTGCACCGAGGGTCAGGTGGTGGTGCTGCCGGCCGGGCACCCCCTCACCGGCCGGGCCCAGGTGCGGATGGCCGAGGTCACCGCGCTGCCGGGCCTGCCGATGCCGCGCTGGCCGGGACGCGACGGCGCCTATCCGGACGGTCCCGGTCTGCAGGTCCGGGACCACACGCAGCTGCTGCAGCTGATCGCGCTCGGCCGCGCCTCGGCGGTCCTGCCGGAGTCCAGCCGGGCCCAGTTGCACGGTGACCTGGTCGCGGTGCCGGTGCTGGACGCGCCGCCGGTCACCACGGTGATCGCGTGGCCCTCGCACAGCCGCTCGGCAGCCGTCGCCGGCCTGGTCCGGACCGCCACCCGGCTGTGAGGGGGCGGCTGTGAGGAGGCGGGAGTGAGGAGGCGGGGGCGCGGGGGCCGGACCGGTCGCGGGGGTCAGACCGGGTCGGGCCGGGCCGGCCAGTAGGGTGCGGCATGGGCCAGCGCCGGGCCCTCCAGGACGGCGACCATCCGTTCGAACAGCTGGACGGCGGCGGGGCCGCTCCAGTCCGCGGGCAGCACCTCGCTCGGCAGTCCCGGATCGCGGAACGGCAGCTTGCGCCAGCGGTTGACCACCGAGAGGTAGGCGTCGAAGGCCTCCTCGCCGCCCATTCCGGCGGAGCCGGTCAAGCGGTCCGCCCGGTGCCGGTGGTCCTCGATGAACTCCCGGTAGCGCCGGTCGATCTCGTCCAGGTCCCAGCCGTTGCGGACCATGGCGGTGAGCTCCTGGCCCGCCGCATAGTCGCCGACGAAGACGGCGCACTGCGGGGTGAGGTCCAGTTCGGCGATGGCGCGCTGGGCCGCCGGGAGCATCCGGGCCGGGGCGATCCAGACCGCCGAGCCGATGTTGCCGAAGCCGAGCGAGGCCAGGTGACCGGTCAGCTGATGGCGCACGGCCCGGGCGGACTCCGGCACCGAGAAGTTCACCACGCACCAGCCGTCGGCGAGGTCGGCCGGCTGCCGCGCGTGCCAGATGACCTCGTCGCCGACCGCGAGCGCGTCCAGCGCGGTCGGCGTCAGGGCGTAGCCGCGCCGGCCCGCGCGGGTCTCCGACTCCAGCCAGCCGCGCTTCTTCAGCCGGAACACCGCCGTCCGGACGCTGGAGGTGTCCAGGCCGGACTGGGTGAGCAGGGCGACCGTGCCCGCGATCGGCATCCAGTCGCCCATGGTGCGGACGACCGAACCGAGGAAGGTCACCAGCACGGTCCGGGAACGGGGCGCGGTCGCCGCGGGCCGTTCGACCATCATGTCGTTCATCGGTGCCAGTATGCCGAACCGGTGGTCATCCGGACGCCGGGCCCCGGCCGGGCGTCCACCGCAGGTGCACGTCGTCGGCGGCGCCCGCGCGCAGCAGCGACAGCCGCGGCGGGACCTTGTCGGTGCGGGCGGACGGCGGCCTGCGGCGACCGGCCTCCCAGGGCGCCGGCCACTGCGCGCCGGAGCCGCGGTACTCCTGCTCGGCGGCGGCCTGGAGCGTCCACTGCGGGTTGTAGAGGTGGGTGCGGCCCAGGGCGCAGAGGTCCGCCCGCCCGGCGAGCAGGATCGAGTTCACATCGTCGTAGGAGGAGATGGCGCCGACCGCGATCACCGGCACCCCGGCAGGCCCGGCCACCAGGTGACGGATCCGGTCGGCGAACGGGGTCTGGTACGAGCGGCCGAAGGCCGGCTGCTCGTCCTGGGCGACCTGGCCCGAGGAGACGTCGATCGCGGCGGCGCCGTGCTCGATGAACGCCCGGGCGATCTCCACCGCGTCCTCCCCGGTGTTGCCGTTCGGCACCCAGTCGGTCGCCGAGATCCGGACGGTCACCGGGATCTCCGCCGGAACGGTGCGCCGCACCGCGTCGAAGACCTCCAGCGGGAACCGCAGCCGGTTGTCCAGCGGCCCCCCGTACTCGTCGGTGCGCCGGTTGGCGACCGGGGAGAGGAAGGACGAGAGCAGGTAGCCGTGGGCGGCGTGCACCTCGACCAGGTCGAACCCGGCGCGCACCGCCCGCCCGGCGGCGGCGGCGAAGTCCGCGACCACCCGGTCCAGGTCCGCGCGGGTCGCCGCCCTGGGGACGTGGCAGCCGCTGCCGTAGGGGATCGCCGAGGGGCCGATCACCTCCCAGTTGCCCTCGTCGAGCGGCTGGTCCATGCCCTCCCACATGACCCTGGTCGAGCCCTTGCGGCCGGAGTGGCCGAGCTGCAGCCCGATCCGGGCGGAACTGTGCCGGTGCACGAAGTCGGTGACCCGGCGCCAGGCCTCGCCCTGCTCCTCGGTCCACAGCCCGGGGCAGCCCGGGGTGATCCGGCCCTCGGGCGAGACGCAGACCATCTCGCTCATCACCAGACCGGCCCCGCCCAGCGCCTTGGAGCCCAGGTGGACCAGGTGGAAGTCGCCGGGGACGCCGTCCACCGAGGAGTACATGTCCATCGGGGAGACGATGATCCGGTTCCGCAGCTCAAGACCGCCGATCCGGACCGGCTGGAACATCGCCGGAGCGTCCTCCGTCGAGCCCTGCTGCCGCGCGAACTCGGCCTGCATCAGCGCGGCGAACCCGGGATCGCGCTGCCCGAGGCTCTCGAAGGTGATCCGGCGCGAGCGGGTGAGCAGGTTGAAGGCGAACTGCGCCGGGTCCTGGCCGGCGTACATGCCGATGTTCTCGAACCACTCCAGCGACGCCTGCGCCGCCCGCTGGGTCGACTCCACCACCGGCTTGCGCTCGGCCTGGTAGGACTCCAACGCCGCGGCCACGTCCGGCTGTTCGTGCAGGCAGGCGGCGAGCGCGAGGGCGTCCTCCATGGCCAGCTTGGTGCCCGAGCCGATGGAGAAGTGGGCGGTGTGGGCGGCGTCGCCCAGCAGCACCACATTGCCGTCGTACCAGCGCTCGTTGCGGACCGTGGTGAAGTTGATCCACTTCGAGTTGTTGGTCAGGACCCGGTGGCCCCGCAGCTCCTCGGCGAAGATCTCCTCGATCCGGGCCACGGCGTACTCGTCGGACGCGCCCGGCGGCAGGTCCTCCGCGCCGGGGCGGTCGAAACCGGCCCGGCGCCAGACGTCCTCGTGCATCTCCACGATGAAGGTCGAGCCGGTGTCGGAGAAGGGGTAGCCGTGGATCTGCATGGTGCCCCACTCCGTCTGCCTGACGAAGAACTGGAACGCCTCGAAGACCAGGTCCGTGCCCAGCCAGATGTACTTGTTCCGGCGCCGGTCCAGCGAGGGCCGGAAGACCTCGGCGCCCTTGGTCCGGATCGCCGAGTTGAGCCCGTCGGCGGCCACCACCAGGTCGTACGACGCCCGCAGCCCGTCGAGGTCGGGCGCCGCGGACCGGTAGTGGACGGTGACGCCCAGCTCCGCGGCCCGCTCCTGGAGGATCCGCAGCAGCTCCTTGCGGCTCATCGCCGCGAAGCCCTGGCCGCCGACGCTGAAGGCGTGGCCGCCGAACCCGATGTCGATGTCGGTCCAGCGGGCGAAGCCGCTCTCCATCCGGGCGTGGACGACCTCGTCGGCGTTGTCGATGCCGCCCAGGGTCTCGTCGGAGAAGACGACGCCGAAGCCGAAGGTGTCGTCCGGCGCGTTGCGCTCCCAGACGGTGACCTCGTGCGCCGGATCGAGCTGCGCCATCAGCGCCGCGAAGTACAGGCCGCCGGGTCCGCCCCCGGCGATCGCGATCCTCATGCCTGCTCCTCCACCTGTGTCTGCGGTTCCACCAGCCGGCGGAGCTTGAAGTGCTGCAGCTTGCCGCTGACATTGCGCGGAAGCGGGCCGGTGAAGCGCACCTCGCGCGGGTACTTGTACGGCGCGATGTGCTGTTTCACGTGGTCCTGGATCTCCTTGGCCTTCGCCGCGTCCCCGGCCACGCCCTCGCGCAGCACCACGAACGCGCAGACCACCGAGCCGCGTTCGGCGTCGGGTGCGGCCACGACCGCCGATTCGAGGACGTCCGGATGGGTGTCGATCGCGGCCTCGACCTCCGCGCCGGCGATGTTGTAGCCGGAGGACACGATCATGCTGTCGCTGCGCGAGCGGTACCAGAAGTAGCCGTCCTCGTCCCGGACGAAGATGTCACTGGTGACGTTCCAGCCGTTCCTGACGTAGTTCGCCTGCCGGTCGTCGTCGAGGTAGCGGCAGCCGACCGGGCCGATCACCCCGAGCCAGCCCTCGACCCCGGGCCCGACCTCCCGCCCGTCCAGGTCCAGGACGGCGGCGCGGTAGCCCGGCACCGGCCGGCCGGTCGCCCCGGGACGGATGTCGTCGCCGGCGGCCGAGATGAAGATGTGCAGCAGCTCGGTGGCGCCGATCCCGTCGATGACCCGGAGACCGAGCCGGTCGCGCAGCTCCTGCCACACCTCGTGCGGGATGTGCTCGCCGGCGCTGACCGCCACCCGCAGCCCGGCCAACTGCCGCACCGCACCGGACTTGAGGATCTGCCGGTACGCCGTCGGGGCGGTCGCCAGCACGGTCACGCCGTGCTCGGCCACCAGGTCGGCCAGCTGGGCCGGGGTGGCCGCCTCGGTGAGGAAGGCGCAGGCCCCCGCCCGGAGCGGGAAGACCACCAGCATGCCGAGGCCGAAGGTGAAGGCGGCCGGCGCGGTGCAGGCGACCAGGTCGTCCGGGCGCAGCCCGAGCAGGTTCCGCCCGAAGGTGTCGTCGATCGCCAGCAGGTCCCGGTGGAAGTGGGTGGTGATCTTCGGGACGCCGGTGCTGCCCGAGGTCGGCCCGAACAGCGCGACGTCGTCCGCGGCGGTGTCGGCCGCGGTGAACCGCCCCGACTTGGCCGCGGCCCGGCGGCTGAGGTCTTCGGCCGAGTCGCCGCCGTGGGCCACGACCGTCAACCCCGGTGCGACGGAGCCGGTGAGGGCGATGACGTCGTCCAGGAAGCGGTGGTCGACCAGGGCGACGACCGGCCGGGTCTTGGCCACGATCGGCGCCAGCTCGCGGGCCCGCAGCGCCGCCATGGTGGTCACCACCACGCCGCCGGCCTTGACCACGCCCAGCCAGGCCGCCACCGACCAGGGGTTGTTCGGGGAGCGCAGCAGCACCCGGTTGCCGGGCACCAGCCCCAGGTCCTCGGTGAGCACCTGGGCGACCTGGTCGGCCCGCAACCGTAGCTCGCCGTAGCTCCAGACCTCGCCGTCGGGGGTCCGCAGCGCGGGCCGGTCCGGGCCGTAGCGCTCCGTGGCCACGTCGATCAGCTCGGTGGCGGCGTTGAGCCGCTCCGGGTACCGCAGCTGCTCGGTGGTGAACTCCAGCACCGGCCACTGCTCGGCGGGCGGCAGGTGGTCGCGGGCGAAGGTGTCGGTGTGCCCGGTGGGCGACAGCGCCGTCACTGTCTCGCCCCGGTGGCGTCGGCGCTGTCGGCGGCCTCGGCGGCGCGGATCATGCCTTCCTGGACGACCGTGGCCAGGTGGGTGTGGTCGGGGGTGAAGAAGCGTCCGGTCGCCACGCCGCGACCGGAGTCGGCGGCGACGGCCTCCTGGGCGTAGAGCAGCCAGCCGTCGGCCACGCCCGGTCCCGGCGTCCGGTGGAACCACATCGCGTGGTCGAGACTGGCGGTGACCAGGCCCTCCTGCGCCCACGGCAGGCCGAGCACGCGGAGCAGCGGCTCCAGGATGGTGTAGTCGCAGACGTAGGCCAGCGCGGCCAGGTCGCGCTGGGCGTCGCCGAGCCCCTCGACCGGCCGGAGCGCGTCGAACGGCCGGACCCAGACCGCCTGGTGGGCCACCGGCTTGCCCTCGACGGTCAGGTAGACCGGACCCGGCACATGGCGCATGTCGAAGCCGCGTCCGCCGGACCAGTAGTCCCGGGAGGCGTCCGTCATCGTCCCGCCGCTGCGGCCGGCGAGGTAGGCGGCGGAGCCGGGCAACTGCTCGGGGCCCGGCAGCTCGGCCGGGCCCAGCCAGTCGGGGAGCGCGGCCGTGTGGCTCGCGCCCGGCTCGCCGGCGGCGAAGTTGGCCAGGCAGACGTAGACCGGCTTGCCGTTCTGGAAGGCGCGCACCTGCCGGGTCGCGTAGCCGCGGCCGTCCCGCAGCCGCTCCACCTCGTAGCGCACCTCGGCGCCGATGTCGGCCGGGCGCATGAAGTAGGAGTGCATGGAGTGGAGGGCCTTGCCGTCGTCGACCGACCGCATGGCGGCCGCCGCGGCCTGGGCGACCAGGTCGCCCCCGTACGCCTTGGGCCACGGGCAGGGCTGGGTGACCGCGGTGAAGGCGAGGTCGAAGTGCTCGGCCGGCGCGGGGGTCAGCGTGACGGCGGCGGTGAAGACCGCAGAGGTGGGCTCGGGCATCAGATCCGCTCCGTCCAGTCCCGGAGGTCGGCGTCGGCGACCTGGGGGAGGTTGACCACGATGTTCTCCGGGGTTCGCGTGGTCATCCAGGTCAACGGGTGGTTGCGGTCGAGGTTGCACTCGACGTGGGGCATGAACGGCGGGACGAAGACCCAGTCGCCCTCGCGCAGGTCGAGGTAGTCGGCGAACCGCTCGCCGAAGTAGATCCGGGCCCGGCCGGAGAGCACGTAGCCGCCGGTCTCGGCCTCGCCGTGGTGGTGCGGCACCGAGCGGTAGCCCGCGTCGTTGCTGACCTTGCCGAACCAGATCCGCCGGGCCGGGGTGTGCTGCGGACCCACCCCGGAGATCCGGACCGCGCCGTCGGACTGGCCGGTGTTGCCGGGCTCGTCACCGGCGCGGGTGACCACCGGCACCACCAGGCCGCTCGGCCCGGCGTACATCGAGTTGTCGCCCTCCAGGACGTACCTGCTGAAGTCGGGCTCCATGACGGCTCCTTGCTGCGGTCTGCTGCCGGTTGCTGCTGGACGGAGGGGCGGCCGACGGTGGGTCCGCACGCCGGCCGACGGCGCTCATATTTCATTATTGATTCGATCGTCAGAGATCTGTCAATGGATGTTAGCGTGGCAATCCCCGGCATCCAGTCCCGCAGGAGCTCCCATGGCGACCGACCTGACCCCGACCCCGATCAACCCCGGATCCCTGCCCGAACCCCGGGGCTACTCCCACGGCACGCTGAGCGGCAACACCCTCCACCTGGGCGGCCAGACGGCCCTCGACCGGGAGATGAGGATCGTCCCGGGCGGCATCGTCGAGCAGTTCCGGCAGGCGTTCGGCAATGTCCTGGCCACCCTCGCGGAGGCCGGCGGGATCCCGCAGGACCTGGTGAGCATCACCATCCACCTGACCGACATCCCCGGCTACCAGGCGCACGGCAAGGAGATCGGCGAGGTCTGGCGCGAGCTGGCCGGGCCGGTCTACCCCGCGATGGCCGGGATCGGCACCACGGCCCTGTGGCAGCCCGAGGCCCTGATCGAGATCCTCGGCGTGGCCGTCATCCCCGACGAGCGCCTGGTCCGCCCGGCGCGGGGCTGAGTCAGGCCCCGCCGTCCGCCCGGGTCAGGGCCAGGACGGCGTTGTGTCCGCCGAAGCCGAGCGAGAGGCTCAGCGCCAGCCGGACCCGCTGGCTGCGCGGGGCTCCGGTGACCAGGTCGATGCCGTCGGTGCCCTCGTCGTACCGCTGGAAGTTGGCGGTGGGCGGCGCGCTCTGCCGGACGAGGGTGAGCACGGTCAGGGCGGCCTCGACGGCCCCGGCGGCGCCCATGGTGTGGCCCAGGACCCCCTTGGCCGAGGTGACCGAGGGGGAGTTCCGGGCGAACAGGCTCCGGATCACCCCGGCTTCGAGCCGGTCGTTGAGCGGGGTGCCGGTGCCGTGGGCGTTGACGTGGTCGACGTCCGCCCGGCTCGCGCCGGCGGCGGCCAGCGCGGCGTCGATGGCCCGGCGCAGCGCCGTGCCGTCGGGGTCGGGGGCGGTGGCGTGGTGGGCGTCGGTGCTGCCGGCGTGGCCCGCG
>Ga0302314_10014119_pt1 | contig 13675 bp, 10 predicted proteins | sample III_Palsa_N2_3_FD_200533 | JGI IMG/M metagenome (GOLD analysis project Ga0302314, IMG submission 200533) | Peat permafrost microbial communities from Stordalen Mire near Abisko, Sweden - III_Palsa_N2_3 | ecosystem: Environmental > Terrestrial > Soil > Palsa > Peat permafrost | place: Sweden... | reverse complement strand
ACAGGTAGCGCGCCATCTCGTAGTGCTCGACGGCCTGCGCGTTGGCGATGATGCCGGCGTCGCGCACGGCGCCCATCTCGAAGTCGTGCACGCACTCGTCGCCTTCCTCCAGGATGCCCTGGATCGCTTCGCAGGTCTTGGCGCGGGCCGGCTTGCCGAACTCCTCGAACACTTTCTGCAGGCGCTCGACATGGTGTTCGGTCTGCTCGCGATGGTGCGTCAGGGCCTCCTTGAGCTGCGGGTTCTCGGCCGCCTTCACCATCTTCGGCAGCGCCTTCAGGATCTGCCGCTCGGCGTAGTAGATGTCCTGCAGGAAGCCGACACAGAGGTCGTTCATCGTCTTCATCCGGTTTCTCCTGTGATTGCGGGGGGCGTCCGGTGCACGTCTGCAGGGCGCCCGCCCCGGTCACTGAACCGCCAGCCGACGAGAGCGGTTCCAGGCGGCGCTTCACGATCGGAGTAGCCGGCGCGTCGGCTGTTTCGGCTTCGCCCCTTGCGCGCCGCAATCCTGACCACCATCATGATTGGCATGAAGGTCGATCGCCCCACCCGAGACGCCCATGGCGCTGCCCTGCTCACGGCGGCCGAAAAACTGTTTCGCGAACGCGGCATCGAGGCGGTGCGGATTGCCGATGTCAGCGCCGAGGCCGGGCTGACGCATGGCGCCTTCTACGGGCATTTTGCCAGCAAGGCGGCGCTGGCCGAGGCGGCGTGCCGGGACGGGCTGGTTCAGGCCGCGGCCCGCTGGCGCCGCCGCGCCGCGCGGGCGCGCGCTGAAGGCCGCGACCCGCTCGGCGGGCTGATCGACAGATATCTGACCGAACAACACCGCGACGACCCGGCAAACGGCTGCGTGGTCGGCTCGCTCGGGGCGGAGATCGCGCGCGCGGAGGCGCCGTTGCGCGCGGCACTGGCCGAGGGCACGGCGGCGCTGGTGGCCGTGCTCGCCGAGGAAATTTCGGCGGCGCACCCCGATGCGCCCACCGCCCGCGTGCAGGCGGCGGCCATCGCCACCTTCGCCGCCATGCTCGGCGGGCTCGACCTCGCCCGCACGCTGGCGCCCGACCCCGACGCCTCCCGCACGGCGCTGACGGCGGCCGCTGAACTCGCCCGGCGCGCCACCGTGCCCTTGTCCCAAGAGGAATAAAAATGCTCGCACATCTGCTGGCCCCGATGCTGGGCCGTCGTGGCGTCCATTACGGCTGGGCGGTCGTGGCGTCGACGTTCCTGGTGCTGCTCTCGACCGCGGCCGCCATGGGCATGCCGGGCGTGCTGCTGCGGCCGCTGATGAGCGAATTCCACTGGTCCACCTCCGCCGTCTCCGGCCCGCTCTCGCTGCGGCTGCTGCTGTACGGGCTGATGGCGCCGTTCGCGGCCGCCCTGATGCAGCGCTACGGCATCCGCGCGACCGTGGCGACCGCCGTCGCGCTGATCGTCGGCGGCATCCTGCTGGCGACGCAGATGACGGCGCTGTGGCAGTTGTGGCTAACCTGGGGGCTGATGGTCGGGCTCGGCACCGGCATGACGGCGATGGTGCTGGGGGCGACGGTGGCCAACCGCTGGTTCGTGGCGCGGCGCGGCGTGGTGGTGGGCCTGCTGTCGGCGAGTTCGGCGACCGGGGCGCTGGTGTTCCTGCCGCTCGCCGCGTGGCTGGCCGACACCTACGGCTGGCGCGTGGCGCTGCTGCCGGCGGCGGCGGCGTGCACGGTCGCGGGCGGGCTGCTGTGGCTGTTCGGCAGCGACCACCCGGGCGCGCTGGCGTTGCCGGCGTTCGGCGAGCGCGCCGTGGTGGCACCACCGCCGCGCTCGGCCGGGGCCGCGCTGATGGCGCTGCGCACGCTGCGCGAAGCCTCCAGGTACCGCGGGTTCTGGCTGCTGTTCTTCACCTTCTTCGTCTGCGGGCTTTCGACCAACGGGCTGATCGGCAACCATTTTATTCCGTTGTGCCAGGACTTTGGCATGGCCGAGGTGGCGGCGGCCGGCGTGCTGGCCATGATGGGCGTGTTCGACTTCGTCGGCACCATCGGCTCCGGCTGGCTCACCGACCGGTTCGACAGCCGCAAACTGCTGTTCGTGTATTACGGGCTGCGCGGCCTGTCGCTGCTGGCGCTGCCGTTCTCCACGTTCTCGATCTACGGGCTTTCCATCTTCGCGGTGTTTTACGGCCTCGACTGGATCGCGACGGTGCCGCCGACGGTGCGGCTGAGCGCGCAGATGTTCGGGCGGGAAAAAGCCTCGATCGTGTTCGGCTGGGTGTTCTGCGCGCACATGCTGGGCGCGGCGGTGGCGGCTTCGGGCGCCGGGATCACCCGCGACGTGCTGAGCAGTTACGTGCCGGCGTTCCTGGTTTCCGGGGCGTTCTGCCTGCTGGCGGCGCTGGCGGCATTGGCGGTGCCGCAAACCGCGCCGCCGGTGAACGTGACGGAGCCGATGGGCGCCGAGGCGGCGGCTTGAGGGGGACGTTCAGGAAGTGAGGTTATCCACAGACGACACAGATCAGGAACAATAAAAATTCTTATCTGTGCCATCTGTGTCATCTGTGGACAACATTTCCTTACTTGCCTTTATGCGGCCGCCACCTGCAGCCGCGGCGCCGCCCGCGCGCGGCCGATCAGCGGCAGCAGCGTCGCGAGATCCGGGCCATGGTCCTCGCCGGTCAGGGCGAGGCGCAGGGGGTCCGTCAGCGCCTCGCCGTCGCGGCCGGTCGCCTCGGTCAGTGCGGCGGTCCAGGCGTCCCAGACGCCGCCGTCCCAGGGTTCGGGCGGCAGCAGGGCCAGGGCGGTGCGGAGGAAGCCGCCTTCCCCGTCGATCACCGGCGGCACGATCGTGCCGGCGACCACGTCCCACCAGCCGCGAGCCTCGTTGAGCAGGTCGAGGTGTTTTCGGACGGCCAGCCAGAACGCCTCGGTCGCACCGGAGGGCAAGCGGGGCGCGACGTCCGCGAACGCGAGGGTGCCCAGGGCCGTGCGGTTGAGCGCACGCAGCCGGGTGATCTCGAACGCCGCCGCCGCGTCGGCGCGGGCGAGGTCGAAGGTTTCGCGCAGCCGGTCGAGCGGCGGCGCAGCGTCGCCGTCCTGCACGAGACAGGCGGCGATGGCGGTGGGTTCGATGCCATCGGTGCGCAGCCGGCGCAGCGTGAGCCGGGCGGCGGTCTCGGCGAGCGGGGCGACGTGGGCGAAGCGCAGGTTTGCCGTGTCGGCATCGAGGGCGGCGGCGATGTCGAGCGCGATGCCGGTGGCGCCGCGCATCTCGTCGCTTTGCACGATATGGGAGATGCCGGCGTCGAGGTCGTCGACCAGGGCGGCGAACAGCGGCAGCGGCGTGCCGTCTGCGCGCACCAGCACCGGGTCGGACATGGCCGATAGTTTCACTTGTGTCCGGCCAAGAACAGAATCGTTCCAGCCGACGGGTTCGGGGGAGAGCAGGAAGCGCCAATAGGGGCGCTTGCCTTTCGCTTCCGCCTGGGCGCGCTGCGCCGGGGTCATCTTCAGCATGGCGCGGTCGTAGATCGTCGCCTGGTTGCGGCGGGTGCGCAGGTCGCGCTTGGCGCGCAACTCGTCCTCGCTCTCGAAGCACGGATACAGGCGGCCGGCGCGTTCCAGCGCGGCGGCGGCTTCGGCGTAGCGGGCGCGGCGGCCGGACTGTTTTTGCGTTGCCTCCCAGTCGAGGCCGAGCCAGCGCAGATCGTGCTCGACGTCCGCCGCGTGGTCCGCGTCGGCCGTGGAAATATCGTCGAGGCGCAGCAGGACCGTGCCGCCGAGATGGCGCGCCCACAGCCAGTTCAACAGGGCGACGCGGGCGCTGGCGAGCGGGAGGTAGCCGGCGAGCGAGGGGGCAAGGCGGACGCGGATCGGGGTGGTCATTCCTCGTCGTCGCCAGAGTCGTCGCGGCGGGGATCCAATGCACGCCAGTCGCGTTCTTCCGGGCCTGCCGGGCGCTCCGAAAAATCGGACAGTTCGGTGCCGCTGCGCCAGCCGTTCTCGCCGGCGTCCACCACTTCCGCGTCTTCGCCGAAGGCAAACCACGCCTCAAGCAGGTCACGACCCGAGAGGCCAGCCGCGCGGCACAGTTCGACGCTGTCGCGCACGTAGCGGCGGGCGAACTGGTTGGCCTGCATGAGCGTGGGAAAGCCCTTCACTTCCTCGACGATGTTGTCCTCGGCCCCCCCCGAGAGGTCGAGGATGCGCACGCGCCAGCCGCCGGGCGGGGCGAACAGGTCGTTGGGGGGCTGGTCGTCGCTCATGCGATCAATCCGGTGAAACCGTTGGTGATCGGGTAGCGCCGGTCACGGCCGAAGGCGCGGCGGGTGATCTTCACGCCCGGCGGCGCCTGCCGGCGCTTGTATTCGGCCCGGTCGAGCATCCGCCAGACGCGCAGCACGGTCGCGCGGTCGTGGCCGGCCGCCACCAGCGCATCGACGCTCTGCTCGCCTTCGACGAGGCCCTCCAGGATCGCGTCCAGCACCTCGTAGGGTGGGAGCGAGTCCTGGTCGGTCTGGTTGTCCTTGAGTTCGGCGGTCGGCGGCTTGGTGATGACGCGCTCGGGCATCACCGGGCCATCGGGGCCGAACGCGCCCGGCGGGCGGTGCGCGTTGCGCCAGCGGCTGAGGGCGAAGACCGTGGTCTTGTAGACGTCCTTGAGCACCGAGTAGCCGCCGCACATGTCGCCGTACAGTGTCGCGTAGCCGACCGACATCTCCGACTTGTTGCCGGTGGTCAGCACCATGCTGCCGATCTTGTTGGAAACAGCCATCAGGATCAGCCCCCGCGCGCGGGACTGGATGTTCTCCTCGGTGATGTCGGCCGGCCGGCCTTCGAAGACCGGCGCCAGCGCCGCATCGAACGCCACCATCGCCGGGGTGATCGGCACCGTGTCGCACTGGATGCCGAGCAGGCGCGCGCACGCGGCAGCGTCGTCGAGGCTGTGCTGGCTGGTGTACGGGCTCGGCAGCATGAAGGCGCGCACCCGGCCGGCGCCGAGGGCGTCGGCGGCGACGGCGGCCGAGAGCGCGCTGTCGATGCCGCCGGAGAGGCCGAGGATGACGCCCGGGAAGCGGTTCTTGTTCACGTAGTCGGCGAGGCCGAGCATCATGGCGCGGTAGATCTGCTCCAGATGCTCGGGCTCCGGCGACAGCGGCAGCGGCTTGCAGACGAGCCGCTCGCCGTCGCGGTGCCATTCGGTCAGCGTGATCGCTTCCTCGAAGAACGGCATCTGCACCGCGAGCGAGCGGTCGGGGTTGAGCACGAAGCTCGCCCCCTCGAACACCAGTTCGTCCTGGCCGCAGACCTGGGCGCAGAACACGAACGGCAGCCCGGTTTCCACCACGCGCTGCACCGCGAGCGGGATGCGGTGCTGCTGCTTGTCGGCCTCGAACGGGCTGCCGTTGATGGAGAGCAGGATTTCGGCACCGCTCTCGGCCAGGGTTTCCGAGACGGCAGGAAACCACCAGTCCTCGCAGATCATCAGGCCGACGCGAAAGCCGCGGAACGGCACCGGGCCCGGCGCGGGGCCGGCGTCGAACACGCGCTTTTCGTCGAACACGCCGTAGTTCGGCAGTTCGTGCTTGAGGCGGCGGGCAAGGATGCGGCCGCCATCGAGCACGAAGGCCGCGTTGTACAGCTTGTCGCCCTCGGCCCAGGGCGCGCCGACGATGACGCCGGGACCGCCGTCGGCCGTGTCGGCAGCAAGGGCGGAAATGGCGTCGGCGCAGGCGGCGACGAAGGCGGGCTTCTTGACCAGATCCTCGGGCGGGTAGCCGGAGATCGAGAGTTCCGGCGTCACCACGAGGTCGGCGCCGAGCCGGGCGCCCTGCGCGCGGGCGCGCCGGATGATCTCCAGATTACTGTTGATCTGGCCCACGTGGGGATTGAGCTGGGCGAGCGCCAGCTTGAGGATATCGGACATGCGGACAGGCTACCTCGCCTGGCGGGTAGCGATCCAGACCCCGGCGAGAATGGCACATGCCCCGGTGCAGATTGCCTCCGAGGCCGCGAGCGACGCGGCGCGCGCCGGCCGCAGTCAGGAATGCTGCAACAGCGACCCGCCTTGACGGCGCCCCGCGCCGAACGACGCCCTGCCCCGTCCCGGGCGCAGCCGCCGCGTGACGCCGACGACGCCGAGCAACGCAGCGCCAAGCAGCGTCCAGCTCGCCGGTTCGGGGACCGCCTGCGACTGATAGGTCAGGCCCATCGCGCCGCTGATCCCGGTATTGCCGAGGTCCGTCAATGCTCCGGTGGCGGTATCGATCTGATACAAGGGCGAGTTTGCCGCGCAATAGTCTGTCGCAAGGAACTGATTGGAGGGCGTAATCGTCAGCCCCATGAGGCAATCATCCCCGGTAATCGTCGTGACCAGAGATCCCGCGCCAGTCGCCGTATTTACTTGGTAGAGACTTGAGCCGGAGCCCAGGGAAGCAATTGCGTAGAGGCCGCCATTGGTCGGATCATACTGCAGATCCATGACACCGGAGAATCCCAGGCTGCCGACGAGCGTGGCGGCGCCGGTGGTTGGGTTGAGCGTGTAGAGGTCGTTGGTGGACCAGCTCGCTGCGTAGAGTGTACCGTTTGGCACGAAGCCCAAAGCCATCAGATCCAGAATACCCGTCCCCGCACCGACGGGCGTCGCGGCCCCGGTCGTCAAATTGACTGTTGCAAGCGTGCTCGTATCGTATGAGTCGACAACAGAATACAGCACGTTGCTCGGATTGAAGGCGACACTATAGGTATTGCTGTATCCGAAATTTCCAACGAGCGTACCCACGCCGTCGCTGGAGTCGATCGTGTACAAACTGCCTCCGTCGTTGCCCGTGCTGTAGAGCACCAGCGCTTTCGCTGGCGACAGGAACCCCAGCGTTCCTATGGCAAATGTGATCGCAACCAGCAGCCGAACCATAGTATGTCCTCCATGACAATAAGCGCTCACGCCAACGCTTGGCAGGCAGGCGAGTGAAGCGCAGCCTCTCACGCAATCTCGCACCCGCAGAATGCGCTAATCGTGGTTTATTATTGCCTCTGATCAATCAACCCGACCGGGGAACGGATGCCGTTTCAAAGGCAGGTCTACTTGTAACACACCTTTGTATGCGGTCAATACGCTCGAAATCGTATTTTTATTACGCAACGGATGGCGTCGCGTCGCAAAGCGCGGAAACTCCCGGTCACGCCGCCCGCTGGCGCGCCGGGCGGGCGGCGATCCAGACGCCGGCGAGAATGAGCGCGGCGGCGGCCAGCACCGACGTGGAAACCGGCTCGGCCAGCAGCGCCCAGGCGAGCAAAACGCCGAACAGCGGCTGCACGAACTGGAACAACCCGACGCGGGCGATGCCGCCGCGCGCCAGCGCCCAGTACCAAAGCACGTACCCCGTCACCGAGACGCCGGCCGCGAGATAGGCGAGCCCCAGCAACGCGCCGGGCGGCAGCGCCAGCAGGTCCTGGCCGGCGAGCAGGAACGGCAGCAGCGGCAGCAGCACGACGGCGGCGAGGCCGACGCCCCAGTAGGTCGCGCCCTGCGACGGATAGCCTTCCCGGGTCAGCATTGCGCCGGCGACATAGCCACCGGAGGCGAACAATGTCGAAAACAGCGCCAGCGCGTCGCCGCCGAGGCTGGCCGCCTGCCCGGTGCCGGGGTGCCGGGAGGCGACCAGCACGATCTCGCCGGCGACCGCGAGCCCACAGCCGATCCACCAGCGCCGGCGCGGCAGGGTCCGTTGCAGCGTGTGGCTGATCGCCCCGGTCGTCACCGGCAGGAACGCCAGGATCATGGCGCCGTGGATGCCGGAGGTATGCTGCATGCCGACGGTGAACACCGCCGGGAAGCCGATGAAGCCGCCGAATGATGACAGCGCCAGCAGCACCCGCTGGCGCGGTTGCCGCGGCGGCGCAATGCGCAGCGCCAGCGCCAGCGGCAGAGCCAGGGCGCCGCCCAGCACGGTGCGCAGCGCCGCGACCGCGAGCGGCGGCAGGCTGGCCACGGCAAACTTGGTGCCGACCGGCGAACCGCCCCAGACGATCACCGCCAGCAGGGCGGCAAGGATGACGCCGGGGCTCACCGATCGGCTTGTCCTGATGCGGTCGCAGTGGAGGGTGTTCGGGAAACACCGCCACCATGTCGCCGCGCCCGGCCCGGTTCAACCCGCCGATTGCGCCGCCCTGCCCCCCGGATGCCTAGCCAGTGGTCGCGGCGGCGTGATTGGTTCTAGAGTGGCAGCACCCATGTCCAGCCCAAATCCAGGGGACTCCCATGCGGCACGTTCGAGATCTCGGCGCTGCGGCGCTGCTGGTCTGCTGGCTGGCAGCGGCGCTGGTGGCGCCTGTGCAGGCGCATGCCCAGGAAGCCCAGTTCAACCAGGCGCAACTGATCCGCGGCCTGCTGCCGACGGTGGTGAACATCATCGCCCACGCCAACGCGGCCGCCCCCAAGGCGACCATGAACGCGGCCGCGCAGAGCCAGTCGTTCCAGCTCAAATCCTCGGCCGGCTCCGGCTTCATCGTCGATCCGACCGGACTGATCGTGACCAACTGGCACGTCGTCGATCAGGCCTACGCGATCTACGTGACCTTCTCCGACGGCACGCGGGTCGAGGCAAAAGTGCTGAACGCCGCGCGCATCCTGGACATTGCGCTGCTGAAGGTGGATGTCGGCCACCCGCTGCCGGCGGCGAAATGGGGTGACAGCAACACGATCGAGATCGGCGACCCGGTGCTGGCGATCGGCAATCCGCTCGGCATCGGCGAGTCGGTCACGGCGGGCATCGTCAGTGCGCTGAACCGCAACATCCAGGACACGCCGTACGACGACTTCATCCAGACCGACGCCTCCATCAACCACGGCAATTCCGGCGGCCCGCTGTTCGACCTCAAGGGCGAGGTGATCGGCATCACCACGGCGCTGGTCTCCCCCACCAGCGCCAACGCCGGCCTCGGGTTCGCGATCCCGTCGGCGATCGCCAAGGAGGTCATCAACAGGTTGCAGACCTACGGCTGGGTGCGGCCCGGTTTCCTCGGCGTGAAGGTGCAGCAGATGACGCCTGAAATGGCGCAGGGCATGGGCCTGACCGAGCCGCAGGGCTCCATCGTCGCCTGGGTGACGGAAGGCGGGCCGGCGGCGGCCGCCGGATTGCAGATCGGCGACATCGTCGCCCGCTTCGACGACGTGATCCCGACCGACGAGCGCGACCTGCTGCGCATGATCGCCAGGAGCGTGCCGGGGCGGAAAGTGACGCTCGGCGTGCTGCGCGACGGCAAGCCCATCGACGTCGCGGTCACGCTCGGCGAGTGGCCGCGCATGGCATGGGAGGAGCGCGATGCACCCACCCTGGTTGCGTCGCCGCACTGGAACGTGCCGCCCGACCTCGGCGTGCAGTTGGCGGCGATGACGCCGCAACTGGCGGCCGAGAACGACATCCCCTCGCACCCGGTGGGCACGAAGGCGGCGCTGGTGACCGGCGTGGCGCCCGACTCCGACGCGGCGCGGCGCGGCATCTCGGTCGGCGACCTCGTGCTGCAGGTCGGCGAGACCAAGGTCGAGACGCAGGCGGAATGGCTACAGGCGCTCGCCGATGCCCGCAAGTCCGGGCGAGCGTTCGTGATGGTGCTGGTGCTGCCGAAGACCCCGAGCGAAGGCGACATGAAGTTCCGCGCCCCGAAATGGGTGGCGGTGCGCGCCTCGGACGGATAGACCGCGGGTTGCCCCGCCCGGGCGGCGGGTCGTACCTTGTTCGTTGCTTTGACGCCACCGCGCGGCCGCCGCGCTCTCCAGAGGGTGCCATGACCCGTCTTCGTTACGCCGGCCCGCTCCTGCTCATGCTGCTGCCCGGGCTCGCGGCGGCCCCGCTGCTGCCGACGCCGGCGCGGGCCCAGGATGCCGAGATGAATCAGGAGGCGGTGATCCGCAAGGTGCTGCCCACCGTGGTCAACATCCTCGCGCACGCCCGGCCGACGCCGGACACGGCATCCATGAACGCCTCCGCACCGGAAGAAGGCGACACGTTCGAGTTCAAGTCCTCGGCCGGGTCCGGCTTCGTGGTCGATCCGGACGGGGTGATCCTGACCAACTGGCACGTGGTCGCCGGCGCCTACGAAATCTTCGTCACCTTCTCCGACGGCAGGCGCGTCGATGCCGAGATTCTGAACGCCGCGCGCATCATCGATCTGGCGCTGCTGAAGGTGAAGGTCGAAGACGGCCACAAGCTGCAGGCCGTCACCTGGGGCGACAGCCAGAAGGTGCAGATCGGCGATTCGGTGCTGGCGATCGGCAATCCGCTGGGCATCGGCACGTCGGTGAGCGGCGGCATCGTCAGCGCACTGCACCGCAACATCAGCGACACGCCGTACGACGACTTCATCCAGACCGACGCGGCGATCAACCACGGCAATTCGGGCGGGCCGCTGTTCAACCGCAAGGGCGAGGTGATCGGCGTCGATTCCGCGATCATCTCGCCGACGGCGGCCAATGCCGGGCTCGGCTTCGCCCTGCCGGCCTACCAGGCGCAGTTCGTCATCGACCAGCTCAAGAAATACGGTTGGGTGCGGCCGGGCTGGCTCGGGCTGAAGATCCAGGATGTCACCCCGGACATGGCCCACGCGCTGCACATGGCCGACCCGCATGGCTCGATCGTCGCCTGGATTGGCCCTGGCGGGCCGGCCGAGGCGGCAGGCCTGCGCGTCGGCGACATCATCGTCCGCTTCGAGGAAGACTCGCCGCCGGACGAACGGGCGCTGCTGCGCGACATCAGCGGCAGCCCGCCCGGCCGCAACGTGACGCTCGGCGTGCTGCGCGCCGGCAAGGACATCGAGGTGAAGGCCACGCTCGCGGAATGGCCGCGCATGAAGTGGGAAGAAGCCAACGCGCCGATGAAGGTGCCACCGCCGCACTGGGTGATCCCGGCCGATCTCGGCATCAAGACGACGGTGCTGACCGACGCGCTGCGCACCGAGAACGAGATCCCGGCCGGCGCGCAGGGGCTGCTGGTGACTGACGTGAGCCACGGCACGGACGCCGCCCACCGTGGGCTGCAGCCGGGAGACGTGATCATGCAGATCGGCGACGTCGCGGTGGACAGCGCCAGTGTGCTGCGCCAGCAGATCGACGCGGCCCGCTCGTCCGGCAACGATCTGGCGATGTTCCTGGTTTTTCCGAAGAACAAGGGGAAATCGGAATTCCCGTCGCCGAAATGGCTGCCACTGCGGGTCAGCGCCAGTTAACGGCGACCGCCGTGATCACGCAAACGTGAAGTCCAGCGATCGACCGTGGGCGGGGCTGCGCCGTAGTCCGTATGATGGTGCAATTGCCGTCAACCGGGCTTCGGAGGGACCATGTGGCCGATATCTCGCGTGAAGGCGGCGTCGATCCGCCTTGCTGTGGCCGGTGGCGTTGTCGCCGGCTGCCTCGTGCCGACGGCATGGGCGCAGGACATGTCGTTCAGCCAGGCGCAACTGGTGCGCGGCCTGCTGCCGAGCGTGGTGAACATCACCGCCCGGGCGGAGGTGGCGGAAACGCCGGAGCCGATGCTGGCGAGCAACGGGACCGGCGGCACCACCGGCAAGGCAGCGGCCTCCAATGCGCTCTATTCGGTGAAGGTCTCGGCGGGGTCCGGCTTCATCATCGATCCGTCGGGCGAGATCGCCACCAACTGGCACGTGGTGGTCGGCGCCTACGAGATGATCGTGACCTTCGCGGACGGCTCGCGCGCCAAGGCGGAGCTGGTGAATGCCTCGCCGCTGGTCGATCTGGCGTTGCTGCGGGTGAATGTGGGCAAGAAACTGCAAGCCGTGCAGTGGGCCGACAGCACCAAGGTTCAGGTCGGTGACCCGGTGCTGGCGATCGGCAACCCGCTCGGCGTGGGCATGTCGGTCAGCGGCGGCATCGTCAGTGCGGTGAACCGCAACATTATGGATACGCCGTATGACGACTTCATCCAGACCGACGCCGCGATCAACCACGGCAATTCCGGCGGCCCGCTGTTCAGCATGAAGGGCGAGGTGATCGGGGTGAACTCGGCCATCATCTCGCCGACCTCGGGCAATGCCGGGTTGGGCTTCGCGATGCCGGCCAACGATGCGCATTTCATCTTCGATCGGCTGTCGAAGAAGGTGCTGACCCGGCCGGGCTATCTCGGCGCCAAGCTGCAGCAGGTGTCGCCGGAAATGGCGCTGGCGCTGGGCATGCCGGAACCGCAGGGCTCCATCGTCGCCGCGGTGACGGATGAGGGACCGGCGGCGCGCGCAGGGCTGCGCCCCGGCGACGTGCTGCTGCGCTACGCCGGCGACATCCCGACCGACGAGCGGGCGTTGCTGCGCGCGATCGCCAGGACCGACCCCGGCACCACTGTCGATGTCGGTGTGCGCCGCGGCGGGCACGACCTCGTCGTGCCGGTCAAGGTCGAGGAGTGGCCGACCATGTGGTGGGAGGATGTGCATGGCGGCACCCCGGGCGGCCAGCCGCACCTGAACATCCCGGCCGACCTCGGCCTGACGGTCGAACCGCTGGACGACAAAATGCGTGCCAGCTATGCGGTGCGGCCGGAGGCGCAGGGCGTGATCGTCACCGGCGTGCTGCCAGGCACGGATGCCTCGCAGCGCGGCCTCGGGCTCGGGGATGTGATCGAGCAGGTAGGCGACGTTGCGGTCGCTTCCGCCGCAGACGTGCAGCATGAAATCGACCGCACCCGGGCCGACAACCGGCCGTATGCGCTGTTCCTCGTGATGCGCAAGAACCAACCGGTCACGGCCGCCCAGTTGCCTGGACCGAAATGGTATGCTTTGCGTGTCAGCGCGAGTTGACCCTCTGCGAGGCGCGTTCACGATTTCGTGATCTCTGCCTCCGGCGCCCAGGCTGGTCCGTAATGTGAGTCGATGAGATGAGACGACATAGCAGCCCCCCAAACGCCCGGGAGCGTCGTTCGTTGAAACCGCTTGGGTCCACCCCGAATCTCCTGTCTATCACAGAATAAAACCTCGGAGACTGCCGCCATGAAGCTCCTCACCACTGTTGCAGCCGCCGCGCTGCTTGTTTCTTTCGGTGCCTACGCCCAGGATTCGGGTGTGAAGCCGTGTCTGCCGGGCCAGACCGCCTCGCGCGCCGGCAATAACGACACCGGCGCCAGCGGCCAGCTCGCCTCCAAGGCCGGCCCGAACGATACCGGTGCCAGCGGCCAGCTCGCCTCCAAGGCCGGCCCGAACGATACCGGTGCCAGCGGCCAGCTCGCCTCCAAGGCCGGCCCGAACGAAACCGGCGCCAGCGGCCAGCTCGCCTCCAAGGCCGGCCCGAACGATACCGGTGCCAGCGGCCAGCTCGCCTCCAAGGCCGGCCCGAACGATACCGGCGCCAGCGGCCAGCTCGCCTCCAAGGCCGGCCCGAACGATACCGGCGCCAGCGCACAGCTTGCCTCGCGCGCCGGCAACAACGACACCGGTGCCAACGCGCAGATGGCCTCCAAGGCCGGCCCGAATGACACCGGCGCCAACGCGCAGCTTGCCTCGCGCGCCGGCAACAACGACACCGGCGCCAACGCGCAGATGGCCTCCAAGGCCGGCCCGAACGACACCGGCGCCAGCGCGCAGCTTGCCTCGCGCGCCGGCAACAACGACACCGGCGCCAACGCGCAGATGGCCTCCAGGGCCGGCCCGAACGACACCGGCGCCAGCGCGCAGCTTGCCTCGCGCGCCGGCAACAACGA
>Ga0302314_10014118_pt1 | contig 13675 bp, 12 predicted proteins | sample III_Palsa_N2_3_FD_200533 | JGI IMG/M metagenome (GOLD analysis project Ga0302314, IMG submission 200533) | Peat permafrost microbial communities from Stordalen Mire near Abisko, Sweden - III_Palsa_N2_3 | ecosystem: Environmental > Terrestrial > Soil > Palsa > Peat permafrost | place: Sweden... | reverse complement strand
AGTCGGCCCGGCCTCGCTCTTGTCCCAGGCGCGCACCCGCACCGGCAGGTCGACGCCGACCCGGGCGGCTGCCCAGGCGATTGTCGTCGCCGCGTCGGCCCGGCGCCGGTGACGCTTGGGTTCCGCCGCCTTAGCCCGAGCCGCAGTGCCCCCAGCCGACGTGCCCCCAGCCGACGTGCCCCCAGCCGACGTGCCCCCAGCCGACGTGCCCCCAGTCGGCGTGGCCTCGCTCGACGTGACCGGCGCGGTCATGCCCGGTCCAGGGTGAGCTGGCTGACGTTCAGGTACCCGGCGCGGAAGCCGGCCTCGGCGTAGCACAGGTAGAACAGCCACATGCGGCGGAAAACCTCGTCGAAGCCGAGCGCGGCCACCTCGTCACCGCGGGCGCTGAACCGGTCCCGCCAGATCCGCAGCGTCTCCGCGTAGTGCGGGCCGAACTCATGCCGCCCGCTGACCCGCAGCCGGGTGCGGCTCACGCTGTCCTCGATCGCGTTGACCGAGGGGATCTGGCCGCCAGGGAAGATGTACTTCTGAATCCAGGTGTAGGTGCGCCTGCTCGCGATCATCCGGTCGTGCGGCATCGTGATCGCCTGCAGCGCGACCCGGCCGCCCGGCGCGAGCAGTTGGTCGATCCGGGCGAAGTACGCGTCCCAGTAGCGGTCGCCGACCGCCTCGATCATCTCGACCGAGCAGATGGCGTCGTACTCCCCGTCCACGTCCCGGTAGTCGCGCAGCTCCACGCTGACCTGATCGGCCAGGCCGGCCTCGGCCACCCGGCGGGACGCGAGCTCATGCTGCGCGGCGGAGATCGTGACCGTGCGGACGATGGCACCGCGCTTGGCCGCCTGGATCGCCAGCTCGCCCCAGCCGGTGCCGATCTCGAGCACCCGGCTGCCGGGCCCCACTCGCGCCTGGTCGAGCAACCGGTCGATCTTGCGCCGCTGCGCCTGCCCGAGCACCCGCTCGGCGGCGACCGGCCATCCGTCGGCGCTGGTCTCGAACAGGGCCGAGGAGTAGGTCATGGTCGGGTCGAGGAAGAGGGCGAAGAAATCGTTGGAAAGGTCGTAGTGGCGGCCGATGTTGCGGCGGGCGCCGTCCTTGTTCTGGTCGTCGCCGGCTGGCTGGCGGCGCACGGCCAGGCTGCGCAGCCGCTGGAACGGCGTCGGCACGAGGTCGCCGACGTGCCGCGCGAACACGGTCACCAGGCCGGTCAGGTCCTCGCAGTCCCAGTCGCCTGCCATGTAGGACTCGCCGAATCCGATCAGGCCGCCCGCCCCCACCCGGGTGAAGAAGGCGGCCGGGTTGTGGACCGTCATCAGCGGCGCGTCCGGCCCCCCGGCGCCGGTCAGGCGGCCGTCGGACAGCCGGACCCGGATCGGAAGCCGAGCCGTCGCCGCGCCGAACAGCAGCCGGGCGACCTCTGCCCGCGCCGCGGCGACATCGGGCCACCGGACCGGGTCGATGACCCATCCGGTGTCTTGCTCGGTGGTGCTTATCACTGGACCCCCTCTTGCGGACGCCGCGCCGGTCGCGGCACCGGCCGCAGCCCCCGCGCGTACAACTTGATCCCCTGCCACCTGATCCGGGCCGACACCATGACGGTGGAGCACGGATGCCGCAACGCGGCGTGGAGCAGGGCTGGCCGGGTAGCGGGCACGCCGGCGCCCCGGACGCTGGCGACGAACCGGTGCCCGCCCGGGCGGTTCAGGGTGATGCTGATCGCCAGCCGTTCGGCCGGGCGCGGCAGGCTCATCTGGTACCAGCCGTCGACCGGGTGGTACGGGGAGACGTAGAGCTCCTTGTCGACCCGCGCGCGGCCCCGGTCGTCGGTGTGCACCAGGTAGGCGTGGCGCTGCCGGTAGGTGTTGTGCACCTCCGCGATCACGCAGGCGAGCGTGCCGTCCGCGCGGTGGCACCAGTACAGGGTCAGCGGGTTGAACACGTACCCGAGCACCCGGGCGTGGGCGAGCATCAGCACCTGGCCGCCGCCGAGGTCCACCCCGCGGGCGCGCAGGAACTCATCGACGTTGGCGCGGATGGTCCGCTCCGGGTCACCGAGGTGATCGCGGGCGCGGAAGCCGGTCAGCAGCGCCGCCCACCCGCCGGGACGGGGCAGCTTGTCCAGGTCGACGAGCCATTCGTAGGTGCGGTAGCTGAACGCGTGGCGCAGCGGCGCCTGCCGGACGTGATCGATCCGGCACTCGTAAAGCACCGCCCCCTCGGCCAGCGATCGCGTCCGGGCAGCGCCGCGCCCGGAGGCGACAGCGGGGGAGGAGGTGGCTGCGGGGGAGGGGACGGCTGCGGGGGATGACGCGATGCTGGTCACCAGGCTGCTCCCAGTGCCAGCGCCGCGGCCGCGCCCGCCTTGCAGCCGTCCTCGTGAAATCCCCAGCCGTGGTAGGCGCCGGCGAACGCCGTCACCGAGGTGTTCAGGCCCGGCAGCCGCGACTGGGCGGCGACCGACTCGCGGGTGTAGGCCGGGTGGGCGTAGTCCATGACGGCGATGATCCGGGCCGGGTCCACGTGCTCGCGCCCGCCCAGCGTGACGATGTAATCCTGCTCCGGCGGCAGCCCCTGCAGCCGGTTCATGGAGTAGCTGACCCGGGCCGGCGCCGAGGCCTGCCCGTCCTTGCAGCTGAGGGTGTAGTTCCAGGACGCGCGGACCGCCGCCTGCGGCGGCAGCACCCGGGCGTCGGTGTGCAGCACCGCCTGGTTGGGGGTGTAGCGGAACGCGCCGAGCACGGAGCGCTCCGCCTCGGTCGGCGCGTCGAGCAGCCGCAGCGCCTGATCGGGGTGGGTGGCGATGACCACCGCGTCGAAGTCGAGCGGCGCGCCGGCGGCGTCCCGCACAGTCACCCCGCCCGGATGGCGGCGGACCGAGCGCACCGGGGACGACAGCCGCACCTGCGCCAGCTCGGCCGCGATCCGCTCGACGTAGCGCCCGGACCCGCCGGTCACCGTGCGCCACTGCGGCGAGCCCGAGACCGACAGCATGCCGTGGTTGGCGAGGAAGGCGAACAGATACGCGGCCGGATAGCCGAGCGCGGTGCCCTGCGGGCACGACCACACCGCCGCGACCAGCGGCACCGCGAAATGGGTGATGAAGTAATGGGAGAAGCCGCCCTCGCGCAGGAAATCGCCCAGCGCAGGACCGCCGTCCGGCTCCAAGCCCTCCAAGTCCTCCGAGCCCTCCGCGCCCGCAATGGCCAGCGCCGAGCGAGACGGCGCCGACGGCGTCGATGACGGCACCGACGCCAGCAGCCGCCGGGCGGCCCGATGGAACCGCGGGACCTCCGTCAGCATCTGCAGGTAGCGCCGCCCGCCGCCGGGCACGCCCACGCCCAGGCCGGCCGGGCCGCGCCGCCCCGCGTAGTGCACGCCGCAGCCGGTGCAGCTGACCGACATGCTCATCTCCGAGGGCTGGGTCGCCACCCCGAGCTCGGCGAAAAGCCGGGTGAGCAGCGGGTACGTCCGCTCGTTGTAGACGATGAAGCCGGTGTCGACGGGCACCTGCCCCCCGCCGGGCGCGTCGGCCAGGTGCGTGTCGGCGTGGCCGCCGAGCCGGCTGTCGGCCTCGAAGAGCGTCACCTCGTCTGTCCGCGACAGGATGTGGCCCGCCGTGAGCCCGCTGATGCCGCCGCCGATGACGGCGATTCTGCGTCCGGTCACGGCCGCCCATCCCTTCTGGTCAGTGTTGCGTCCTACGTCTGCATTCGGTCCCTGGGGCTGTCCGGATTGGTGATGTCCGGGATCGACCAGGATTCCCGGTCGGCGGCCCCGGGCTGACGGGGCGCGTCCGGGCCGTTCCCGGCCTGGGTACGGCCGAGGACGTGCCGCAGCGCGCCGTCCAGGTTCGGGTACCGGAACGGGTGGCCAAGCGCGGCCAGCACCCCCGGCCGGACCCGCTGGCTCGCCAGCGCGAGCTCCCTGGCCCCCTCGTCGCCGAGCAGCAGCTTCGGCGCCAGCGTGATCACCGGGATCAGCGCGGGCCTGCCGACCACGCGGCCGAGCGTCCGGGTGTACTCCGCGTTCCGCGCCTGCTCCGGTGCGACCGCGTTGACCGGCCCGGTCAGGGCCGGGTCGGTGACGGCGCGCAGGTAGATGTCGAGCAGGTCGTCGATCTCGATCCACGGCAGCCACCCCCGGCCGTCCCCGATGGGGCCGCCAAGGCCGGTCTCGAAGACCGGGTACAGCAGGCGCAGCATGCCGCCGCGCGGGGTCTGCACCACGCCGGTGCGGACCTGGACCGACCTGATCCCCGCGGCCGCGGCCGGAGCGGACGCGTCCTCCCAGGCGGCGGCCACGTCGGCCAGGAACCCGTCGCCGCGGTCGCTGTCCTCGGCCAGGATCTCGTCGCCGCGGTCGGCGCCGTAGAAGCCCACCGCCGACGCGGTGACGAAGGCGCGCAGCCGGCCGGGGGACCGGGCCGCCAGCGTCGCGAGCGCGCGGGTCGGGCCGATCCGGCTGGACAGGATCTCCCGCTTGCGTTCCGGGGTGAAGCGGCCGCCGATCGAGGCGCCCGCGAGGTGGATCACCGCGTCGACGCCGGCCAGCAGCTCCGGGTCCGGGTCTTCCGGCCGCCACTGGCGCTCGCCGTCATTGCGCGGCGCCTGGCGGACCAGCCGGATCACCTGATGGCCGCCGGTGGTGAGGAGCGCGGCCAGGGCTGACCCGACCGTCCCGCCCGACCCGGTCAGCGCGATCGTGAGCGGCTCGGGGCACACCTCCCGAGACCGCGCGTGCGCGGCCAGGTCCGCCGCCAGCTGCCGGTGCCGGTAGCTGAACATCGGCCGCAGCGCCCGGGCCGGGATCGGCGTGGAGACGACATCGACGACCATGGTGCCCTCGGCCACCGGCGCGAACATATGGGTGTGCCGCCAGTGCAGCGCCGCCCCGAGCGGCCGCTGCAGCGCGTCGGCGAACTGCCGGGGCGGGAAGTAGCCTTCCGGATCGTGGCCGGCCACCCAGCGCAGCCCGCCGGGCAGCGCCAGCACCGCCTGACCGTCGCGAACCGAAGGTGCCTCCTGCGCCACGTGCACCGGCTGCCACGGTGGCATCAGGCGCGTGATGGCCCCCGGTCGGGAATGCCAGGCAAACACCTCGTCCGGTTCCGCACACACCACACTTGAGTACGTGAGTCCCATATTCGCGCCGCCTCCTTCAGTCCGCGACTTTTAATCAATACTAAGTTACACTAAAACTATGAGGTGGAAGCACAGCCATGCAGCTACGTGATGCGGCCGACACCCTCGGGGTGCACTACCAGACCGCTTACGGCTGGGTGCGCCAGGGCACGCTGCCGGCCCGCAAGACGCCGCGCGGCTACGAGGTCAGCGAGGGCGACGTGCTCGAGCTGGCGGCCCGGCGGACGGTCGGCGTCGAGCCGCCGCACCAGGTCAGGGTCAGGGACTGGGCGGCCCAGGCCGACCGCCTGCACGCGGCGCTGGTGGCGGGGGATGAGACGCTGGCGCGGCAGGACTTCGCCCGGCTGGCGGCGGGAACGCCGCTTGCCGCGCTCTGCGACGAGGTCATCGCCCCGACGCTGGGCCGGATCGGCACCGAGTGGGCGGCGGGCGAGCTGTCAATCGGCGTCGAGCACCGCGCGTCCGCGATCTGCGAGCGGCTCATCGCCGCCCGGCTGCACCAGCCGCAAGGCCGTCCGCGCGGCGTCGCCCTGGCCGCGACGCCGCCCGGCGAACGGCACGGGTTGCCGGCCATGATGGCGGCGGCGTGCCTGCGCGAGGACCACTGGCAGGTGCACCACCTGGCCGCCGACCTGCCGACGGACGAGGTCATCAGCCTCGCCGTCGACACCGGGGCCAGCCTGATCGTCTTGTCCGCGGCCACCACCGACGCCGTCCGGACGGCCGCCCGCGAGGCGCGCGAGATCCGCCAGCGGCTGCCGGAGGCGCGGGTCCTGACCGGCCGCCCCGGTGACACGCTCAGCCGCCTGCGCGAGCTGGCCCGCGCCCCCGTCACCCGGTGACCCGCGCCCGGGTCGAGTGGGCTGAGGCAGACTCCACTGTCCGTTAAGGCGAAGAGATTTTTAAGTCTTTCCTCTTAACGCACGCTGGTTTCTCCCGGACGGCCCGCTGAGCCAAGCCCTCGGCGGCGCGGGCGCGGGAAGCACGCCGATGACCGCCCGCGCGGCGAGCCATCCGGATCTTCCAGGCCGCCCGGGATCAGATTCCCGGGCGACCCTCGGTCAGTTCTGGACCGACCAGCTTTCCGGTCGCGGCGCCTACGGTGACACGGGTCCTGACGCACCGATCGGCGACGGTGCCGTGATCGACGATGCGGGCGGCTTGAGGTATGCGGGAGGAGACGTGAGGTCGAGGAAGTCCATGACCGTGGCCGCGTTGGCGTCCCGGTAGGTGAGGGCCGGGAGGTTCCACTTCGCCTCGATCGTCGCCAGCACCGAGGTGTGGTCGTGGACGACGTTGGTGACGCCGTTCGGGATCGAGTAAGGGGAGGCAACCATCGCGGGGACCCGGGGGCCGTAGATGTCGTACCCGCCGGGGGAGTCGCCCGAGCTCAGCTCGGGCGGGATGTTGTCCGGCGGGACCGCGGCCGGGGGCTGCACGTGATCGTAGTAGCCGCCGTGCTCGTCATAGGTGTAGATGAACAGCGTCCGTGGCCAGGACGGGGAATTCATCACGGCCTCGAGGATCGAGTATGCCCAGGCTTCCCCGTAGTACATGTCCTGCGGGCTCTCCTCATCGCCGCCCAGCGTCTTAACGTAGTCGCCGAGACCCTCGGCCGCCGCGAACGATGCGAGGATCGAGCCGACCTCAGTGACGACACCGAACTCCGGGTCGACGAAGCTGACCTGCGGGAGGCTTCCGAGCGCCAGGTCGACCAGGAACTGGCTGAGCGGCTGCACGTTCTTCGGGTACTTTTCGATGATCGACGGGATCATCAAGGCCTGCGGAAGGTCCGTGTAGTAATTGCGCCAGCTGATCCCGTGGCTCTGCAGCTGATCGAAGATCGTGCCGTTCGGCGGGGGTGACTGCAGCAGGCTCTCGGCGTTGGTCGAGATGTCGCCGTAGGCGGTGCCGGCCAACAGAAACCGCCGGTTGGGGTAGGTCTGGCACGGGGCCGAGCAGAACCAGCGGTTCGCCACTGTGAAGGTTGTGGCGAACGAGTAGGCGAACGGAAGCACGTCGGGCAGGAAGTAGCCCATCGGCTCGGTCGAGTCGACCGACTGGACGAAGCCGTCCATCTTGCCGTTGTCGATCTGCTCGTGAGTTGCGTTCCAATCCTGCGTGACGCTCCCGGCCTGCGCAGTGTTCGTCAAGGGGTACGCGGTGACGACCGTCGGAGTCCCCTGCGCCCCCGGGTTCGAGTTCAGCGCGTTTCCTGAGGAGTCGAACGTGAGGCCGTCCGCCTGCGGCTGGCCGGCCATCGGCAGCTTGCCCAGCACGTTGTCGAAGGAGTGGTTCTCCATCATCACGACGACGATGTGGTCGAACGGCATCTCCGTATTCACGGTCCCGGCCGGCAGGTCAGGGTAAGGAAGGCTTCCGGGGCCTCGCAGCCCGCTTGCCGCGACTAGGTCACGCGACCCACGAGGGGACGACCTGGGCGAGCAGGCCCTGGTCGTTCAGTACCCGGATCGCGGTAATGGCGCTGTTCGCGACCGTGAAGGCCATGATCGTGACCGGCCGCCCGTCCACGGTGAAAAGAACGCCAGGGACGCCGTCGACGAGCACGGGATGGGCCAGCGCGCCCGGGCGCGCGCCCATCCTCGCCCGCCGGGCGATCTCTCCCGCGCCGCGCACGACAATGGTCCGCTTGGGGCCGCTCGCCCGGAGCTCGGCGTCAGGGGCAAGCACGGCGAGCAGCCCCGCGATGTCGCCGCGGCCGGCCGCGGCGACGAACGCGTCGATTACCTCCCGGGCGGCGGCGTCCGCCGCCGTCGCCGGCGTGCCCAGGCGGATCCGGCCGCGGGCGCGGCTGGCAAGCATCTTGGTGGCGGCGGGGCTGCGACCCAGGATCGCCGCGATCGCGTCGAACGGGACCTCGAACACGTCGTGGAGCACGAACGACACCCGCTCGGCGGGAGTGAGGGCGTCCATGACAACGTACAGCGCGAGGCCGACGGAATCGGCGAGCAGTGCCTCCTCCTCGGGATCGCCCCGCCCGGCCCCGGCCCCGGCCGCCTCGCGCGGGAGCGTGCCGACGCTGAGCTCGAGCGGCTGCTCGGCCCGTGCACTTCGCCGGCGGAGAGCATCGAGGCAGATCCGCCCGGTCACGGTGGTGAGCCAGCCGCGCAGGTTGTCGATGCCCCCGCCGCCAGTGCGGGCCAGCCGCAGCCACGCCTCCTGCCCGGCGTCGTCCGCGTCCGCGTGCGAGCCGAGGATGCGGAACGCGATCGCGTGGAGATAGGGGCGATGGGTCTCGAACTCGGCGGCGAGCTGTTCTTCGGTCACGCTTCCCCTCCGCGCGGGCGGTGTCACTACCAGGACGCATCGCGCGCCGACGAGGTAACACCCCGGTCGGCGTTACCTTCCGCCGCGGCCGCACGTCGTAGTCCCGTACAGCGATCCACGATCCGCTCCATGGAGGAAGAATGACATCACGCATTCAGAACGCGTTCCCGCCCGAGGTTACGACAGGCGTCCAGCACTTGTACAAGGCCGTGTACGCCGGGGGTGTGCCGCAGCAGACGCTGGAGCTGGTGCACCTGCGCGCGAGCCAGGTCAACGGCTGCAGCGCCTGCGTCGACGCCGGCGTCAAGAGCGCCACGAAGGCCGGCGTCAGCCCCGAGAAGCTGCTTACCGTCGCCGCATGGTACGAGAACCCGCTCTTCGACGACGCCGAGCGCGCCGCGCTGGCTCTCGCCGAGGCCGCGACCCGGCTCTCCGACCGGCCCGGCGCGGTCACCGACGAGATCTGGGCCGAGGCCGCCAGGCACTACGACGAGCGGCAGCTCGCGGCCCTGGTGCTGATGGTCGCGCTTACTAACTTCTTCAACCGCCTCAACACGACCCTCCGGGTGCCCGCCGGGACCGCCTGGGACTGACGCCAGACCGGCGGGCGCTTGGGCGGTTACCCGGGCGGAGTGACCCGGTGGACGGCGCCGGGCGGGGCGGCGGGCACGGCGTCCGGGTGCAGGACCGAGGCGATGGCCTCGACTCCGTCGACCAGGCGGGGACCCGGGCGGACGACGATCCCGTTGGCGTCGATCGCCCAGATCGGCACGCCCGGCAGCGACCGGGCGGCGACCTGCGCCTGCTCGATCGCGCCGGCCAGGCGGTAGCCGCAGGGCGCGACGATCACCAGCTCCGGCGCCGCGGCGGCGATCGCGTCCCAGCTGATCGGGACGGACGGCCCGCCCGGCCGGGCCGCGACGGGCTGGCCGCCGGCCGCGGTGACGAGGTCGGGTATCCAGTGCCCGGCCGCGAACGGCGGGTCGATCCACTCGATTACCGCGACCCGCGGGCGGCGCCGCCCTGCTACCAGCGCGGCGGTGCCGTCGAGCCGGGCCCGCAGCCCCGCGACCAGGCGCGCGGCCCGGTCCGGGACCCCGGCCCTGGTTCCCACCGCGAGGATGGAGTCGAGCACCTCAGCGAGCGTGCGCGGGTCAAGCGACAGCACGTCGGCGCGGCAGCCGAGGTAGTCGAGGGCGTCCTCGACGTGGTCGGACGGCAGCGCGCACACGCGGCACAGGTCCTGGGTCAAGATCAGGTCGGGTTCCAGCTCCGCCAGCGCGCGGGCGTGCAGGGTGTAGAGATCCGCCCCGGCCGCCGTCTGCGCGCGAACGTAGGCGTCGATCTCGCCGGGGGTCATCGCGCTGGTGTCCCGGCCGCCCACGACCACCGTCTTCTCGCTGCGGGCGGACGCGGGCTCGTCGCATTCGAATGTCACCCCGACCAGATCCTCGCCCAGGCCGAGCGCGTACACGATCTCCGTCGCCGAGGGCAGCAGCGATACCAGGCGCACGCCCCCAGGATAGGCGCCGGCCCCGCCAGCGCGGCGATCGGAGGTGGCGGGTTCTCGGCTAGATAGGCGTAGGAGGCGTCTTCGACGATCAGCAGCCCGAACCGCCGCGCGATCTCGACCAGCCGCGCGCGGGCGAAGGGCTCGCGGTCGTGTAAGAGCGTAAGGAACGGGGAGTGGTTAGGCGCTTGTACTATGCTGTCGCCGCCGTGCGCGAGGCGACGGTGTCCGCCCGGGTCCCCTAGTAGTGAGAGCTGAATGGCAGCTGATGCGGGGCAGATACGGATTCTGCTCGTCGAGGACGACGACGGCGATGCCCTTCTGGTCGAGGAACTGCTGCACGAGGCGGGCGTCGGAGTCGAGGTGCAGCGGGCGCGGCTGCTGGCCGAGGCCAGGAAGATGGTTCGCGACGCCGCGTGCGTGCTGCTCGACCTCGGCCTGCCCGATTCACAGGGCCTGGACGGTCTCCGGCAGCTGCTGCGGCAGGAGCCGGACGTTGCCGTCGTCGTGCTGACCGGCCTCGCCGACGAGTACCTGGGCGAGGAAGCGGTGCGCGCCGGGGCACAGGATTACCTGGTCAAGGGCGACGTGACCGGCAAGCTCCTGCACCGGGTGATCAGGTACGCGATGGAGCGCCGCCGCTGGGACGAGGCCCAGCGGCAGCTCGCCGTCGCGCAGGCCAGCGCCCAGGAGAACGCCCGGCTTGAGCGCGGCTTGCTGCCTTCGCCGGTGCTGGATGACGCGCGGCTGAGCGTCTCGGCGCGGTACCGGGCCGGCGGCAGGCAGCGGCTTCTGGGCGGGGATTTCTACGACGTGGTGCAGACCCCGGATGGCTGGGTGCACGCGATGATCGGCGATGTCTGCGGGCGCGGCCCGTCCGAGGCCGCGCTCGGGGTCTGCCTGCGGGTGGCGTGGCGGGCGTTGGTGCTGTCGGGCCAGCCGCCGGCCGACGTGCTGTCCGCCGTCCAGCTCGTGCTCGAGCACGAGCAGCAGGACGAAGCCATGTTCGCCACCGTCTGCATGGTGTCGGTGGCGCCCGACCGGACCAGCGGGGTCCTGCGGCTGGCCGGCCACCCAGCGCCGCTGCTGGTCACCCCTGACCGGATAACCGAGCTCAGCGCGCCCGCCTGCCCGCCGCCGGGGCTCAACCGGCAGGAGAGCTGGCCCGGTCACGAGGTGGCACTCGGCCAACGCTGGTCGCTGCTGCTGTATACCGACGGGCTGATCGAGGGGCGGATCGCCCGGGGCCCGTTCCGTCTCGGCACCGAGGGCCTGATGGGCCTGATGCGGGACGCCCTGGGCGCGCCGCCGTTCGACCCGGGTAAGGTCGCCGACGACGCGCTGCTGAGCCGGCTGATCGACCAGGTGCGCAACCTCAACAGCGGCGACCTGGACGACGACATCGCGATCCTCGCGCTCAGCTACTCATGACCTGGCCCCGCTCGGCCGGCCAGCGCCTGGCCTCGTCGCCGTGGCCGCTCGGCCGCATCATCGGCGGCACCGTCCTCTTCATGGTGGTGTTCTCGCTGGCCGCGGTTGCCACCGGGGCGCTGGCGCTCGCGCACCTGGATCAGGAGCGCCAGCGGATCGAGAGCACGATCGACCCGGCCGCGCTGGCGGCGCAGCAGCTCTACAGCGCGCTGCTGAACCAGGAGACCGGGGTGCGCGGGTACGCGCTCAGCGGCCAGCCGAGCTTCCTCGCCCCCTACACCGAGGGCATGGCGGCCGAGAAAACCGCGGCTGCGCAGCTGCGCCAGCTCACCCCGCAGCTGCCCGCCGCCAGCGCCGTCGACCTCGAGCAGACGCTGACCCAGGCGCATGACTGGCGCACGCGCTACGCGCAGCCGACGATCAAGCAGATCCAGGCCAGCGGCAAGCCGGTAGTCAGCCCGGACGTCTTGGCGGGCAAGGCGGAGTTCGACGCGCTGCGGGTCAAGTTCGGCGTCTTCGAGGCGGACATCTCCGCAGCCCGGATGCAGGCGCTTGGCTCGCTCGACGCGGCCTCGATCGAGCTGCACGTGGTCTTGCTGGTCATCGCCATCGGCCTCGCGCTGGTGGTGACGGGACTGGCCCTGGTGCTGCGGGCGACCGCGATCCGCCCGGTGCACCTGCTCGCGGCCGAGGCCCAGCGGGTCGCCGCCGGCGATTTCGGCCACGAGGTAGCCCAGCGAGGGCCGCGGGAGATACGCGGCCTGGCCGCCGACGTGAACACCATGCGCGAGCGCATCCTGCGGGAACTGTCGGCGGTGCGGGAGGCGAACGAGGCGCTGGCGGCGCGCGCGGCGGAGCTCCAGCGCTCCAACGCCGAGCTCGAGCAGTTCGCCTACGTGGCGTCGCACGACCTGCAGGAGCCACTGCGCAAGGTGACCAGCTTCTGCCAGCTGCTGCAGCGCCGCTACAGCGGCCAGCTCGATGAGAAGGCCGATCAGTACATCGAGTTCGCCGTCGACGGGGCCAAGCGGATGCAGGTGCTGATCAACGACCTGCTCGCGTTCAGCCGGGCGGGCCGGTCGGCCGAGGACCTCGGCCCCGTGGCCTGCGATGCGGCGCTGGCCGGGGCGACCGCGAACCTGTCGGCCCAGATCGCTCAGGCCGGCGCCGTGATCGAGGCCGGGCCGCTGCCGGTGGTGCGGGCACAGCTCACGCTCATGACCGTGGTACTCCAGAACCTGCTCAGCAACGCCCTTAAGTTCCAGGGCGAGCGGCCGCCGCGCATCGTCGTCGCGGCCGAGCGCGACGGGGCTTTCTGGTCGTTTTCCGTCACCGATAACGGAATCGGGATCGAGCCGCAGTATGCTGACCGCGTTTTCCTGATTTTCCAGCGCCTGCACGAGAAGGCCGCGTACCCGGGTACCGGCATCGGACTCGCGATGTGCCGGAAGATCGTTGAGTACTTCGGTGGCCGGATCTGGCTCGATACCGGCGTCAGGGACGGCGCCAGATTCCGCTTCACCGTGCCCGCACTTTCTGACGACGGGGGGACCGATGGCTGATCGGTATGGTCTCGATCCGGTGGACGTACTGCTGGTAGAGGACGACGAGGGCGACATCCTCATGACCAGGGAGGCCTTCGAGTTCTACAAGATACGTAACCCGCTGCACGTGGTATCGGATGGCGAGCGCGCGCTCGAGTTCGTGCGCCGGACGGGCCCTTTCGCCGATGCGCCGCGGCCGGGGTTGATCCTGCTCGACATCAACCTCCCGCGCCTGTCCGGCCTCGAGGTGCTGGCCGAGCTGAAGGCCGACCCCGAGCTCGCCGTCATCCCGGTGGTCATGCTGACCACCTCGCAGGCGGAAGAGGACGTCCTGCGCAGCTACCGGCTGCACGCGAACGCCTACGTGAGCAAGCCGGTGGACTTCGAGAACTTCATGGCGGCGATTCGGCAGATCGACGACTTCTTCCTGACCCTGATCCAGCTGCCGACCTGATCCAGCTGCCGACCTGATCCAGCTGCCGACCTGATCCAGCCCGATCGGCCACGACAGAGTCGCGGTCACGGCCCGCTCCACCGACGAGGAACTCGTCGTGATCGCCGACTTCCTCGCCCGTACCCGTGAGGTGCTCGTGGCCAACACCGCCCGGGTCGAACGCGAGCTTCCGGCGCACGGAGCGGCGTAACCCGCCTAATCCCGTGCTCCGACTTCAGGTAACCCACGATGGCCATGTGCTTTTCGAGGCCGCAGTCCGCGATGATCTGCTGCCATTCCGCGATCGGGCGCCCGTACTTCTTCT
>Ga0302314_10014116_pt1 | contig 13679 bp, 13 predicted proteins | sample III_Palsa_N2_3_FD_200533 | JGI IMG/M metagenome (GOLD analysis project Ga0302314, IMG submission 200533) | Peat permafrost microbial communities from Stordalen Mire near Abisko, Sweden - III_Palsa_N2_3 | ecosystem: Environmental > Terrestrial > Soil > Palsa > Peat permafrost | place: Sweden... | reverse complement strand
GCGAGAGCTTGCCGAATGTCTTCAGCGCATCCGGCTCGCTCGCCTGCACCCAGACCGCGGCGGCCGGGGAGGCGTAGCCGGCGGTGTCGAGATCGCTCGCCAGCCGGCCGACGACGTCGAGGCCCTGACCGTCATACCACGAGGTGCGCATCAGCCGGGCGCAGACGCCGACGGTGCGGGCGGTGCGGACGCAGCCGGCGCGGGCGATCTGCAACACCTCGCCCAGCGTCAGGATCGGCTCCTTGCCGTCCAGCTTGACGTTCTGAGGCCGAAAGTCGGGATGCGCCTCGCGGCAGAACAGGGACTGCAGCTCGGTCAGGGTGAAGTCCTCGGCGAACCAGCCCGTCGTCTCGACCCCGTCGACGGTCTTGGTCGTCTTGCGGTCAGCGAATTCGGGGTGGGAGGCGACGTCGGCGCCGGCGGAGAGTTCATTGTCGCGGTGGGCGACCAGGGCGCCTTCCTTGCTCGCGACCAGGTTCACCTGGATGAAGTCGCAGCCCTGGTTGATGGCCAGGTCCAGCGCTGAGCGGGTGTCTTCGATCCGCTCCTCCGCCGCCCCCCCCTCTGCGATGATGGCGGCCATCGGGGCGTCGGCGAAAGCCGGTCCGGCCCAGGACTGGGCGGCAAGGCCGGCAGCGGCCAGGACGGCGAAGTCGCGGCGGGTCAGACTCATGCCGTCGCGCCCGTCAGGCCGCGGCTCTGAGCCGTTCCATCATCAACGCGTGCATCGGACTGCTGGCGGCGCAGATCGACCCTCCGTCCAAGCTGAAGTCGCCCCCCTCGGCGTTGGTGAACATGCCGCCGGCTTCGCTGACCAGCAAGAGCCCGGCCGCCACATCCCAAGCTCCGAGATCGCGCTCCCAGAAGCCGTCGAAGCGGCCGGCCGCGACCCAGGCCAGGTCCAGCGCCGCGGCGCCGAAGCGACGGATGCCGGCGACGCGCTGGCTCATCTGGTGGAGCTCTTTGAGGAAGCGTGCGTGCTGGCCATGGCCCAGGAACGGGATGCCGGTGGCGATCACCGCCTCGTCGAGTCGGGTGCGGGCGGAGACCCGCAGGCGCTTATCGTTCATGAAGGCGCCGCGGCCCCGCTCGGCCCAGAACATGTCGTTGGTCGCCGGGTTGTAGGTGACGCCGGCGACGATCTGACCTTCCCGCTCCAGCGCGACGTTGATGGCGAAGTGCGGGATGGCGTGCAGGAAGTTGGTGGTGCCGTCGAGCGGATCGACGATCCAGCGGTGGGTCTTGTCACTGCCCGGAATCTCGCCGCGCTCCTCGCCGAGGAAGCCGTAGCCGGGCCGCACCCGGGAAAGCTCCTCGAACAGGGTCTGCTCGGCCTTCAGGTCGGCGGCGCTGACGAAATCGGCCGCGCCCTTCTTCGACACCTGCAACTCGGCGACCTCGCCGAAGTCGCGGGTCAGGCCGCGCGCCGTCTTGCGGACGGCGTCGATCATCACTTTCAGCAGGGCCGAGGGCGTGGTCACGTAGTTTCTAACGGGTTGGCGAAAGGGCCGGGAACCTACCGGTGGCCCTGCTCCGGCGCAAGGCGATCGGCAGAGGCCCAGCTGGGTCCAGCCGCCTGCATGAATTACAGACATTTAACGCCGAGCTTGCGACGGCTCAGGTAGTGTCGTCGCACAACGGTGTTCCTCCGCAAGTAAACGCCATTTCTGTTAGGAGGGATTACATCCCTATGTCCGATCGCGGGCCTCCGTTCGCCGCGTTGCGCGCACTCGAGGCCGCCTGCAGGCTGAAAAGTTACAGCCTTGCTGGCGAAGAACTTGGCGTGACCCACAGCGCCGTCAGCCAGTCGATGCGCCGGCTGGAAATGACCTATGGCCAGCGGCTGTTTCGCCGCCAGGGCCTGGGCATGGAGCCGACGTCGGCGGCGGTCGCGCTCTCGGTCGCCTATCGCCAGGCCGCTCGCATCGTCGCGGACGTCACCGATTCCCTGAAGGCCCCTGACGCGGGGCCTGCGCTGGTGGTCTCGACCCTGCCCAGCGTCGCCCGGCTCTGGCTTGGCCCGCGGCTGAGGCGGCTGCGCGATTGCCTGCCCGATCTCGCCGTCGAGGTGCGCACCAGCCGCGAGCTCGCCAACCTGGAAACCGATGGGGTCGATGTGGCCATGCGTTTTGGCTACGGCGATTGGCCGAGGCTGCGCGTCGAGCCGCTGTTCGACGAGACCGCCTTCCCGGTCTGCAGCCCCGAGTTCCTGGCGCGGCTAGGGACGATCAACGACGGCGCCATCGCGAGGTCGTCGCTGATCCTGGAGGATATCGATCTGTGGACCAGCTGGTTCAGCGCCGCCGGCGTCGCGCGGCCAAGCCCGCTCCGCGGGCTGGCGTTCGACGACGCGGCGATGGTGATCGAGGCCGCGTCAGCCGGGCTGGGCGTCGCCCTGGTTCGCCGACTGCACGCCGAGGAGGCGCTCGAGGCCGGCCGCCTCGTCCGGATCTCCGCCACCGAGGTCAAGACGCCCTATCGCTGCTACCTGGTCTGGCGCGACGACAACCCGAGGGTCGCCCAGATCCGCCGCTTCGCCGACTGGATCCTGGCCGAGTTCGGCCGCGCCGGGCTGCTGGAAGCGGCTTAGGACCGCGTCTTCAGACCCGCCGCAATCTCGGCGTTGAACGCGGCCACTGCCGCGCCCGGACCCTCGGGGTGGGTCCACACCGCCGACGAAGCGGCGATGAAGTCGGCGCCGGCGGCTGCCAACGGGCGGCAGTTGTCCGGCGTGATCCCGCCGATGGCGACGCAGGGCGTGACCATCATCTCCTGCCAGATTTCCAGGATCTCGATGTCGGCGCGGGTCCTGGCGTCCTTGGTCGTGGTTGCGAAAAAGGCGCCGAACGCGACGTAGTCGGCCCCGGCTTCCGAGGCCTCGATCGCCAGATGCCGGCTGTCGTGGCAGGTCACCCCGACGATCCGGTTCGGGCCAACGGCGCGGCGGGCGACGGCGTAGGGACCGTCCTCCTGGCCGATATGGACGCCGTCGCAGTCGAGCCGGGCGGCGAGGTCGGGTCGGTCGTTCAGGATCAGCGGGATGTCGCGCGCGCCGATGACTGGCCTCAGTGACCGAACCGCCGCCTCGATCGCGGCCTCGTCCACGTCCTTCAGCCGCAGCTGCAGGGCGCCGACGTCGCCGGCTTCGAGCGCCGCGCCAAGCGCGCGGCCGAACTTGGCGAGGTCGTCGATCCTGGGCGGGGTGATCAGATAGAGGCGGCAGGCGGGCGGCGTCATGGACGTCTGATTGGCCGCGCGTCAGGGCGAAGGCAAGAGCGCCTCGAGCGCCGTGGCCACGAGCGCGGTCGCCAGGGCGGCGCAGACGGCGATGCCGACGAACCAGGCGAGGCGCTTCCACAGCGGCCTTGGCGGCGCGCCAGGGCTGGGCGGGCCCTCAATGATAGCCGGCATCGGCGGCAGTCTTTCCGCGGAACACCCAGTAGACCCATACCGTGTAGCCCAGGACCACCGGCAGGATGAACACCAGGCCGACGAGTATCAGCCCGAGCGCGCCCGCGTCGTTGGCGGCGTCGCGGTAGGTCAGGCCATAGGGCGCCACGTAGGGAAAAAAGCTGGCGGCGAGCCCGAGGTAGCCCGACAGGAACACCACCACCGCGCCAACGAACGGCCAGATGTGCGAGCCGCGCGACAGGCCGGCGGCCACGATCGCCAGCCCCGCCGCGCCGAGGATCGGGATCGGCGCGAGTCTGGCCAGCCGGGCGAGGTGAAAGCCCGACCCGGTCCAGCCCCAGCGTTCGGCGACGTGGGGCGCCACCGCCAGCGTCGCCGCACTGACGACTGCCAGCATCACCGCCACCAGCACGGCCGCGATTCTCGCCCATCGGCGGGCGTCGCCGTGCAGTTCGTCGCGGGTCTTGATCATCAACCAGCCGGCGCCCAGCAGGGCGTAGCCGGCGACGAGCCCGAGCGCGGTCAAGGCGGCGTAGGGCGTCGCCCAGTCGAACGCGCCGCCGACGAACAGCCCGCCTTTCAGTCTGATCCCGTGCACGAAGCCGCCGAGCACCAGCCCCTGCGCCACCGTCGCCGTGATCGAGCCGGCGGAGAAGAAGAAGGTCCAAAGCCGCTTGCCGCGCCGCCGTCCGCTGGCCCGGAACTCGAAGGCTACGCCGCGCAGGATCAGCGCGAGCAGCATCAGGATAACCGGCAGGTAGAACGCCGGCATCAACGCCGCGTAGGCGCCGGGGAAGGCCGCGAACAGCCCGCCGCCGCCCAGCACCAGCCAGGTCTCGTTGCCGTCCCAGAAAGGCGCGATGGTCGCCATCATGGTGTCGCGGTCGGCCGAGCTGCGCGCGAATGGAAACAGGATGCCAATGCCGAGGTCGAAGCCGTCGAGCGAGACGTAGAGAAACACCGCCAGCGCGATCACGCCGGCCCAGATCAGTGGCAGGTCCAGGCTCATGCCCCCGGTTCCGGCGGCGCGGCGGCGAACGGCGAGCCTGGCGGACCCGCCCCCAGCGTCGGTGGCTCGACGGGTCCTTCCGAGGGGCCCACGGCGATCAGGCGCAGGATGTAGAGCACGCCGGCAGTGAAGATCAGCGCGTAGACGACCAGGAAGCCGATCAGCGAGGCCGATACCTCGTGCGCGCTGATTGGCGAGACGCCAGCGGACGTGCGCATCAGGCCGTAGACGACCCAGGGCTGGCGGCCGACCTCGGCGGTGGTCCAGCCCGCGATCACCGCGACGAAACCCGCCGGACCCATCAGCATGGTGGCGGCCAGGAAGAGCCGGGATCGCTCGAGCCCGCGCCGCAGCCAGAGCACCGCACCCCAGAGGCCGAGCCCGATCATGGCCAGGCCCAGCCCGACCATCACCCGGAAGCTCCAGAACACGACGGCCGAAGGGGGCTGGTCTTTCGGCGGAAAGCTCTTGAGGCCGCGCAGGGTGGCGTTCGCGTCGCCGGCGGTGATCCAGCTGCCGAGCTTCGGCAGCGAGATCTCCCAGTCGTTGCTCTGCCGCGCCCGGTCAGGCCAGGCGACGATGTGGAAGTCCTGTGCGGCTTTGGTGTCCCAGAACCCCTCGATCGCCGCCAGCTTGGCGGGCTGTTGCGCCACCAGTTGCTTGCCCGAGTAGTCGCCGACCAGCAGCTGCAGCGGCGCGACCACGAAGTACATGCCGATCGCCATTCTGAGCGCGATCTTCGATTCCAGCTGGCCCGGTTCGCGCCAGAGCAGGAACGCCGAGGCGGCGCCGACCATCAGCGCTGTCGAGAGGTAGGCGGCCAGCACCATGTGCGCGAGGCGTTGCGGGAACGAGGGCGAGAAGATTGCCTGCATCCAGTGCGTCGCGACAAAGCGGCCATTGGCGGCGATTGTGTAGCCGCTCGGGACCTGCATCCAGCTGTTGGCGGAGATGATCCAGAACGCCGAGACCAGAGTGCCGAAGGCGACCAGGCAGGTGGCGGCGAAGTGCAGCCCAGGCCCCACCCGCTTCCAGCCGAACAGCATCACCCCCAGGAAGCTGGATTCCAAGAAGAAGGCGGTCAGCACCTCGAAGGCCAGCAGCGGGCCGAGCACGCCGGCTGTCGCCCGTGAGAATACCGACCAGTTGGTGCCGAACTGGTAGCTCATCACCACCCCGCTCACGACGCCCATGCCGAACGAGATGGCGAAGATCTTCAGCCAGAACAGGTAGAGCCGCTGGTAAGCCTCGCGCTTGGTGGCCAGCCACAGCCCCTCCAGCACCGCCAGGAAGCTGGCCAGCCCGATCGTGAAGCTCGGATAGACGATGTGGAACGCCAGCGTGAAGGCGAACTGCAGGCGCGACAGCATGAGGGCGTCGAGCGACATCGCAAGCCTAGTACAGGAACGCGTGCGCGAGCGCGACGCACGAAACCCTAGACGGCTACTCCGCCGCCTGCGCCGCCGCCGACGCGAACTGCGGCGACAGCTCGCCGGCGGCGTAGCGCTTGGCCATCGCCGACATCGCGATCGGCTTGATCTTGTCAGCGTTGCCGGACGCGCCGAATTCCTGGAAGCGGGCGCGGCAGACCTTGGTCATCGCCGCCATCGCCGGCTTCAGATACTTGCGCGGATCGAACTCGCCGGGGTTCTCGGCGAACACCTTGCGGATCGCCCCGGTCATGGCCATCCGGTTGTCGGTGTCGATGTTGATCTTGCGCACGCCGTGCTTGATGCCGCGCTGGATCTCTTCCACCGGCACACCCCAAGTCTGGGGCATCTCGCCGCCGTACTCGTTGATGATGTCCTGCAGGTCCTGCGGCACGCTCGAGGAGCCGTGCATGACCAGGTGGGTGTTGGGCAGGCGCCGGTGGATCTCCTCGATCACCCCCATCGCCAGCACCGCGCCGTCGGGCTTGCGGGTGAACTTGTAGGCGCCGTGGCTGGTGCCCATGGCGATCGCCAGGGCGTCGACCTCGGTAGCGCGCACGAAATCGACCGCCTGGTCGGGGTCGGTCAGCAGTTGGTCGTGGTCCAGCTTGCCCTCGAAGCCGTGCCCGTCCTCTTTCTCGCCCATGCCGGTCTCGAGGCTGCCCAGCACGCCGAGCTCGCCCTCCACCGAGGCGCCGACCCAGTGCGCCATCTCGACGACGCGGCGGGTGGTGCGGACGTTGTAATCGTAGTCGGAGGGCGTCTTGCCGTCGGCTTTCAGCGAGCCGTCCATCATCACGCTGGAGAAGCGATATTGGATCGCCGTGGCGCAGGTAGCTTCATCGTTGCCGTGGTCCTGGTGCATCACCACCGGGATGTCCGGATAGAGCTCGATCAGGCCCTCGATCAGCTTGGCCAGCACGATGTCGTTGGCGTATTGGCGCGCGCCGCGGCTGGCCTGGATGATCACCGGCGCGTTCTCGGCGGCGGCGGCCTCCATGATGGCCAGGCCCTGCTCCATGTTGTTGATATTGAAGGCGGGCACGCCATAGCCACGCTCGGCGGCATGGTCGAGCAGCTGCCTTAGGGTGATGCGCGCCATTCGCGGTTTCTCCTTGAACCTAGCCCTTCAAAGCTTCGACGCCAGGAAGGGTCTTGCCTTCCATCCATTCAAGAAACGCGCCGCCAGCGGTCGAGACGAAGGTGAAGTCGCCCGCCGCCCTGGCCACATTGAGCGCCGCCACCGTATCACCGCCACCCGCCACCGCCACCAGTTTCCCGGCCTTGGCTAGCGCCGCGGCGTGGCGCGCCGCCTCGGTGGTCCCTTTGTCGAACGGCGGCACTTCGAAAACGCCGAGCGGCCCGTTCCAGATCAGGGTCTTAGCTTCGTCCATCGCCTGGCACAGCCGCGCCACGGTCCTGGGACCGGCGTCAAGGATGCGCTCGTCCGGATCGAGCTCGCCCAACTCGCGCACCCTGGCCGCCTGGCCCGGCTGCGGCTGCTCGGCGACGACGATGTCGATCGGCAACAGCAGCTCGCACTTGCGGCTCTCGGCGAAGGCCATGATCCCCCGCGCCGTCTCCGCCAGGTCCTTCTCGCAATAGGACGCGCCGACGTCCCAGCCCCGGGCGAACAGGAAGGTGTTGGCCATGCCGCCGCCGATCGCGAGCCGGTCGAGCTTCAGGATCAAGTTGTGCAGCAGGTCGAGCTTGGTCGAGACCTTGGAGCCACCGACGATGCCCAGCACCGGCCGCTTGGGCGAGCCCAGCGCGGCGTGCAGCGCCGAGAGTTCGCGCCGCATCGCCTCGCCGGCATACGCGGGCAGCAGGTGGGCCAGCGCCGAGTTGGAGGCGTGGGCGCGGTGAGCGGCCGAGAAGGCGTCGTCGACGTAAAGATCGCCGTTTTCAGCCAGCTGCTTGGCGAAGTCGGGGTCGTCGGCCTCTTCGCCGGCGTGGAAGCGCAGGTTCTCCAGCAGCAGCACGTCGCCGTCGCGCATCGCCGCCACCGCCGCCCTGGCGCGCTCGCCGATGCAGTCATCGGCGAAGGCCACCGGGCGGCCGAGCAGCTTCGCCAGCGGCGCCACGACGGGCTTCAGGCTCATCGAGGGCACGCGCTTGCCCTTGGGCCGGTCGAAGTGGCTGAGCAGGATGGTCTTGGCCCCACCCTCGCGCAGCCGCGCGATCGTCGGCAGCGCGACCCGCAGGCGGGTGTCGTCGGTGACCTCGCCCTCGTGGAGCGGCACGTTGAAGTCCTCGCGGACCAGCACGCGCTTGTCTTCGACGTCGACCCCGTCGAGCGTGCGGAAACTGGAACCCACTAGCCCAGCTTGCCCATGGCCAGGGCCACGTCGGCCATGCGGGTCGAGAAGCCCCACTCGTTGTCGTACCAACTCAGCACCCGCACCAGACCGCCATCCACTACCTGGGTCTGGGGCAGAGCCGCGGTCGAGGAGGCGGCGATGTGGTTGAGGTCGATCGATACCAGTGGCTCGTCGGTCACCGCCAGCACGCCGCGCAGCGGCCCGCCGGAGGCCGCCTTGCTCAGCGCCGCGTTGATCTCGTCCCGGGTGGTGGTGCGCCCCGGCACGATCTTCAGGTCGATCATAGAGACGTTCGGCGTCGGCACCCGGATTGAGCCGCCGTCGAGCTTACCGGTCAGTTGCGGCAAAACGAGGCCGATCGCCTTGGCCGCGCCGGTCGAGGTCGGGATCATCGACACCGCCGCGGCGCGGGCGCGGTAGAGGTCGTGGTGCAGGGTGTCCTGGGTCGGCTGATCGCCAGTGTAGGCGTGCACGGTGGTCATGTAGCCGCGCTCGATCCCCACCGTATCCAGCAGCACCTTGCAGACCGGCGCCAGGCAGTTGGTGGTGCACGAGCCGTTAGAGACCACCAGGTCGGCGTCGGTCAGGCTCTCGTGGTTGACGCCGAAGACGATGGTCTTGTCGGCGCCGTCGCAGGGGGCCGAAACCAGCACCCGCCTGGCCCCGGCGTCGAGGTGCGCCTTGGCCGTGTCGCGCTTGGTGAAGAGGCCGGTGCATTCCAGCGCGATGTCGACGCCCAGGTCGCGGTGCGGCAGCTCGGCCGGGTTGCGGATCGCGGTGACCTTGATCTTGCCGAGACCCACATCGATCGTATCGCCGTCGACGGTGACCAGGCCGGGGAAGCGCCCGTGCACCGAGTCGTAGCGCAGCAGGTGGGCGTTGGTCTCGACCGGGCCCAGGTCGTTGATCGCCACCACCTCGATGTCGCGGCGGGCGAATTCGACGATCGATCGCAGGACCAGCCGTCCGATGCGGCCAAATCCATTGATGGCGACGCGCAGGGCCATGCGGTGCGGTTCCTTAAGTTCAAGTTTCGGCGTGGCGGCGGTTTTGCGGGCGAACCGCTTGAAGTCAAGTCTCGGCTCGTCCCGGTTGTTCCGCCGCCATTGCCCCCAGATGACGCGATTCCGCTAGGATCGCGCGATGTCGGTGGGGGATTCTGCACAAATCGGGCCGGCGCGGCGCGGCGCCTACCTGGCGCTGGGCCTCGTGCTGGCGGCCGGCCTGGTCAACTACGTCGACCGCGTGACGCTCTCGGTTACCGGGCCGGTGATCGCCGGCGAGCTTCATCTGCGGCCGAGCCAGATGGGCCTGCTGTTCTCTTCCTTCCTGTGGACCTATGGCCTGGCCCAGGCGCCGGTCGGCGCGATCATCGACCGGATCGGACCGCGGCCGCTGTTGGCCGGCGCGCTGACGCTGTGGTCGGCGGCCCAGGGCGCGACCGGCCTCGCCGTCGGCCTGCCCCAGCTGTTAGCTGCGCGCCTCGTCCTGGGTCTCGGCGAGGCGCCGCAGTGGCCGACCGGGGCCAAGGTGGTGCGGACCTGGTTCGCGCCGCAGGTCCGGGGCCTCGCCACCGGCGTCTTCAACACCGCCTCGACGCTTGGGCCCGCGCTGGCCCCACCGCTGGTCACCGCCCTGATGCTGGCGTTCGGTTGGCGCGGCGCATTCTTCGCCACCGCGCTCGCCGGCCTTGGCATGGCGTTGATCTGGCTGGCGTTCTACCGCGAGCCGAGGGCGGGGCCGGACGGCGGGGCGGCGCCGCCGCGCACGCCCTGGCGGCGCCTGTTCGCCGCGCCGACGCTCTGGGCGATGGCGCTCGGCAACGTCGGCTCGGGCTACATGAACTGGTTCTACGCCGCCTGGCTGCCCGGCTATCTCGAGACCGGCCGCCATCTGACCATTCCGCAGACCGGCTGGGCCGCGTCGATCCCCTATCTGTTCGGCGTCGTCGGCAGTCTCGCCGGCGGCCTGGCCTGCGACCGCCTCGCCGCAGCGGGCTTGTCGCCGATCGCCTCGCGCAGGCTGCCGATCGTCTGTGGACTGACGGTCGGCGCCGCCTTCACCGGCTTGGCCATCCTGGCGCCGAGCAGCGCCGGCGCCATCGCCGCCATTTCCGCCGCGCTGTTCTTCTCCAACCTCGCCGGCGCGGCGATCTGGGCCATGGCGATCACCGTGTCTCCGCCCGGCGGAACGGCTTCGGTCGGCGCCTTCCAGAACTTCGGCGGCTTCCTCGGCGGCGCGCTGGCCCCGATCGTCACCGGCATCAGCGTCGAGGCCACTCACTCGTTCGCCGCGGCCCTGGCCACCACCGCGCTGGCGGCGCTTGGCGGCGCGGCGGTCTACCTAGTGGGGGTGCGCAAACCGATCTCGGCGTGAGCGCGGACCGCGGCGAATGTTTCACGTGAAACCGTAAACGGCCGCAGATAACGGTCCCGGTCCCCGAAGTTGGCCGCTGGCCGAAGTGCTGTTGCTCACGATGTCAAAGACCGTCGGGCGACAACACTCATTGCGTTGAATCCCGGTCAAGCCCTTGAAAGCGCCTCGACCTTCGGCCGGTAGCCCTCACGCGCGGCTTTGAACACCTCGAACGGAAAGCCGATCGGCGCCCCGGCCAGGGCCGCCGACAGCATCGCCATGTGCGCCTCCCAGCCGGCGCAGGCGCGGCCGGGGTCCTCAGCCACCGGGGTCTTGATCGTGACCGTCAGCTGCGACCCGGCGCCGTCGCCCGCCAGATCCCAGCGCACCGGCCGCGGCGGTTCGCCCGGCTGGCTCCACGAGAACTCCAGCAGCGCCCCGGCCTCGAACGCCAGCACCTCGCTCTCGATCACCGTGCCGCTGCCCTCGAACGCCAGCCGCACCGCGCCGCCCAATCTCAGCTCGATGCGGCCAGCCGCCAACCACAGCGGCAGGCTCGCCGGCTCGGTCATCGTGCGCCAGACCGTCGCCGGCGCCTGGTCGAAGCGGCGCGTCATGCGTCCGACGATGAAGTCAGGGCCGCGGGTCAGTTCGGCGAGCGCGTCGCTCATCGCAGTATCTCCACCAGCAGCACCCAGGCGTTGACCACCGACAGGATGAAGACCGTCACCGCGCCGGCCGCCAGCCAGGCCAGGCCCGCCTCTGCGCCGGTGATCAGCAACACCCCGCCGACCGCGAACGGCGCCATCTGCGCCTGACCGAACACGATCTCTGAGACGTGCTCGTGCGTCGGACGGCCGTATTTGCGCGACGCCGCGCCGCTGTCGCGGGCCGAGCCGATCTGCAGCAGCCAGGCCAGGAAGGTCAGGCCCAGCACCTCGCCGCCCAGCCATGCTGGCGGCTGAGGCGCCAGCACCGCCAGGCTCGCGGTCAGGATCAGCATCAACGCCCCCACCGCCGCCGCCGCCCGCGCCGGCAGGTGCTCGAACTTGAGAATCTGCGCAATGTTCACCGACAAAGCCACGAAGATCAGCCCCGCCAAAGCCGCCGAAGCCCCCGCGCAAGCCGTGAAAAAGTCCCGCCAGGCGGCGATGGTGATCATGCGGCAGAGCTTAGCCGGGCGCAGACTGTTCCTCCAACCATCTCACATCCCCAACTATCCGCTCATCCCGGCTTTTCGCCGGGGGTTAAAGGGATCGCCGAAACGGAGCACGCTTTCTACCTAACTGCTCTAGGATCGGCATGCCCGAGAGCTGACGGCCGGGAAGGGGGTGGAAACCTGCCGTTGACGCTATGGCTGACCGTCCTCGGCCGGCTAAGCAGTTAGTGACCGTGGTTCAACCCTATCGCCACCCAAGCCGAGGAGCCGATCAGCTGCCGCTGTGCGAAATTCGCTTGCGTTCAAGCGTCTCGGTGATGGTCTCCGCCTCCGAACGACCATCGGGCTCCCTTATCTCGATCTTCGTCACTTTTGTTCGTCGGCGGACGCTGCCCAAGGCGTCTGTTTCGAAAGTGACGGTGATCGTTCCGGCGATGGATTCCTCAGCCCGCGCATGTAGCGCTTGGTCGAGGCCTAAAATCTGTCGGTGGGCGATTTCGGCGACGACCACGTCGGATTGGGCGCGCTCCCGGCGCACGGCTTCGGGATCAACAGCTAACTCGGCCACGAATGTCGCGCCGTCAGGGCTGGCTGCCTTCCTGGCTAGGCGCGCTGGCTCTCGGGCCTCGGATTCCCGATAGAGGGTGCCGTCCTGTACATCGACTGAGTCGAGATCGAACGACTGCAGGGTCTCAATCACCGTTTGAGGATCACACTCGATGCGGAAGGCATTCCAAGTGAAGATCCAATGCCCGCAAGCTGCCCGAGTCAGCCCGCCCGACTTCACCAATCAAGGCTCTGTCCCAGTCGATGACCGCTGTTATGGCGCGGCCGTCCGAGAGCAGATTCGCGGCTCCGAAGTCACCATGGATTAGTGCACGCTGATCCTCGGCGTCGGGCCGCTGATGGAGGCCATCAGAGCCTGATCAGGCCGTGCGAGCCGTCGCCAAAGCTCAGTTCGACGGTGCTCTGCCGCCCCGACTGAACCCGATCCGTCAGTCGAATCGAATCCAGCGCGCACGTTTTTCCACGGCCTCGGTCGAAACTCCCCTTTGACGTTATGCCCGGAAGCGGACGGTTTGATCGACGGCAGGGTGGTGAGCGGACGTTGTTTCAAAGAGCCGAGCGTCGGATAGTTCTTCCCCACGGACCAGCGAGCTCATGCGACTTTTGCTGCTTCACAGCCTATTTCTGGGACCTTCTACCTGGAGCGCCTTGTCATCGGTGCTCAGTGGACACGGATGCGACGCGCTCGCCCCCGATCTTCGAAGCGCGCTGAGCGCGGGCGCAAGAACATACGAGAGAGTCGCGGAGCAGATTTCGGGCCTCGTCAGCGACGGGACCGTGCTCGTCGTTCACAGCGGCGCCGGAGCGATGGTCCCCTCGATCCAGGATACCGCAGGCTCTCGTCTGAGGAGCGTCCTGTTCATCGATGCGCTCCTGCCCCATCCCGCACGCAGTTGGTTTGACACGCTACCGCCCGAGGCAGCGAACAAGCTTCGTGCGCTGGTCGTCGACGGTTTCGCGCCTCCCTGGCCAAGTTGGCTACCATCCGGAATGCTCGACCAACTCTTGCCGAGCCAAAACCTCCGGGAGGCCCTCGTGGCGGAAGCGCCTAACGTGCCCCTCGCCTACCTCAGCGCGCCGGCCCCGAACCTGGCGCGCTGGCCGGGAGCCCTCGGCCTCGCCTACTTGCAACTTAGTGGGGCGTACGCTGACGAGGCCAAGGAGGCAGAAAAGCTCGGGTGGCCGATCGAGCGTTTAGCCGGACACCACCTGAGCATGATAACGCAACCCGAACTGGTGGGCGCTTCGCTGTTGCGACTGGCTGCGCAGTTGGCCGACTAGGTCCACGGATGTCCGATTTGGGTCGAAGGACTAACCCGCTCGCGCGGGAGGAGTAAGTGATTATCGTGTGAGATCAGCGGGTTGCTCCTGTCTGAGGAGGAGTGGGTCGGCCACGTCCTCCTCAAGACAGGAGACGAGTGATGGGA
>Ga0302314_10014115_pt1 | contig 13683 bp, 13 predicted proteins | sample III_Palsa_N2_3_FD_200533 | JGI IMG/M metagenome (GOLD analysis project Ga0302314, IMG submission 200533) | Peat permafrost microbial communities from Stordalen Mire near Abisko, Sweden - III_Palsa_N2_3 | ecosystem: Environmental > Terrestrial > Soil > Palsa > Peat permafrost | place: Sweden... | reverse complement strand
ATTGGTGAAGGCCAAGCATGCCGAGCTATTGGCTGCGGACCTGTCTCCGGGAGAGGTGGAAACCACTAACCGTGGTGGGTCCGTTTCTACCTTCTACTGCGCCTGTCCGGGCGGCATCATTGTGGAAGTTTGCACGCCGCCGGGCTTTGTAAAGCAGACGGTTTCCGCGGCGGCCGAGTAATCGCGCGTCCGGCGCGCGAGGCTCGCTCCCTCGTCCTTGCGTAAGTTCATAAATTTTACGGCGTTGGGCGTGTCATGCCCAACGTCGGATTTGGCCGTGCCCTGAAGCATGCCCTGTGGCTATTGGCGATTTCAGCTGGCATGCTCAGTCGTCGCGCTATGATGCTCCGGGTTTCATTTGAAAGGAGGCCGGTTTTTGGCAAATTTCTGGGCTCGGAAATCGACGGCGGTGCTGACCAAAGAGGCAGCTCAAAACGATGGCGGCGACGAGCCTCATTTGCCGAAGCGGGCATTGTCCGCGCTGAACCTGGTTGGACTTGGTATTGGCGGCACCATCGGGGCCGGCATCTTTGTCCTGACCGGAACTGCGGCCGCGGTAAATGCAGGGCCCGCGGTCAGCCTGTCGTTTCTGCTTGGCGCGGTGGCCTGCGCGTTGGCGGGTCTGTGTTACGCCGAATTGTCGTCGAGCATACCGATCAGCGGCAGTGCCTACACCTATGCCTATGCGACACTCGGCGAATTGATTGCATGGATCATCGGTTGGGATCTGATCCTGGAATATGCGCTCGCCGCCGTCGCGGTTGCGATCGGCTGGTCCAGCTATGTCGTGAGTGTGGCCAGGGATTTGGGCCTGAGCGTCCCCGCACGATTCGCCTCCGCGCCCTATGCCTTTGACGCGGCCGGGCACGCCTGGTCATCGACCGGTGCCGTCCTGAATGTTCCGGCGGTGGCCGTGATCGTGATTATTACGGCATTGCTGACGGTCGGCGTCCGGGAGTCGGCACGATTCAACGACTTCATTGTCGCATTGAAGTTGATCGTCATTCTGCTCTTTATCGTCTGCGCGGTGCCGGCCTTCAGCACGGCGAATTGGGTTACGTCAAGCAATCCCGCGGGCGCATTCATACCTCCCAACGCCGGTCCCGGCGTGTTCGGGTGGTCAGGCGTGCTTCGCGGCGCCGCTGTCGTGTTCTTCGCGTACATCGGATTTGACGCGGTCTCCACCGTGGCGCAGGAGGCCAAGGCGCCCGATCGGGATATGCCGATCGGCATTCTGGGTTCGCTGGTGATCTGCAGTGTGCTCTATGTTGCGGTTGGTTTTATTTTGACGGGGATCGTGCCGTTCGACAGGTTGGACGTTCCTGATCCCATCGCGGTTGGCATCGATGCCGCCGGCGTGGGCTGGCTTGCCCCCCTGATCAAGCTCGGCATCATCCTTGGGTTGACCTCGGTCATTCTGGTGACGCTTATGGGGCAGCCGCGGATTTTTCGGGCCATGGCGCATGACGGGTTGCTGCCGCCGGTCGCGGCGCGAATTCACCCTCGCTTCCGCACCCCTTACGTTGCCACCATCGGCACGGGTGTCGTGGTGGCTCTGCTCGCGGGGCTGTTGCCGATCGAACTGGTCGGGGAGCTCGTCAGTATCGGAACCCTATTCGCATTTGCGGTGGTGTCGCTCGGGACGCTGGTGCTGCGGGTGAAAGAGCCGGGATTGGCCCGGCCGTTCAGGGCGCCGGCGATCTGGATTGTCGGTCCGGGCGGCGCCGCCATTTCGATATTTCTGATGTTCGGTCTGCCGATCGATACTTGGCTCCGGTTGGCGGTATGGCTTGCGATCGGATTGGCGATCTATTTCCTCTACGGCGCAGGGCACAGCCGGATTGCGGCCGAGCGATCAAACAATCTGTGAGGCCGACAATTTGTAGATTTCGAGCGCGTCCGCGTCGGCGCCACGCGCCGATTTGGCCAGCCGGAACAATTGCGCCGCCAGCGCCGACATCGGAACCGGGCTCGATGTGTTGCGGGCGACGTCGACCACCGTATCGAGATCTTTCAGCATCGTGGAGATGTGACCGAGCGGCGGCGAGTGAATGCCCTGCACCATGCGCGGCACGAACAATTGCAAGGGAATGGAATCGGCGAAGCCGCCGGCCAGCGCCTCCGGCAGCTTATTGGCATCGATCCCGGCATTGACCGCAAGGCGCGTGGCCTCGGCGAGCACCATCATCGCGCAACCGACGATCACCTGGTTGCAGAGCTTGGTCGTCTGCCCGGCGCCAACGGGTCCCATATGTGTCAGCCTGCGCGCCATCGCCAGCACATAAGGCCTTGCTCTTTCAATATCGGCGGCGTCGCCGCCGGCCATCACCGCGAGCGTTCCTTCTTCCGCGCCCTTGCTGCCGCCGGAGACCGGCGCATCGATCCATCCCATGCCGCTGGCTGCCTTAAGCCGCGCCGCGATGGCGCGCGCCGCATCCGGGTGGATCGAGGAAAAGTCGACCACGAGCTTGTCGCGGCCGGCCACTGTTGCAAGGCCATCCGGGCCGAATACGACCTCTTCAACCGCGGCGGCGTCCGTGAGGCACAAGAAGATGATGTCGGCGACGGCGGCAACGTCGCTCGGGCGGCCCGCAAGCTTTGCGCCTGCATCCACCAGTGCGGCGGCCTTGCCGGCGGACCGGTTCCAGATCATGACGTCGTGGCCCGCGCCGATCAGGCGCCGCGTCATCGGGAATCCCATCATGCCGAGCCCGAGATAGCCGAGCTTTTCCATTCGCCTTTGGTCTGATCCGCCAGCCTCAGCCATGTCGCTTTCTCCCTGTTATCGCCGAAAAGCCGCTTCGGCAGGCCCGCTCTACCACATATCCCGCCTTTGCCGGAATGTGCCCCGCTCCGGGCGACTTTCGGTGGCTTGCCTCATCATTTGAACCATGAAACATTTGACGGCGGGCCTGATCAGAACTGGAGTTGGGGCATGATGCGGATACCTTCGAGGTGGATTTTGGCGGCGGCGGCGATGGCTTCCGTTCTCGCCGGCGTGAGCGCGTCGCATGCGCAGCAGACCATCCGTGTCGGCTGGACCATTCCGGCCGAAGAGTCAAAATACTGGATGATGCGCCGGCCTGCGGAATTCCCCGATCTCGGCAAGACCTACAATATCGAATGGACCCAGTTTCAGGGCACCGCGCCGATGACGCAGGCACTCGCCGCCGGTGCGCTCGATTGTGCGACGCAGGCGCCATTGTCGCTCGCGAACGGCGTGGTCGGCGGCAATCTGAAGGCCTATATCGTTGCCCAGCACGTGTTCGAAAAGCCGGGTGGCTTCTCGGTCTATTGGGCGGTGAAGGACGATTCCCCAATCAAGACCATCGCCGACCTCAAGGGCAAGACCATCGGTATTTCGGTGATCGGCGGCGGCACCCAGGGGCCGTTCAACATGTTGCTGAAGCAGAACGGTGTCGACCCGGCAAAGGACATCAAGCTGGTTGAAGTGGGCTTCGCGGTTTCGGAAGACGCGCTGCGTCAGGGCCGCGTCGATGCCGTCAACATGAACCAGCCGTTCGCCGCGCGCGCCGAGGCCAAGGGTGGCATCCGCAAGTTGTTTTCGCTGTCGCAAGCGATGCCGAACATCGTCCACATCCTCGAAGCTTGCCGCGCCGATTTCGTCAACAAGAATCCGGAACTGGTGAAGGCTTACGTGCGCGATATCACTTCGGCCATGAAAAAGGCGCTGGCCAATCGCGAGGAGACGCTCAAGGTCGTCTCGGAGGTGTTGAAGGCGCCGATTCCGGTGCTCGATACCTATTTGCTGAAGGACAATGACTTCGGCCGGGATCCGGGTGCTGCGCCGAATTTTGCGGCGATCCAGAAGATGCTCGACATCTACACGGAAGCCGGAATGCTGCCGAAGATGGACGTGGCGCAGTTCAAGGGGCCGGTCACGGCACCGATTCAGTAACTAAAGGCCGCTCAACCGTCGTCCCGGCCTGATGCGCAATTGCGCATAAGGCGCCGGGACCCATACGCCGTGTCGTAGCGTTTGTGGCACTGGAACGGACACCTACTGTAACAACGAACGCCAGGGGGTGTGGGTCCCGGCGTTCGCCGGGGACGACGATTGATGAAATCATCCAATAAAAAATGGCGGTCGCGCGTCACCACCGATGGTCTCGACCGGGCGCCGCACCGCGCGTTCATGCGGGCGATGGGGCTCGACGATGAGGCTATCGCCAAGCCGATGATCGGTGTGGTCAGCATGAAGGGCGAGCAGACGCCCTGCAACATGACCCATGATTTCCAGGTCGATGCCGCCAAGCAAGGAATCGCGGAGGCCGGCGGCACGCCGCGGGAATTCTCCACGATTTCGGTTTCCGACGGCATCAGCATGAATCATGAGGGGATGAAGTTCTCGCTGCTCTCGCGCGAGTTGATTGCCGATTCGATCGAAGCCGTGGTGCATGGCCTTGCCTACGATGCGTTGATCGGTTTCGGCGGTTGCGACAAGACGCTGCCCGGTGTGATGATGGGCATGATCCGTTGCAATGTGCCGTCGATCTTCATCTACGGCGGCAGCGCGCTTCCCGGCAGGTTCGAGGGCAAGACCCTTACTGTGCTGGATTCCTACGAGGCCGTCGGCGGCTTCATGACCGGCGAGATCGACCAGGCGACATTGGCCGGCATCGAGCGCGCGTGCCTGCCGACCATCGGCGCCTGCGCGGGACAGTTTACCGCCAACACGATGGCGATGGTGTCCGAGGCGATGGGGCTGACGATCCCCAACGTGTCGATGATTCCAGGCGTCTATGCCGAGCGCGCGCAAGCGGCGCGCCAGGCCGGGCGCCTGGTGATGGCGATGCTGCAACGAGGCGGCCCGTTGCCGCGCGAGATCGTCACGCGGCAAGCGCTCGAAAACGGCGCGGCGATCGTCGCCGCGACCGGCGGCTCGACCAACGCCGCGCTGCATCTGCCGGCCATGGCCAATGAAGCCGGCATATCCTTTACCATTGATGACGTCGGCAAGGTGTTTGCGCGAACACCTCTGATCGGCAATCTGCGTCCGGGCGGAAAATACACCGCAAAGGATGTCTACGACATCGGCGGCACCGCGGTTGTGGTCCGCGCGCTGGTCGAAAGCGGCCATATCGACGGCCGCTGCCTGACGATCACGGGCCGAACGATCGCGGAAGAATATGGCAGCGCCAATGCGCCTGACGGCGAGATCATCTATCGGACCTCGGCGCCGATCATGCCGGACGGCGGTGTAGCTGTTCTCAAGGGCAATCTGTGCCCGGATGGTGCGGTCATCAAGGTCGCGGGCCTCAAGAAGCTGGTGTTCGAAGGCACCGCGCGGGTGTTCGAGGACGAAGAACATTGTGTCGATGCGGTCCGCAATCGCAAGTATGGCGAAGGCGACGTTCTCATCATTCGCAACGAAGGTCCCGTCGGCGGACCCGGCATGCGCGAAATGCTCGGCGTCACCGCGTTGATCTACGGGCAGGGCATGGGGGAGAAAGTCGCGCTCATTACCGACGGTCGCTTTTCCGGCGCCACCCGCGGAATGTGTATCGGTTATGTCTCGCCGGAATCATTCGTCGGCGGGCCGCTGGCGCTGGTGCGCGAAGGCGACCGGATCAGGATCGATGCCAGCGCGCGCCGCATGGACCTGATGATCGATGAGAAGGAATTCGCGGCGCGGCGACAGGCGTGGAAGCCGCGGCCGCCACGGCATCGGGCAGGCGCCCTTGCCAAATACGCGCGGTTGGTCGGCCAGGCGCCGGGCGGCGCGGTCACCCACGACGGCGCCGCCGAATGGCCGTGGTTTGGCCTGTAGTCAAGGGCCGGCGCCCGCTTGACCATGAATAAATTGTAACGCAAAAGGCCGGCGGCCAGGCCGTATCATCGGTGGGTTCCTGTAACGGAAGGACACAGATGCGCAAATGGCTCAAACATGCAGACAGCGACGACATCACGATGGTGGTGTCTGGCGTTGTCGCGGTCGCGGCGTTTTGCACGTTCGTGTTCGTCTGGTTTATCGAATCGCCGGTGCCGGAATGCGGAAGAAATTGCAGCACGGAATTCTCGTCGGTTAACCGATAAGACTACCGAACTCGTTGGACAGGCGGCGGCATCAACCACCGAGGCGCAAAGTGGCCATGGTTCGATGAGTGGGGTGCCGGCTCAGGTAACCGCCAATTTGCGGTCGTAGCGAGGATCGCGCCAAACCTCGGCGCGGATGCACTCGGCGAGGATTTCGGCCGCGTCCCAGACATCCCTGTACCCGATATAAAGCGGCGCGAAGCCAAAGCGCATAATGTCGGGCGCACGAAAATCACCGATGACGCCACGTTCGATCATGGCCTGTACTACGGCGTAGCCTTTGTCGAACGCGATCGATACCTGGCTGCCGCGCAGCGCCGCCTGGCGGGGAGTTACGATCTCAAGTTCCGGCAATAGCGCCGTCACGCGGGCAATGAACAGCTCCGTGAGCGCGAGGCTCTGTTGTCTCAGCGCCGTCAGTTCAATGCCTTTCAGCACATCGAGCGCCACGTCGACGCCGCGCAGTGAAATGATCGGCGGCGTGCCGCAAAGAAAGCGCTTGATCCCTGCATCCGGCTGGAAAGCGCGTTCGAACGCAAACGGCGCGGTATGTCCCCACCAGCCCGAAAGCGGATGCCTTGCATCGGCCTGATGGATCTTTGCGACCGCGATGAATGCTGGAGATCCCGGACCTCCGTTGAGGTATTTGTAGGTGCATCCGACCATGAAATCGACCGCGTGTCGGTCGAACGCGAGCTCCATCACGCCGGCGGAGTGACACACGTCCCATATGACCAGAGCCCCCGCGTCGTGAACCTTTCTGGTGACGGCCTCCATGTCGAGTACCGAGCCGGTGCGATAGTCGACATGCGACAGCACGACGACCGCAACGCGTTCATCAAGCAACGCGTCCAGCGAAGCACCGTCCGCGCCGATCAAACGCCGCTGCATTGGACGGTCGGCCGAATTCATCACGCCTTCGATGATGTAGAGATCGGTCGGAAACGAGCCGGCTTCCGCGATCACCACGTCGCGATCGGGCTTCAGTCCGATGGCGGCATGAAGCGCCTTGAACAGGTTGATCGACGTGGTGTCGCAGACAATGGTCTGGCCGGGATTCGCGCCCAGCAGCGCCCCGACGCGGTCGCCGAGCCGGACCGGCATGTCGAACCATCCGGCCGAATTCCAGCTCCCGATCAGATCACGGCCCCATTCCTGCACGATGGTGCGATTGAGGATATCGACCGCGGCGTGCGGCATCGGGCCGAGCGAATTGCCGTCGAGATAGATCAAGCCGTCGGGAAGCGCGAAGCGATCGCGGAATAGGCGAAGTGGATCGTTCAAATCGCGCGCCACGCAGGCGTCGCGTGTATCGGGTGATGTGGATGACATCATGAAAACCCTGCAGTCGTGGGGACGGTACCACGCAACCCGACCTCGGCGCGCTTACCCTCAGCAAATCTTGATTGACAGCAAAAGTCTATCATTTTAGGCTTAAAGCAATTGTCCGCCGATCTTTCTGCCGAGACTTGGCGGCCATCGCGAGTATTCGGGTCGCGTTCGGTTGTGCCGGAACGAGGATGAGGCACATGCGCATGCCGGCGGACGAAGGTGGGAAATGACGGACAATCCTGCCGATTCGTCAAAGGACGCACCGGGGCCGAAACCTGACGCCGGCATGTCCTATTCGGACTATCTCCAGCTCGACAAGCTTCTGAACGCCCAGAACCTGCTTTCGGCGGCCCACGACGAGACGCTGTTCATCATTCAGCATCAGACCTCCGAGCTGTGGATGAAGCTCGCCATTCACGAGCTGAACGCCACTTGCCGGCTGATCGCGGCGAACGATCTGCAGCCCGCTTTCAAGACCCTGTCGCGGGTATCGCGTATCCTGGAGCAGCTCAATTCGGCCTGGGACGTGCTGCGCACGATGACGCCGAGCGAATACAGCCAGTTTCGCGGTACGCTCGGTAAGTCGTCCGGGCTGCAATCCTGGCAGTATCGGATGATCGAGTTTCTCGTTGGCAACAAGAGCGCCGCGGTGCTTCGATTTCACCAGCACGATCAAGCTGTTTTCGACCGGCTCGAAGCCGCGCGCTGCGCCCCGAGCCTCTATGATTTCACCATACGACTGTTGGCCCGCCGCGGTTTACCGATCGATCGGGCCGTGCTGGAGCGCGATGTATCGGCGCCGTATGCCGGCAATGACAGCGTCAGCGCCGCCTGGCTATCGATTTATCGCGAGCCCTCGCGTTTCTGGGAGCTATATGAGCTGGCCGAAAAGCTGGTTGATCTGGAAGATTATTTCCGCCGCTGGCGCTTCAACCATGTGACGACGGTCGAGCGGATCATCGGCTTCAAGCGGGGCACGGGCGGTACGTCCGGCGTCTCCTACCTGAGCAAGATGCTGGACGTGGTGCTGTTTCCCGAACTCTGGCAGATCAGGACCGAACTATGACAGGCCTCATTGACATCTCGCCAGCGCTTCGCGTCGGCATGGGGGTGTTCCCTGGCGACGCGGTCTACCAGGCATCGCAGACGTTCACCATTGGCCCTGGGTGTCCCGTCAACGTCGGCAGCATCGCGATGTCGACCCATTGCGGCGCGCACGCCGATGCACCGCTGCATTACGATTCGCAGGGGGCCAGTATCGATAGGCTCGACCTCGGCGATTTCATCGGTCCGGCCCGGGTGATTGACGCCCGCGGTGCTGGTGCGCTCTGTGGGTTTGAGGAGATCGCCGCTGCGCTGGACGATGCGCCGCCACGGCTGCTGTTGCGGCTGATGGACAGACTCGACCCCATGGTGTGGCCGGCCGGCTTCCGCGCGCTGGCGGCGGATCTGGTGGAGCGATTGGCGCTCGGCGGCACGCGCCTGATCGGTGTCGACGTTCCCTCGGTCGATCCGGAGACGTCAAAGGATCTGCCGTCGCACATGGCCTGCAATCGGCACGATATACGAATTGTCGAGAACCTCGCGCTGGCCGATGTCGCGCCCGGCGATTATGAATTGATCGCGCTGCCGCTGAAGCTGCAAGGTCTTGACGCAGCTCCGGTGCGCGCGGTGCTGAGGCGGCCGCCCCGCCCATGAAACATCGCCATGCGGCGCCGGATTCCGCTATGCTGAAACCGTCAATCACGGAACGTCGGAACACGCTCTCCAGTCCGCCGGCCCGGAATCGGAAAGAGAAGCGGGAATGAAGGCATTGCCGTTGCGACAGCAATTTCAGGCGGAATCCGGGCCGGCATCCGCGTCGGGACCGGCTTCCGCGATGATCGAGATCGACGGGGTTTCGCAGGTTTTCCAGACCTCGGGGCGTCAAAACCATCTTGCGTTGTCGAACATATCCCTGACGATCCAGGATGGCGCCTTCGTTTCCATTCTGGGCCCCTCGGGCTGCGGAAAATCGACGCTGCTGTATATCGTCGGCGGTTTTGTCACCCCGAGCCAGGGCGTCGCCAGGGTGAAGGGCAAGGCGATCACCGGACCCGGTCCGGACCGTGGGCCGGTGTTTCAGGAGTTCGCGCTGTTTCCCTGGAAGAGCGTGCTCGGCAACGTGATGTATGGGCCCCGCCAGCAGGGCGTGACATCTGCGGAGGCCGAGGCGCAGAGCCGGCGCCTGATCGAAATGGTCGGTCTCAAGGGGTTTGAAGATTTCTATCCCAAGGAACTGTCCGGCGGCATGAAGCAGCGCGTCGCGCTGGCGCGAACGCTGGCCTATCATCCGGCGGTGCTGCTGATGGACGAGCCGTTCGGGGCGCTGGATGCGCATACCCGTACGCGGCTGCAGAACGACCTGCTCAATATCTGGGAGCGCGACCGCAAGACCGTGCTGTTCGTCACCCACTCGGTCGAGGAGGCGGTGTTTCTGTCCGACAAGGTCGTGGTGATGACGCGCTCGCCCGGTCGCATCAAGCAGATCGTCGATATCGATCTGCCGCGACCGCGCCGCCGGGCGGAGCTTTTGCTTGACCCGCATTACCAGAAATATGTCGTCGATATCGAAAGCATGATCGACGACACCAGTGAAGACGAGTTGCATCCATGATGTCCGGACGCACGCTGGTCTCGCGTTTGGCCCCGTTGCTTGCTTGCCTTGGCCTGCTTGGAATCTGGCAGGTCGCGGCGTTGTTTCTCGATACCGACAGTTTTCCCACCGCGTTGGACGCGATCCGCGCGATCCCTTCGATCCTCGGCGACAAGGAATCGCTGATCAACATTCTGGCGTCGCTGCGGCGCATGGCGATCGGCTTCGGCGTCGGCGTCGGCGTCTCGATCCCGCTCGGATTGATGATGGGACGCAGCCGCGCGGTGGCGTCGTTCTTCAACCCGCTCTTGATGATCACCTATCCGGTGCCGAAGGCGGCGCTGATGCCGATCATCATGCTCTGGCTTGGAGTCGGTGACGTCGCGAAAACGCTGGTGATCTTTCTTGGCGTCAGCCTGCCCGTGGTGTTTCACAGCTTTCAGGGCGCAAAGGCGGTGGAGGAAAAGATGCTGTGGTCGGGCGCCGCCATGGGGCTCTCCGCGGCGCAGCGGATGATCCGGATCGTGCTGCCGTCGGCGCTGCCGGAAATCCTGATCGGATGCCGCACCGGTCTGGTGCTGGCCTTGATCACCATGATCACCAGCGAGATGATCGCGCGGCAATCCGGCGCCGGAAATATCCTGTTCAATGCGCTGGACATGGGACAATACGACACCGTGTTTGCGATGATCATCATCGTCGGTGCGATGGGCATCGGTCTTGACGCCGCGTTCGAACAATTTCGCAAAAGGCTCGTCAGGTGGTCCGAGCCGCGATTCGATCTGCCCCTGAGTTTTTCATGAACCCGCGTGCGCTGACCTCGGATATCCTGCTCGGCATGATCCCGATCGTGTTGCTGGTTGCGCTCTGGCAGGCGTTGATCTCGTTTGGCTATGCGCCGGCGACGTTGTTGCCGCCGCCCGGACAGGTGTTCATGCGTCTCGTCCATCAGCTCGCCAACACCGAGTATCAGCAGGACATTGCCGCCACGTTGTTTCGGCTGTTCGCGGGATTTGCCATTGCCGTCATTCTGGGCGTGAGCATCGGCCTCGCGGCGGCGGCGAGCCCCGCGGTCAATGCCGTGGTCCGCCCGATTGTACGGGTGCTGGCGCCGCTGCCCAAGGTCGCGCTGTATCCGGCGCTGCTGCTGCTGCTCGGCTTCGGCCATGAATCGAAGATCACGCTGGTCGTTGCCGACGCGCTGTTTCCGATCCTGTTGTCGACCTATTACGGCGCGTCGATGGTGGAGCAGAAATTGATCTGGTCGGCGATGGCAGCCGGCACGCCGCGCCGCCAGATCCTGTTCAAGGTCGTGCTGCCGGCCGCGATGCCGTCGGTCCTGACCGGCTGCCGGATCGGGCTGGTGATTTCGTGCATCGTGGTATTCCTGGCGGAAATGATCACCTCGACCGATGGCCTCGGCCATGTCCTGGTGACGGCGGCGCGGACCTTTCAGGCCGTCGACATGTTCGTTCCGCTGATTACGATTTCGCTGTTGGGGTTGATTCTCAACGGCCTGTTGCAATGGTTGCGGTCCTATTTGTTGCGCGGCTTTCCGGAAGTCTGATGCAATTTTCGAAGGGGGAGTAAGAAGCATGCTGGCGGACCGCATTGAGGCAAAGTGGATCGACGCTTTCTGCGAGATTTTCGAGCGCTGCGCAGTCAAATCGGGCGATACCGCTGCCATTCTTTCGGAGACGCAGTCGCGTGCGCTCAACGTTCACCTTGCCGAACTCGCTCTGTTGCGAATGGGAGCAAGGCCCTTTCATGTCATCGTACCGACGCCGCGCAACCGGCAGATCGTGCCGATCCGCTCCACCGGCGCCAGCGAGGCGATCCAGCGGCTCGGGCCGGTCGTCACTGCGCTGCAGCAGGCGGGCTTTGTGGTCGATTGCACCATCGAAGGCCTGATGCATGCGGTGGAGACGCCGGAAATCCTGAAAGCCGGCGCGCGCATCCTGGTGATCTCGAATGAACACCCGGAGGCGCTGGAGCGCATGGTGCCTGATACGGCGCTGGAAAAGCGCGTGCGTAGCGCGGCGAAAATGCTGCGCGGAACCAAGCGGATGCGCGTGACCTCGAAAGCCGGCACGGAGCTCAAGGTCGATATGGTGGGGGCTTCCACGGTCGGCGTATGGGGCTGGACCGACAGACCGGGCACCCTGGCGCATTGGCCGGGCGGCATCGTCGTCAGCTTCCCCAAGAGCGGCACCGTCAACGGCACGCTGGTGATGGCGGCCGGCGACATCAATCTCACCTTCAAGCGTTATCTGACATCACCGATCCGGATGACGCTGAAGGACGACTATGTCACGGAGTTGCAAGGCGAAGGCGCCGACGCCATGATGATGCGCGCTTACCTAGCGGCATGGGGCGATCGCGAAGCCTATGCGGTGTCGCATGTCGGGTTCGGCATGAACCCCGCCGCGCGCTATGAGGCGCTTTCGATGTACGACCAGCGCGACACCAATGGCACCGAGCTGCGCGCGGTCGCCGGCAATTTTCTGTTTTCCACCGGCGCCAATGAATTCGCCGGGCGCTACACCGCCGGTCATTTCGACCTTCCCATGATGGGAACGACGATCGAGCTGGACGGCATCGCGGTGATCCGCGAAGGCGTGTTGCAGGATGTGTTCGGCTAATCTTATATAGTCGTGCCGCGCCACGACCGTCATCCTGAGGAGCGCGCTTTGCGCGCGTCTCGAAGGATGGACAGCATGCACCAATCATCCTTCGAGACGCGGCCCAAGGAGGCCGCTCCTCAGGATGACGGCATGCGTTAATCCCGATCGATCACCGGCGGCCGCGCCAGGCCGAAATGCCGGAGCATGTCGATCAATTGAGCGAGGCGCTGCTCGCGGTAGGCGTCGACATCGAGACCGGAATAATCCAGAAAACCCGCGCCGGTCCGCAAGCCGATGCGGCCCTCGCGCATGTTGCGTGAGATCACCTCGGGCGCACGATAGCGGTCGCTGCCGAGCGCGCCTTCGAGATAGCGGCTTGCGTAATAAAGAATATCGCCGCCGCCCCAATCGATGAATTCCAGCAGGCCCAGCACTGCGTAGCGGAAGCCAAAGCCGTATCGGATCGCCTTGTCGATGTCTTCAGCGCTGGCGACGCCTTCCTCCACCATCCGCGCCGCCTCGTTCATGGCCAGCGCCTGAATCCGTGGCACGATGAAGCCGGGTGTGGCAGCGCACACCACCGGAACCTTGCCGATACCCTCCAGCAAGGCTTTGACCCGCGCGATAACAGCGGGGTCGGTTGCCGCGCCCGGCGACATCTCGACCAGCGGGATCAGATAAGCGGGATTGAGCCAGTGCACGTTGAGAAAGCGTTCGGGATGCTCGACCGCGCCCGAGAGGTCATCGACCAGTATCGTCGACGTCGTCGAGGCAATGATGGTGTCAGGCCCGACGCATTTCGATGCCGCTGCCAGCACTTCGCGCTTGAGCTCGACCACCTCAGGCACGCCTTCGAACACGATGCCGGCGTGAGCAAGGATAGCGGCGTTGTCCTGCGTGGGTACGACGGAAATCTGGGCAACCACGGCTTCAGCTTCACCCTCGTTCAGCAGGCCGAACCGCGCCAGGCTTGCCAGCGTCTTTCTGACTTCGCCGAGCGCTTCATCTCTAAGCGCAGCAAACTGCTCGTCGGAT
>Ga0302314_10014111_pt1 | contig 13686 bp, 10 predicted proteins | sample III_Palsa_N2_3_FD_200533 | JGI IMG/M metagenome (GOLD analysis project Ga0302314, IMG submission 200533) | Peat permafrost microbial communities from Stordalen Mire near Abisko, Sweden - III_Palsa_N2_3 | ecosystem: Environmental > Terrestrial > Soil > Palsa > Peat permafrost | place: Sweden... | reverse complement strand
GACCACCGCGTAGCCGTCGGCAAGGCGCGGTGCAGCGAGGCGGCTGGAGGACACATGAAGATCGGGATCATCGGCGCCGGATTCGCCGGCCTGGCCACCGCGAAGGTGCTCAGGCAGGCCGGGCACGACGTCGTCGTGTTTGAGAAATCACCGGACGTCGGCGGCGTGTGGAGCGAGTCCCGCCGCTACCCGGGCGTGACCACGCAGAGCCCGCGCGACCAGTACTCGCTGTCCGACTACCCGATGTCACGGGATTACCCCGAGTGGCCAACCGGCGCTCAGGTCCAAGAGTACCTCGCCGGCTACGTGACCCACTTCGGCCTCACCGAATCCCTCCGGCTGAACACCGAGGTCACCAGCGCCCAGCCGACCGCGAACGGCTGGACGCTGAGCACGCGCGGCACCGTCGACGGTGCCACCACAACCGACGGTGCCACCACAACCGACGGTGCCACCACAACCGACGGTGCCACCACAACCGACGACTTTGACCGTCTCGTGGTCGCCAACGGCGTCTTCTGCGAACCCGCCATGCCCGCCTACCCGGGGCTGCCCGAGTTCACCGCCGCCGGGGGAGTGCTGCGCGCGGCCACCGACTTCCACGACGTCGAGGACGCCCGGGGCAAGAACGTCCTGGTCGTCGGGTACGGCAAGTCGGCCTGCGACGTGGCCGTCCCGATCAGCGACGTCGCCGCGAGCACCTCAGTCATCGCCCGCCAGCTCCTATGGAAGGTGCCGCGGAAGGTCGGCGGCGTGCTCAACTTCAAGTACCTGCTGCTCACCCGGATGGGCGAGGCGCTGTTCCGGTACCGGACCCTCCGCGGCATGGAGAAGTTCCTGCACGGCCCGGGCAACCGGATGAGACGGGGCATGCTCAACTCCGTCGGCACCGCGTCCGTCCGTCAGTACCAGCTCGACAAGCTTGACATTCTCCCAGGCGGGACGATGGAAGGCATCGTCCGCGGCGCCATCGGTCTGGTCACCGACGGGTTCTTCGAGCGGGTCAAGCAGGGCGCGATCACCGTCAGGCGGGACCGCATCATCGTCCGGCTGCTGGAAAAGGACCAGCGCCCGCACGCCGAGCTCGACGACGGAACGGTGCTGCCCGCGGACCTCATCGTCTGCGCCACCGGCTTCATCCAGGGGGTGCCGTTCCTCGAGCCCGCGCAGGCGCGACGACTGCTCGATGAGCGCGGCAACTTCATGCTCTACCGGCAGATCCTGCCGGTCGACAGCCCAGGCCTGTACTTCGCGGGCTACAACTCCTCCTTCTTCAGCCCGCTCAACGCCGAGATGGCGGCCGTCTGGATCGCCGCGCACCTGGCAGGCGCGCTCACGCTGCCCGAGCCCGCGGCGATGCAGCGCGACGTCGTCGGCCAGCTCGCCTTCATGGACGAGGCGGTCGACGGCCACCACTGCCATGGCACCAAGATCATCCCGTTCTCCATGCACAACATCGACGAGATTCTCGGTGACCTCGACCTGAACATCCCCGCCCGCACCCGCGCGTCCCACTGGCTCAACCCGATAAGCCCACGCGCCTACCGGGAGGTCACCCCCAGGCTGCTCAAGCGCCTGGCGGGGAGTTAGCCGCAACGGTCCGTTCGGCTAAAAGGAATGTGAATTCAAGATTCTTTTTCTGAACGAACCGTGGTTCCTGTCCAAGATGCCAGCAGGTCACAGGGTCGGCAGCGCGCCGCCATCGACGGTGAACTGGCTGCCGGTCAGGTAGGCGGCGGCGGGGGAGGCCAGGAAGGTAATCAGCTGGGCGACGTCGTCGGCGGTCCCCGCGCGCTCAAGCGGGATGCCGAGCGCGGCGACCGTGGCATCGAGCACCGTCTCGGCCGTGGCGCCGGTATGGTCGGCCAGCGCGGTCATCCGGGTGTCGAGCGCCTCGGTGCGGATCAGGCCGGGCAGGACCATGTTGACGCGGATGCCGTCCGGGCCCGCCTGTCTGGCGAGCCCCTTGCTGTAGGCGGTGAGGGCGGCCTTGGCCGCCGTGTAGGGCAGCGACGCGGGCCGCGGCATGCGGGCGGCGTTCGAGCCGACGTGGATGATGGCGCCGCCGCGTCCCTGGGCGATCATCGTCGGCAGCAGGGCGCGGTCGAGCCGGACCGCGGACAGCAGGTTGATGTCGAGATCCCGCTGCCAGTCCTCGTCGCTGAAACCCAGGATGCCCTCGGGCCTGTGGGTCTGGCTGCCGGCGTTGGACACCAGGATGTCGATCCCGCCAAGCAGGTCAAGCGCCTGACCGGCGAGCGCCGCCACCCCGTCGGCGGTGGCGACATCCGCGGCCACGAACCGGCACGAGCCGTCGTCCGGCCACGTTGGCAGCGTCTGTTCTGGCACCGTCTGTTCTGGCACCGTTCGTGCGGCGGCGACCACCCGCGCCCCCGCCGCGGCCAGGCGCCGTACGGTGGCGGCGCCGATGCCACGGGTTCCCCCGGTCACCAGAACCCTGGCACCGCTCAGCCCTGTCTTCTCGTCCGCTTTGGCGTTCATGGGAGCAGAGCCTAGCCGATGATCGATTAGTGTCAATTATCGATCATCGGCGTTAGGCTGAGAGCATGCGATCGCTTGACCACTGCTCGGCCGAGGAGATCACCGTCTTCGCTGTCCTTGCCGCGCTCGCCGATCCGACCAGGCTGCGGATCGCGCGCGTGCTCAGCGACGGCCGCGAGCACCTCCAGGCCGACTTTCCCTCCGATGTCACCCAGTCCACGCTCAGCCACCACATGAAACGGCTCCGCCAGGCGGGCGTCGCCTGGTCCCGCCCCGACGGCACGCGCTGCTACGTCTCGCTCCGCCCCGAACTCGAGCAGCGCCTCCCCGGCCTCCTCGCGGCGGTCCTGACCGCCGCGGACAGGCAGCAGGCGCGCCAGAACGAATAAGCCACCCGGCATCTCACCGCATCCGCAAAAGGGCAAGTCGGCCGGATGGCTAGCCGCCCAGGTGAACAGCGCACGTGGCCCGCCAGCAGCGATAAATCCGGTGATCGTGCGCAGGAATGCGTCCAGGTGCGGCGGGAATTCGGGGCGGGGCGGTTCGAGCTCGGCCGGACCGCTCCCGCGAACGAAGCGATCGCGGAGCGCGCCTACCGGGCCTCGCGCGACGGCGAGACGGCGGGAACGCTCGATGCGGACGACCTGCTGACGGTGCTGCCGCAGCTGAGCTCTGCCCCGCGACCGACGGTGGCATCGTTGCCCCGATCAAAATTCCGGTCCATGACCGACAACGTTTGCGGGGCTTCGCGACGTCTGCCAGGTGTCATCAGTCTCCATCGTTGTCCAGAGATCGGGGAATTTCTTGCGATGCCCAGGCACCTCACCGGCTCGGCGCGCCGGCCTCGTCATGCTGGCCGCCGCGCCCGCGCTGGCGCTGGCCAGCGCGGTGGCCCTCCCGGCCGCCGCGGCCACGCCATCGCGTGTCGCGCTGCCAAGCCCGAACACGTACGGCATCCCCGGTAAGCCCGCGCCGCTTGCCGCCGGCCAGGAACTCGCGCTTCGGGTGTACCTGGCCGGGCAGCACCCCGTCGGGCTGCCGGCCGCGGCGCTGGCCGCGGCCACTCCCGGCAACCCCGCCTACGCCCGTTTCCTGACCGTCGCCCAGTACCAGCGCCGGTTCGGCCCGACCAGTGCGCAAACCGCCACGGTCACCAAGTGGCTGACCGGCCACGGCATGAAGGTCACCGCCACCACCGGGCACTACATCGCCGTGCGGGCAACCGTGGCCGAGGCCGACAGCGCCTTCGACACCAAGGTCAGCGGTTACGTCGTGACCACGGTCTTCGACGGCCAGACGTTCACCTCCACCCAGGTCGGCACGGTCGGCGGGTTCTCGGTGCCCAAGGCGCTCGGCGCGGACGTGGCCACCGTGACCGGGATCGAGGAGACCACGATCACGTCAGGCACCGCGGCCGCGCCGAAGACCCCGGCCGAGCTGCGGGCGGCGAAGCTCCAGACCACCGGGCCGCGGACGACCGAGCTCAGGAAGGCCGCGCCGACGGCGGGCACGGCCAGCACGAGCGCCTCCTCCGCCGCGTATGAGTGCTCGCAGTACTGGGGACAGCACGTCGCGGCGATACCGGCCGCCTACGGCCGGACCACCGCGCCCACCCAACTGTGCGGCTATACGCCGGCCCAGCTGCGCCGGGCCTACGGGATCACCTCGAGTCGCTATACCGGCAAGGGCCGAACTATCGCGGTCGTGCTGAACGAGGCCTGGCCGACCATGCTGGCCGATGCCAACCGGTTCTTCGCCAGCGAGGGAATCGCGGGCTTCGCGCCCGGTCAGTACAGCGAGAACTTCGACTCGGGCTGGGCCTCCACCTGCGGCGTCCAGCAGAGCCAGCCGGGCTTTGGTCCCGGTCCTGAAGAGGCGATCGACGTGGAGACGGCACACATCGCGGCGCCGGCCGCGAAGGTCGTTCTCGTCGCCGGCGACTGCGACCCGAGCGACCTAGCCGAGTCCTCGCTTGGCGTGCAGGACCTGCTTGACGCGACGACCCGGGTGGTCGACCATCACCTGGCGGACGTGGTCACCAGCTCCTGGGGATACCAGGACCAGTACCTGTCGCCCGCCGATGTCGCCGCCTGGAACCTCGTCTACCAGCAGGGCGCCCTGGAGGGCATCGGGTTCAACTACTCCTCGGGCGACGGCGGCTCGGGCGCCGACGCGGCCTTCGGGATCCCCGCGACGGTACAGTTCCCCGCGGCCGACCCCTGGGTCACCACGGTCGGCGGCACCACCCTGGCGATCGGCAAGAACGGCACCGCCATCGCCGACTATCCCTGGAACGAGAGCGTCACGCAGGTCGACAGCGCAGGCACCGGCTACACCGCGCCACCGCCGGGCGAGTGGCAAGGGGGGTCAGGCGGCGGCGTCAGCGCGCTGTTCGCCGAGCCCGGATACCAGAAGCCGGTGGTGCCCGCCGCACTCGCCACAAGCAACGGCGGCGGCCGCGCGGACCGCGTCGTGCCCGACATCTCGGCCGACTCCGGAGGCTCGTGGCTGATCGGCTATACCGGCGCGGTCACCAACGGGGTCTACGACCAGGCCCTCGCGGGCGGTACCAGCGGGGCCTCGCCGCTGATCGCCGGCCTCGAGGCCGACGCGATGCAGGCCGCCGGGCACGCCCTCGGCTTCGCCAACCCGGCCCTGTACCGGCTCTACGGGACCCCGGCCATCAGCCACATCGCGCCGGTCAACCCGAGCCACCCGCCGGTGCTGTTCGGCGGGTCGGTGTATTTCGATGGGAACAACAACCTGACCACGGTCGGCGAGGCCCAGTTGCCGCTGCGGGAATCGAGCGGCTATGACGACGTGACCGGTCTCGGCGCGCCAGGCAGTTCGTTCGTCACCGTCATCGGCCGGCTCTAACTCAGGGCGTCCAACTCAGGGCGTCCAACTCAAGGCGGTGGGGGCTCGGGTTTCCCGAGCCCCCACCGCTATCCTTGGAATAGGAACGAGACGGTAACGATTATCTCTATTATCCCGATCTTGATAGACGGCTTTGGGGTAAACGAGTGATCGGAGGGTGAGCCTTGACCGCTGCCACCAGCCCGCTGCACCTGGCTGTCGCGCTCGACGGCGCCGGCTGGCATCCCGCCGCGTGGCGCGAGCCGCGGGCGCGGCCGGACGAGCTGCTCACCGCCCGCTACTGGACACAACTCATCGCCGAAGCCGAACGAGGCCTGCTCGACTTCGTCACCATCGAGGACGGCTTCAGCCTCCAGTCCGCGCGCACCGATCGGGTGGTCGGCCGCCTGGACGCGGTGCTCATCGCCGCCCGGGTGGCCCCGCTTACCCGGCATATCGGTCTTGTGCCGACCGTGGTCGTCACGCATACCGAGCCGTTCCACATCTCGAAGGCCATCGCGACGCTCGATTACGCGAGCAACGGCCGAGCCGGGGTCCGAGTCCGGGTATCGGCGAGACCGGAGGAGGCCGCTCTCTTCGGTCGCCGCGACTTCCCGCGGGTCAACCTGACCGACCGCGGCGATCCGGCCGTGCGGCAGCTGACGGCCGGGCTGTTCGACGAGGCCGCCGACTTCGTCGAAGTCGTCCGGCGGCTGTGGGACAGCTGGGAGGACGACGCCGAGATCCGCGACGCCGCGACCGGCCGGTTCGTCGACCGCGAGAAGCTGCACTACATCGACTTCGATGGCGACTACTTCAGCGTCAAGGGCCCGTCGATCACCCCACGGCCGAGGCAGGGACAGCCGATCGTCTCCGCCCTTGGCCACGGGACGGTTCCCTATGAGCTGATCGCGAAGGCCGCCGATGTGGGCTACGTGACGCCGCGCGACGCCGATCATGCCAAGCAGATCGTGGCCGAGATCCACGCCGCCGGGCGTCAGCTAGCCGACCCGGTTCACATCTTCGCCGACCTGGTCGTTTTCCTCGGCCCGAGCGAGGCCGCCGCGGCCGACCGCAAGGCCCGGCTTGACGAACTCGCGGGCCGGGCCTACACCAGCGACGCGACCATCTTCACCGGCACGCCCGCCAGGCTCGCCGACCTGCTCATCGAATGGCAGCGGTCCGGCCTGTCCGGCTTCCGGCTGCGGCCAGGTGCCATACCGGACGACGTCGAGGCGATCACCAGAGAGCTGGTTCCCGAACTACAGCGGCGCGGTTCGTTCAGGACAACCTATGAAGCCGACTCGCTGCGCGGGCTGCTTGGCCTCAACCGCCCGGCCAGCCGGTATGCAAGCGTTGGGAGCAACTGACCGTGACCAAGCCGACCAAGCAGATTCACCTCGCCGCGCATTTCCCCGGCGTGAACAACACCACGGTATGGAGCGACCCGCGGTCCGGCAGCCACATCGAGTTCAGCTCCTTCGAGCATCTGGCCGCGGCCGCCGAACGGGCCAAGTTCGACTTCCTGTTCCTCGCGGAAGGCCTGCGGCTGCGGGAGCAGAATGGCGAGATCTACGACCTCGACGTGGTGGGGCGCCCCGACACGTTTACCGTCCTTGCCGCGCTCGCGGCGGTCACCGACCGGCTCGGCCTGGCCGGCACGATCAACTCCACCTTCAACGAGCCGTATGAGGTGGCACGCCAGTTCGCCAGCCTCGATCACCTGTCCGGCGGACGGGCCGCCTGGAACGTCGTGACGTCCTGGGACGCGTTCACCGGCGAGAACTTCAGGCGCGGCGGCTTCCTGCCGCAAGACGCCAGGTACGAGCGGGCGCGGACGTTCCTGCAGACCACCTGGGAGCTGTACGACTCCTGGCACGGTGACGAGATCATCGCCGATAAGGAGTCCGGGGAGTTCCTCATCAGCGGCGAAGCCGGACGGTTCGAGCATCGAGACGCCCACTTCGACATCGGCGGGCAGTTCAACGTGCCGCGCAGCCCGCAGGGCCGTCCGGTCATCTTCCAGGCGGGCGATTCCGAAGAGGGCCGCGAGTTCGCGGCGTCAAGCGCGGACGCGATCTTCAGCCGGCATGGCACGCTGACGGAAGGCCAGGAGTTCTACGCCGACGTCAAGGGGCGCCTCGCCCGGTACGGCCGCACTCCGGACCAGCTGCTCATCTTGCCCGCCGCGACGTATGTGCTCGGGGATACCGACGTGGAGGCGGCCGAGCTTGCCAGGGAAGTCCGCCGCCAGCAGGTCAGCGGGCAGACCGCGATCGCGTTCCTTGAGCAGCTGTGGAACCGGGATCTGTCCGGCTATGATCCGGACGGCCCGCTGCCCGACGTCGACCCCGACCCGGGCGAGCACACGATCGCCCGCGGCCGGGCGAGCGTGCGGATGCACCGGGACCCGATGGCCATCGCGGCCCAGTGGCGGGCGAAGGCGGCGGCGGAGAAGCTGTCCATCCGCGAGTTGATCATCGAGATCACCGCCCGCCAGACGTTCGTCGGATCCGCGTCCACCGTCGCCGGCGAGATCAACGAGCTAGTGCAGGCCGACGCAAGCGACGGGTTCATCCTCGTGCCGCACATCACCCCCGGCGGTCTTGACGAGTTCGCCGACACGGTCGTGCCGCTGCTCCAGGAGCGCGGCGTCTTCCGGTCCGAGTACGAGGGCAGCACCCTGCGCGAGCACCTGGGCCTCGCTCCGCTCAACACCCCCGCCGCCGCTCGGGTGGCCTCATGAAGTTCCTCGCGATCACGCTGATCGTGCACGCCCCCGACCCCATCACCGGCGTGCAGAAGTCCACGACCGACCGGTTCCGCGAGGTGATCGGCAACGCGCGGCTGGCCGAGGAACTCGGCTTTGACGGCTTCGGCGTGGGGGAGCGGCACGAGCGGCCGTTCATCTCCTCATCGCCGCCGGTCGTGCTCAGCCACATCGCCGCCCTGACGTCGCGAATCAGGCTTTTCACCGCGGTCACCACGCTGAGCCTGCTCGACCCGGTGCGCGCCTACGAGGACTACGCGACCCTCGATCACCTGTCAGGCGGGCGGCTCGAGCTGATCATCGGCAAGGGCAACGGCGCCGCGCAGCGCGAGCTGTTCAGCGTCACGCCGCAGGACCAGTGGGAGCGCAACGCGGAAAGCTATGAGCTGTTCCGCCAGATCTGGCGGAACCCCACCGTGACGGCAACGCCACGGTTCCGGCCGCCGCTGCGCCAGGCCGAGGTATGGCCGCGGCCGCTTCAGCAGCCGATCCGCGTCTGGCACGGCAGCGCGACAAGCAAGGAATCTGTCGACCTGGCCGCCCGCTACGGCGACCCGCTGTTCTCGGCCAACGTCACCAACCCGATCGAGCCGTATGCCGAACTGGTTCGCTACTACCGCGAGCGCTGGGCCCACTACGGGCACGATCCGGCCGGCGTCGTGGTCGGCGCGGGCACGGCCGGCTACTACGCGACCTCCAACTCCCAGGACGCGCTGCGGGTGTACCGGCCCATCTACGATGCGCAGCGCGCGTTCCAGCGCGAGCTCGGGCTCGAGCCGGTCTTCACCGACCTGGACGACTTCATCGCCCGCAGTTCCGCGCTGATCGGCAGCCCGCAGCAGGTGATCGAGAAGGTCCACCGCTACCATGAGCAGTTCGGGCATAGCGTGCTGCACCTGCATGCCGACGCGGGCGGCCTCACCGACGCACAGCACCGCGCGTCGCTTGAGCTGTTCCAGGCCGACATCGCCCCCGTGCTGCGCCGCGAGATTCCCGACCCGCCCTGGCCCTCGCCCGCCCCGGATCCCTTGCTCACCGGCTCGGCAGCGTAACGGAGACGATATGGCCATTACCCCGCTCGCCGTCCTCGACCTGGTGCCGATCAGCTCGGGTGCCACCGCCGCCGAGGCGCTTCGCAACAGCATCGACCTGGCGCAGGCCACCGAGCGCCTCGGCTACGCCAGGTACTGGTTTGCCGAGCACCACCTCAACCCCGGCGTCGCCGGAACCTCCCCGGCCGTCGTCCTGGCCCTGACGGCCGCCGCGACCTCGACGATCAGGATCGGATCCGGCGCGGTCCAGATGGGGCACCGCACCGCCCTGTCCACCGTTGAGGAGTTCGGCCTGATCGATGCCCTGTATCCCGGCCGCCTCGATCTCGGCCTTGGCCGTTCTGGCGGGCGGCCCAAGCAGCCGAAGGGTGAGCCGGTGCTGGCCGGTCCGCCGCGTGCCGTCGGCGGCCGGGCGCGGAACGGGCTGCTCATCCCGCCGAAGTTCTCCTTGGAGCACCTGCTCGGCTCGCCGCGGTTCGCGATGCAACGGGCGCTGCTCCAGCTCCCCGGTGCGCAGTCACAGGACTACGGTGAGCAGGTCAGCGACGTTCTCGCGCTGCTGCGCGGAACCTACCGCTCGCCCGACGGCGTCCCGGGGCGCGCCATACCCGGCGAGGGCGCGGACGTGCAGGTCTGGATCCTGGGCAGCAGCGGCGGGCAGAGCGCCGAGGTGGGCGGGTCGAACGGCCTCAGGTTCGCGGCCAACTACCACGTCAGCCCGGCGACGGTGCTTGAGGCCGTGGACGGCTACCGGGCCGCGTTCCGGTCCTCCGCCGAGCTTGACCGGCCCTACGTTAGCGTCTCCGCCGATGTCGTCGTCGCCGAGGATGAGGCGACCGCCAGGGAACTCGCCGTCGGCTACGGCGCGTGGGTCCGCAGCATCCGCTCGGGCGAGGGCGCGATCGAGTTCCCCACCCCCAAGGAAGCGCGCACGCGCACCTGGACCGACGCCGAGCGTGCGCTGGTCGCCGACCGGGTGGACACGCAGTTCGTCGGCTCACCGGGCCAGGTTGCCGACAAGCTCGAGCAACTCAGGGACGCGACCGACGCCGACGAGCTGTTGATCACCACTATCACCCATGACCACGCCGACCGGGTCCGCTCCTACCGGCTGCTCGCCGAGGAATGGCGCCGCAGGTAACGCCGCCGCAGGTAACGCGGCGGCGGCTGTCACGCCGCGGCCGCGGCCGGGACGGCGGTGACCGGTAGTCCGGTGAGCGCCGCGCGGCCGAAGTCGTCGTCGATGGCGGTCACGGTGCGCCCGGCCGCGTGCAGGATCGAGGCGGCGACGCTGGCGCGGTACCCGGCCTGACAGTGCACCCAGATCGGGCCGGGCGGCAGGTCGGGCAGGCGGCCTGGCAGTTGGTGCAGCGGAACGTGCAGCGCGCCCTCGATGTGGCCGCCCGACCACTCCAGCCTGCGGCGAACGTCGAGAACGGCGACCGGCCGATCGCGGAAGACGGCGGCCAGGTCCGCGAAGTCGGAGACGGGGTAGGACGCCAGCCGCGGTGCCCCCGCTCCACCGAGCCACTCGGTTGGCGGCCCGGCCATGCCCGCGATACGGTCGATGCCGATCCGGGCCAGGTCGCGCTGGGCGTCGGCGACCTGCTCGGGGCTGGCGCCGATCAGCGTCACCGGGGCGCCGGGGGGGAGCAGCCAGCCAAGGTTGGACACCAGGTTGTCGCCGTACTCGAAGCTGAGCGACCCGGGCAGGTGCCCGGCGGCGAACGCCCGCCGATTGCGCAGGTCCACGACCCACTCGCCGGCGGCGATGCGGTAACTGAGCTGTGCGGCGTCAGACACCGGCGGCGGGGTCAGCTCGGGCGCGGCCGGCCCGGCCGCGTTGGCCGGCCCCATCTGGGCGTAATAGGCCGGATAGGCATCCAGGCCGGCCAGCATGCCCGTGACGTAGGAATCCTCGTCGAGGGCGAGCGCGGGGTTGACGCGCCGCTCCGCGCCGATCGTGGAGCCGTCGACGCCGTCTCCAGCCCCGGCGGTGGTGGCCGCGCAGAAGCTGCCGAACCCGTGGGTGGGATACACCACTGCCTGGTCAGGCAGCCTCGCGGCCAGCCGCTTGACCGACCTGCGCTGTGCCGCGGCGAGGGCGGGCGCGTGCTCGGCGCCGAGCAGGTCGGGCCGCCCGGCAGAACCGTGCAGCAGCGAGCCCCCGGTGAACACCGTGACGACCTCGCCGGTGACCGTGTCCTCAAGCGCGTAGGCCAGGTGGGTGAACGTGTGCCCGGGGGTGGCGATCACCCGTACCCGCATCGATGCCCCAACCGGCACCACGTCGCCGTCGCGGATCCCGACCCGGTCAAACGCCACCGCGTCCGCCGCGTTCACGTGATAGGCCGCGCCCGTCGCCCGGGCCAGGGCCAAACCGCCGGTGACGTAGTCGTTGTGAATGTGCGTCTCGAACACGTGGGTCACCGCGACGCCGCGGCTGTCGGTCAGCGCCAGCACCCGGTTGATGTCGCGCTGCGGGTCCACGACAAACGCGGTGGCGCCGTCGGTAACCAGATAGCTCCGGTCGCCAAGCGACGGCGTCTGGATCGTCATGATGTCCGCCACTGCTGCTCCCCACCGTTGTGCAATAAATCAGATCGAAAAATCTAAGATCTTCATCCCGAACGGACCGTGGCGCTCCACCCCGAGGTAGAGCGCGGTGAGCCCGAGCGCGTTCCAGGTCATCAGCGCGGCATCCCGCGGCGGCCCCGCCGCGGGCTCGGCCAGGTCGGCGACCGCATCCGCGGGAATCGTGGTGCCCGCCAGGATCACGTCGTCGCTCCGGCTGGCCCGCAGGCCCGGGTGGTCCCAGGTCGGCTCGATGGTGATCCCCGGCGCGTCGGACCGGACGAGGAAGCTGCCGACCCGGGCGGCGGGTTCGTCGGTGCTGGCCCAGACCATCATCCAGCGCAGGCCCACCGGCGCCGGTGGAGAAGATCTTCCGCCCGGTCAGCGACCAGCCGTCGGGTACTCGGCGGGCGGTGGTCGCGGGCAGCCCGCCGCGAGCCGGTGTGCCCAGTTCCGGCTCCACCCGGAGCGCGTTGATCAGGACCGGCCGCCGCGCGGACTCCGCCAGCGCCTCCGCATACAGCGCGCTCGGCCAGGTCAGCTCCCTCGCCTGCGAGGCATGCAGGAACATCGTCATCGCGGTGATCAGGGCGACCGACGGGTCGCCGCGACCAAGCGCTCGCAGGATGGCCACCGTCTGGGCCACGCCGGCGCCCGGCCCGCCATAGCGCTCGCCCACGGTCGCCGTCAGCAGCCCGGCGGCATGTACCGCGGCGATCCCTTCGGCGGGAAAAAATCCGGACCGGTCGTTGCCTTCGGCCCCCGCGGCCAGCGCCGCGGTCACCTCGCCCAGCCGCTCGACGTCGAGCCGGGGCCCGCGCCAGGCCGGCCCTTCCTGCGAGTGTGGCGGGGTTTCGGTATCCGTCGCCAGCTGGCCGGAGACGCCGGCGACCCCTGGTAGCTGGCTCATGCCGACAGTGGCGCAGCGGCGGCCGTTTCCGGGCCGACCGGTGTGCGCGCCGCCTGCTCGCGCAGCAGCGGCACTAGTTCCCTGCCCCAGTCGACCACGTCGTCAAGCGGATCGAAGCCGCGGATGAGTACCTGGTCCACGCCCACCCGGCGGTAGGCCGTCAGGGCGTCGGCGACCTGCCGCGGCGTGCCCACCAGGGCGGTGGAGTTGCCGCCGGGCCCGGTCAGCTTGGTCACGCCGTACCACAGGCGCTCGTCGTGCACGTCGCGTTCGGCGCCCTGCCGCTGCAGCCGCTCGGAACCGACCGAGGAGGACTCGCGGAAGCCGAACAACCGGCCCCGACTGGGCACCTGAACGCCCTGTACCTGCGCGGTTTTCGCCGAGCCGATCCGCTCGGCCGTGGCCGACCTGATGTCCTCGGCCCGCTGCCACGCCGCTTCCTCGGTAGCGGCCACGATCGGCCGGACCGACAGGCTGAACTTGACGCTGCGGCCGTGCCGGGCGGTCGCGCCCCGGATCTGGGTGATCCGCTCGGCGATCTGGGCCAGCGGTTCGCCCCAGAGCATGTAAACGTCCGCCTGCTCGCCCCCCACCGCGACGGCGGCGGGCGACGCGCCACCGAAGTAGAGCGGGATCGGGCTGGCAGCGGGTGGCCGCACCGAGCTGTACGCGCCGCGCACCCGGTAGAACTCCCCGTCGTGGTCGAAGGGCGCGGTCGAGGTGAGCTCGCGCCGGAGCAGGCTCATGAATTCCGCGGTGCGCGCGTACCGCCGGTCGTGATCGGCGAAGTCACCGTCCCGCTTCTGGTCGAGTTCGTCGCCCCCGGTGATGTGGTGGATGGCGACCCGGCCGCCTCCGGTCAGCTGATCAAGCGTGGCGAGCTTGCGCGCGACCAGCGTGGGGGCCACGAACCCGGGCCGGTGGGCGATCAGTACCTTGAGGGTCGAGGTGGCATAGAGCACGTGCGCCGCGACCGCGAACCCATCGGCACCGGTCGCGCCGTAGCCGATGAGCACGCGGTC
>Ga0302314_10014109_pt1 | contig 13687 bp, 10 predicted proteins | sample III_Palsa_N2_3_FD_200533 | JGI IMG/M metagenome (GOLD analysis project Ga0302314, IMG submission 200533) | Peat permafrost microbial communities from Stordalen Mire near Abisko, Sweden - III_Palsa_N2_3 | ecosystem: Environmental > Terrestrial > Soil > Palsa > Peat permafrost | place: Sweden... | reverse complement strand
ATACTGATCCCGACCTGGCGGGCGAGCAGCGGACTCCAACTGCCGGCCGCCAGCACGTAAGCGTCGGCGCGCAGGCGGCCCTGGCTGGTGGCGACGCCCGAGACGCGGTCCTTGTCCCATTCGAGATTGAGGATGCGGCAGCCATAGCGGAACTTGACCCCGCGGGCTTCGGCCTGGGCGGCCAGGCCTTGGGTGAATTTGAAGGCGTCGCCGGATTCGTCTTCGGGCGTGTGGATGCCGCCCAGCAAGGACGGGCCCATCGCCGCCAGCGCCGGCTCCAGCGCGACCACTTCCGCGGCGGTCAGGCGACGGCGGTTGAGGCCGAGGCGCTGGGTCGCCTCGAGGCCGGCGGCGGCCTGGTCGAATTCCCGTTCGTCGCGGAAGAAATGCAGGATTCCCTTGGTCGCCAGATCGTAATCGAGCTCGACCTCGCGCCGCAGCGCCTGCAGGCAGCTGCGCGAATAAAGTGCTATGCGTACGATGCGGTCGGTATTGAGCCGGGCGGCGGGATAGTTGCAGTTCAGCAGGAAGCGCGCCAACCACGGCCACAGATAAGGATCGGCCGGGCGCCAGCGCACCAGCAGCGGCGCGTCCTCCTGTCCGAGCCAGCCCAGCACCTTTTTCAGAACCGCGGGATGGGCCCAGGGCTCGCTATGCGAGGCCGAGATCTGGCCGCCATTGGCGAAGCTGGTCTCCAGCCCGGCCGCATCCTGGCGGTCGATCACCTCGACCTCGACACCCGACTTGGCGAGATACCAGGCCGTCGTCACGCCCACCACACCGGCGCCCAGGACCAGAACTTTCAAAACCGCCTCGCTCGACTTAGCTGTGATTACGTCCGCCTCTGTATAGCCCGCGGTTGAGCGAAAGGCCAAGGACGGTTAATTTGACGGCGCACAATAAACGGGAGCCGCCGAATGAGCGCCGACGATGTTGATATCCTTGAGAAAACCACATCCTTCCAGGGATATTTCCGCATCGACCGCTATGTGCTGAAATTCCGCCGCTTCGATGGCGGCTGGTCGAGCGCGGTCAGCCGGGAGATCTTCGAACGCGGCCATGCCGTCGGGCTGATCCTCTATGACCCGGCGCGCGATCATGTCGGGCTTTGCGAACAGTTCCGCCCCGGCGCGCTGGCGGCCGGCTGGCATCCCTGGCTGATCGAGATCCCGGCCGGCATCATCGACGAGGGCCAGACCCCGGAATCGGTCGCCATCCGCGAAGCCAAGGAAGAGACCGGCATCGAGATCGACGAGGTCGTCCCGGCGCGGCGCTATCTGGTGACGCCGGGCGGCAGCTCGGAGAGCATGCAGCTGTTCGCCGCCCGGTTCGATTCCACCCTGCTCAAGGGGGTGCATGGGCTGGAAGAGGAAGCCGAGGATATCCGCGTCTTCCCGCTGCCCGCCGAAGAGGCCTTTTCCTGGATCGAGTCCGGGCGCATATGCAACGCCATGACCATCATCGCGTTGGAATGGCTGGCGAAGCACCGCGACGCCTTGCGGGCCCGCTGGGCTGGAACTACTGTCTGAGCGAATTTTCAGGTAAGAGCGACATCATGGCCAATATCCGCAGCGGATTCGTCGAATCGATCGGCAACACCCCGCTGATTCTATTGAAGAAAGCCTCGGAGCTGACCGGCTGCACCATTCTGGGCAAGGCCGAGTTCCTCAATCCCGGCGGCTCGGTCAAGGACCGCGCGGCGCTCGGCATCATCCAGGACGCCGAGGAAAAGGGCCTGCTGCGCCCGGGCGGGGTCATCGTCGAGGGCACGGCCGGCAATACCGGCATCGGCCTGGCGCTGGTCGGCAATGCACGGGGCTATCGCACCGTGATCGTGATGCCCGAGACGCAGAGCCAGGAAAAGAAGGACATGCTGCGCATGATCGGCGCCGAGCTGCATCTGGCGCCCGGCGTGCCCTATGCCGACCCGCGCAATTACGTGCATCATTCGCGCCGCCTGGCCGAAGAACTGGCCAAGAGCGAGCCGAATGGCGCGATCTGGGCCAACCAGTTCGACAATGTCGCCAACCGCGACGCCCATTACCGCACCACCGGCCCGGAGATCTGGGAGCAGACCGACGGCAAGATCGACGGCTTCACCTGCGCGATCGGCTCCGGCGGCACCCTGGCCGGCGTCGCGCTGGCGCTGAAGGAGCGCAATCCGACTATCCGCATCGGCCTCGCCGATCCGACCGGATCAGCGCTCTATGATTGGGTGGTCACCGGTACGCTGAAGGCCGAGGGAAGTTCGATCACCGAGGGCATCGGCCAGGGCCGCGTCACCGCCAATATCGAGGGCGCGCCGATCGACGAGGCGTACCGCGTCACCGACGAGGAAGCCCTTCCGGTGGTGTTCGACCTGTTGAGCGAGGAAGGACTGTGCCTCGGCGGCTCCAGCGGCGTCAATGTCGCCGGGGCGATCAAGATGGCCAAGGCCATGGGTCCGGGCCACACCATCGTCACCATTCTGGCCGATGGCGGTTCGCGCTATCAGAGCAAGCTGTTCAATCCCGACTTCCTGCGATCCAAGAACCTTCCTGTCCCGGGGTGGATGTGATGCCGAAACTCTCTCCCGCCGAAAGCCTGGTCAGCACGCAGTGGCTGGCCGATCATCTCGACGCTCCCGACGTGCGACTCGTCGATGCGACATGGTTCCATCCCTCGACCGGCAAGCAGGGCCGCGGGGAGTACGATGCCGGCCATATTCCCGGCGCGGTGTTCTTCGATCTCGACGAGATCGCGGATAGCGACAATCCCCTGCCCCATATGCTGCCCAGCCCGGCCAAATTCGCCAGCAAGGTGAAGAAGCTGGGCCTGGGCAACGGCAACCGCATCGTGATCTATGACCGCGCCTCGGGCGGCAGCGCCGCCGCCCGTGTCTGGTGGAGCTTCCGCGTGTTCGGCCATGTCGAGGTGTCCATTCTAGACGGGGGCATGGCCAAATGGCAGGCCGAACTCCGCCCGGTCGAGGACCAGCCGCCGGTGACGCGGGAGCGTCATTTCCTGCCGCGGGTCGACCAGACCCTTGTGCGCGCCAAGGAGCAGATGCTGGCCAATCTCGACGGCCGCCGCGAACAAGTAATCGACGCCCGCAGCGCCGGCCGCTTCAAGGGTGAGGAAAAGGAGCCGTGGCCGCACAATAAGGTCGGCCATATTCCCGGCAGCCTCAATCTGCCCTGGACCGAACTGGTCGATCCCGAGAGCAAGACCTTCCTGCCGGTCGAGCAGATCCGCGCCAAATTCGAGGCGGCCGGTTTGAGCAAGGACAAGCCGGTGGTGGCCAGCTGCGGCTCGGGCGTCACCGCCTGCGTGCTGGCGTTCGGGCTTTATCTGACGGGCCGCGACGACGTCGCCATCTATGACGGCAGCTGGGCCGAATGGGGTTTGGCCGAGGATACGCCGGTCGAGACATAATCTCCCTCTCCCCTTGTGGGAGAGGGTCGGGGTGAGGGGTAATTACGCCCATGGGGCGAAAAACGGACTCATCCAGACGCCCCCTCACCCTCCCGCAAGCGGGCCCCTCCCTCTCCCACAAGGGGCGAGGGAATTCTTCCCAGCCCACGCATGACGAGAAAAATTTAACCGCGGAGACGCGGAGAAGGCGCTGACTTCTTGGCCATCGGTGACCTTTGTGGTTCAAAAAGTCCATTCACCACAAAGGTCACCAAGGACACAAAGGCAAAAGAAGGTTTATGCTTCGCGCCCTTTCGTAACCCTTAAGACCCCCTCGGTGAAACAATCTTCCATGACCGACGATAAGCGCCCGAAACCCGACACCCTCCTCACCCACGCCGGCAGCCATCCCGAGAAGTATCAGGGCGCGGTCAATCCGCCGGTCTATCGCGTTTCCACCGTGGTTTTCCCCACCGTCGCGGCGATGAAGGAAGGCGAGAAGCATCCGTTCGACCATATGCGCTATGGCCGCCACGGCACGCCGACCACGTTCGCGTTCGAGGAAGCCGTCACCGCGTTGGATGGCGGATATGGCGCGTTGGCGACCTGTTCGGGACAGGCGGCGATCGCGACGGCGCTGGGCGCGCTGCTGAAGAGCGGCGACCATGCGCTGATCGCGGACTCGGTCTATCATCCGACCCGGCGTTATTGTTCCGAACATTTGGCCCATTGCGGCGTCGAGATCGAGTATTACGACCCGCTGATCGGCGGCGGCATCGCGGATCTGATCAAGCCCAACACCAAGCTGGTCTACACCGAATCGCCCGGCTCGCTGTCCTTCGAGATGCAGGACATTCCGGCCATCGCCGCGGCCGCCCATGCCAGGAACGTGCTGGTGGTGATGGATAACACCTGGGCGACCGGCCTGTTCTTCGACGCCTTCAAGCATGGCGTCGACATCTCCGTGCAGGCGGCAACCAAGTTCCTGTCCGGCCACTCCGACGCCATGCTCGGGGTCATTTCCTGCCAGAGCAAGGATGTCTGGACGCGGATCAAGACCTACATGTCCTTCGCCGGCATCGCCGCCGGCAGCGAGGAGGTCTATCTCTCCCTGCGCGGCATGCGCACCCTAGCGGTGCGTCTGCGCCAGCATCAGGATTCCGGCCTCAAAGTGGCGCGCTGGCTGCAGGAGCGGCCCGAAGTGAAGCGGGTCATCCACCCGGCCCTGCCCGGCTCTCCCGGCCATGAGATCTGGAAGCGCGACTTCACCGGCGCCTGCGGCCTGTTCGCCGTCGAGCTGAAGCCCTGTCCGCAGGAAGCCGTCCACGCCATGATCGACAATCTGGCCTATTTCGGCCTCGGCTTCTCCTGGGGCGGCTATGAGAGCCTGATCCTGCCGACCACGGGGGCGATCCACCGGACCGCCACCCATTGGAAGCCGGAGGGGCCGACCCTACGCCTGCATATCGGTCTCGAGGATCCGGATGACCTTATCGCCGATCTGGCGCGGGGGTTCGGACACCTTGGCGCGGCGATGGGCGTTTAGCGCCTCGGCGATGAAATCGACGAAGACGCGGATGCGCGGCAGCAGATAGGGCCGGCCGACGAAACTGGCGCACAGCTCCAGCCGGTCGTCCGAGAAGCCGGCCAGGCATTCGACCAGACGGCCGGTTTCGAGATCGTCCTCGATATCCCACAGCGCCTTCTGGCCGATGCCGCGGCCATTGAGCAACCATTCATGCATCACCTCGCCGCTGTCGGTGGCCAGCGAGCCTTTGATATGGATGTCGCGATACCCGCGCTCGTCGATGAAGCGCCAGCTGTCCATCACCCGCCGGCCGCGCAATTTGCGGATACAATTGTGCTGCAACAGGTCCTCCGGCCGCGCAGGCATCCCGAATCGGGAAAGATAGGCCGGAGAGGCGCAGATGACCCTGCGGCTGACCAGCAGCCGGCGCATGACCAGATCCGGGTCGGTCGGCGTGCCGACGGTCAATGCGACATCGGATTCCTCGCCGCCGATGTCGAAATTGGAATCCGACAGGGAAAGCTGGGCCTCGATCTCGGGATAGCGCTCGACGAAACGGCCGATCAGCGGCGCGATCAGGCGGCGGCCGATCTGCAAGGGCGCGGAGACGCGCAAGGTTCCGCGCGGCTCCTTGCCCTTGGTGGCGGCCTCGGCCTCGGCTTCGTCGATATCGGCCAGGATCTTCAAGGCGCGCTGATGCAGCAGCGTCCCTTCCTCGGTCAGCGCGAAGCGGCGCGAGCCGCGCGATACCAGCATCACCCCGAGACGCAGTTCCATCGAGGCCAGGCGGCGGCTCATCACCGGGGGGGAGCTTTGCAGCCTGCGGGCCGCCTCCGACAGGCTGCCGGCCTGCACCAATTGCACGAGAAGTCGGAGGTCGCTGATGTCATCGGCCATGGAACTTTTCCCATCTTTCCGGAAACAGGAAAGATGGTGTGCAAAATCGGCTCTGTAAATAAAAACCCGGAGTCCCCATTTGTGTGCGGACTTTTGAATGCCCGTTGAGTTTTCCTCGCACCCCAGAGATTGGCCGTATGTGGATCGTTAAAGTAGCCCTCGAACGCCCCTATACCTTCATCGTGATGGCGTTCGCGCTGACCCTCATGGGCGTTCTCACCATCATCCGCACGCCGATCGACATCTTTCCGCAGATCAATATTCCGGTGGTCAGCGTGGTGTGGCAGTACACCAACCTGCCGGCCGACGAGATGGGCAATCGCATCACCGCCCAGTTCGAACGCGCCCTGACCACCACTGTAAACGATATCGAGCATATCGAATCGAACTCGCTGACCGGCACCGGCGTGATCAAGATCTTCTTCCAGCCGACGGTCAATCCCGACATGGCCGTGGCCCAGGTCACCGCGATCGCGCAGACCTTCCTGAAATTCCTGCCGACCGGCACGACTCCGCCGCTGGTGTTGAGCTATAACGCCTCGACCGTGCCGGTGATCCAGCTCGCGCTGTCCTCGACCAAGATATCGGAGCAGGAAGAGTTCGATCTGGCCAACACGCTGATCCGCACTCAGCTGGCCACGGTGCAGGGTGCGGGCATCCCGTTCCCCTATGGCGGCAAGCAGCGCCAGATCCAGGTCGATCTCGACCAGGCGGCCATGCAGGCCAAGAATGTCTCGCCGAATGACGTCAACAACGCGCTGGCCGCGCAGAACCTGATCCTGCCCGCCGGCACCGAGAAGATCGGCGACATCGAATATAACGTCAAACTGAACGCCAGCCCGTCGGTCGCCGACGAGCTCAACGACATGCCGATCAAGAAGCTGAACGGCAGCACCCTGTTCATCCACGACGTCGCCCATGTGCGCGACGGCTTCGGCCCGCAGACCAACATGGTGCGCCTCGATGGCAACCGCGCCGTGCTGATGGTGATCCAGAAGACCGGCAACGCCTCCACGCTGGACATCATCCAGAAGGTCAAGGAGCGCCTGCCCGGCATTCACGACGTGCTGCCCGACGGCCTCAACATGACGGCCCTGGCCGATCAGTCGGTCTTCGTCGAGGCCGCGGTCCAGGGCGTGATCAAGGAAGGCATCATCGCCGCCGCCCTGACCGGCCTGATGATCCTGTTGTTCCTGGGCTCGTGGCGCTCGACCCTGATCATCACCATCTCGATCCCGCTGTCGGTGCTGGCCTCGATCATCGCCCTCTCCGCGATCGGCCAGACTATCAACATCATGACGCTGGGCGGCCTGGCGCTGGCCGTCGGTATTCTCGTCGACGACGCCACCGTCGCCATCGAGAACATCAACACCCATCTCGAATCGGGAAAAGAGGTCGAGGCCGCCATTCTCGACGGCGCGCAGCAGATCGCCGTGCCGGCGCTGGTCTCGACCTTATGCATCTGCATCGTGTTCGTGCCGATGTTCTTCCTGCAGGGCGTCGCGAAATATCTGTTCGTCTCGCTGGCCGAGGCGGTGGTGTTCGCCATGCTGGCATCTTATGTGCTGTCGCGTACCCTGATCCCGACCCTGGCCAAATACTGGCTGAAGCAGCACGATCCGCACGCCCATCACGCGCCCACCAATAATCCGCTGGTCAAGTTCCAGCGCGGCTTCGAAGCGCGCTTCTCGAAGCTCCGCAAGCGCTACCGCCACATCCTGGCCGGCGCGCTGCTGCGCCAGAAGACGTTCGCCGGCGGCTTCCTGGCCCTGACCCTGCTTTCGCTGCTGCTGTTCCCCTTCCTGGGGCGCGATTTCTTCCCGGCGGTCGATGGCGGCCAGATCAAGATGCATCTGCGCGCCCCGGTCGGCACCCGTCTCGAGGAAACGGCACGCATCTCCGATCAGATCGAAGCCTATATCCGCACCGTGATTCCGCCCGAGGAAACCGACAGCATCGCCGACAATATCGGCCTCCCGATCTCGGGCATCAACATCGCTTACGGAAATTCGGGCCCGATCGGCCCGTCGGACGCCGACGTGCTGATCGCGCTGAAGGAAGGCCATCACCCGACCGCCGGCTATGTCGCCCAGCTGCGCGACAAGCTGCCCGCCCAGTTCCCCTCGGTCAGCTTCGCCTTCCTGCCGGCCGACATCGTCAGCCAGATCCTGAATTTCGGCCTGCCCTCGCCGATCGACATCCAGGTCACCGGCGTCAACGAGGCCAATGACCGCATCGTCGTCACCAAGCTGTTCGACAAGCTGCGCTCGGTGCCGGGCCTGGTCGATCTGCGCATCCAGCAATCGAACGCTTACCCTGAGCTGCGCCTGAACGTCGACCGCGCCCAGGCCCAGGATATCGGCCTGACCCAGCGCGACGTCGCCAACAATCTGCTGATCTCGCTGTCGGGCAGCTTCCAGGCGACCCCGTCCTTCTGGCTGTCGCCCAAGAACGGCGTGCAATACAACGTCGTGACCCAGACGCCGCAATATCAGCTCGACACGATCGACGCGCTCCGCAACATCCCCATCGACGCCGCCGATCCGACCGTGCGCCCGCATCTGCTGGCCTCGCTGGCGACGATCACCCGCGGCACCGGCGTCGCCGTGGCCAGCCATTACAACGTCCAGCCGCTGATCGACATTTACGGCACCTCGCAGGACCGCGATCTCGGCGCCATCGCCACCGACATCGATCGCATCGCCAACGACATCCGCAAGGACGCGCCGAAGGGCGTCACCATCACCGTGCGCGGCCAGATCCAGACCATGGTGACCTCCTTCACCGGCCTGTTCGGCGGCCTGGTCTTCGCCATCGTGCTGGTCTATCTGCTGATGGTGATCAACTTCCAGTCCTGGGTCGATCCCTTCATCATCATCACCGCCCTGCCCGGCGCGCTGGCCGGCATCTGCTGGATGCTGTTCATCACCGGCACCCATCTGTCGGTGCCGGCGCTGACCGGCGCCATCATGTGCATGGGCGTCGCCACCGCCAACGCCATCCTTGTGGTAAGCTACGCCCGCGAACGCCTCGACCATGGCCGCAAGCCGATGATCGCCGCACTTGAAGCCGGCATCGCCCGCTTCCGTCCGGTAATGATGACCGCGCTGGCCATGGTGATCGGCATGGTGCCGATGGCGATGGGCTTCGGCGAAGGCGGCGAGCAGAACGCCCCGCTCGGCCGCGCCGTGATCGGCGGCCTGCTGCTGGCGACCCTGGCGACTTTGTTTTTCGTTCCTACCGTTTTCACTCTGGTGCATGGCCGCCTGGCGGCCCGAAAGGATAAATGATGCCCGCCCCCGCTTCCCGCAAACCGCGACGCCAGCCTCCGCGCCTGCAGGTGGCGCTGGGCCTCGCCGTCCTGATCGCCGTCGCCGCCTGGGGCATCTTCACCCGCTGGGGCAATGAGCAGGCTCTGGCCGCCAAGGCCCAGGCCTCGCAGACCGCCTCCGTGCAGCTGGTCAGCGCCACCGCCGGCCCGGCCGCCGAGGAAGTGATCCTGCCCGGCACCGTGCAGCCTTTCATCGAAGCGCCGATCTATGCCCGCACCAACGGCTATGTGAAGGAGTGGTACACCGACATCGGCACGCCGGTGAAGAAGGGCCAGATCCTCGCCTTGCTCGACACGCCGGAAATCGATCAGCAGCTGCACCAGGCCGAAGCCGACTACGCCACCGCCCAGGCCAACGACACGCTGGCCCAGAGCACGGCCAAGCGCTGGGCTTCCCTGCTGGCCACCGACTCGGTCTCCAAGCAGGAGAATGACGAGAAGCAGGCCGACGCCCAGGCCAAGAAGGCGCTGCTGGCCTCGTCCAAGGCCAATCTCGACCGTCTCAAGGAGCTGGAAGGCTTCAAGCGCGTCATCGCCCCGTTCGACGGCGTGGTGACCGCCCGCCAGACCGATATCGGCGCCCTGATCAATTCGGGCGCCGCCCAGGGCGCCTCGCTGTTCCGCGTCACCGACAATTCCAAGCTGCGTGTCTATGTGCAGGTGCCGGAAGCCTACACGCCGATGATCAAGAAGGGCACGCAGGTCCAGCTCGGCATCGCCGAACTGCCGGGCAAGAATTTCACCGCCGAAGTGACCCGCACCGCCGAGGCGATGGATACCGGCACCCGCAGCCTGCAGATCGAGATCCAATACAATAACGAGAAACACGACATCGTGCCGGGCGGCTACGCGAGCGTGCATTTCCACCTGCCCATCGCCGAGGGCAAGCCGCGCCTGCCGGTCAGCGCGCTGATCTTCCGCGCCGAGGGGCTGCAGGTCGCAAGAATCGATGAGCAAAGCAAAGCGCACCTGGTGAAAGTCCAGATGGGCCGCGATTTCGGCAAGGAAGTCGAGATCGCTTCTGGTATCAATGCCGGTGATCGAATCATCGCCAGCCCGCCGGATTCCCTGTCCGACGGCGACACGGTCCAGGTCGCCGCGAAGGATCCGAAGGAAGCCAACCAGTCCGCCGACGCCAAGGGACAGAAGTAATCATGAAGAGCTTGCGCAATCTCACCCCCGCTCTCTCGCTGGCCATGCTGCTGGCCGGGTGCAATTTCGCCCCCGATTACCAAAAGCCCCCCGTCGCCGAGGCCTCCGCCTATAAGGAGAATGGCGACTGGAAAACCGCCCAGCCGGCCGACGCCGCCCCGCGCGGCGACTGGTGGGTCCGCTTCGGCGATACGCGCCTGAACGATCTCGAGAAGAGGCTCGACGGGTCGAGCCCGACCCTGGCCCAGGCCTTGGCGGCGCACGACCAGGCCCTGTCCGCCGCCGGCATCGCCGAAGCGGCGGAACTGCCGGCGGTGAACTATGATGGCGGCGCCCAGCGCTATCAGCATTCGAAGAACAACGCGCTGAAGACCAGCCCCAACCTCTATAACGACTTCGGCGGCGAGCTGAATTTCTCGTGGGAAGTCGATCTGTGGGGCCGTGTGCGCAATCTGGTGGCCAGCGCGAAGGACCAGGCCCAGGCCAGCGAAGCCGACCTGGCCAATGTGAAACTGTCGCTCGAATCCGATCTCGCCGCCGACTATCTGTCGCTGCAGGGCTATGACGCGCTGCAGGATCTGCTCGACCGCACCGTCAAGGACGATCAGGACGCCCTGGATTATACGACACGGCGCCATGACGGCGGCGTAGCCGCCGAGGTCGATGTCGACCAGGCCCAGGCGCAGCTGGCCATCGCGCAGACCCAGGACACCAACAACAAGCTGCTGCGTTCCCAGCTCGAACACGCCATCGCCATTCTGGTCGGCGAGGCGCCGGCCAATTTCGCCCTGCCGCCCAAATCGCTGGAGGGCGCGCCGCCGGCGGTCGCCGTCGATCTGCCCTCGAGCCTGCTCGAGCGCCGCCCCGACGTGGCCGCCGCCGAACGCCGCGTCGCCTCGGCCAATGCCCAGATCGGCGTCGCGCGCGCCGGCTATTTCCCGGTGTTCGACCTGGCCGCCGATCTCGGCCTCGATTCCTCGCGCCCCAGCAATTTGCTGCGCGCGGCATCGAAGACCTGGGCATTCGGCGCGACCGCCACCGGCCCGCTGTTCGACGCCGGCCGCACCGACAGTCTGGTCGAGCAGGCCCGCGCCGTGTTCCAGCAGGCGCTCTCCTCCTACCAGCAGACCGTGCTGGGCGCCTATCGCGACGTCGAGGACAATCTGGTGGCGCTGCACCGCCTGGAAGAGGAAGCCGGCACGTCGAATACCGCTGTCGATGCCGCCAAGCGCGCGCTGGACCAGGCGGAGACCCGCTACAAAGGCGGCATCGCCACCTATCTCGAGGTCATCACCGCGCAGAACGTCTATCTTAGCGCCCAGAGCACCGCGATCGACATCCGCACGCGGCGCATGACCGCCTCGGTCCGCCTGATCCAGGCGCTGGGCGGCGGCTGGGAGGGGCTCACCCAGACGGCGGCGAACTGATCGCTGCGGCGCAGCACCTTTTTTTCTGGATCCCCGTGTGAGCGGGGGCGACAATGCGAAGCAACCGGTTTCCCGCAAGGGGGTTGATATCGCATGCGACGCTCCCGCTCCTCCTCGCCCTGGCTTCTCGCCGAACTTGGTTTCGCCTCGGCGGAGACGATCGCCCATCGCGTGATGCTGATGGGCACTGGCCGCTGCAGCCACACCGAATATAGCAAGATGGTCACCGAGAAGATCGCCGCCGCCCAGACTTCGTGGCTGGAAATGGCCTTCTCGCCCTGGACCATGTGGACGTCGATGCTGCAGCCCTACCATCGGGCCGCCCGCAGCAACGCGCGGCGCCTGCGCAGCAAGCTTTAGGGTCCGTGAAACTGGGCAAGGCCAAGCGCCCTCCCATCGCCGAACTGATCGGCCCCGGATTGATCGCCGGGGCGGCCGACGACGACCCCAGCGGCATCGCCACCTATTCGCAAGCCGGCGCGCAATTCGGTCCCCACACCGCCTGGTCGCTGGTGCTGGCCTTTCCCTTCATGGCCGGGATTCAGGAGATCAGCGCCCGCATCGGGCGCGTCACCGGCAACGGCATCGGCGGCAATCTGGTCCAGCACTATCCCGCCTGGCTGGCGCGCTCCTTGATCCTGCTGATGGTGATCGCCAACACCTGCAACCTCGCCGCTGATCTCGGGGCGATGGGCGCGGCGCTGGCAATGCTGATCGGCGGACCGCAAAAGCTCTATATGGTCGGTTTCGCGGTACTGTCGGCCTTCCTCCAGGTCTTCTTACGGTTTGCCAATTATGCACGCTTTCTCAAATGGTTAACCCTGTCGCTGCTGGCCTATGTCGGCGCCGTCTGCTTCGCCGGGGTGCATTGGGGAGAGTTCCTGGAATCGCTGGTCTGGCCGCATATCGAGTTCAGCGGCGCTTACGCCACCATCATCGTCGCCGTGCTCGGCACCACCATCAGCCCCTATCTGTTCTTCTGGCAGGCCGGTCTCGAGGTCGAACAGCAGAAAGAAGTGGGCGCGAGCGAGCCGCTCTGCGACGCGCCGCAGAATGCGCGGCGCGAGCTCAACCGAATCCGCTGGGACACGGTGCTGGGGATGGGTCTGTCGACCTTTATCGGCCTGTGCATCCTGATCACGACATCCGGCACGTTGCATGCCCACGGCGTGACCGACATCCGCAGCGCGGATCAGGCCGCCGAGGCGTTGCGGCCCATCGCGGGGAAGTTCGCCTTCATTCTGTTCGCGGCCGGAATCATCGGCACCGGCCTGCTGGCCTTGCCCTCCTTGTCGGGCTCGGCCGCCTATGCGGTGGGCGAGGCTTTAGGCTGGCCGGTCGGGCTCGACCGCAAGGCGCCCCAGGCTCGGGGATTCTACGCCGTGATGGTGCTGTGCACGGTGATCGGCGGGGCGCTGAATTTCGTCGGCATCGATCCGATGGACGCGCTGGTGTGGAGCGCGGTACTGAACGGCGCAGCGGCCGCGCCGATCATGGCGATGCTGGTCCATATGGCGTCGGATCATCGGGTGATGGGCAAATTCCCCATCTCGCGTCGCCTGGCCTGGATCGGTTGGGGTGGGACCGCGCTGATGGCGGTCGCGACGGTGGTGATGCTGATTATGCTGTAGGCATTGTGCTCAATCGAGTTGGCCGGAGACCGAACTGATGGCGGATGGTCGCCCCTAAGGGGGCGAACAGAGGGAGTCCCCTCTGTAACTCCCCTTGCACTTTGAGAGGACATCGGACAAGTCCGATGTCCTCTCAAAGCGCCCGAATGTGGGCGGTACGGCGCCGATCAGCGCCGTGTCCTACAATCAGGCCGCTTTGGATCGTGTTGAAACCCTTGTTTCGCCGCGGGATTGGAGCGGAACACTCACGCTGTGTTGGTGTGGACGGCCCCCTTACGGCATCGATGTGCCAAGATGAGGCTGTTGAACGTCATCACAGGAGACCGTC
>Ga0302314_10014103_pt1 | contig 13690 bp, 13 predicted proteins | sample III_Palsa_N2_3_FD_200533 | JGI IMG/M metagenome (GOLD analysis project Ga0302314, IMG submission 200533) | Peat permafrost microbial communities from Stordalen Mire near Abisko, Sweden - III_Palsa_N2_3 | ecosystem: Environmental > Terrestrial > Soil > Palsa > Peat permafrost | place: Sweden... | reverse complement strand
ATCGGCCACGTCCTCCTGGGAGAGGCGGGCACCGCCGCGCAGGACCTTCAGGTTGTGCGCGACCAGGGCTTCGCCCTCCGGCGGAACCCAGCGCTCGGGCTTGGCATCGTCCACTCGTCGTACCTCTTCTCCCATGCGGACGAGGGTCTAATCGACCACCGATCTAGACTATAGCAGCATGACTGAGTCAACCTGCAAGCGCATACCAGCAGATGTGACATCAGTCACAAATGGCCTGAGCAGGCAGTATGCCACTGGAGACTGAAATTACCATGCCCCTAAAACTTGACTTCCGGCACACACTCCTGCATGATCATGCTAGAAGGGACTCAGAAGGCCATTCGGAAGGAGGTTGAACATGCAGGTGTCCGACCCCGAGAAACGCGAAACCCCCGGCGCTACGAACACCGGGGGCTGCTAGGAAATCTCGCCACCGCCCATCCCAGGACAGTCGTCTGCGGCGGAACCGGGTTGCCCCCCGGAGCCGCCGAGTGAGGATCTCCATGAACGACAATACCGCCCACGCCGCCCAAGCGGGACTCCTTCCGCCCGTCGCCCAGTCCACAGGCTGTGGACAGGGCGACGCCGCCGCGCTGCTCGACGAGCTGCGCACCACCATGGCCCGCTTCGCGGTGCTGCCCACCGAGCAGGCCCTGGACGCGACCGTGCTGTGGGTCGCGGCCACCCACCTCCAGCCGGTGTGGCAGCACGCCCCGCGCCTGGCGGTGGTCGGCCCCGCCAAGCGCTGCGGCAAGTCCCGCCTGCTCGACCTGCTCAACGAGACCGTCCACAACCCCGTCATCACGGTCAACTCCACGGCGGCGGCGATCTTCCGCTCCATCGGCGACGAGCCGCCGACCCTGCTGGTCGACGAGGCCGACACCATCTTCGGCAGCCCCAAGGTGGCCGAGAAGAACGAGGAGATGCGCGGCCTGCTCAACGCCGGGCACCAGCGCGGACGCCCCGTCCTGCGCGTGGTCGGCAAGGAGCACGCCCCCCACTCCTTCGCCACCTTCGCCATGGCCGCGCTCGCCGGCATCGGCGACCTGCCCGACACGATCATGGACCGCTCAATCGTGATCCGGATGCGTCGCCGCGCCGAGGGCGAGCACGTCAGCCCCTACCGCACCCGCCGCGACAGCCCCGCCCTCCAGTCCCTGAAAGCCCGCCTGGCCCGCTGGACCGCCTCGGTCACCGACCAGGCCCTGCGCCTGGAACCGGAGATGCCGGTCGAGGACCGAGCCGCCGACACCTGGGAACCCCTGGTGATCGTCGCCGACCTGGCGGGCGGCAGCTGGCCGGAGCGTGCCCGCACCGCCTGCGGGCAGATGGTCGCTGCCGAGGCCCAGGCCGAGGAGGACAACCCGAGCAACGCCCGCATCCTCGCCGACATCCGCCGCGCCTTCGCCGCCTCCGGCGACCCCGACAGCATGTCTACCGACGCGCTGCTCTACCGCCTCAACTCCGACCCCGAGGCCCCCTGGGCCGGGACCGGACGCGGCGGACTGGATCCGCGCGGCCTGTCCGGGATGCTCCGGGAGTACTCCATCCGCTCCGGCAACGTCCGCATGCCCGACAGTACCCAGCTCAAGGGGTACAACCGCGCCAAGTTCACCGACGCCTGGAAGCGCTACTGCCCCCGCGTCCACCCCCTCACCGGCCCGGACGCCAGCAGAGCCGCACACTCCGGCTGACCCGCAGGGGTGCCGCCCACAGCCCCACGGCGGCACCCCCACCCGGCACCCGCAGCAACGAGCGCCCGCCACGCCCAGCGCCCAGGCCCCGCTCCATACCCGTCTCGTGCCGTCCCTGCCGTCCCAGCCGTATAACCGCAGGTCAATCGGCATTTAGCCAAGACGGCACAGCGTCCCAAGACGGATAGCCGTCCGTCCCGGCACCTGCGTCGGCAGCCCCCAAGCACCAACCGGCACCAAGGCCACCGGGCCTCGCGCGGCAGCCGACTGCGTCCCGGACGGCACGAAGACGCCGCACCGCGGGGCTGCCGTACCGGCCCCAACCTGCGGCATCAACGGCAAGACGGCCAAGACGGATCACCGCACACCACCACGACCACGCCCCGAAGAGGTACCTGCACCCATGTCCAACCCCGCCATACCCACACCCCACACCAGCCCTCACCGCGCCACCTGGTGGGACCGCCTCGCGGTCCTGCTGCTCGGCGCGGCCGGGTGCGTCCTGTCGTACGACGCGCTGCGGCAGATGGCCTTCGCCATCCACGTCCGCCCCGCCTTGACCTGGCTGTTCCCGGTGGTCATCGACGGCTTCATCGCCTACGGCGTGCGCGCCCTGCTGGTTCTGCGCGACGCGCCGCTGCGGGCCAGGCTCTACGTCTGGGCGCTGTTCGCGTCTGCCACGCTGGCCAGCGTCTGGGCCAACGCCCTTCACGCCGTGCGCCTGAACCAGTTCCCCACCTCCGGGACCGAACTGCGCTTGGGCGACACCACCGTGGGGGTCCTGTCGACCCTGGCCCCGCTGGCTCTGGCCGGTGCGACGCACCTGCACATCCTGATCACCCGCCACGGCGGCACCCGTCCCGTGACTTCCGGACACCCCGCCGACAGCGCGCCACCGCCCGTCCCCGCCGCCGAACCGGTTCCCGCGCCGATGCCGACACGGATGCCCGAGGCTGTCGGGACCGCCCGCGTCAGCGGCGTGGAAACCGACCAGGAGCCGGTCCAGACTACCGATCCGGACAGTGCTGCCGAGCCGGTCTACCCGGCCGGATCAGAAGGCGTTGATGCTGGTCAGGGTGATGCTGGGACTTCCGGTCGGCCTGCCCACCCGGGTCGCACCGGGCGTCCTCCGGCCGCGTCCATCGAGGAACTGGTCCAGCTCGTGAACGCTGCGCACCCCGATCTGGACGACCTCAGCCGCAGCTCGGCGCGCACCGCGATCACCGAACGAGGACTTTCGGTCGGCGCCGAACGGCTGACCGAGGTCCTGGTCCGGCTACGCCCTGACGCCGAAGCCCGTCCCCGCACGGGCCTGGCCGCCGACCACAGCTGAGCCACCCGCAGGGGTGGTCCGGGACGACTTCCGAACCACCCCTGCCCCACCCGCGACCTCTGCTGCCCGGCAACCCACGCAGCGCCGTGTCAGCCGGGCAGCCCCCACTTCCCGCCCCCGCTACACGGAAAGTCCGGCCGGGCAAAACCGGCGAGTGCCCCGCACACTCGCTCCACCGCCCCCGGCCGAGCACCGATAGGAGCCACCCATTCCCATGAGCCGCAACCCGTTCTCCCGCAAGACCCGCGCTACCGTTCCCCCGCAGACCGGTAGCCTGATCGCAGGCCAACTGCCCACGCCCGGCAGTGACATCGATGACGCCTGGCCCTCTACAGCGGAGCGAGTTGGGGCGAAGTCCACATCGCCTGAAGGCGATGCGGTCTTCGCGCACGTACCCGCCCCAGCGGGGGCGGGCACCGGCCCGGCCCACGGGGCCGGGACCGAGGCCGGGGCGGGGGCGGAGGCCGAGCGCGGCCTCCACCAGGACCAGCCTCCGCGCGCCGAGCCGAGCGAGCCCGCCGTCGATGACGTCGTGCGCCTCGCGCCGACCGTGACGGCTGACGTGTTCGTGCACCACGGCGTCGCCGCCTACGACATCCCCGCCCCCGAGCACGACGACACCGCTCCCGGCGCAAAGCGCCGCCGGCACCTGAGCGACGTGCTCTACCGCCCGCGCTCCGGGACCAAGCGTGACCTGCAGCTGACGTGTTCGGCCGAACCGGCGGAGCGCGACTTCATCGACCTCGCCGCCCGCAAGGCCAAGCGCTCCCGCTCGGCCTACCTGATGGACTGCGCCCTCACATTCGCCCACGCCTACCTGTCCGACCAGCGCCCGGACGGCGTCGCCGCCCTGCCCTCCCCGCAGGCCACCCAGGACCTGATGGTCCTGTTCGGCAAGCTCATCAGGGACTTCGGCAACGTGGGGAGCAACCTCAACCAGCTCGTCTACACCATCCACAAGGGCGGGCTGCCCGACCGCGCCGAAGAGATCCTGGACGAGCTGCACCACATCGCCCTGAACGCACGCCTCCTGCTCGACCAGGCCCTGGCCGGAGGTGGTCGCCGTGGTGCCTGACGTCTCCACCGGAGACCGCAGCCGCGGCCTGCTCTCCTACCTCTTCGGCCCCGGCCGCCGCAACGAGCACACCGACCCGCACATCGTCGCCGCCTTCGCCATGCCCGGCATCACCGACCCCGGCCGAGTCCCCCTCGACCAGCACCAGGCCGCCCTGTCGGAGCTGGCGCACTACCTCGACCAGCCCGTCACCCTGCGCGAGCAGCGGCTGGGGAAGAAGGTGCCGCAGCACGTGTGGCACTGCCCCGTGCGCACCGCGCCGGGCGACCGCTACCTCACCGACGCCGAGTGGGCCGTGGTCGCCCGACGCGTCGTCCACGCCACCGGCATCGCCGAGCACGGAGACGACGCCGGCTGCCGCTGGATCGCGGTCCGTCACTCCGAGGACCACATCCACATCATGGCCACCAGCGTCCGCGAGGACGGCCGCCGACCCCGCAACAAGGGCGACGGCCGCCGCGCCCAGGCCGAGTGCCGCAAGATCGAAGCCGAACTCGGACTACGCCGCCTCAAGTCCGGGGACGCCACCGCCCCGAAGACGCCCACCGGCGCCGAGATGGCCAAGACCGAGCGCCAGGGCCGCAAGAACCCGGCACGGGTGTGGCTGCGCGAACACGCCTACACCGCCGCAGCAGCAGCAACCGACGAGGCGGAGTTCTTCTCTGTCCTGGGCCAGCTCGGCATCCAGGTCCGCCCCCGCCTGGGCCCCGTCACCGGGGAGGTCACCGGGTACAGCCTGGCCGCGCCGGGCGACGCCGACCGCGACGGCAAGCCGATCTACTACGGCGGCTCCGCCCTGGCACCCGACCTTTCCCTGAACCGGCTGCGCGAGCGCTTCACCACCACCCCCACCGCAGACCAGGCATCCGCCGTGGTCATGGATCGCAGCACCGACGCCGGCAGCTCCTGGCGCTTCGCCGACACCCAGCTGCGCACCGCGTACGCCCTCGTCCAGTCCGCCACCGGTGACGAACCGGCGGGAGAGCAGACCGACGCCCAGGTGCAGGGGCAGGCGGCGGCATTCGCCGAACTCCTCCACAACACCTCTGCCTCAGCGCCCCACCAGCTCCGAGCGGAACTGCGCGCCGCGGCTGTCGCGTTCAACCGCGCGAACCGCTCAGCCATCCGCGCCGAACACCGCACCGCCGACGCGCTGCGGCAAGCCGGCCGGGCACTGCTCACCGTGCCCGGCAGCAAGGACGGCGACGTCGTCACCGGGGCCTTGCTCTCGGCGGTCTTCCTCCTGATCGCCCTCAGCGAGTGGCACACCCAGCGCGGCCACGAGCAGCAAGCCGCAGCCGCCCGCCAGTCCCTGGGCCACCTCCAAGCCGCCTACCAGCAGTCCGCCCGCCCCCACCTGGCCCAGCTCGCCGAGCGCACCCCCAGCCCAGCGGAAAGGAACCGGCTCACTGCCGCCGTGGAGGCGGCCATCCCTGACCACGCTCACAAGATCCTCGCCGACCCCGCCTGCCCGGCGCTTTTTACAGCCCTCGCCCAGGCCGAGTCCGCCGGCACCCCACCCCGGCAGGCCCTCGCCGACCTGGCTGGGCAACGGGAACTCGACACCGCCGACCGCCCCGCCGAAGTCCTCGTCTGGCGCCTGCGCGGAGCCGCCACCGATCGCGACATCAGGCGCGCCCGCGCCGCCGGAGCACGCTCCACCATTCGACGAACAGCAACTCCTCCCAACCCCGCCGCCACACCTACAACGCCCCGCCAGCCGGTCACCGACCAGCCCCGCCGCACGCGCTGAACATCCCCACCCACCCCAAGGAGAACACCCTGTCCCAGATCGACATCCGCCTCGACCTCATCGACCTGCTCTTCGACACCAACTTCCAACGACAGCACGGCACCTGGACCCACCTCGACGGCCGCCCCTACACCGAAGCCGAGATGGACATGCTCCAGACCATCACCCTCCCCGAACTCCGCGCATGGCTAAGCGCGCACACCCTCACCACCGGCTACGACCAGGAGCGAACCCAGAACACCTGATACCCGCAGGCCGCTCAAATCCGGACTCCGGATTTCCAGCCGGTCCGGACTCCGGATCGCCCAGAATCCGGAGTCCGGATCCACGAAAGCACGGCGGCGGCACCACCCTGCTCGGCCCCCAACGGAATGCTCAGACGCTGCGCTCCTTCGGTGCGTAGCGGACCAGGACGACGTCGCCGATGGCCTCGACGCCGAGCAGTCGCATGCGGCTCGTCGTGCCGCCGGGGTAGTCGGCGGGGTGGATGAAGCTGGGGGCGTCGGCCTGGCCGACGAGGAGCGGGGCGATGGCGAGGTGGATCTCGTCGGCGAGGTTCTGGGCGAGGAACTGGGTGTGGATCTGGCCGCCGCCTTCGACCATGAGCTGGCGGACGCCCCGGGCCGCGAGGTCGTCCAGCATCGCGCCGAAGTCGATTGTGGTGCCGGTGCTGACCACGTCCGCGAGGCCGGCCAGGGTCTCGCGGAGCTTGGGGGCCGCAGCGTCGACCGTGTAGACGACCTTCTCGCCGCCGAAGTGCCAGAACTTCAGGTCGCGGTCGAGGTCGCCGCTGGCGCTGACGGTGACCTTCAGCGGGTACTCGGGCTTGCCCTCGGCGACGCGGGCGGCGCGGCGGGCATCGCTGTTCACCAGCAGGCGGGGGTTGTCACGTCGGACGGTGTTGCCCCCGATGAGGATGGCGTCGGACTCGGCGCGTACCTGGTCCACCCGGTCGAAGTCCTGGGCGTTCGACAGCAGGAGACGCTGCGGGGTGGTGTCGTCGATGTGCCCGTCCACTGACGTGGCAACGCTCAGCAGGACGTACGGACGCTGGGCCATGAGAAGTCCTCGGGTCGGCTGGTGGTCTGGCAGTGCAGAGTCGGTCACCTTGATCAGACGACATGCAGCAAGGCGCTGTCGAGTGCGTTCCGGAACTCGACGATCTCCTCCAGGGAAGCCCATGGTTGCAACTGCGTGTCCAGAAGCGCCAGTTCGGCGAAGATGCGCGCCGACCCCGTGGTGACGGCGATAGCGAGAGCCTGTGTCCCGCTGGCCGCCGCCTCTCCCGGACCGCTCGCCTTCACCTGGGCGACGGCGGCTCTGGCCAGGTAGAGGCCGCGGTCGCGACGGAAGGACGTCGGCAGCGCCTGGATCGCCCGCTGGAACACCGAGGCGGCCTCGTCGTGGTGGCCCAGGGCGAGCAGTGAGCGAGCGCGGTGGGCCTCGACGTAGGAGGGGCCGAGCCAGCGGCCTCTTGCGTTCTCCTTGTCCGGAGGGGTGGAGACCAGCGCGAGGGCGTGCTCGTACGCCTTCTCGCTGGCGGACTCGTCGCCTCTCAGCGCGTGGCCGTGCGCGCCGAAGACGGTACCCATCGCGAGGAGGCGGCTGTGCACGGGGGCGATCCGCAGGGTGGCCTCCGCGAGGTCGATCGCGTCCAAGCCCTCGTGCATATCCCCGGCCAGCTGGGCCTTGCGGGCCATCGTGTAGACCGTCAGGTCGTGGTCGCCGGCGACCGTGGACCACTCGACAGACCGGTCAGCCCAGTACTGCGCGGCGCGGAAGTCGCCGCTGTCCTGGGAGAGCCAGCTGCAGAACTCGGCGTACTCGGCCTGGACCTGCATCAGGTCGCGCCGGTCCCGCCCTGATGTCGCCTGGCGCAGTCGCTGGATCGTGTGAATGTGGCCCTTCACCTCGTTGACGAGCTGCCTGGGGCCGAGCATGTTGTCGCACTCCACCAACGAGCGTCTGAGCGCGCGGAAGTCCTCCACGGGATGGACCTTCCCGCTCAGACCGAGCGCCGGGGCCGCCAAGGGCTCCGGCGGTCCCCCCAGGCTCATGGGCAGAGCGGGCGACAGCCCTGCACCAGCAATGCCCTTTAGCAGAGCCCGACGCGGCATGGTCACGAAGACGATCCTCCCGTCAGATCCTCGGCAGGCGACCCGGAAGTCTCCGTCGGCGAGGACCGTCGTGGAACTGGGCAAGTGCACCGACGGGGCGTCCTCCGGTGCCTTCCTCGCGGAGTCGGTACCCCTCGCAGCGGGCCGCGCCGCCCGTGCTCTGTCCGCATCAGCGTGGCGGTTGTCCGCATCAGCACGCACCAGGGCTGCGGCCCGCTCCAAGACGCCCTCGGTATCCAGCGCGGTATCGAGGGCGATGGCAAGCTCCAGGTCGCAGGTGCGTTCGGCCTTCTCGATCTTGCCGATCATCCCCGCGCTGAGGTGCACGAGCAGCCCTAACGCCTCCTGGCTGAGCCCCCGCCGTGTGCGCCAGTGGCGGAGCTCGGCACCGAACCAGTGACGTGGTGACAGAGCAGGCGACAGGTCCTTCGGCCGCTGCGGCATTCCACCTCCCCGAGTTCGCTGATGCGGACAGCCCGCAGGGTCCGCATCCGGTGCTGGAAACTGACCCTGTGCCAGGCGCTCAATTGATTACACGAGGTCGGGGGTCCAGTACACACCGCTTCCACGGTGGCGGCGAGGACTTCTCTCAACTCCGCACCAGAGGAGAGGACCGAGCGAATCGACGGAGGCGTCATGGCAGTTAGGGAGGCGGAGCTGGACCGACGGCTGTACACCAGCCTGCCGGTCGTGGCTCCCGAGGCGCTCGGCCCTCTTCGTGACCTCACCCGCGCCGGACTGGCCGTCTGGGGGCTCGCAAGCGTCGCCGACACGGTGGTGCTCGGCGTGGTGGAGCTGGTGACCAACGTGCTGAAGCACACCGACGGCGGCTGCGTGGTGACCCTCCTGGCCGGCACCGGCGATCTGCTCGTCACCGTCAGGGACTTCGACCACACGCTTCCCGTACTGGGCAACAGGGAGGACGACGAGGCCGAGAGCGGCAGAGGGCTGCTTCTGCTGAGCCTGCTCGCCGACGAGCTGACGGTCGAGCCGTTGGCCTCGGGCAAGCGCGTCGGGTTCCGACTAATCATCAGCGAGAAGGTCAAGGAGCCAGTCCGATGAACGCCACCAGACCCGCCGCGCGCTCGAACTCGGCACGGGGGAAGCCCGATTCACTAGGCTCATTGACTCCCCACCACCGGCCTCGGACGGCGTCGCAGGTCGGCGCCGCCCAAGCGGTCGCTCCCTCTGGCACAAGGAAAGGCACGGGCATGCCCGAGAAGCTCATCAAGGACAAGGTCCTGGTCTACGTCGTCCGCGACGGCAAGCTGCTGGTCTTCCGGCACACCGACTACTCCTACGAGGAGGTCGGCATCCAGGTCCCGGCCGGCAGCATCAAGCCCGGCGAGACGCCGGAGGCTGCTGCCCTGCGCGAGGCGCGCGAGGAGACCGGCCTGAAGGACTTCAAGATCGTCCGGAAGCTGGGCGAGACCGAGTACGACATCAGCCCGTACCGCTACGAGATCCAGCGCCGCCACGTGTTCCTGCTGGAGCTGACCGAGCCGACACCGGAACGGTGGACCAGCCAGGAGGACCACGACGGCGAACAGGAACCGACGCACTTCGAGTGCTTCTGGATGCCGCTGGAAGCGGCCCACATCCTCCAGTCCGGGCAGGGCGCGCTCCTGGGACGCCTGTCCGACTGATCCGGGCACGGCAGCTGAGGAGGCAGCCGATGTACCGCACCACCGAACAGCACCTCGTCTCCGCTGACGAGCTGTACCGCCACCTCGACGCCGGGGACACCAGCACCGCTGTGTCCGTGATCGTCAAGGTGCGCGGCGAGACCTGCGACATCGACTGCCTCTACTGCTACGAGAAGCGCAAGGAGGCCCCCGGCGGAGCCCGGATCGGCCCCGACCAGGTGCGCGCCCTCGGAACCCTGTTCCGGGGCCGCCCCCTGGCCGTGGAACTCCATGGCGGGGAACCACTGACCGCCGGACGCGAGCACATCGCCGAGATCCTGCGCGCGCTCGGCCGCCAGCCGCAGGTCGTACGGGTCTCCCTCCAGACCAACGGCCTGCAGCTCGACTCCGCCTGGCTCGACCTGTTCGACGAGCTGTGCCCCACGCTCCAGATCGGCGTCTCGCTGGACGGCGACGCCCTCGGCAACGCCTGGCGCGTCGGCTACGACGGCGAACCCGTGTACCCCAAGGTCGCCGCCGCCCTGGAACTGCTGGCCGAACGCGGTCGACCCGTGGGCGTTATCGCCGCTGTGACCCCGCAGCTCCTGGGCCGCGCCGCTGACGTCCTCGACCACCTCGCCGGCTTCGGGTCCGTCAACGCGATCAGCTTCGTTCCCTGCTTCGACGCGACCGTCACCCGCGCAACCGCAGCGACTGGCCGACGCCTCCCGGAGAGTCGCCGCCTCCAGCAGGCAGCGGTCACCGCCGGGCAGTCCCCGGCCTGGGGCATCAGCCCCCAGGACTACGCCGAGTTCGCCCTCACCGCCGCACGGCACTGGGTCGCCTCGGGACTGTTCACCCGGATATCCCTGGAGCCCGCCGTCTCCACCATCCGGCGACTGACAGGCCGCAGCTCCGGCTTCTGCCACTTCTCCGACCTCAAGTGCGACCACGTCTTCACCCTCTACCCCGACGGTCGCCTCGGCAGCTGCGACGAACTGCCGTGGCCGCAGGCACAGCTGGGCCTCCTGCCGCTCCTGCACGACCAGGACCAGGTGACCGCCGCCCAGCAGCGCTCCAAGCTCCTCGGTCGCACCCACGCCGTGATGTCCAAGTGCACCACCTGCCGCTACCAGCAGACCTGCGGAGGCGGCTGCGTCGCCACCCGCCTTCGCCTCGAAGCCTCCGACGACCCCGATGCCTACTGCGACTACCGGATGCGGCTCGTGGACGGAATGGCAGCCCTGCTCGCCCATCCCCGCCACCTCGACGGCATGGCTTGCCGGACGCTGCGCTGGAACCCCAGGAACCCGAACGTCATGCCCGACGTGAACGCCTTCCTGGCCAACTGGAACCGGCCCGAGCCCGCTACGACGACGGCCCGCCTGCGGCGCAGCACCTACGGCAACATCAACACCGTCGGCGAGGCCGGCATCCACGAGGCCGAGGACCTCCACCCCGGCCACCCGGACTGGCAGGCCGCCATCGAACCGCGGGCCTGGCCCGCCGTGGACGCCCTCACCCGCCGCTGGGGCCTGACGACCTACGACAGCTGCGAAGGCCATGCCTATCCCGGCCTCGCGCTGCCTCCAGCCGCCTTCCGCGTCGGCGTCCTGCCGCGCTCGCCGGAGGAGTACGCCCAGACCGCAGCCGCCCTGTGCCGAGTCGCCCAGCGCACCGACCTCCCGGCAGCGGTCAGCCTCACCGTCGGCCGCGCCGAACTCGACTCCGCCGCCGACGGCAAGCGGCACCCCGTCCTGGACCTCCTCCTGCATCCGGCCAGCGGTCACGACTGGGCCGAGTACTTCGACCAGCTCGACCACGCCGCCCAGACTCTCGCCCACGCTCTGGCAGCTGAACGACCGACGGACGGCCCCTGCGGATGCGATGTTGCCAAGTCGGTAGCCGCGAAGGCCGAGGGGAGCACGGTGTGACCGCCGCACCCGACGCCGTCGTCCTGGCCCAGCTCTTGGGCCGAGTCGTCTACTTCCACGCGCTGTTCATCGCCCTCGACCTCCAGCCCGCCCCCGTCGCCGTCCCAGGAGTCCTGTGCTGCAACCACAGCAGCCACCCAGGGCAGCGCACCCGCTACGGCCTGCTCGGAACATCCGCCTGGGTCGCCCTGGACGAGATCGCCACCGGGCTCAAGGGGTACGACCGAAGGTGCCCCGAGCTGGGCCGGGACTGCTGCGCGACCTGCCGGGTCGCCGACTGCGCCGCCGCCGTCGTCGACGCCTGGCTCACCACGGAACTGCACTCCTACGACCTCCCCGCCATCGACACCGAGGCCCGACAGAGCGTCCGCGCCGCGGCCGCCCGCCAGCTCTCCACCGCCTTCGCCGACCAGTACGAGGCGCACTGTCCCACCCAGGACGGACACCACCGCGCCGGCGGCCCACGACCCCGTGCGGCCGACGAGCTACCGCTGACCAGCGAACTCCTCGCCCTGTGGCAGGACCCGCTCGCCCGCGCCGAACAGCCCGTCATCAGCTGGCTCAACCACTGCACCGCACTCACCGACATCCGCCGCGTACTGAACTCCCGGAGGACCGCATGATCCACATTGCCGAGACCGTGGGAGTCGGCAGCATCGAGAACTTCGCCGACGCAGCCGAACTCGACCAGCTCGCCGCCCTGATGACCAAGCACCTCGCCCGCCAGGGCGCCATCCCCGACCCCTACGGCAGCGACCGGCCGGCCTCCATCCACGAGATCCCCGGCCACACCCCCGCCCAGGCCATGGCCGTCTACGAGCCGCGCGGACGGATCGAGATCACCGACATCCCGGAGCAGGCCGAGCAACTGCTCCAGCACGCCTTCGACCGAGCCCGACCGGCCCTGGCCCGGCTGATGCCCTCCATCACCACCTGCCGCCCCTGGACCTACGTCGAGTACGGACCCGGCCAGCACATCACCAGCCATCTCGACGGCATCGCCCCCGACCCCTACGCCTGGCCCCGACAGATCGCGGGCATCAGCGTCGTGGTCGCCCCGGCCGGCCACGGCGGAGGCTTCTACATCGAGACCACCGCCAGCGACTCACTGTGGCACCTCCGCGCCGACCAGGCCCAGGAGCACGGCTACGCCGAGGGCATGTGGCTGGCCAACGACGGCGCCGACAACTCCTCCTCCTGGTTCCAGCAGATGCCCCGCACCCGCTGGACCGTCCACCCCGCCGCCGGGACCGCTCTCCTATACGGCTCCCAACTCGCCCACGGCACAGAGCCGGTGACTGACGGACGCTCCGCCAAGTTCATCAGCTGGCTCGCAGCCGACCCCGCCGAACCCAGCTGAAGCCGATGCTCCTCGCCCTCGAAGGCATAGCAGGGGCCGGCAAGAGCACCCTGCGCGACCGCATCCTGGTCGAAGCACACGCTCAGGGCATCGCCGTCACCCACACCGGCCAGTTCTCCTGGCTCGCGCCCACGGCCACCGACACCCTGATCCGGCTTCGCGCGGGCATCCCCGCCGCCAGCCCCGACGAGGCCATCGAAGCCGCCTGCTGGGACCTCAGCCTCCACGCGCGCCACAACCTGCGCCCCGCCCTCGCGGCAGGACACCTCCTCGCCGACCGGCTCACCCTCTCCACCGCCTGCCTGCTCGCCCTCCTGCACGACCGCCCCGTCGACGCCTACGTCCGCTCCCTCGCAGAGCAGGTGGAGGCGTGGCCCGACACAACAGTCCTGCTCACCACACCCGCTGACCTCTGCGCGGCGCGGATCGCAGCCAGGAGCACAGCGCCGCGCTTCACCGAGAACCCGGATACCGCACGCCGCCTGGCAGACCTGTATGACCAGGCCGCCGACGCCTGGGCCCAGGCCACCGAGCGGCCCGTCCTGCGCCACCCCTGCACCACAGTCGACGACCTCGCTCTCCTCGCCGAGCTCTGCCTCGACCGTATGACCACCCGGCCGGCGAAGTCACCCGGTCAACGCACTAGAACGCCGCACGGTTCACCACAACGCTCTAAGCTTGATCTTTAACCTCGCGCGGCGAGGTGGGCTTGGAGCGTGAGTTCGCGTTTGACGGTCTTGCCGACGTCGTGATGGGGCGCCGGCTTGCGGTTTTTCGAACCCAGGGGCCGTCCGGGCCC
>Ga0302314_10014100_pt1 | contig 13692 bp, 7 predicted proteins | sample III_Palsa_N2_3_FD_200533 | JGI IMG/M metagenome (GOLD analysis project Ga0302314, IMG submission 200533) | Peat permafrost microbial communities from Stordalen Mire near Abisko, Sweden - III_Palsa_N2_3 | ecosystem: Environmental > Terrestrial > Soil > Palsa > Peat permafrost | place: Sweden... | reverse complement strand
CCGGTGTTGGATGCGCGAGCGGCTTTCAGCTTCGCGATTCCGAAGAAGAGTTGCTACGGGAAGTACGATCTCTGGAAGTATGGCATCAACGATGCGCCGCCTTACGTGGGTGGTGCGTCTTTCGCAGAGCTTGAGCAGAAATACATGCGGCGGGATGTGCGCTATCTGCTGGGGACGGAAGACATAGACCCGAATCATCCTGCTTTGGATAAAAGCTGCTCGGGGGAGAACCAAGGGCCGTACCGGTTCTTTCGCGGCAAGGCGTACTTCAGCTATTTGGAGATGCGGCATCCTGAGTTGAAAGAGCCTTCTGCTTCGCAGCAGCTATGGTTTGTTCCGGGGGTGGAGCATGATGGCGACAAGATGTTGAACTCGCCTTGTGGGCTGGCAGCGTTGTTCGACGCGGGTTCTTGCACGTCGCGGAACCTTGATCCGAAGCCGTAGCGAGCTATCTGGCGGGGAGTGCGCCGAGCGAAGCGGAGATGTCGCTACAGCAGCGCAGTAGGTGCGTGGCTATTGTGGAGACGCTCTGTACCGTGATGTGCGAGACCGGCCCGGAGACGCTAAGGGCGGCGATGGCACGGCCATTCTGGTTGAAGATAGGAGCTCCGACGCAGCGGACGCCGAGTTCGATCTCTTCGTCGTCGATGGCGTAGCCGCGGTGACGTACTTTCTCGAGAGCATCAAGGAGCGCTTCGCGGGAGCAGAGAGTTTTCTGCGTGTAGCGTATGAAACGAATCTTTGAAATGACGCGCTCTACCGTTTCTAGTGGTTGAAACGCGAGCATGGCTTTGCCCATCGAAGTGCAGTAGACGGGGTTCGACTTGCCTGCCTTTGAGTTATTGCAGACGCTGCGCATGGGGCCGACTTTATCGAGATAGACGATGGAGGTTTTGCGCAGCACGCTGAGGTGTACGGTTTCTCCGAGCTCGGAAGCGAGCCGCTCGAAGAAGGGATGAACGCGTGTGCGCAGATCGATTTGTGCGACAGCGCGGTTGCCGAGCTCGTATAGCTTGAGGCCGAGGCGGAAGCGGTTGTCGGGGGTGCGCTCGATCAGGGCGTTGCGTTCGAGCACCATCAGCGAGCGGTGAGCGGTGCTCTTGTGCAGGCCCATCTGCTGGCAGAGGTCGGTGAGGCCGAGTGGACGATCGCTGGCGCTGAGGGCTTCGAGCACGGAGATCGCGCGGTCGAGGCTTTGGAGCTGGTAGGCGCCTTCGGATTTTTGTGCGGCAATCTGCGATTCGGTTTGCGATTCGATCGGTGCTTCTGAAAGCGGGGCCAGAGACTTGCTGGTTGATGAAGTTTTCATAGCCATCCTTCTTAGAGTGTCAGCTTGCAGCGTAGTCTTCGCGTACGGGTGTGAAGACGTCTAATACTTCGGATTCTTCTGGAGCGCTGGCCTGGTGTGCTACGTCGCCAGGAACAATGAAGCTATCGCCTGCGCGTGCGGAGATAGTTTTGCCGTTGGCGGTGAAGTCGATTTGACCACTGATAATGTAGACGAGCTGCTCATGCGGATGGCTGTGAAGCGTGCCGACCCAGCCCTTGTGCATGGTATGGCGAACTAGCATGAGCTTGTCGTTATAGGCGAGCACCTGACGCAGAAGGCCTGGCTCGGCCAGGAACTTTTCGCCGTCGCCGGTCTTTACGAGTTTGATGTCTTCTGAGGGCACGTGAGAATCCTATGAGCGGTCGCAAAACGTGGGCTGTGTGAAATCGCCTGACTAAATTTTCGCACGCGTTCGGGTCAGAGTGTTCCGCAGAATGGATTCTGTTGGCAGCGATGTTGGGTTGTCAATGGCTTTGTTCGTGAGATGGCAGGTCAGGGCTGCTACTTTCGCACAACCGCTTGACTAGAGATGCAGGCAAAGACTAAAAATTCGAGGAGATGAAACCTTTTCTTTCTTCCTTGACGGCACATCGCAGACGTAGCGCGATGGTGTTTAGAACTCTTCTGGTTACAGCGTTGGCGGCGGTTGCGGGGGGTGGGCATGCGGCTGCGGGTGCAACGCAAAGCCCTGGCGCGGCTGTTCCGAAGACCGTTTTAATGGACGGAGCCGTGCTCGCGCGTGTGCGGCAGCAGGGTGATGCGGCGGTGATTCACGAAGCGCGGGTGGAAGCGGATAAGGCGATGAAAGAGACGCCTTTGTCCGTGGTGACGAAGTCGCAAACCCCGCCGAGCGGTGATAAGCATGACTATATGAGCCTGGCGCCGTACTTCTGGCCGAACCCTGCTACGAAGGATCATCTGCCCTACATTCGCAAGGATGGGCAGCATAATCCGGAGGCTTCAGCGGTTCCGGACCACGAGAATATGTTCCGCATGGAAGACAATGTGCGAGCGCTGGCGGTGGGATATTTTTTGACGGGCGATGAAGCGTATGCGCGGCAGGCAGAGCTGCATCTGCATGTGTGGTTTCTCGATCCGGCGACACGTATGAATCCGAGCCTGAAGTATGCGCAGGCTGTGTTGGGCGTGAATGATGGCCGCGGAACGGGCATTCTCGATGCTCGTGGGCTGACGGATGTGGTGGATTCGTTGGCGTTGCTGGCGGGTTCCAGCAACTGGTCTGCTGCGGAAGAAGCGGCGATGCACGCTTGGTTTTCGCAGTACTTTACGTGGTTGACCACGAGCAAGAACGGAAACGACGAAGCGAACGCTAAGAACAATCATGGAAGCTGGGACGATGTGCAGACCATGTCGATTGCGCTGTATCTCGGCAAGACGGAGTTTGCGAAGAACCTGGCGGAGACGGCGAAGACCAAGCGGATTGGGTTGCAGATCCAGGCAGACGGGCAGCAGCCGATGGAAGAGGCTCGAACGAAGTCGTTCGGGTACTGCGTGTTCAACCTTACGGCGTTGATGAAGCTGGCGACGATGGCGGACAAGGTCGATGTGGATCTCTGGGACTACAAGGCGGAGAACGGTGGGTCGATGCGCGCTGCGCTCAACTACCTGGTGCCGTTTACACAGGACCCGAAGTCGTGGGGACATGAGAACATCATCGGGATGTCGCCGGACTCTATGCGTGAACCATTGTTGAGGGCGGCTTTGCACTATAACGACCCCAGCTATGAAGCTGTGGCGATGAAGTTGAAGAGTAAAGGCGATGTGCAACTGATGTTGCTGTCTAAGGCTTTCAAGGAAAGCCAGGCGGCGGCGGCAAAGGGACGGGGAGCGGAATGAAGACGACGCGGCGGCAGTTTGTAGGCGGGTTAGCAGGAGCGGCTGGAGCGTTAGCTCTTGGGACGGCTTACGCCGAACCGAAGATGGATGGCTATGCGCTGGTGGCGAAGGTGGATCGCGAGCGGATTCTTCGTGAGGCAAAGGGCTATCTTGCGGAAGAGCCGCTGACGGTGACTGTGGCGCATAGTGAGCGCAGCGCTGGTGGGCTGCACGATTATTTTTCTGAAGGCGATTACTGGTGGCCTGATCCGAAGAATCCCGGGGGGCCTTATATTCGTCGCGATGGATTTTCAAACCCGGCTAACTTCGATAAGCATCGTGAGGTGTTGATGCGTCTGAGCGTAATAGCGCCGACGCTGGCTGCGGCGTGGCGGCTGACGAAGGACAAGAGGTACTCCGAGCACTTTGTGAAGCATCTGCGTGCGTGGTTTGTGGATCCCGTAACGAAGATGAACGCGAACCTGCAGTACGCGCAGGCGATTACGGGTGTAACGCCGGGGCGGGGTATCGGTGTGATTGATACGCTGCAGTTGGTGGAGGTTGTGCGTGCGGCGCGGCTGCTGGAAGTGGAGAAGGGTATCAGCGCGGCGGATGCCGATGCGGTGCGCGCGTGGTTTGCGGAGTACGTGACCTGGATGTCTACGTCGAAGAATGGCACGGACGAAGAGCACGAGAAGAACAACCACGGTACTTGCTGGATTTTGCAGATGGCGGAGTTCTCGCAGTTTGCGAAGCGCGCTGATCTTACCGCGCTATGCGTTGATCGCTTCAAGACGATTATTGTGCCGGATCAGATTGCGAAAGATGGAAGTCTTCCGCTGGAACTGGCGCGCACGAAGCCTTATAGCTACAGCTTGTTTGATACGGATGTGCTGAGCGGGATATGCCAGTCGCTTTCAACGGCGAGCGATAATCTTTGGGAGTTCAAAGGGCCGAACGGCAAGGGCGTTGGCGATGCTGTGGCGTTTCTGTTTCCTTACATTGCGGACAAATCGAAGTGGCCGTTTGCAAAGGACGTCGAGCACTTTGATGTGATGCCCTCACGACGCCCCAGCCTGCTGTTCGCAGGTGAGGCGCTGGGACGTCCGGAGTATGTTGTGGTGTGGCAGCGGCTGGATGCGAACACGACTGATCCTGAACTTGTCCGAAATCTGCCGATTCGTCAGCCGCTGCTTTGGGTTGACCCTGCGCTTCATGCGTGAGCGCAGGGTGTGCGGCTAGTGCTTGCCGTGTGCCATGCGATCAAGTTCGGAACCCGCGAGTAGAAAGCCACCGACGCCGTAGACGTAGCTGGCGGAGGGCTTGAACTTGCCGGGTTGGCCGTCGATGGGTTGGATGGAGCCGAGGCGACCGTCTGCATAGATGTGCGTCAACATGCCAGCCCAGGCCTTCTGCACGACGGGTTCGTAGGTCTTGCGGTCGAGGATGTGCTCGTTGATGCCGTACGCGATGGCGTAGGTGAAGAAGGCTGAGCCGGAGACTTCAGGCAGATCGTAGGACGCTGGATCGAGCAGACCGGAGCGCCAGAGTCCATCGGGGCTTTGGATCGCTGCGAGTGCGGCGGACATCTCACGCAGCTTTGCTTCATACTTTGGCCGCGAAGGATCGTTGGCTGGGAGCACCTGCAGGATCTTGACCAGCGCGCCCATCACCCAACCGTTGCCGCGTGACCAGAAGAGTGGCTTTCCGTTGCCCTGCTTCTGCGTGAAGTAGCGGCTGTCGCGGAAGTAGAGGTGCTCGGTGGGATCGTAGAGATGGCCGGTGGTGATGTCCCACTCATGGTTCATGTAGTCGACGTACTTCTTGTCGCCTGTGGCTACGGTCATGCGCGCGAGCACGGGCGGCGCCATGTAGAGCGCATCGCACCACCACCAGAGATCTTTCGCGGGATCGTCAGGAAGCACGACAAGGCGATCGAGGATGGCCTTGGTGTCCGCGATGCGTTCCGGCTTGCGCTGGGCGACCGGGTCTGCGAGGTAGAGCTCCATGTACGGCTTGCCGAGAGCGATGTCGTCTGCATGTGGGAAGCGGTTGCTGAGCAACTGCCAGTGCTGCTGCTCGGCGTAGTGCAGTACGGCGTCGCGATAGGCGGGGTTGCCGGTGGTGTCTGAGGCTGCGAGTAGGCCGTCGTAGAGAGCGGCGAAGGTCCATTGGCTGTTGAACTTTGACTCGGCAACACGAAGCTGCCAGTCGGCGACTTTCTTCATCGCGTCCCGGATGGCGGGACTTTTGAGCTTGGGCGAGAGGCCTTGCGCGAGCGGGCCGGGATCGTCGGGTGCGTCGCCGACGGAGGCGCGTTCGACGGAAGCGGCTGTTGCGGCTGCTGTCTTGGCTGCCGGAGTAGGCGGCTGCGGAGCTTGTGCAAATGCGGCGGAAAGCGCGAATGGCGACAACATCAGGCCGATAGTGAGGGTGATGCGAGTAGCGTTGGTGCGAGAACTGGAGGCGGGCAACATGGAAGCTCCTTCAAGGGTGAGGCGAATATCGTTCGGATAAGCGTAGCTGGTTTGACAGTCGCCGAGACGGCTCTTTATACCATTCTGGCGAGACCTTTTAGAAGTTCTGCCCCGTGTCGAGTGTGAAAATGCCTCTCCAAAAGCGGGTGAACAGAATAGGATCGAGCATAACGCAACAGGCTTAGGTGGATCGACGACGATGCAAACGCGCAGGAATTTTTTGAAGGCTGGAACAAGTGTGGCGGCGATTGGCCTGCTTCGCAGCAACATCATGCAAGCAGCTATTGCCACGATGGTGGATAAGGATCAGGGTTCAGTGCAACGACTCTCTGATGGATGGGAGTATCTGCGGGCTACGATGGGCGGTCCATGGGAGGTGTGGCACAGCGCGGAGACCGCTGTGTGGAGCAAGGTGGCGATGCCGCACAGCTTCAACGCTTACGATGGCTGCGACCCCGACACCCCGTACTACATGGGCAACGGTTGGTACCGCTCGCATGTAGAGATTGCAAACCCTTACGCCGGTGGACGCACGTTGCTGCACTTTGAAGGTGCGGGACAAAGCGCGACGGTTTATGTCGGCGAAAAGCTTGCGGGCAAACACGTTGGTGGCTACGACGAGTTTGTGGTGGACATCACCGATCTCGTTGCCGCTTTGCCAGCAGCGGCGACGAAGGCTGATGCGAAGTCGAAGACGCCTGCGGGTGTGCCGATTGCGGTGATGTGCGATAACTCGCGCGACCTTGATCGCATACCGAGCGACCTGAGCGATTTTAGTCTCTACGGCGGCATGTATCGTCATGTGAACCTGGTTTATGTGCCGGCCATTTCGTTGGAAAGCGTGCATGTGAAGGTGGAAATTGCTGCGGCGGATAAGCCAGCAACGTTGACCGTGCTGGGCAAGATGTATGCGCCGAATATTCCTTCATATGCGCTCGATTTCACGATTGAGATTCAGGATGAGACCGGCAAGCAGGTGCTGCGCGCGACGAAGGATATGAGCGTGCCGATAAAAGGGGATGAGGTGCAGTTGGCGAGCTTTACGCTGGAGAAGCCAAAGCTGTGGTCGCCGAAGACTCCGCATCTGTATACCTGTACAGTGACGATCAAGAGCCCGGGTGGGGACAACTCTGTGTCGCGTGTGAACTTTGGCGTGAAGCATACAGAGTTGGTAGAGCATGGGCCGTTCAAGCTCAATGGGGAACGGTTGCTGCTGCACGGCACGCATCGGCATGAGGACCATGCAGGCTATGCGAATGCGATGCCCGACGACTTGATTGAAGAAGAGATGACGCTGATTAAGTCGATGGGTGCGAACTTCATACGGCTGGCACACTATCAGCAGTCGCGGCGCGTGCTGGAGCTTTGCGATCGGCTCGGGATTCTTGTTTGGGAAGAGATTCCGTGGTGCCGCGGCGGCATTGGTGACGACACGTTCAAGAACATGGGACGCGAGAAGCTGCGCAACATGATTGGGCAACACTTCAACCATGTGAGCGTGTTGTTCTGGGGTCTGGGCAATGAAGACGATTGGCCGACGGAGTATCCCGAGGTGAACCAGGAGAACATTCGCACGTACATGCAGGAGCTGAACGTGTTGGCGCATGAGCTCGACCCTTCGCGGTATACGTCGTTCCGTCGCTGCGACTTTGCGCGCGATATCCCGGATGCGTACTCGCCTTCGATCTGGGCAGGGTGGTACTCGGGGACGTATCCGGAGTATCAGAAATCGTTGGAGACACAGCGGGAGCGGGTGAAGCACCTGATCCATATTGAGTGGGGAGCGGATAGCCATGCGGGGCGGCACTCGGAGAACCCGGACAAGGTGTTGGCAACCATTGCTACAGGGCATGGAACCGATGAGCGAGGGTTGGCTTATCTGAATACTGGCGGCCCGGCGCGGGTTTCAAAGGATGGCGACTGGTCAGAGACGTATGCCTGCAATTTGTTCGACTGGCATTTGAAGGTGCAGGAGACGCTGCCGTGGTTTGTGGGTTCTGCGCAGTGGATCTTCAAGGACTTTACGACGCCGCTGCGGGTTGAGAACCCGGTGCCGAGGATCAACCAGAAAGGCTTGATCCAGCGCGATATGACGAAGAAGGAGTCGTTCTACGTCTTCCAGTCGTACTGGAGTGAAGAGCCGATGGTGCATCTCTACGGACACACGTGGCCGGTGCGCTGGGGTGATGCGGGCGAACAGAAGATGGTGAAGGTGTACTCGAACTGCGAGACGGCGGAGCTGTTCGTCAACGGTATTTCTGCGGGAGTGAAGAAGCGCGATAGTCAGGATTTTCCGGCTGCAGGACTGCGCTGGATGACTCCGTTTGTAGCGGGGACGAATAAGCTGCACGTGGTGGCGAAGAAGGGCACGGCCACGGTTACGGATGAGATCGAGTTTGAGTACCAGACGGATAAGTGGGGTGCTCCCGCGGAGCTGCGGTTGAAAGAAAAAGCTCGCGGGACGAAGAACAGCAAAGAGACGGTCACGATTGAAGCGAAGCTGTATGACACCAAGGGCGTGCTGTGTCTGGATGCGAAGACCCCGGTGAGGTTCACTGTGGCCGGTAGCGGGACGCTGATCGACAACCTGGGGACACCGCAGGGCTCGCGCCTGGTGCAGATGTATAACGGTCGCGCGGAGATCACGCTGTACCGGAATGCGGGACAGAGCGTAACTGCTGTGACGGCGGATGGGCTGCCAACGGCTACCTGCAGCATCCCGTAGAGAGTCTTTGCGGGCTTTCTTATAGAGAAGAATAATTAGAAATCACCGCGTCATTGCTGGTCTTTGTCGTCATGGCAAAGATGGAAAATGGCGCGGTTTTCTATGGGTAAAAGTCGTTGTTTATCGCAAAGGCTGCTTGACAAGCTCTCTTGCCGAAGTACAGGATGATCCTCGCTCGAAACATTGCCATAGACCCTCCATTCAACCCGTTTACTAGAACGGCAGGAAGGTGCGTTGCAGAGCAAAGCTGTACCGAAGGAAGTGCTTTGAATGCCTATTGAAATTGTCACGAAAATTTTGCGCGCCCATGTCCGCTCCGTTGCGTTGATCAGCGTCGCCGTGCTCCCGCTGGCTGGCTGCAGCCTTGGAACCGTTCAGCTCTCAGGCCCTGCCCCTGTGTCCTCGGTGCAGGGAACCGGTATGACCGGAAAGATTTATGGCGGCCAGCAACCGGTGACTGGCGCGACGATTCAGTTGTACGCGGCTGGTACCTCCGGCTATGGGACAGGTGCGTCGCCGCTGATCGCGAGCGGCAACTACTTTGTTGGTGGAGCACCGAACTGCGTGGCGAGTTCGTCGGTGACCTGCACCTCGCTGCCGCAGAGCGATGGCAATGGCAACTTCACGATCACGGGAGATTACAGTTGCCCGAGCTCTACCAGCCAGGTGTATCTCGTCGCGACGGGCGGTAATCCCGGTATTTCGCCGAACCCAAGCTTTGTGGCCGGTGCTGCGCCGACGGGTGGAAGCGGTGCAACGGCGACGCTTTCTGTTGGTACGGGTGTGGTGTTCAGCGGGTCAACGATTGCGATCCAGGTAAACGGCGTTGCGGACTATGCGGGGGCTGTGGCGGCGGGTACGACGCTTGCAGCGCTCTCTTCGCAGATAAACTCCGGCGCGCTTTCGGTGACGACGTCGGTGTCGGGCGGGAACGTGCTGACGGTGACGGGGCCTGTCGGCGCGTCGAATACTTTGACCTTTACGGGTACTGCGTTGACGGACAATCCGAACAATCCTGCACTCGCTCTGATGGCGGGCCTTGGCTCCTGCGGTTCGCTCAACGCGTTGACCACTGTCAACATCAACGAAGTGACGACGGTCGCTACGGTGTGGGCACTGCAACAGTTCATGAGTGCGACCTACGGTACGGCTGGCGCCTTCAGCATCGGTGCACCGAGCACGACGTACAACGGTGTGCAGTCGGCGCAGGTTGCGATGGCGAACTCCTTCAACATCATTCCGAACATGGTGAATCTTTCGATAGGCACTCCTGGGCCGACGACCTCGGCATCTGCTACTACGGTGAGTGTTGGCAGTACGCTGGTTCCGAACATCTCGGTGGAGAAGGACAAGATCGCCACGCTGGCGAACATCCTGGCTTCGTGCATCAACACCAGCGGCGGCACGCAGAGCGGCGATATGGCTTGCTCCATGCTGTTTGCAGACTCCAAGCCGACAGGGCAAAGCAACGCGGCGGCAGACACGATACAGGCAGCGCTGGACATTGCAACGAACCCAGGCAACAACGTAACGACACTCATTGCGCTGCCGGGAACACAACCACCTTTCTCCGGCGGCTTGAGCACGGCAAACGACTTCACGATCGCTATCGGTTACGCGCCGCAGATCAGCGGGTCTGACCAGATCGTTTCGCCGTACGGCGTAGCTATCGACGCTTACGGTAACGCCTGGTTCGATAACAGCAACTCGTCTGCGCTCGATGGCCCGCTGGAGATCAGCCCTGCGGGAGCGTTGATCGCCGGGCCGTATCACACGTTTACGGCGAGCGGAAACTGCGCGTCTGCTCCATGCACTCCTGTGCAGAACACCCTGGCTGCAAGCACCCGGACGTTCACCAAGGCTAAGGGAATCGGCATCGATCTGAACGGCTACGTGTGGGCGACCAACAACTCTGATGCTTTGGCATCGAGCAGTGGTGCGGCCTCGGTTGCGGTACTTCAGGGTTCGTCTGCGGCTGGTGTTGGCTCGCCAACGGCAACGGGAAGCGCGGTCGGTTATTACACGACGTCGTCACCCTACAACGTTGCAATTGATCCGGCGAATACGGTGTATGTGGTGGGCAATGCAAGCACTACAGCCTCCCCCATCAATATCTTTCCTGTTGGAAGTGCAAGCAATTCAAGCACGGGCACAGCCTACCAGGCTGCTGGTGGCACGTTGCCTTCTGCGGCCTACCAGCCCTATGGCATCTCGGTTGATATGAATACAGCTGCGACTGGAGGGCCGTTCCTCTGGTTGGGGGAAACGTCTGGCTGCTCGACCGTAGGTGCGATTCAGCAGTACAACACCACTGGTAGCAGCGCGTATCAGCCAACCGCGAACTCCGCGATTGCTAATGCGACGACGAGCTCTTGCGCTGTGACCAGCCAGACTGTAGCCGATACCATTGCGGCGACGACGAACCTGCCGCTTGGAACAGCGATAGATGCCAACAACAACGTGTGGGTTGTGGATAGTACGGCGAGTACGAGTGCAGGTGTTACCTACCTGGTGCCGACGGCAACAGGTGCAGTGGGTTCGACGTCGACGAGTTCTGTCACGCTGACGAATTCCCCTGCGACTGTCTCGACCTCGCAGTATGTCGCGGTCGACGGCTTCAATAAGGCATGGGTCTCACAAGGGTCCGGCAATACGATTGCTGTCTACACGGCGAGCACAACGAGCGGCTCGCCGGTGATTACGGCCACGCCTTCGACGGGAATCATCCATAGCGAAACGGTGTCTGCAACCAATGCGACGAAAGTTCAGACAGTGCGTCAACTAGCGATTGATGGCTCCGGCAACGTGTGGATGAGTGGCAACAGCAGCAGTGCTGGCTCGTATGTGGTGATGATCGTTGGTGCTGCAGGCCCGGTTGTTACTCCGCTTGTGCAGGCGGTCAAGAGTAAAAAGTTAGGCCAGAAGCCTTAAGCAAGTGGCCTGTAGAGCGGCGGAAAGTTGCATCGTTTCCCAAGGAACGATGCAACTTAAGAATTCCGCCGCTCATTTTTTGACAGTTGGATACAGCTTTGAAGATGGCAGTGCCGAATAAGGCGCGAAGCCCCGCTGATTGAAAAAGAAATGCAGATGGAATTTCAGGGAGTGAACGGATGAACGTGCGTGAGACAGTGCGGAGAAGTGTTGGCGTTCGAGCGATAGCAAAAAGGCTAAAGCGTGGCTGGTTGGTGCTCCTGTTGCTGACAGTGGTGGCGATTCCTGCCATGCCGGCCTTCGGACAGGCGCAGAACACAGGCACGGTCTCTGGCAATGTGACGGATGCTCAGGGCGGGCTTGTAACAAACGCAACTGCCGTGCTGACCGACATCTCGCGGGGCACGGCGAGTAAAGTGGCGATCAACGCGAAGGGCGAGTTCCTGTTTACGGATGTGGGTGTTGGCACTTACAGCCTTACAGTGACGGCACCTACGTTTGAGTCCTACATCGTGAAGTCGGTGCAGGTAGACGCGGACCAGAACTTGCGTGTGGATGCGGTGCTGAAGATTGGTTCGGCGAATGAATCGGTGACGGTTGATGCTCCTTCGGCGACGATTGATACGCGTTCGGCGACGATCGGCATGATGATCGACAGGCAGTTGGTGGAGAACCTGCCGATCGACGGTGAGAACGTGGTCTCACTCGCTGCATTGCTGCCGGGCGTTTCCAACGTAAATGCGCCAACTACGTTTACGAGCGATACAGGTGGACCGACATACAACGTGTCGGGCTCGCGTGCTAACCAGAACCTCTTCTTGCTGGATGGATCGTTCTGGAACAATGTCTACTACAACACGGGCTTGGCATATCCACCGCCGTACGCACTGCAGGAAGTCAGCGTGCAGCTGAACAACTACAAGGCGCAGTATGGTCGCAACGTTGGCAGCGTCTTCAATGTGCTGACACGCTCGGGAAGCAATCTCATCCATGGCACGCTCTGGGAACATCTGCAGAACAGTGCGCTGGATGCGACCGACTACATTACAAAGTTAAATCCGCACCTCGTGGAGAACCAATTCGGCGCGACAGTGGGCGGTCCCATTAAGCGCGACAAGGCGTTCTTCTTTCTTGCATTTCAGGATCTTCGGCTTGCAGGACAGGTTGTTGCACAGACGCAGACGCCAACGCTTGAGCAGCGTGGATTGTTGGCTCCTGGTGTTCCTAGGCCTTGCAGCACAGCGTATTTCGCACAGATGGGTTACACCTGCGCCTCGTTCCTTGCGGACTTCTATCCAGCATCTTCTGCGCCACCACCGGGATCGAACCTTCCCAATACGCAAGTTCACAATCCTCTTTACTCCTCAACGTATGGGACGACGGCAATTGCTCAACTGAACTCTACGTACGCGCAGCAGGGTGGTACTGGTACATCTCCCTGCGTGCAGGCATTGATGAATATCGAACTGCAACCGAATCCACAAAATGCGAATAAGGCTTACGGCACGGAGTACATGCCAAACGGTGAGCTGCCGAGCGTATGCTTCAACCCGGTTGCCGTTGCGTTCTACAGTAAGTACCTACCGTTGCCTAATCGAGCTTCGATCAACGGTGCGGACCCTGAAGCGGTTTCTACTGCCAAGCAACCGCGCAACGAGATGGATGGTCTCGCACGCGTAGATTTGTCGTTGGGACGCCACAGTATCGATGCTCGTTACTATCAAACTGCTGCGAGTGACTTGACTGCAAACAGTGTCAGCAAGGGAACCGGCATCGCAACCTATGAGCCTGACGCGAACTGGAGCGGTATTACTTTTGGCAGCATTGGCGACACGTGGGTTCTAAAGCCAAATCTGCTCAATGTGCTGCGGCTCGGATACAAGCGCTACCCCTATACCATCTATCCCACTGATCCGACGACGCTACAGACGCTGGGTTCCAACTTGACGGTTCCTGCGGTGGTGCCGGCGCTTCCAAGGCTTGAGGCAACGAACCGCTTTACGTTAGGCAGCACGAACTCCGGCTACTCTTACACGCTGAATGCAAACTTTGAACTCAACGAGAGTATCTCTTGGACGCACGGGAACCATAATGTTCAGGGAGGTATGCAGTATCTCGACATGCAATACATCCATCGTTATGATCAGCTTCCGTTTATTGAATCGGAACAACAGAACACAGAGGACTCGGTCGGCGACTTTCTGCTTGGTCTGATCTATACCGAAACCGTTGGCAATAGTACGAACATCTCTGCTTTGCAACATGCATTTTATTTTTATGCCCAGGATGATTGGCGCGCGACTCCGCGGCTGACCGTGAACTACGGGCTCCGCTACGAGCTGCCCTTCCAGTGGTATCAGCCAGACAAGCAGTCTCTGACGTTCAAGCCCGGC
>Ga0302314_10014099_pt1 | contig 13692 bp, 10 predicted proteins | sample III_Palsa_N2_3_FD_200533 | JGI IMG/M metagenome (GOLD analysis project Ga0302314, IMG submission 200533) | Peat permafrost microbial communities from Stordalen Mire near Abisko, Sweden - III_Palsa_N2_3 | ecosystem: Environmental > Terrestrial > Soil > Palsa > Peat permafrost | place: Sweden... | reverse complement strand
AGTGGTTCGAAGACGGCGAAATCAACGCGTCGTATAACTGCATCGACCGTCATGTGGAAGCCGGGCACGGCGCGAAGAACGCGATCATCTTCGAAGCCGATGACGGCACCGTCGTGAACGTCACGTACCAGGATCTTTTGCAGCGCGTCTGCCGCTTTGCCAATGCGCTGAAGAAGCGCGGCGTGAAGAAGGGCGATCGCGTAGTGATCTACATGCCGATGTCGGTGGAAGGCGTGGTCGCCATGCAAGCCTGCGCGCGCATAGGCGCGACGCACTCGGTCGTGTTCGGCGGGTTCTCGTCGAAGTCGCTCAATGAACGGCTGGTGGACGTGGGCGCGGTCGCGCTCATCACGTCCGACGAACAAATGCGCGGCGGCAAGGCACTGCCGCTTAAGAGCATTGCCGATGAAGCTATCGCAGCCGGCGGTTGCGATGCGGTCACGAGCGTCATTGTGTACAAGCGCACGGGCGGCAAGACGCAATGGCATGAAGGCCGCGATCTCTGGATGCACGAGTTGGTCGAACATGAAGCTGAGACCTGCGAGCCGGAATGGGTCAGCGCCGAACATCCGCTGTTCATCTTGTACACGTCGGGTTCCACGGGCAAACCGAAGGGCGTTCAGCACAGCACCGGCGGCTTTTTGCTGTGGGCCGCGCAGACCATGAAGTGGACCTTCGACGCCAAGCCTGACGACGTGTTCTGGTGTACTGCCGACATCGGCTGGATCACGGGGCATAGCTACATCGCGTATGGTCCGACCGCTATTGGCGCGACCCAGGTCGTGTTCGAAGGTGTGCCGACCTATCCGCACGCCGGGCGCTTCTGGGACATGATCGGCAAGCACAAGGTCACGATTTTCTATACCGCGCCGACCGCTATCCGTTCACTCATCAAGATGGCCGAAGCCGATGCAAAAGTGCATCCGAAGAGCTTCGATCTGTCGTCGTTGCGCATTCTTGGCACGGTCGGCGAGCCGATCAATCCGGAAGCGTGGATGTGGTATCACGAGAACGTTGGCCGCGGTGTTTGTCCTATTGTCGACACGTGGTGGCAGACCGAAACCGGCGGCCACATGATCACGCCGCTGCCGGGCGCAACGCCGCTTGTGCCGGGTTCCTGCACGCTGCCGTTGCCCGGCATCATGGCCGCTGTCGTCGATGAAACCGGTCAGGACGTGCCGAACGGGCAGGGCGGGATCCTGGTCATCAAGCGGCCGTGGCCGTCGGCGTTGCGCAACGTTTGGGGCGATCCGGATCGCTACAAGAAGAGCTATTTTCCTGAGGAACTCGGCGGCACGTTGTACCTCGCCGGCGACGGCGCCGTGCGCGACAAGGAGACAGGTTACTTCACGATCATGGGCCGTATCGATGACGTGCTGAATGTCTCCGGGCATCGGCTGGGGACCATGGAGATCGAGTCGGCGCTGGTGTCGAATCCTATCGTGGCGGAGGCTGCGGTGGTGGGCCGTCCCGACGATACAACCGGCGAAGCGGTGTGTGCGTTCGTCGTGCTGAAGCGCTCGCGTCCCGAAGGCGATGAAGCGAAGCAAATCGCTAACGAACTGCGCGCGTGGGTCGCGAAGGAGATCGGTCCGATCGCGAAACCGAAGGACATCCGTTTCGGCGAGAATCTCCCCAAGACCCGTTCAGGCAAGATCATGCGGCGATTGCTGCGCTCACTGGCAAAGGGCGAGGAGATCACGCAGGACATCTCGACGCTCGAGAATCCCGCGATCCTGGATCAACTCGGCGAAGCGCGTTGAATTTGCGCTAGTATCATCCAGCTTGAAAGAACGGCTCCCTGTTTCAGGGAGCCGTTTTTGTATCCCGGGCCCGCGCACGATGTCGATCCCGATTGCCGCTTCTCAAAGCATTTGGTAGATAAGCACATGTCCTCGATTCCACCGCCTGCTTCGAGTCCTGCCGAACCACCGCCCGTCACGGCGGCGATGGCGCACGCGCATCGGCTTTACTGGCGAACGAATCTTGCGCTGATCTCGGTGCTGATGCTGATCGGCTTCGTGGTGTCATTCGGCATTCCGCTCATGGCGACGCGGCTCGCTCACGTGCGTTTTGCGGGTTTTCCGCTGCCGTTCTACTTTGGCGCGCAGGGCGCGATCCTGGTGTATGTGGCATTGATCATGGTGTATATCGTGCTGATGCAATTCGCCGATGCCCGCCTGCAACGGACCCTTGCTGTAGCTAAGCCCGAGCCATGAAGCGCCGATGAAGCTCACCCATCGACTCATCCGGGCCTACGCGCTTTACACGCTCGGCTTCTTCCTGTTCATCTATGTGATGGCGCGGATCGAGCGCGTGACCGGGCCGGGCATGTGGATCGGCTATGTGTTCCTGTTCGTGCCAATAGCCGTCTATGCCGTCATCGGCCTGTTGTCGCGGACGTCGGATCTGGTCGAGTACTACGTGGCCGGGCGGCGCGTGCCGTCCGCGTTCAATGGCATGGCTACCGCGGCGGACTGGTTGTCGGCGGCGTCGTTTATCGGGTTGGCCGGGTCAATCTACGCAACCGGTTACGACGGTCTTGCCTACATGATGGGCTGGACCGGTGGTTACTGCCTCGTCGCGTTCCTGCTTGCGCCCTACGTTCGCAAGCTCGCCCGCTACACCATCCCCGATTTCCTTGGCACACGCTTTTCGAGCAACCTCGTGCGCGGGATTGCGGCGTTTGCGGCCATCCTGTGCTCGTTCGTTTATCTCGTCGCGCAGATCCAGGGCATCGGGCTGATTGCGTCGCGGTTTATCGGTATCGATTTCGCTATCGGGATCTTCTGCGGGCTCGCCGGTATTCTCGTGTGCTCGTTTCTGGGAGGCATGCGTGCGGTCACGTGGACGCAAGTCGCGCAATACATCATTCTGATCAGCGCCATGCTGATTCCGGTCTCGATGATCGCGCATCGCGAAGGGCTCGGCTGGTTACCGCAGTTGTCGTATGGACGCTTGCTTGAGCGTGTGGAAGTGCTCGAGCGGGCGGTGGAACGCTCGCCTGAAGAAGCCAGGGTTCGCGACGATTACCGGCGTCAGGCGCAGCAGATCCAGACGCAGATCGATGAGTTGCCGGCGTCGTTTCATACCGGGCAGGCGCGGCTTGTTGATGAGATAGCGGACTTGCGCCGGCATAACGGGCCGTTGCGCGATATTAACGAGCGGGAAGGTGAACTGGCGTCGTTCCCGAAGACAGCCGCGGAGGCGCACGTTCAATGGAACCGCGCCCGCGATGCGATGCTCGAACGCGCTGCGCCGCCGGTGCCAATGGCTGAAGCATTTCCCCCTTCCGACGATGAAAACGCGCGGTTGCACAGGCGGAATTTTTTGTCGTTGCTGTTGTGTTTGTCGCTGGGAACGGCGAGCTTGCCGCATATTCTGACGCGCTATAACACGACCACATCAGTGGCTTCCGCGCGGCGCTCGGTTGGTTGGACGCTGTTTTTCGTCGCGCTGTTTTATGTGAGCGTGCCTGTGCTCGCGGTGTTGATCAAGTACGAGATGCTGACGGGAATTGTCGGGCACAAGTTCGCTGATCTTCCTACCTGGGTGATGCAATGGCGCAAGGTGGAGCCGTATCTGATTCGTATCGCCGATGTGAACGGTGACGGCATCGTGCGCTGGTCCGGTATTCAGATGCAGCCGGATATGGTGGTGCTCGCCGCGCCGGAGATTGCGGGGCTGCCGTATGTGATGTCGGGCTTGATCGCGGCGGGGGCGTTGGCCGCGGCGCTATCTACCGCCGATGGTTTGTTGCTGACGATCGCGAATGCGCTTTCGCACGACGTCTATTACTGCATGGTCGACAAAACCGCGAGCAGTCAGCGGAGGGTAACCATATCGAAGATATTGCTGCTGGGCGTGGCGCTGTTCGCTTCGTATGTGGCGTCGCTGAATACCGGGAATATCTTGTTTTTGGTGGGGGCGGCGTTTTCGTTGGCTGCGTCCAGTTTATTTCCGGTGTTGGTGCTGGGCGTTTTTTGGAAGCGGACGACGAAGCTTGGAGCGGTTGCGGGGATGCTGGCGGGCCTGAGCGTGTGCGTCTATTACATCGTGTCGACGTATCCGTATTTCACGCAGATGACGGGGTTGGCGGGAGCAAGGTGGTTTGGGATCGAGTCGATCAGTTCAGGCGTGTTTGGGGTGCCGGCGGGGTTTGTCGTGGCCGTGGCGGTGAGTCTTTTCGATCGGAAACCGGACGCGTATACGAGGGCGTTGGTGGATTACATCCGGCATCCGTGAGGCGATGGTTTTGCGGGTTTGGCCGTACTGGATCACAAAAAACCCGCGTCGGCACAAAGGCTCGATGCGGGTTTCGGGTGCTACTCAGCAATGTGAAACGTATTCTGGCGGAGAGACGGGGATTCGAACCCCGGTTAGGTTTGACCCTAAACACGCTTTCCAGGCGTGCGACTTAAACCGCTCATCCATCTCTCCAGCAAGTCGCGGATTATAGCAAACTCCCGCGTCGGCGCCAGCCCCCTTGTGGCGAAGAGGTTCGGAACGGGCGATACCCACCGAAAACGACGACAACCGGCTATGCGTTACGGGTAGTGAGGGCGGCCAGGTCGTCGTGACAAATCACAAGCTGGTACCCCTAAACGGGTTAACAATCCGCAACCTCTCCTCGATAACCAATCCATCGTGCATGTCCTCGGAGTAAAGGACATCGCACTCGGCGAGTAACGCCGCTGCCACGATCATCGCGTCATACACAGACAGCCCATACCGCTCGGAAATCCTCCTGCCGGTGTCGTGAGTTTCCACGGTTAGCGGCTCAGTCGTGCACACCGCTCGAACGGCGTCCAGCACATCGTTTGTCTCGCGCCACGACATGGCCAGCTTGCGCCGGGTCACATTGGCGATCTCATTCAGCACTTGAACGCTGATGACACCGCCTTCCGCCATCAAACCCTCTGCACGGTCTGCTTTGACCGCGTCGCCGGACAGAAGGTAAAGCGCCACGTTACTGTCGAGAAATACCTTAGTCATCGCGATTGGCGTCGTCGCGGTTAAACGTGAAATCAGCGGGTAGACGACCGCGATATTGGCGGAGCCGGTCAAGCAACGCCCGACCGGTCGGCTTTTTCTTGATCTGGAACTCGCGAGCGCCCGCGATAACAACTTCCACATCGTCGCCCTCGCGCAATTCAAGCGCTTCCACCACTGACGCAGGGAGGCGGATCGCCAGACTGTTTCCCCATTTAGATACTTGCATGGTTACCCTTTCTGGATATACGTTCGCGTATTGTATATCCAGCGAGAATCAGCCTCCGACCTTTCAACCGTGTTGCTGCTTAACCTCCAGCCGGAACTTATGCAGCAAAGGCTCCGTATACCCACTAGGTTGCGCACGCCCCTCAAAAACCAGCGCCTTAGCCGCCTTGAAAGCCAGCGACGTTTCAAAATGCCCGGCCATCGGCTGATACTGCGCGTCGCCGGCATTCTGCTGGTCAACCACCTTCGCCATGCGCTCGAACGTCTCGTTGACCAGCGCCTCCGACACCACTCCGTGATGCAGCCAGTTGGCAATATGCTGGCTCGAAATCCGCAGCGTCGCGCGATCTTCCATCAGCCCGACATCGTGGATATCCGGCACCTTCGAACATCCCACGCCCTGGTCGATCCAACGCACCACGTAACCCAGAATCCCCTGCGCGTTGTTCTCGATCTCCTGGCGAATTTCCTCATCCGTCCATTGCGCCTTTTCGACGACAGGAATTGTCAGCAGCCCATTGAGCAGTTCGTCACGTGCGCCGCTGTAACCAGTCTTCTCCAACTCCTGCTGCACAGCTTGCACATCGACCTGATGGTAATGCAGCGCATGCAGCGTCGCGGCGGTCGGCGAGGGCACCCACGCCGTATTCGCGCCCGCTTTCGGATGTGCGATCTTCTGCTCGAGCATCGCGTGCATCAGGTCGGGCATGGCCCACATGCCCTTGCCGATTTGCGCACGCCCACGCAAGCCCGAACTCAGTCCCGCGAGCACGTTATTGCGCTCATAAGCCGTAATCCACGCCGACGACTTCATGTCGCCCTTGCGCATCATTGGACCGGCTTCCATCGCGCTGTGCATTTCGTCGCCGGTGCGGTCGAGGAAGCCCGTGTTGATGAACGCCACCCGCGCCGAAGCCACTGCAATGCACGCCTGCAGGTTGACGCTGGTGCGCCGCTCCTCGTCCATGATGCCCATCTTGATGGTGTGACGCGGCAGGCCGAGCAGGTCTTCCACGCGTGCGAACAGCTCATCGGAGAACGCGACTTCCGCCGGGCCATGCATCTTCGGCTTGACGATGTAAATCGATCCCGTGCGCGAATTGAGCTTGTTTTGCAGGTCGTGCATCGCACCGAGCGATGTCATCACGGCGTCGAGAATGCCTTCGGGAATCTCGTGCCCGTCGCGATCGACAATAGCCGGATTCGTCATCAGATGCCCGACGTTACGGATGAACAGCAGCGAGCGGCCATGCAGCTTCACCGTCGAGCCATCGGGCGCGGTGTATTCGCGATCAGCGTTCAGGCGGCGCGTGAAGGTCTTGCCGTTCTTGGTGACTTCCTCCGCGAGATCGCCTTTCATCAGGCCGGTCCAGTTGCGGTAGAGCTCGACCTTGTCGGCGGCATCGACGGCGGCAACCGAATCCTCGCAATCGATAATGGTCGAAACCGCCGCTTCCATCAACACGTCCTTCACATGCGCGGCATCGGTCTTGCCGATGGAGTCCGTCGCGTCGATCTGGATCTCGAAGTGCAGGCCATGATGCTTGAGCAGCACTGCCGAAGGCGAGCTGGCATCGCCCTGGAAACCAATGAACTGAGCGGGCGATTTCAACGCCGACGAACCGTTTTTCAACGTGACGACGAGCTTGCCGCTTTCCACTCGATACGCAGTGGCATCAACGTGAGAACCGTTGGCGAGCGGCGCGGCTTCATCAAGGAACGCGCGGGCGCGGGCAATCACCGCTGCCCCGCGAGCCGGGTTGAATTGCTTGGTGCGTTCGGCGCCATCCGTGTCGGGAATCGCGTCTGTGCCGTAGAGCGCGTCGTACAGGCTGCCCCAGCGCGCGTTCGCGGCGTTGAGCGCGTAGCGCTGGTTGGACAGTGGCACCACAAGTTGCGGTCCGGCTTGTTCAGCGATTTCCGTATCGACGTTCTCGGTCGTGGCCTGCACGGCCGCGCTCGCCGGCACGATGTAGCCAATGCCTTCCAGAAACGCGCGGTACGCTTTCAGGTCCCGCACCGGTCCCGGATTCGCCTTATGCCACTGGTCCAGTTCCGTCTGCAAGCGGTCACGTTCGGCTAGCAGCGCGCGGTTCTTCGGGGCGAGGTCGTGAACAAGGGCGTCGAAGCCTTTCCAGAACGCCTCGCTCTCTATACCGACGCCTGACAGCGCTTCGTCATCGACGTACTGGCTCAACTCGGCTGCAACCTGCAATCCGTTTCGCTTGATCATTTGACTCATGGGTAACTCCAGCTCTGTTTGAATTCTGTCCGCGTAAAGCGTTCGAAGCCTTGCAGCAATGTATTGCCATGTTAACGCTTCTTGATTGCTTCGATCCGGTTCCGGCGTAGGCGATCACCTCGACACAGCCGCGGCGCGTCAAGACAAGAACCGCGGGAATGACTATATTTGTCGTCCTGTGCGTCGAAACAGGCCAGTAAACCGCTTCGACGAGGCTTTGATGCCGCAACCTTGCCGCTTTTGTCTAAAGGATAACCATGACCGATTTGTCCGCTTTCCCCATCACAGCAAAATGGCCTGCGCAGTATCCCGAGCGGATTCAGCTCTATTCGCTGCCGACACCGAACGGCGTCAAGGTCTCGATCATGCTGGAGGAAACCGGGCTGCCGTACGAGCCACATCTGGTGAGCTTCGAGACCAACGACCAGATGTCGCCGGCGTTTTTATCGCTGAATCCGAACAACAAGATCCCCGCAATCCTCGATCCCAATGGCCCGGATGGCAAGCCGCTGCCGTTGTTCGAGTCCGGCGCGATCCTGATCTATCTTGCCGACAAGACCGGTCAGTTCATCCCGCAGGATGCGGCCGGCCGCTATGAGACGATCCAGTGGGTCATGTTCCAGATGGGCGGCATTGGCCCGATGTTCGGCCAGCTCGGTTTTTTCAACAAATTTGCCGGCAAGGACTACGAGGACAAGCGCCCGCGCGAGCGCTACGTGGCTGAGTCGAAGCGTCTGCTCGGCGTACTCGAGCAACGGCTGGAAGGGCGCGAATGGATCATGGGCGATACCTACACAATCGCCGATATCGCAAGCTTTCCGTGGATACGAAACCTGATCGGCTTTTACGAAGCGGGTGGGCTGGTCGGTATCGAAAACTTCCCGAACGTCAGGCGTGCACTCGATGCATTCGTCGCCAGGCCGGCGGTGGCAAGAGGGCTGAATATTCCGAAGCGGGGGTGAGGAGGCTTGCGAACCTGCTGAAGTGTGTTTGCGACAAAGGCGGCCGTTCGCCGCCTTTGTTAATCTGTACATTGAACAATGACATGTCGGGGTGCGCCCACACTTGGGCAGCGCTTCTCCTCTGGCAGAACGTTTGTCAACCGGCCGCGATCGCCGATCTTTAACCAAGTTATCAAAAAATCACCGATTTATCAAAATTTCACTAAGCGGGATTTTATTTGAATGAGATTTCACTTGATTTAATAACCAGGGATATAACGACGCCCGTATTTCATAATTAGTTTTAACTGCAACAATCACTCGTTACTCGCATGTCCCCAAAACAATAAATCCCTTGACGCCTTCCCCGCGTGCGCCAACAATTACTCCCACGGCATCTCAAAAAACCGGACTTTGATCGCGCAGCTTCTCGTGTTAATAACCATGACGGGAACCGAAACTCCCCTTCGAAAGACGGAAGAGCACCGTAGCTTCCTCTTTCTGGCCATCATTTGGTTACTGTTCGTGGTTCTCGGTCGTGGTTCCTGTATTAACCATCATGTTTGTAAAAATGCATTCGTTGAGTTCGTTTCAATTTCCGAGTCACATATTGCGGGAATTGTCGTGCATGCAAGCCAATCGGATCTTGAAAATATCAAGCAGGCAATTTCACTTCTACCGGGTCCGAGATTCACGTAACCAGTCCGAAAGGAAAATTAATCGTGACCCTGGAGGCACGCCGCTCAGTTGACATCGTCGATCAACTGAATGCCATTCATGCGCTCCCGGGTGGTTATTCGGATTCGCTTGTTTATCGGCATCACGAGGATATTGAAGTGCTCGATCAGGAGATTCGTGATGAGCCTGACGCGTCGAAGCTTTATTAAGCAGACGGCGGCCGGCGTCTACACAGCCGGTGATTCCTGCCGAACCGTTTCACGACGCCATGCGCGGCACAACGCTGATCGATGGTGAGGCGAAACAGCAGTTGATTGCACCTATCGAAAAATTAAGGATGTCATCCGTGGCCGCGCCCATGCACAGCAGCCGCCGACGATCCAGCACAAGATCGACGGCTATCAACTCGACAAGAACGCCAACCGCTGCATCGCGTGCCACGCGAGGAGCCGCGCGGCCGAGAGTGGGGCCGAGAGTGGGGCCGTGCCCATCGGCGTATCGCATTACCTCATCCGAGACAACGTCACGCTCGGAAGCCTCTCGCCACGGCGCTATTTCCGCACGCAGTGTCATGTGCCGCAAGCCGATACGAAGCCGCTTGCCGGCAACACGTTCAAGGATGCGGAAGATGTGCGCGTCGCGCCCGGGCCTGCCGGGCCGAACGCGGCCGGCAAGAGGTAGGAGTGTGCGATGTTCGGCCTGATAAGGCGTTACTGGCAGACGATCAATCGTCCGAGCACCGCTTCAGCGCTTTCTCGGCACGGGCGAGAAGACGTGTATCGATTGGCACAAGGGTATTGCAGACGAATTGCCGGACATGAATTGCCGGACATGAATTACCGGACATGACTCAGGCAATGCGAGATCAACAGCTGCGCGAAGCGCGTTCACATTGAGAGGTCTACGATGAAGCGGAACACGTTTATCCCGTCGGAATTTTCCTCGGCAAGATCGGGCGATGCACTTTTGTCTGTCGACAAACTGGCCTTCGACCGCGGTGGAGAAAGGCTCTTTAGCGACGTCGGGTTCGACGTTGACGCCGGCCAGGTGCTCCAGATCCACGGCCCGAACGGCAGCGGCAAGACCACGTTGCTGCGCGTGCTTGCGGGTCTGTTGCAACCGAGCGCGGGCACGGTGCGATGGCGCGGCAAAGACGCGCAGGCACGCCCGGAAGTGTGGCGCCACTCTCTCGCCTATCTCGGGCATCTGAACGGTATCAGCGACGATCTGACCGCCGCCGAGAACCTGACCTTCAGTTCGGTGCTGGGCGAAGTCGCCGAAGAGCGAGTAGAGGTGCAGGAGAAAGCGCTCGAGAGCGTGGGACTCGACCGCTACCGGCACGCGATTGTGCGTGGCCTGTCTGCAGGACAGAAGCGCCGGCTCGCCATTTCGCGGCTGTTGCTGGAACACAAGCCGCTGTGGTTGCTCGACGAACCGGCGGCAGCGCTGGACGAAGAGTCGGCCGGCGTGCTCGAACGCTGCATTGCGGGACATCTGGAGCGAGGCGGCATCGTATTGATGACCACGCACAAGCTCATCACCACCGCGCCTTCGGCCACCCGCAATCTTTACTTCGAACCATGCGGCCGATGTTCCGACTGACGGCGCGCAACGTGCAGCGTGAACTGTCCATGCCCGGTGCAGCGGTGGTACACGCGGCATCCTGGCGCATCGCTTTCATTCGGCAGTGGCGTATCGATGGGCAGCTCCATGCTCACAGGTCTCGTTGTGATGATGCTGGCGTTCTCGTCGTACGCGATTGCCATGGCGCTCGCGCGGGTGCGGCGGATTATCGATGAACGAGAGGCAACGTGATGAACATCATGAACGACTTGACCGGTGGCGATGGCGATCTCTGGTATCTGTGGGTCGCGTTCGACATCACTTTCCTCGTGCTCGCCATCGAGATCGCAATCACTGTCGGTTCGAACTGGCGGCAGCGAAGGCGCGGACATGTCGTGCAGCCGCGCACGCGCGGCAGCACGTTGACGGAGAAACCGTGAAAGGGCGCGCGCGGCGCGCGTGCATTGTCGCCGCCGGGCTTGTGGCGCTCGGCGGCGACACCGCGCTCGTGTTGAATGCGTTGAACGCCAACGTGATGTTCTTCGTCACGCCTGCGCAATTCGTCTCGGGCAGCATGAAACACGCAGCACGAGTGCGCGTAGGCGGCCTGGTGCAGCGCGGTTCGGTTGAACGCGATGCCAGCGGCTTGACCGTGCGTTTCATGATCTTCGATAAGGCTCGAGAGATTCCAGTGCTTTACCGTGGGCCGCTGCCTGACCTGTTTCGCGAAGGCAGTGGCGCGGTGGCGCAGGGCAGGTTGTTGCCGGCCGGCGTGTTCCTGGCGGATCAGGTGCTGGCCAAACACGACGACAAATACATGCCACCGGACGTCGCTGAAGCCATCAAACGCGCGCGTTCCACGTTGGGTGTATCGGTCACTGCAGCGGACACTGCACTTGTTCCGGCAGGAGTCACCCGATGATCCCGGAACTCGGCCAGTTCGCACTGATAGTCGCGTTGCTACTCGCCATCACGACCGGCGTGTTGCCGCTTGTCGGCGCGGCCCGCGGAATCACGGGTTGGACGCTAAGCGCGTGGTCGCTTGCGCGCGCCCAATGCGCATTCGTCACGATGGCGTTCAGTTGCCTGGCGATTTCGTTCATGGGCAACGATTTTTCGGTGGCGTATGTCGCGTCGAATTCCAATTCGATGCTGCCGCTCATCTACCGCTTCGCAGCGGTCTGGGGCGGCCATGAAGGTTCGCTGTTGCTGTGGACCTCTCTGCTCACGTGGTGGATGGCAGGGGTAGCTGTGTTCAGCAAACAGCTTCCCATACCCATGGTCGCACGCGTGCTCGGCGTGATGAGCTGGATCAACGTGGGGTTCCTGGCGTTCATGCTCTGGACCTCCAATCCGTTCACACGTCTTTTGCCACCGGCAATGAATGGCCGTGATCTCAACCCGTTGCTGCAAGACCCGGGCATGGTCTCGCATTCGCCCATTCTTTATATGGGGTATGTCGGCTTCGCAGTAGCATTCTCATTCGCCATCTCGGCGTTGTTGTCGGGCGAACTCGATGCCGCCTGGGCGTGCTGGTCGCGCCCGTGGACCACGGCCGCTTGGGCCTTCCTCACGTTGGGCATCATGCTCGGCAGCGGCTGGGCGTACTACGAACGTGGATGGGGCGAATGGTGGTTCTGGGACCCCGTGGAGAACGCTTCGTTCATGCCGTGGCTCGTCGGTACGGCGCTCATGCACTCGCTCGCCGTCACCGATAAACGCGGCAGTTTTCGCGCGTGGACCGTGTTGCTTGCCATCTGCGCGTTTTCGCTGAGCCTGCTCGGCACGTTCCTCGTGCGTTCGGGCGTCATTATGTCGGTGCACGCATTCGCCTCTGATCTTACGCGCAGCATTTTCATCCTCACGTTCCTGTCGATAGTGGCCGGCGGCGCGTTGGTATTGTTCGCATGGCGAGCGCCGAAGATCGGACTGGGTCCGGGGTTCGCCGCGATATCGCGTGAATCATTGCTGTTATCGAACAACGTCTTGCTGATGGTCGCGGCCGCTTCGGTATTCCTCGGCACGTTCTATCCGCTCTTGCTCAATGTGCTCGGGCTCGGGAAGAGCTCCGTCGGTGCGCCGTATTTCGATGCGGTGTTCGTCCCGTTCATGACACCCGTCGTATTCCTGATGGGTATTGGACCGGTTGCGAGGTGGAAGTCCGCGCGCCTGCCCGATATTCTCGTGCGTTTGTGCTGGGCGGCGTTAGTCAGCGTGGCCTCCGCGATTGCGTTGCCATGGCTCGCGGGCGGATGGAAACCGATGGTCGCGCTGGGCATGCTGCTGGCGGTATGGAGCGCGACGTCCGTGCTCACTGCGCTCGCCGGACGTATCGGGGAGCAGGGTGGACCCTGGATCCTGCGATTCTTTCATGTGCCGCGCGGGTTCTACGGCATGCTGGTCGCGCACTTCGGCATCGGGATTTTTATTGCCGGGGTGACACTGGTCAAAGGCTACGAAACGGCAGGCGTTGCGCGGCTCGATATCGGTCAATCGATCGAGGCCGGCGGCTACACCTTTCGCTTCGACGGCACGAAGCCGGTCGACGGTCCGAACTATCGTGCACAGCGGGCGAACATAGTGGTGAGTCGCGAAGGGCACGTGATCGCGGTGATGCGTCCGGAGAAACGCTTCTTCGTCGTGCAGAAAACGACGATGACCGAAGCCGCCGTCGACCGCGGCGTGTTCCGCGATCTCTACGTCGCACTCGGCAATGCAGCGGAAAACAGCAACACCGCGTGGACCGTGCGCGTGCAGATCAAGCCGTTCGTCGACTGGATCTGGGCGGGGTGTTTGTTGATGGCGATCGGCGGTGTGTTGGCGGCAAGCGATCGGAGGTACCGGCTGGCCGTGCGTGAGCGGCGGCAGGCTGCATCGGGTGCACCGCATGTGCGTATTCGAACCCAGGCGGCTATCGCGGCGGCGAACGTAGCGAACGCCAAGGAGACGAGATCATGAAGCGCTTCCTGCTCCCGCTGATTTTCTTCGCGGGCTTGAGCGTGGTGTTGGCCGCGTCGCTATCGAACGATCCGAGACGGGCACCGTCAA